>Ga0102903_1000540_pt1 | contig 13321 bp, 9 predicted proteins | sample Colrivmet1555C02_FD_78497 | JGI IMG/M metagenome (GOLD analysis project Ga0102903, IMG submission 78497) | Estuarine microbial communities from the Columbia River estuary - metaG 1555C-02 | ecosystem: Environmental > Aquatic > Marine > Intertidal zone > Estuary | place: USA: Columbia River... | reverse complement strand
TACAGTGCGAATGGAATCTGGAATTGAAAAATGGTTGTTGTCAATGAGGAACGACATGGCATCGTCCATTAACTCCTGTAACCAGTCGCGAAGAGCGCCTTCACCCTGAATTGAATGAGCAGGATCGGTGTCAAGAAAGTGACGAACTTCTGCAAGCGATGATCCAGGAAGAATTTCTTTTGCGACGCGTTCCATTTCCGCATCAATACGTTGCACTTCAGCCCAACCCCACTCGTAGGCGTCTTTAGCTTCAACCTTCATTCCCATGAATCGGCGACGCGCAAGTGCGTGGCGTTCTGGTCCTACGCCATCACGTACGTCAGCTTGTGGCGCGTAATCGTTAACGAGGAAATCTGCGGTCTCGCCAAGTGCAAGAGATGCATCCTTTGCGGCTTTGCGAAGTTGTTCAAGTGGTGCGCCCGGAACGGCGGCGGCCGATTCTGCGAATTGTTCGAAGAATGCAGGAGCATCTTTGCGACCTGCCCACGTTGCGAGCTGTTCACTCGATGCGAGTACCTGTCGGCGCTGAGCTTTCACACCGCGATCGAGTCCAAGTTTCCATGATTCGCGCATCCCAGCAAATGCTTGCGGGACTTTTGACATGCGCTCTGCAATTACCGACCATTGTTCTGCAGTATCGGTCGGCATGAGGTCAAAAATTGCTCGAGCAGCATCAACGTCGCCTGCGAGCACTCGGATTGAAACGAGGTGCTCATTGGCGTCATATTCTGCGCCAGAAATTTCTAGCGACTCACGCAGTACACCAGCGGCCAAGCGGTCAGAACTTGCGCTGGAATCAAGTGCATTCAATAATGCAAGAGTTTGACGATCGTTATTTGCGCGTGCATCATGACCTGCAGGGCTGAAGTCAGTCATCTCATGGTCGTGGCCTGCAATGCCCATGTATGTGGCCGCAGCTGGATCTAGTTCAGCAACCGTGTTGATGTAGTCGTCAGAGAGTGAGTACACAGGGGAAGTCATGGCAACACGATACGCCTTGGTCGGCGTTTTAAGCGAGGTAACTAGCTTGTGCTGTCTGGTCCATGGCGCACGATTTTGGCAATAACAATGGTCTTTTCAACCGTATTGACATGCATGTAGATGCGGATCAACGTGCGATTCTTTCCTCTGCGTAAATGTGCGCCAATATGGATCTGTTGATTCTTATGCATTGCGGAATACCACTCGCCATGTCGATGGTGAGTGTCTTCCGAAATACGTGGGGCAAAATCAAGTCCGGCACTGTCACGCAAATACGACTGCAGTCCCGCAATCGGGAATACGTCCCTGCGCCAGTTCGCAACGGCATTGTCGAGGGCCTTCAAGTCCTGAAGCACCTGGCGTGGGTTAGGACCTTGAAGTTCATCGGCCGTTGTAAATGCTGTTGGAAGAAACTCGAGGTGCCTGCACTCGGAACGTGCGCGATTTACAGCATCAAGCACAGTGCGAAGCACCCGGTCAGGACGAGTGCGGGCAAGTTCTGCGTCAAGGTCAAGTGCCTGAAGCGTAAGTGCGTCTAAGCGTCCGCGGAGAAGCGCAACTTCTGCAGACAACTCTTCTGCTTCAACTTCTTTTTCTTCAAGTGATTCTGCAAATTCATCACGTTCTACTTCAACTTCTTCCAACGCATCATCAAGTTGCTCAATATGTAATTGATGCTCATCGATAGTGCGTTTGAGTTGCTCAACCACAGGTGAAAGATCGGTGGCGGCTTGTGTCGCGACTGGGGTTGGTTTTGGCGCTGCAGGTTGAACAGGTCGACTCGTGGCAAAACGGGGTGGCGCCTGCGTTGGAATGTCTGGCTGCAAAGCCGCTGCTTCAAGGATGGGGTTTTCAATTTGCTCGCGATAAGGCGTGACGGTATGAAAAGTAAACGGTTGTACAGGATGCGGCCACAAAATGGTGACGTAGTTTTTATCAAGCACTTTTGTGGTGCAATATGCATTAAAAGAATTAACTGCTTCGAGTGAAGTGATGTGAGCAATATGAGCAATGCCAACGAGGTCGTCAAGCAACGGACCAGTGTGAGACGACTGCACTGACTTATCAACAGTTGTTTCTACAAGTATTGGTAAGCGACGCGCGAGGGCATTAATGAAGTCAGCGGCAAGCGCTTCGCCTTCAATGGCAGAGTTCACTTGGCGAATTGTCGGATTGATGCGGCGCTCTGCGTCGTACACCTCGAGCAGTTTGGCCATTTCGGCAACAAGCGCACGAACGGGTTTGGGCGGCAGTTCCGCTCGGCGATGGGGGATGATGGAGTCCTTGCCTGGCGCAAATTTCACACGCAAATCAAAAACAAGTTGACCTTTGTACGGGGTGAGTGTCGCAATAATCAGGTGCGTGCTACCCGTTTGTGGATGAGTATTTTGCACTTCCAGCCTGAACACTTCATCGTCTTGGCTATGGCGTATTCGTACACGAATATTGACGGGCAAGCGATCTGCTGGGAACCACTGTTGATGCCATTGCGAAATAACTCCAATAGCACGCTCACGGGTTTCCTCAGTCCACTTCTTCGTGGGCAACGTCATCGCGTACGTAGTGAACATGGTGTCCATAACGCTAACGAGACCGCCTAGGGTTGCGAAGTGGAATTTCGCACCATTTTCAGCCTGTGGTGTATCTCGCTTTCCTTTATTTTTACTATTCCGCAGGCCTATCGAGTGGTTCGGAGAAACACTGTTGAGGGCATTTCTGTACCTTCGCAACTACAAAATGTCAGTGGGTCAATTTTGTGGGTGGTGTACGGAATTGCTTCATCAACACATCTGGTTGTGCTTGCCAACATCATGACTATTTGTGGATTTGGAACCGTGGTGTTCATGCAGGTTCGACTCAAGGCGGTGTCAGCGGCTCGAGCACTTACTGTTGAGATCTCCGTGGTGCTCGTGGCACTCATCGCACTTGCAATTTCACGTGACGTTTTAGGGGCTATCGCTGTAGCTGTTGGAGCAACTGGAATTGTCCCGCAGGTCATTCGCGCTGCAAAAACAAGTCATCTCGTTGGAATCTCGGTGGTCACGTTCATTATGGTGGCCACGATGTCGGCGTCATGGGGGATCTACGGAGTAATGATTAGCGATCCCTATGTAGCGCTACCCAATGTTGTCATCGTGCCCAGCGCAATTTTTATTTCTATTCGTGCGATTCAGTCGCACAAGCGTTATGGAAGTTCAACTACCGCAGAGGCAACACCAGCGCGTTGATGTGTAGCTGTGAGAGTGACTCGTTGACCTTTTTCTCCGCGAATTAGCCAACTTTGTAATACACGATCGGGTGTTCCGTCCGATTTTGCATCGCCGCTCACTCGAAACTTCACACGCCCATCAAGTTGACCGAGCTTCACTCGTGGCGCACCTTCAACAAGCGTTGCACCAGAAATTTCTGCGGTGAGCGGAAGCACAATCTTGTTCTTGTGTGCCCATTCGCTAATTTCTGTGCCCAGCCAACCGGTGTTAGCAATACCAATTTCCACTTTGTACACACCATTACCAAGTGCTTCTGCATTGGCTCGTTTGATTTCAAGTCGAGGTGAAGCCAGCGCTTGGTAAATTGCGAAATGCACGTGCGGTGCGACTTCGTCGCGCAATTTTGAAGCAGGAGCATTTGACCAGGTTTTGATTGGGTCACAGCCACCAATTTCAATTTCACCTAATTGTGGGTGATTGAACTTCTTCCATGGCGAATATGAACCTGGTGCATGCGTGTCAGTCCATTTGCAGACAGCAAGTTCTTGCTCTGGGGTTGGACCGACGTACCAAACATCAGTTGGTGAATGTTTGCCTGTTGCGTGGAAAATAATGTCCCAAAATTCTGTAGTCCAGCCGAATACACCAAGGTGCTCGTAGGCCCAGTCGTCACCAGCGCCGCTCATGGTGTCGCTCTTATCCCACGTGAGGTCTTCGTACACAGAATGAACGGGGTAGCCCGTGTGTTGCACGCCAACCTTGCCCAGTTCGTTGTACACCCAAATATCAAAAGGTGGAAGTGTGGAATCAGGACGTGTGCTGCTTGGTCGCAACATAAATCCACCAGCGGTGTGAAACGCGTTGTAACCGCAAACATTCGTACGTGATCGGGCAGCGCGAACGAGCGAATCAATTTCTGGCTCAGACATCGGGTGGTCTCCCGAACCAAGCACTGTGGTGCCCCAACCTGCTGGGAAGTTTCTATTCAGGTCAAGGCCAGCTGGGTCGCGCGGCATTGGAATAGTGAAGCCATCGAAGTTTTCGAGCACGCCTTCATCGAGCAATCGGTAACGCTGAGTTCCAGGTGCCACGCCAAGTGGACCAACAGGGACCATTACTCGAACATCTTCGGCGTGCTCCACCCACGCACCGTCAGGGTCTGCAATACGCATGGTGCGCACAGCTCCGTCGCCATCAATATCTTCAACGCTGAGTCCTGGCCAACGGTGTCCATCGCGCCATGGCCATGAACGAACACTTGAACGGTGATAGCGCGGGCTATCAAGAAGTGCATCTTCAACGCCGTCAGGATTGACGCGCGGAACAATGTAGAACGTGCGCGTGCGAAGCGCTTCTGTTGTGTGGTGGTCTCGACCGAATTGACTGGTGAGATATTCCAAAATGTATAACGCTGCAACTCCACCCGTTACTTCTGTGGCGTGGATGTTGGCGTCAATCCAATGTGCAGGTTTTGTGTCGTGCGATCCAGTTGCGGAATCAGTGACCGTTGCAATCCATAAATCTCGACCCTTATGCGACTTTCCGTATGTCTCTAATGTCACTAACTGAGGAAATCGTGAAGCTAAATCGTGAAGCCACGAAACCATTTCGTCATATCGAAGAAAGCGGTCAAAGTTGTAAGTCATATACACAGGTTACGCTGTGCATAGGAGGTGCTTTCGTGCCACACATGCCAGTGTTTATGCATGCAACAGGAAGCTGGCGTCCACGCTGGCGCGGTCGAATTCACGCCATAGCCGTTGCCGTCACCATTCCCGCTGGCATTATTCTCACCCTGTTCACACCTGCAGGTGTTCCTCGTCTTGCCGTGGGGATTTACTCTCTGTCATTGTTGGCGTTGTACTCGACATCTGCCTCGTATCACCTGTTCACGAAGTCGTTGCGCTCTCAAAAGACGATGCAGCAAATTGATCATGCAATGGTCTATGTGCTGATTGCAGGCACCTACACACCCGTGTGTTTATTGGCCTTGCCGTACAACGTTGGCATTCCGTTCTTGGTGTTGATCTGGGTTGCTGCTGCGGTGGGAATGGGATTAAAAATCACGTGGAAAGCAAAACGTCTTGGTCATGCGATGTACATCATCATTGGCTGGGCAGCGTTGATTATTTTGCCCTGGGCATATGGTCGAGCAGGTTTCACCAGTCTGTTGATGTATGCCCTAGGAGGCATTGTCTACACCGTTGGTGCAGTGTTGTTTTATCTTCAAAAGCCAAAACTCTCACCTGAGATTTTTGGCTTTCACGAAATCTGGCATGTGTTTACCGTTGTTGCCGGTGTGCTGCAATTTATTGGAGTGGGTTTGTTAGTAGGTCGAGTCGCGTAATTACATGGCATCAATACCCGAACTACACGATCTCAAACTGTGGGCAGACCCCAATGCCGTTCAAATCAATCGCTTGCCAATGCGCACGCCATTTGTCTCAGATTCGAGCATTCGGGTTTCATTAAATGGAGATTGGCGCATCAAGCGTTATTCACATCCTGAAGATATTGCTCTGCGTGAATTGGGCGAAATGTGCGACGACAGTGACTGGGTGAGTATTCCCGTACCGAGCAATTGGACACAGTTCGATCTCGGAGATGTCCCGCACTACACAAACATTGCCATGCCGTGGCGTGAAACGCCTCCACATCTTCCGAAGGAAGTTCCCACCGCGGTGTATCGACGCAACTTCAAGGTTGAAAGCGCATGGTCTGAGCGCAGAGTTGTCTTGCATGTTGGAGCTGCGGAGAGTGTTCACTCGGTTCGTGTCAATGGAGAGTTCGTTGGCTATGGAACAGATAGCCGTTTAGCGAGCGAATATGACATTTCTCCGTTCGTTCGAGAAGGAATGAATCTTGTCTCAATAACGGTGTGTAGGTATTCGGCACAGTCTTATGTCGAAGATCAAGATCAATGGTGGATGTCGGGTTTACACCGAGACATGTTCATTGAAGTCCAACCGTTACTGCGCATTGAAGATGTTCGAGTTGACGCCGGAGTCACTGATGTCCGTGATTCACTAACAGGAAACGGCCAATTACGGATTGTGACGCGTGTAGCTGCGCCGACGAGCGAACGGTTTCCTTCTGGGGTGAAGGTGATGACGACCTTGCACAGTGTCAATGGCAAGCAGATTGGTATCCAGCACACAGCAGATGTTGCGCACAGCACCCGTCCGTATGTGTTTGTGGGGCACTGTGCAGAAATTCAATGGTCGGTTAATGGCGTGAAGCTGTGGTCTGCAGAACTCCCTCATCGATATATGGTTCGAATTTCACTACTCAATTCAGATGGGAAAGTGATTGATTCAATCGAACAATGGATTGGATTCAGAAAAGTTGAAATAGTTGATGGTGATGTATTGGTAAATGGCAAGCGCATCATGATTCAGGGAGTAAATCGACACGATCATCACCCTGATCGCGGCAAGGCTGTCACGGTGCAAGACATGCGAGATGACGTTGTGGCAATGAAGCTACACAACGTCAATGCGGTGCGTTGTTCTCATTATCCAAATGACCCAAGATTTCTAGATATTTGCGACGAACTAGGTCTGTATGTCGTCGACGAGGCAAATATTGAAAGTCATGCATGGATAACGAGCTTGTGCCACGACTCTGCGTACAGGGCCACATGGCTTTCGCGAGTTAGTCGAATGGTGGAGCGAGACAAGAACCATCCGAGTGTGATCATGTGGTCACTTGGCAATGAATCGGGATACGGAAATGTTCACGATGCCGCTGCGGCATGGGTGAGGTCGTATGACCCATCACGGATCATTCATTACGAAGGCGCAATTTTTCATACAAATTGGTTCGACGGAGGCATGGCGGCAACTGATGTTGTAGCCCCGATGTATTCACCGATTGCAGCAATTGAAATGTATGGCAAGAGCAAGAAGCGCGTAAGGCCTCTCATCATGTGCGAATACAGTCACGCGATGGGTAACTCAAATGGATCGTTGTCTGATTACTGGAAAGCATTTGATAACACGCCTGGATTGCAAGGTGGATTTATTTGGGAGTGGAAAGATCACGGCCTTCGTCAATTGCTTCCCAATGGCAAGGAGCGGTTTGCATACGGCGGACAATTTGGCGATTCCCCACACGATGGAAACTTTGTTGCTGATGGATTAATGCATGCTGATCTCACGCCTCATCCCGCGATGCGCGAAGTTGCATGGGTGCATAGGCCGGTTGCTGCGCAACTCGTTGGTCCAAAGACCGCTCCATCGATTGAGCTAAAGAACCGACAAACGTTTCGTGATATTTCATGGCTGTCTGCAACGTACGAAATAGTCGTCGACGGTGTTGTCAAGCGAAAAGGAAAATTGGCACTAACCAGTCTTGGTTCAGGGAAGACCAAACGAATCAAGGTTCCGTCCATTCGGGGATTATCGGGAGATATTCGACTCAACATCACGTGGAAGACAAAACGTGCCGAGGTGTGGTGCGATCGTGGCCATGTTGTCGCATGGGACCAACTAACAGTGAAGTCGGCCCGTCCGAAGAAGAATCAAGTTTCAAAGAAAAGGTTTGAGACGCTGAACATCGAGCCGCAGCTATCGCTGTTTAGAGCATCGATTGACAACGATGGTTTCAAGTTGCTGCCAAATCTTGCTTGGGTGGAAACCACAACGTTGAAGCGTTGGCAACAGCAAGGCATTGACGGAGATGTTTCTCAGTTGGTAAAGAATCAAGTAAAGCGAGTTGTTCGATCTGATGGATCAGAGCGTTTTGAACATGTAATTGTTATTCCTAAAACACTTGATGATCTACCGCGCATCGGAGTGAGTTTTCCGCTACCTGAAGGTTTCACTGAGATTTCGTGGTGGGGTAATGGTCCACATGAGTGCTACCCAGACCGCCAGTCATCGGCAATGATGGGGGTTTTCAGTGGTCAGGCTGACGAGTTGCCGTATTTAGTTCCACAGGAATATGGGTTACGGACGAGTTGCAGATGGTTTGAAGTAAGCAATCCAAAAACGAAGGAAGTTATTCGAATCGAGTCAGATGGTGCAGAGTTGCACATGTCTGCCTTGCCGTATACGACTCAGGATTTGTATCAAGCAGCAGATCAAACGGAGTTAGTCAAGCGTCCGTATCTAACAATGAATATTGACATTGCTCACAGAGGTCTCGGAACGGCTAGTTGCGGGCCAGATGTGTTGCCGCAATACCGAATTAGCGCAGGGAAATATCAGTTTGCGTATGTAATTTCACGTGAGTCGCGCGGCGCCAACCGCTGACACCATCCAACCAGGTACGTCTGCATCACGTGAGCACAGAGCGACAACGCATCCACCGAACCCACCGCCAGTCATTCGCGCGCCATATACGCCTGGAAGCTTTTTAATTTCATCAACAGCCTTATTCATAGTCGGAGTTGAAGTGTCAAAGTCGTGAGCAAGTGAACGATGCCCTTCGTTCATGAGGTTGCCCGCATACTGCAAGTCGTGGGAAGCAAGAGCCTGCGCGAATTCTCGAACTCGTTGATTTTCGGTGATCACGTGACGAGCTCGCTTGGAGATGGTGACATCCTCAATTAATTCGACCATGTCAATGCTTGCCGAGCGGAGAGGCCCAATAATCGATTCTGCTGTAGTGCATTGTTGTACGCGATCGCTATATTCCGAACCCTGCAAGGTTCGGTGTGCAATGAACTGAACAACAATTTTACACCCTTCTGGAATAGGGCTATGAACTATTTCGAGTGTTGAACAATCAATCAACATTGCGTGATTCTCCTGGGCACTTGCAATGCACAGTTGATCCATAATTCCTGTTGGAACTCCAGTGGCCGCGTGTTCGGCGCGTTGTGTCAACTGCGCCAACTCTTGTTGGCTTCCATCAAAACCGAGCGCAAGCGCGGCGGCAACTTCAAGTGCCGCGCTAGAAGAAAGCCCACTTCCAATTGGAATATCCGTTGAAATTGTCCCCGAGATACCTCGTGTTGCTTTGCATTCAGCGGCAACGGCTGCGATGTATCTGGACCATTGGGGTTGCAGTGAGGAAAAATCGCTAACTGGAAGATTGAAATGTGCAACATCTGGTTCATCAGCAGATTTCAGCGACACAGATGAATCGTCGGTAAAACGTGCATCAATAACCGTGTGTCGATTGATTGCCATGGGAAACACCAAGCCACCCGTGTAATCGGTGTGGTCGCCGATGAGGTTGACGCGTCCAGGCGCAATTGCCCGCATTACACCACCAAATTACGAAGGCGCTGTGCAATGTCTGCTGGATCTACCGGATTGAAGTATTCCTCGGTTGAGATTTCGGCGGCTGCAATATATCGCTGAACACCTTTTGCCCTCCATGGCGAAACAATTTCAATGTTTAGCCAGGCATTTTCGTATTGAGTTTTTGCCGAGGCTTGAGTAACCCACATCATGTAGGGAAGTGGGGCATCGAAGAGCTGGTCCAAAGCTACGAAGGTTTTGTGAAGAACAGATGCAAGGTCATCGCGTAAATCATCGTTTAGTTGACTCAGCAGCGCGATTTGATGATGCGGCGCAATAACAAGTGAAACCGGATGGATCGCTGCATATTGGGCGTAGACAGCAAAATGGAGGCCACTGATTACCGAACGATCTGTGGGTTGAGGGTCAGGCTTCCACTGTGATTGCAACATTGAATGCTGCCGACGCGGGACATGATCAAATGCATAAATTTGCCCGTGTGGGTGACTGATAGTCGCCCCTACTTCGGCGCCACGATTTTCAAAAATTAAGACATAGTCAATATCGCTTTGCTGTTGCAATTGCGTGGTTCGCTCTGCCCAAAGATCGATGACTTTTCGAATTCCTTTACTTCCGAGCGAAGCAAGAGTTGCGTCATGCTGCGATGTGTATAACACCACTTCACACGCACCGGTTTCCAACGCTGGCCAACGATTGGGAAACGACTTCACGTCGTATGGTTCTGGTGATTCAAGACCGCCAACGCAAAATGGGCATTCTGAGGACGGCAAATTCGGGCGGTTCTGTCGCGCGGCGACTATATGTACGCGTGCGCCGGAGTGCGGATCAAGACGGTCGTTATCGCTCACATCTTCACCTTATAAATCTGGAAAAGAAAACTTGAGGCTGGCAATAATGGCGGACAAGTGACACCGATTTCTCTCAATTGCCGTCCTGTCATGGTGATCGATCCATCTTCAATCCACTGCGGAAGTTTTCGGTGTGGAGCGTATGTGGGCGTTCCGAGGTGTAGTGGCTTGACCATGAAGGACGTGTCGTCGTCCAAATGATGAATATGAATCGGATCAACATGGCTACTTGGGCCATTGGCTAGTCGGGTGACGGAGACAAGAGACCGTGATTGATCGTGTGCAGAAACTCCGTGCACCATGATGTTTGTGTCTGGATGATCTTCACGGAAAGCTGCCCCTGTGTGCAGAAGTGGGCGAAACTCTTTGTATTGAGTGACAACAGAAGCAAGTCGATCTTGTTCGTGAGGCGATGCATTAAGCAGGTTCCATTCAATGCCTAGCCAACCAAAGAATGCGGTCGTTGCTCGAAACGCAAGTGAGTGACTACGTCGAGTGATGTGACTAGTTGGTGATCCAATGTGTGTGCCAAGCACCTCGGGTGGCATGAGTCGCTGAGCGCCGCGTTGAATGAGAATTCGATCAAGAGGGTCTATGGAGTCGCTTGTCCAAAATCGATCAACGAAGGGCAAAATTCCAAAGTCAATGCGCCCGCCACCTGATGCACATGATTCGAACTGCACCTGTGGATGAGTTTGTTTTAGTCGACCGAGCAATTCATAAGTTCCACGAGTTTGCTCGTGTGCGGGTGAGGCTACGAGATCTCGATTGTGATCCCATTTCACATACGAGATGTCGTGTGCATCTAGTAATTGCGATACAGAGGTGAATAGAAACTCACGTACTTCAGATCGCGATAGGTCAAGCACGAGTTGGTTTCTTCCCGTTATGGGAGGATTGACGCCATGGTGAAGCACCCAGTCTGGATGCTTACGAAATAAATCGCTGTCTGGGTTAACCATTTCTGGTTCACACCAAATTCCGAACTCCATTCCCAACGACTTCACATGATTGATGAGTGGATGGAGTCCATCTGGCCAGACAGAAGCATCAACGGTCCAGTCTCCGAGGCCAGCAGTGTCATTCCTTCTTCCCGAAAACCAGCCATCATCAAGCACGAAACGTTCAACGCCAACATGTGCTGCAACGTCTGCAAGTTTTGTCAACGTTTCGAAGTTGTGCTCAAAGTACACGGCTTCCCAGGTATTGAGCGTGACTGGTCTCCAAGTGTCCTCGTGTCGTAAACGAGAGCGAACAAATTGATGAAAGTGCTGCGATGCAGTGCTTAGTCCATGAGGCGAATGCACCGCGTAAACAGTTGGTGCTGAGAATGTTTCTTTCGGTTTAATGACAAGCTCTCCAGCAACAACTTTTTCTCCAACCAACATGTGCTTGCGGTGTTCGGTAACGCCATCAAGCGTGATGTCAAAATTGCCGCTCCATCCAACGTGACACCCCCATACTTCGCCATGTTGTTCACCGAATTGAGCTGTGCCTGCAAAAACGACAGGCCACTTTTCGTGAGAAGTTCGCCCTCTGCTGTTGGAAACTGAAATCGTTGATTGCTTCCAAGAGGTGCGCTGTTCACCAAACTCCATTCCCCAGCGTCCGCCAAGGGTGAGAAGTTCCTCGGCACGTGATGGAACTGGAAGTGCAAAGCGCAGACTATGCAGCAGATACGGCAGTGATCCGCGGTTTGTGAATGATCCGTCAAGAGCGAGTACGCCACTTGGATGAATTTTGAGGTTGAGTTCTAGTTCTAGATCAAGATGATCATCGCAAAGAATGAATGTGGCTGACGTAGCGGTGTGGGTGCTTGATTCAATGACGAAATGAGGGAATGATCCCGATCCATCGTGAAAGCAGCCTTCGATTCCCGATGTGCCGAGCCACCCGTCGTGGTGTTGAGGAATAATGCCAAGTGGTGGATCAAGGTCTATGCCGCCGCCGAGAACAGCACGGGTAAACATGTGCGACTGCAGGGAGCTTGCTCCTAATGCGTTGCCCCAGTACACAATGGCGGGAACGTTGCCCTGTGTGCTGATGACAACACTGAGGTCGTCATGATGCAAATGAAGGAGCTGATCGTTAGTTGCCACTAATGAATAAGTCTGCCAGTCCAAGCGATGTCGAACCACTTCGTAAGCGACTCGCCGGGGGCAAGGATGACCGGCGCATCGTTGATTGCATTCGGTGCACCCGATTGTGGCTCGATGCATGTGGAGTGTGTCGGGAGGTCATAGACCACCCAATGTGAACAATTACTGGAGAGAACAAGGTCAACACCGTTTACTGTGAGCGAGAGTGGTGCAAGTGGATTGGTAAAGCAATCATCAACGTTGACAGCATCAGTTTGTTCACGAAGCGAAGTAGCAATTCCATCTGTATCTCGCTGAAACATTGATTCAAAAATCAGTTCAGCATGACTGGGTTTGCAAAACCAAGGGTGCCACCCAACTTGCGCAGGCATTGCACGATCCCCGGCAGTAACGCATAACTCCAGATGAATGCGTGCTTCTTCTAACTCAATGTGATGAGAAACTGAACCTCCGAATGGCCATTGCGAATCTAAATCGGTGAAGAGATCAATGCTTGATTCAGTCGCGTCTACGACATTCCACGATTGTGTGAAAACCGTTCCATGCGCAGCGTGAGGTGGAAGGGTAAGGGGAAGTTGATGCTCGACATTGTCGAAATGCACAATGCCAGATCTGACGCGACCCGCATATGGAGCCATTGGGTAGCAGCCCCATGTGAGTGCTGTGGCATCTGGGCCATGGGTGAACAGCACTTCCATGTCGTGAATGCGTAACGAAGCAAGTCGTCCACCATGTAGTGCGTCCACGGAGACGGATGCGCTGTCGTTGCTCAGCGTGAAAACCACGCTTGGATTCTTATCATTTACTATCAACTGAAGAATTCGGCCTTGGGGGAACTAGCCTGTCGTGCATAAAGGAAGTGCAGTTTCGGGTCGCTAGCTCAGTTGGTAGAGCAACGGACTTTTAATCCGCAGGTCCAGGGTTCGAGCCCCTGGCGACCCACCATTGGTTATTCGCCAGCAGCGATAGAG
>Ga0102903_1000517_pt1 | contig 13665 bp, 10 predicted proteins | sample Colrivmet1555C02_FD_78497 | JGI IMG/M metagenome (GOLD analysis project Ga0102903, IMG submission 78497) | Estuarine microbial communities from the Columbia River estuary - metaG 1555C-02 | ecosystem: Environmental > Aquatic > Marine > Intertidal zone > Estuary | place: USA: Columbia River... | reverse complement strand
AGTCGCCAATTGAGATAAAACAAATAACCCATCAAACCAATAACCGTTAACAAGTCTCTAACCAGACTAATGAGCATGCCGCCCATAATCGATAGAACGTTGTTAACTTCAAAAACTACCGCATTAATCAAGTTAGATGCTGTGGTCTTTTGGTAGAACTCGGTCTTCGCTCGTAGCAGCCGAGTGAACATCTGCTCCCGTAATGTCAGCAAGATATTACTAATAACTTTAGTTAATAAATAGTTCGATAAAAACTGTGCGCCACTACGAATAATGGCAAGGCCGACTAAGAAAACGGGGACGAGCCAAAGCTTATCGTTCAGTTCCCCGGTAAAACCTTGATCCAATAGGGGCTTCATTAGAGCTGGTATGGAGGTCTCCGAAGCAGCAACAATGGCCATGGCAAGCAAGGATCCAACGATAAGCCGGGTATGGGGGCGCAAATACCGAATTAGTCGGTTTAGGGCTTGACGGTCTGAAGCATTCATATAATGAATTATGCCCACCTTGTCAGCCATACTCATAACTCGTAACGAGGAAGTCAATCTCGAGGACTGTTTAGCTTCGCTAGACGGACTTGCCACCCAAATTGTGGTGGTGGATACACAAAGTACGGATCGTACCCTGGTAATCGCCCAACGATACGGCGCGCTGATATCCTCACCACCGGATTGGCCCGGATTTGGACCCCAAAAGAATCGGGCGCTAGACCTTGCAAGCGAAGACTGGGTCTTATCCTTGGATGCCGATGAGCGCCTCACCCCAGAGCTTAGGGCGGAAATCAAGTGCATGCTTGATAAACCTCAAACAGATTGCTATGCCATCCCTAGGCTCTCTTGGTATTGTGGGCGTTTTATGCGCCACTCTGGCTGGACACCAGACTATGTAGATCGCTTGTTCAAACGCGGGAGTGCTCGCTTCTCTAGTGATTTAGTGCATGAACGCCTCATTTCTAAGGGCCCTGTATTGAAGCTAAAGAATCAGATGCTGCACTACAGCTTTATGAATCATGCTCAGGTTCAAGAAAAGATGGAGCGGTACTCCACAGCTTCAGCACAGCAGGCATTTGCTAAGGGCAAAACTGCCAGTCCTCTAAAAGCAATCTTGCATGGCGCTTGGTCATTTTTTCGGACCTATATATTGCGAGCCGGGTTTTTAGATGGTCCTCAAGGATTCTCGCTGGCTCTGGCTAATGCGAAAGGCTCCTATCTAAGGTACATTAAACTTTGGCGTCTTATTAAGAAATCAAAAGAATGACTCAAATTTCTGTCATAGTGGCGACCTACAATTGGCCGGCGGCCCTAGAGCTTTGTCTTCAATCCTTAAAGAATCAATCTTTTAGGGACTTTGAAATTTTAATTGCTGATGATGGATCGCAAAAAGAGACACGTGAAGTTATACAAAAATGTATAAAAGAGTTTCCTGTAAAAGTTATTCACCTGTGGCATGAGGATGTGGGGTGTCGCAAGACAGTCATTGGAAATCAAGCAATCCAAACCTCAACTGGTAAATACTTGGTATTTCTAGATGGTGACTGCATAGTTCAGCCAGACTTTCTTGAAAGACATTTATCAATTGCTCAAAAAGGTTATTTGGTTACTGGGAGCAGAATATTACTTAACCAGAAATTTACCCACGAAATTCTTTCTCGTAGATTGCTAGACTTCTCGTGGCTTAGAAAAAAATCTATTTTTCTTTGGATTGCTGGATCCTTGAATAAATTTCTTCCCTTGTTATTGAAATTTGGTAATGGTCGCTGGAGGAATTACAAGAAATTTTACTGGCGTCGAATTAAAGGCTGCAATATGGCATGCTGGAGAGAGGATGCGCTCTTAATCCACGGGTTTGATGAGGCGCTATTGGGATGGGGGCACGAGGATGCTGATTTTGTTTTTCGCCTTGAAAACGAAGGCCTAACAAGAAAATCTGGCTCATGGTCGACTGAAGTTATTCATTTATTTCATAAAGTTCGTGATCAATCAAATAATGAAGAAAGTACAAAGCGAATTCTCGAAAAAATCCGGCTTATGCGCATCGGTCAATTTCAATAGTTTATGAAAGACCCTACCTGCGTTTTATTTATCGCCACTCGTCAGATCGGGGACGTTTTAGTTACTACTCCGCTCATTAGTGCTGCTCGGGCTATTTGGCCCAATGCGCAATTTGATTTTCTGGGCTATCGGGGTAGGCTGGATATGCTCAAAGGAAATACTGATATTCATGAATTGATTGAGACCCCAGAGCGTCCCAGCTTATGGGAATACCTAAAACTCTTTAATCAACTCTTTCAACGCTATGACTTAGCCATCATCACCCAACCCAGTGATCGTTCCTACTTTTTTGGCTCAATCGCAGCGCTACGCCGCGTTGGGGTGGTGGTTGAGGATACACCCCGAAGCAAAAAAAATAGCGCTTGGAAACGCGCCATTTCTATGCACTGGGTTCCAGTAGATTACTTTCACCAACATGTGATAGTTGAAAAGTTGAAGTTGCTTGAGCCCTTTTACCAAGACAAGGCTCTTGATTTATTTGCTCAGCCAATCTCTGTGACACCTCCCAAAGCTCAAGCCTTAACTCCGCTTATTCAGAGCCAAATTCGGCAACCCTATATTGTCTTGCACCCAGGGCCGTTAAACGCCTATAAACGTTGGCCGCTATCCTATTGGCAGGAACTGATTACATCCTTAGTTATAGACGACTACCAAATTTTTTTAAGCGCCTCATCGGCTGCGCAAGACTTAGAGCTCAATCAAGACATTTTGTCATTGCTCAATGAAAAAATTCGTGGATCTGTGATTAATACAGAAGGTTGCTTAAGCCTTCCGCAAGCGGTCACCCTCTTAAAAGGGGCATCTCTTTATATCGGCATTGATACCTCAGTCAGTCGTTTATCTGCCGCCTGTGAAATACCTACCATTGTTTTATTTGGCGCAACGCCACCAACAAACTTTGGCCCCTGGCCCAATGGTTTTATTGGACAAGAACCCTATCAACTTAGAGCTCGATCACAAACCGTGCAGAACGTTTGTATTTTGCAAGGTCCCGGTGATTGTGTGCCGTGTCGCAAAGCAGGTTGCGAGGATAAGGCAGATAGTAGGAGTGAGTGTCTTGACCTACTAAAACCAAATCAGGTGATTGACGCAGCCCAAAGAATGCTAAAAACCAAATGAATCAACGGCGCTTGACGTAAAAAACCATTGTATCGCCTTCATTATCGGTGGCGATTAACTCATTACCAGTTTGTTTACAAAATGCAGGGATGTCATGACTTGCACCAGAATCGGTTGCCTTCAGCTTTAAAACTTCGCCCGATTGCATTTCAGCTAAGGTCTTCTTCGTGCGTAAAATAGGCAAAGGGCAGTTCATGCCAATAGCATCAACTTCACGATGAACCTGGATCGAGTTCACTTCACTCATTACGTTCTCCTTGAATCCATTTATTTTAGCGATTTGTGACTAAATACGTTCAGCCACCCAGGAGTTGACCCCCCCTAGCGCCTTGGCAAGACCAGCGGGTTCAGTTCCCCCAGCCATCGCCATTTCCGGCTTGCCGCCCCCTTTACCGCCAACCTGTTGAGCCACAAAGTTCACCAGATCACCCGCCTTAATCCGATTTGTTACATCACTAGTAACACCAGCGATTAGGCTTACCTTGCCATCCTGAACAGATGACAACACAATTACGGCTGACTTTAGTTTTGTTTTGAGAGCATCCATGGTCTCTCGCAAGACTTTGGCATCCGCCGTATCGAGCTGAGCTGCCAAGACCTTGATACCGCCACAATCACTTGCTTTGCTTATTAGCTCATCGCCTTGATTGGCCGCCAACTTAGAGCTAACACGCTCAAGCTCGCGCTCTAATTGGCGAACCGTATCTTGTAATTGGCTTACGCGTGGGGCTAATTCGTGAGGGGCCGCCTTCAGAATCTGGGCGGCTTCATTAATACGCGATTCAAGTATTTGTACAAAATCCAACACATTGGACCCTGTGATTGCCTCAACACGGCGCACTCCGGCAGCAACTCCGCTCTCTGCAACAATCTTGAAACAACCAATATCACCCGTTCGTTGCACATGTGTACCTCCGCATAACTCTTTAGAAGAGCCAATCTCTAAAACTCGGACCTGGTCACCATACTTCTCGCCAAAGAGCATCATTGCCCCAGTTTTCTGGGCATCTTCGATGGCCATCACTGTGGCTGAACTTGCAGAGTTTTCAAGAATTTCTTGATTAACAATTTTCTCGATCTGATTTATTTCTGCTTTGGTCAGAGGTGCCGTATGCGTAAAATCAAATCGTGTTTTATCCGCATCTACTAAGGACCCTTTTTGTTGCACATGATCGCCCAAGACCTCGCGAAGCGCTTTATGCAAGAGATGGGTAGCGCTATGATTGCGCACTGTTTTAGCTCTATTAGCATTATCAACTCGGGCATGAACGAGATCTCCAATCTTTAGCTCCCCCTCTTGCAGCTCGCCTTGATGGCCAAAAACGTCTGCCTGAATCTTAAATGTGTCGGCTACGATAAATTGTGAAAGCCCACTTCGCAACTCGCCTCGATCACCAACCTGTCCGCCGGATTCTGCGTAGAAAGGGGTTTGATGAAGAACTACGACCGCACTCTCACCAGGCTTAATTACATCTACAGGACTGCCATCTCGATATAAGGCCGTAATACGAGCATCATGAACCTGTAGATTGTCATAACCATGAAACTGGGTGGTCTCTCCGCGGTACTCAAGCCCTTGGACCATCTTGAACTTACCTGCAGCCCGCGCAAGATCACGTTGCTTTTGCATCGCGGTTTCAAAGCCATGCGAGTCAACGCTGACTGAGCGCTCACGACAAACATCTGCTGTGAGATCCAATGGGAATCCAAATGTATCGTGCAAGCGAAATGCGGTTTCACTATCAAGTACATTGGCGCCTTTTTCTAAAGCGGTTTCTAAAATTTCCATCCCATTAGAAATCGTTTGGAAAAAGCGCTCTTCCTCTTGCCTTAAAACATCCATCACCTTGGTTTGAGCCTGACGAAGTTCAGGATAAGCGTCACCCATTTCTGCAACCAATGCAGGGACTAACTTGTGAAAGAAAGGTTGACGAGCGCCTAATTTATAACCATGTCGAATCGCACGTCGAGCAATACGCCGAAGCACATAACCCCTCCCCGCATTACCCGGGATCACGCCATCGACCACAATGAAACTGCAAGCCCGAATATGATCGGAAATGACTTTCAGAGAGGGGCTATTGGCATCGCAATTCTTTGCCCCTGCATCGTTGACTGCTTTCTGCGCTGCTTGCAAGAGGTGGACAAAAAGGTCAATCTCATAATTGGAATGCACATGCTGCAAGACTGCGGCGATTCGTTCAAGACCCATGCCTGTATCGACACTTGGTTTAGGTAAACGATGCATCTCACCCGTCTCATCCCGATTAAATTGCATGAAGACGTTATTCCAAATCTCAATAAATCGATCACCATCCTCATCAGGACTACCGGGGGGTCCCCCAGGTATCCCTTGGCCGTGATCATAAAAAATTTCAGTGCAAGGTCCACAAGGACCTGTATCACCCATCATCCAAAAATTATCAGACGCATAACGCACCCCTTTGTTGTCGCCAATCCGAACGATGCGCTCTGCAGGTACACCAATCTGTTTTGACCAAATATCGTAAGCCTCATCGTCCTCGGCATACACAGTGACCCATAATTTGTCTTTAGGAAGCTTGAAAACTTCGGTCAATAATTCCCATGCAAACTGAATCGCATCCCGTTTGAAATAGTCACCAAAAGAGAAATTACCCAACATCTCAAAAAACGTATGGTGCCTAGCGGTATAACCAACGTTATCGAGATCATTATGTTTACCACCGGCGCGGATACATTTTTGGGAACTCGTGGCCCGTTGATAAGGGCGCTTATCAAAACCAAGGAAAACATCCTTGAACTGGTTCATGCCTGCGTTAGTAAATAAAAGAGTGGGATCATCCCCCGGGACAACTGGGCTAGAAGCCACAATTTGGTGTCCCTTCGAGGCAAAGTAATCAAGATAGGCTTGGCGGATTTCGGAGACTTTCATCCAGATAATTATCGCATTGGCTCAGAATTAGGGCAAACCCTTAAGCTTGTCTCGAATCATTCCCTTACAATCACAAATCGACTAAAAATAACCATTACACATAGTTGCGCCTAATTGGCAAAAATAAGGAGGCAGATTTTGAACATCCGTAATAAGAAAGATTTCGGTGCCGGGATCATGTATATGGTCTTTGGTCTTTTCTTCGCCCTTAATGCTCTGAACTATAAAATGGGAACAGCAGCAAAAATGGGTCCAGGCTACTTCCCTTTTTGGCTGGGAGCTTTTCTTGCTGCCTTGGGGTTTTTTATTCTTCTGAAGTCCATGTCCTCTAAGAGTGCTGAGGAGTCGATTGGCAAGTGGGATTGGCGGATCATGATCTGGATTTCTGGATCAGTTGCTCTATACGGCATTTTATTGCCAACCCTTGGATTTCTTCTATCGGTCATCATTTTGGTCTTTATCTCCGCAAGCGCAAGTCATGAGTTCAACTGGAAGGGGTCGGCTTTAAATGCACTCTTCTTAGTGACCTTTACGTACCTTGCTTTTGTAAAAGGTCTTAATCTGCAGTTTCCTTTGTATCCAGCGTTTCTTAATTAACCTGCAGAACGGATCATCATATGGAATTACTTAATAATCTTTCTCTGGGTTTTGAAACAGCGTTTACATTACAAAACCTGATGTATTGCTTTATTGGTTGTGTATTAGGTACTTTGATTGGTGTGCTGCCTGGTCTTGGTCCCATTGCAACCATAGCTATGCTGTTGCCAGCAACTTATGCACTGCCCCCGATTGCTGCTCTGATTATGCTTGCCGGTATTTACTATGGCTCCCAATACGGAGGATCAACCACCGCCATCTTGCTAAATATTCCGGGGGAAACCTCGTCTGTCGTAACCGCAATTGACGGTTATCAAATGGCTAAACGTGGGCGCGCTGGCGTCGCCCTCTTTGCCGCTGGCTTTGGTTCTTTCTTTGCGGGCTGCGTTGCCACCTTATTGTTGGCAGCTTTTGCTGCACCTCTGGCAGAGGTTGCTTTTAAGTTTGGGCCTGCGGAATATTTCTCGTTAATGGTTCTAGGTCTTATTGGTGCAGTTGTATTAGCATCGGGCTCCCTCATCAAAGCGATCGGGATGATCTTGCTAGGACTACTACTTGGTCTTATCGGTACCGATGTGAACTCTGGCGTAGCGCGCTATTCCTTTGATATTCCTCAGTTGAGCGATGGTATTGGTTTTGTCTCTGTTGCCATGGGCGTCTTTGGCTTTGCTGAGATCATGCTTAATCTTGAGAAAAAAGGTACGGGTGAGACCTTCCTAAATAAAGTTACCACCTTAATTCCGACTTGGACTGACGTCAAAAGAATGACGCCATCCATTTTGCGCGGCACGACCATTGGCTCCATACTCGGAATATTGCCCGGCGGTGGAGCAGCCTTGGCAGCGTTTGGTGCCTACACGGTTGAGAAAAAATCTTCCAAGTATTCAGAAGAATTTGGTAAGGGTGCTATTGAAGGCGTTGCCGGCCCAGAGAGCGCCAATAATGCTGCCGCTCAAACCTCATTTATTCCATTGCTTACTCTTGGTATTCCACCCAATGCCGTAATGGCCCTGATGGTGGGTGCAATGACCATTCATAACATCCAACCGGGTCCGCAAGTAATGACCAGCAACCCCGCATTGTTCTGGGGTCTGATCGCATCGATGTGGATCGGTAACGTTATGTTGATTCTATTGAATCTGCCATTAATTGGAATCTGGGTGAAATTATTGAAGATTCCTTATCGCTTACTCTATCCAGCTATTTTGGTGTTCTGTTGCATCGGTGTTTACACCGTTAGTAATTCTGTGTTTGATGTTTTTGTTACCGCAGGGTTTGGAGTAATTGGTTATATGTTCTTTAAGTTTGGCTGCGAACCCGCGCCTCTCTTGCTAGGATTTGTATTGGGCCCCATGATGGAAGAGAACTTCCGTCGCGCTCTACTTTTATCGCGGGGGGATTTCACAACCTTCATCACGCGCCCTCTTTCTTTAGGTCTGCTTGTAGCAGCAGCCCTTCTGGTGGTCATTGTGGCCTTGCCCGCCATCAAGAAGAGTCGACAAGAGGTGTTTTCTGAAGAGTTGTAATGGGTAAGATTTAGCTGCTCACTGATTCACTTACTCTTTTACTTCAATAATGCCCGCTGCTAGCGGGCATTATTATTTGAACTACCACACGGCTTATTCAGACTTAGACTAGTGCTGCCAGTCTTATCTACAATAGCAGGATGTCTTTTGATAATTCCAAGCCAACCCCAGCTAACCAGCCTCCTGAGCCATCGAACTTCTTACGTCAGATCATTGACCATGATTTGAGTAAAGGAACATATCTCAACCGAATAGACCAGGCTGGCAAACCTTTGCCCGCTGTGATTACACGCTTTCCCCCTGAACCCAATGGCTATTTACATATTGGCCATGCCAAGAGTATTTGCCTAAACTTCGGCTTAGCAAATGATTACAACGGCCTTGCTACGGGTGGGCGCTGTCATATGCGTCTAGACGACACTAATCCTACCAAGGAAGAGGTTGAGTATGTCGACAGTATTTTGGATGCTGTACGTTGGCTTGGGTTTGACTGGCATCATGCAGATTACGATCATCTGTACTACGCGAGTGATTATTTTGAGAACTTATATCAGTTTGCATCAATATTGATTGAGCACGGCAAGGCCTATGTAGATAGTCAAAGTGCGGATGAGATCCATACCAATCGCGGTAACTTTGCTACCCCAGGTATAAACAGTCCTTTTCGTGATCGCACCCCTTCAGAAAATTTAGCCCTCTTCCAAAAAATGCGGGCTGGAGAGTTTGTCGATGGTAGCCATGTATTACGCCTCAAAATTGATATGACTCATCCTAATATTGTGATGCGCGATCCTGTGATCTACCGTATTCGACACGCCCATCATCATCGCACTGGAGATCAATGGTGCATTTACCCTTTATATGATTTCACACACTGCATCTCCGATGCGCTTGAAAACGTCTCCCATTCCATCTGTACTTTGGAATTTGAAAATAATCGGCCTCTCTACGATTGGGTCCTGGGAGCCTTAAAAGAGGCCGGCGTGTTTAAAGGACCCCTACCCCGTCAATATGAGTTTGCCCGCCTTAATTTGACCTACACAATGACTAGCAAACGTAAATTGTTGCAGTTAGTTGAAGAAAAACGGGTTGATGGTTGGGACGACCCTCGCATGCCAACCATTGCTGGAATCCGGCGTCGTGGCTATACACCAAAGAGCATTCGTTTATTTTGTGAGCGGATTGGTGTCTCAAAAGCAGACAGTTGGATCGATATGAGCGTTCTAGAGCAAGCTCTGCGTGATGATTTAGATGTACGCGCACCCCGAGCTACCGCAGTACTTAAGCCATTGAAACTAATCATTCAAAATTATCCCGACGATCAAAAAGAACCATGCTCCGCTCCTCGCCATCCTCAGCAACCCGAGCTGGGTAAGCGCGAGTTTCATTTTGGTCGTGAGCTTTGGATTGAGGAGGATGACTTTCAGATCATTCCTCCAAAAGGTTTCTTTCGCCTATACCCTCCCAAAGACAGCAATCCAGGTGGGCGAGTTCGCTTGCGACATGGCTTTGTGATTGAATGTACCGGCATGAAACTAGATAAAAATGGTCAAGTGGTCGAGGTATATGCAAATTATTTTCTGGATAGTAAAAGTGGCACCCCGGATTCAAATAATTACAAAGTAAAGGGCAATATTCATTGGATACGTGTCGATGAAGCAGTGCCCGTAGAAGTACGTCTTTATGATCATCTATTTACTGATCCCCACCCCGATAGTGGCGATAAAAACTTTTTAGACTTTATCAATCTTCGGTCAAAAAACATTATTCAAGCATTTGTAGAGCCTTGTATGGCCAGCACTAAAGCAGAGGAGCAGTTTCAGTTTGAGCGCCATGGTTATTTTGTTGCTGATCGCCTTGATAGCAAACCAGGTCACTTAGTCTTTAACCAAAGCGTTGGTCTAAAAGATAGCTGGAAGTAATCACTATCTTTTAAGGGTCTTTAGATAGTCAGCCACTTTCGGGTAGAGTAATTTGCGTTTTAACTCGGTCAGCCGTGCATTACGAACACGCCGCGATTCAGACATAAACGACCAAAGCATGGGGCTTACTGCAGAACGAACTTCTTCCCGAGATAAGCGTTTAGGTTTTGGTAAATTTAGAGCAGTTGCAACCTCATCAAAATAGTCCCCCATCTTTTGCTCACTGCCGTCACACGCATTCACAATCCGTTGAGGCTTTCCAATAAAAAGGGCTCCAAGTACAAGTCTGGCTAAATCATCTGCATGAATGTGGTTGGAATACGCATCCTCTTTACTGTTGAGGGCGGGCGTGTTTGCTTGTAAGCGCTCAATCGGTAAGCGATTGGGGCCATAAATCCCTGGCACCCTCAAAATGCTGAGATTGACACCCTGATGAATTGCCCAATGTCGCAAAACAGATTCAGCATCCAAACGTCGCTTGGAACGCGCACTGGTTGCTAAGGGTGCGCTGGTTTCGTCCACATAATCACCATGACGATTGCCGTATACCCCTGTAGTGCTGACGTAGACAAAGCGTCTGACAGATCCTGCCCCCTGGGATAAAATTTGGATGAGATTGCGTGTTCGAAGATCGTTTTCACCTTCATTTTGAGGAGGCGCTAGATGAATCACCTTGGATGCTAAGCGGGTAATTCGCCACAAGGTCTCAGGGTGATCAAGGTTACCCTCGATGGGTGTGATGCCTTGTTGGCGCAGTGCTGCAAAGCGCTCTGGGCTTGAGCTCAGTGCAAAGATTTTTGGTTTGGCCTGTGTTTTTCCTAAATGGGCAACAACGCGTTGTCCAATATCCCCACAGCCAATGATGAGGATTCGGGGGCGACGAAATGCAGAAGAAATACAAGTCATACCCAGCATCGTAATGTTTTTATTAGGAGAAGTGGAATTGTCGTATCAGGTTGAGCTAAAGATGAGTGGTAAAACGTTTTTGGTAGAGGACGATGAGACCGTTCTCGAGGCGGCTCTTCGTCAAGGCATTAACCTACCCTATGGGTGTAAAAATGGTGCGTGTGGCTCCTGCAAAGGCAAACTCCTCTCGGGAAAGGTATCCCATGGGGACCATAGCCAGAGCGCCTTAAATCCATCGGATGAAACGGCTGGCGCCACTCTATTATGTTGTGCGCATCCACAATCCAACCTCCTCATCGATGTGCGTGAGGTTCAAGGTGGCGGGGATATACCGGTTCGTAAAGTTCCTTGCCGAATTAATACAATTGAATTTCCAAGTGACGATGTAGCTATTTTGAAGTTGCAGCTTCCTGCGAGTGAGCGTTTCCAGTTCTTGGCAGGACAGTATCTAGAGTTCCTACTTAAAGACAATAAACGACGTGCATATTCAATTGCAAGCGCGCCGCATGAGGAGGGGCCGCTCGAGCTACATATTCGTCATCTATCGGGCGGCTTGTTTACCGACCCCCTTTTTGGACAGGCGAGTGATGGTAGGAAGATTAAAGAAAAGGATATATTGCGCTTTGAGGGTCCCCTAGGAAGCTTCTTCTTACAAGAAGAGTCTAAGAAACCCATTATCTTTTTAGCATCTGGTACAGGCTTTGCACCAATTAAAGCCATATTGCTTCATATTCAGGAAAAAAAGATAAGCCGAGAGATCTATTTTTACTGGGGCGGCAGGCGTCCAAAGGATTTATACATGGATGCCCTCTGCCACGAATTTACACTCTCACTCCCAAACTTTCATTACACCCCCGTCATATCGGAGGCCTTACCTGATGATGGATGGACCGGAAGAACTGGCTTTGTCCATCACGCTGTCATGCAAGACTTCTCTGATCTTTCTAAATACCAGGTCTATGCCTGTGGGGCGCCGGTCGTCATTCAGGCAGCTCGAACTGATTTTATGAGAGAGTGTCAGTTACCTGAAGATGAGTTTTTTGCCGATTCCTTTACCAGTGAGGCTGATTTAGTGGGTGCTTAGACCTAAGTGGGTAGACTAAATACCCATTATTTGCCGATCTTTTGTATGATTACGTAATGAACAAACCTATTGACCCTCGTCCCGTTGATGCCCATTCGGTGATGTTTATCACTAAACGACCTGACATCGTCATGGTGGAGGGAAAGGGTTCGTGGCTAACCGACCAGAATGGCAAACGCTATTTAGATTTCTTACAAGGCTGGGCTGTCAATTGTTTGGGTCATTGCAATCCTGGGATTGTGAACGCCTTGCATCAGCAAGCCCAAAAATTAATTAATCCGAGTCCTGCTTTTTACAACGAGCCAATGATCCGTTTATCGGATCTATTAACTGAAAATAGCTGCTTTGATAAAGTCTTCTTCGCAAATAGTGGTGCAGAGGCAAATGAGGGTGCGATTAAGCTAGCTAGAAAGTGGGGGCAACTCCATAAAAATGGGGCCTACGAAATAATTACTTTTGACCATAGTTTCCATGGACGCACGTTGGCAACTATGAGTGCCTCGGGTAAGCCTGGTTGGGATACGATGTTTGCGCCGCAAGTACCGGGTTTTCCAAAAGCAGAGCTTAACGACATTAACTCCGTGAAGAAATGCATCACAGACAAGAGTGTGGCGGTGATGCTGGAGCCAGTTCAAGGTGAGGGTGGTGTGATTCCATGCGATGATCAGTTCATGCGCGATTTACGCCAACTGACTAAAGAACATAATCTGCTGTTAATTGTTGATGAAGTTCAAGCTGGCTTTGGCCGAACTGGTAAGTTGTTTGCCTATCAAAATTATGGGATTGAACCTGACATCATGTCCTTGGGCAAAGGAATCGGTGGAGGCGTGCCATTAGCTGCGCTACTCTGTAGGGATGAGGTTGCCTGTTTTGTGCCGGGAGATCAAGGCGGTACTTATAACGGAAATGCCTTGATGACCGCAGTCGGAATTAGCGTAATCGAGCAGCTGCTAGCTCCAGGATTTTTGCAATCGGTTGTCACTAAAGGTGCATTGCTCCAATCCGAATTACTAAAGCTATCGTCTGAGTTCGGCCTTCAAGGCGAGCGAGGCAAAGGATTACTGCGTGCCTTAATGCTGGGCAAGGATATTGGCGGAAAATTAGTTGATTTAGCGAGAGAGCATCAACCTGAAGGCTTGTTGATTAATTCCCCTCGTCCCGATCTTCTTCGTTTTATGCCCGCTCTCACGGTCTCTAATGAAGAAATCATGACGATGTGTGCAATCTTAAGAACACTTCTTAAAAAAGTAGTTTGAGCCTCAATACTTCCCGCTTAACTTGGGTGGGTTAAATTCTTAGGCAGGGAGAAAGTCACATCTTCCACAACGCCGTCTAAAGAGCGTACTTGGCGTGGGCCAAGCTCTTGAATGCGCGCTACGATCGCTTGCGCTAGACTCTCTGGCGCTGAAGCTCCTGCTGTAAGACCGATACGCTTCTTGCCTGCAAACCACTCCGCCTGGAGCTGCTCTGGGGCATCCACCATGTAGGCCGGTACGCCAAGTTTTTCAGCCAATTCTCGCAGGCGATTGGAGTTCGAACTTGCCTT
>Ga0102903_1000509_pt1 | contig 13753 bp, 14 predicted proteins | sample Colrivmet1555C02_FD_78497 | JGI IMG/M metagenome (GOLD analysis project Ga0102903, IMG submission 78497) | Estuarine microbial communities from the Columbia River estuary - metaG 1555C-02 | ecosystem: Environmental > Aquatic > Marine > Intertidal zone > Estuary | place: USA: Columbia River... | reverse complement strand
GAGATGATCGCGGCGGCGCCGCGGGCGATCACGTCGTCGAGGAAGGCGTGGCCGTTGGCCCGCAGGCCCGGGAGGGCGAAGAAGAGCGCGCCCGGGATCACGCGGCGGCTGTCCGTCACGATCGTGGTCACGCGCACCGAACCGTCGCCCGTCCGGCCGAGCACGGGCAGCCCCTGGAGCAGCGCGTTGAAGGTCGGACGATCCATCGAGGCGGGCATCATCGCGGGCGGAGGCGTCATCGGCCGAGGTCGGCCACGGGGCCGCGCGGGAGGGTGGAGACGGGCGGGAGATCGAGCCAGCGGATGCATTTCTCGGCGACTTCGCGGAAGATCGGGGCGGAGACCTTGCCGCCGTAGCCGACGCCTTCGCCCTGCGGTTCGTCGATGATCACGGTGATGGCCAGCTTCGGATCGCCGACGGGGAAGAAACCCGCGAACGAGGCGACGTGGTGGGCGGAGGAATAGCGGCCGTTGACGATCTTCTGCGTCGTGCCCGTCTTGCCGGCGACCTCGTAGCCCGGGATGTCGGCGATCGGGGCGGTGCCGCCCTTGCCGCAGACGGCGCGCAGGAGCGTGGCGAGCTGCGCGGCGGTCGCGGGCGTGATCGCGCGGCCGCGCGAACGCGGGGCGTAGTCGAGCACGGTGGCCTTGGTCTTCGGGTCTTCGACGCGGAGCACGAGCTGCGGCTGCATCAGCAGGCCGTCGGCGGCGACGACCGACATCGCCATATGCATCTGCATCGCGGTGACGCTGACCGAGTGGCCCATCGGCACGCGGGAGATGGTGAGCCCGTCCCAGCGCTTGGGCGGGATGAGCAGGCCGGGCACCTCGGCGCCGGTGATCAGGCCCGTCGGGGCGCCGAAGCCGAACGACTTGATGAGCGCGAAGAAGCGGTCTTCGCCGAAGCGTTCGGCGTACTGCATGCCGACCTGGACGGTGCCGCGGTTGGAGGACTCGCGGACGATCTGGCGGATGTCGGCGGCGCCGATGGCGTGCGAGTCGGCCGGAAGCGAGACCATGCGTCCGCGGTAGGGCACGCTGGTCGCGCCGCAGTCGTAGACGGAGTTCGGCGTGATGAGGCGCTCCTCGAGCGCGCCGGCGACCGAGACGATCTTGAAGACCGATCCCGGCTCGTAGACGTCGGAGACCGCGCGGTTGCGCTGGCTGTCCATCGGCGCGGCCTGCGGGTCGAAGAAACGGTTGAGATCGAAGGTCGGCCAGTTCGCGAGGCCGAGGATACGGCCGGTGCGCGGCTCGCTGACGATGATGACCGCGCCCTTGGGATTATAACGGGTCGCGGCGGCGGCGAGCGCCTCCTCGCAGGTCTTCTGGATGAGGCTGTTGATCGTGAGGACGACGGTGCTGCCGTCGACCGGCGCGACCTCGCGCAGACGGATGCTCGTGAGCTCGCGGTGGCGGCCGTCGCGTTCGGATTCGATCCAGCCCTTCTGGCCCTCGAGGAGCGAATTCATGACGCTCTCGATGCCGGCGGCGGGGACGCCCTCCTTGTTGACGTAGCCCAGCACGTGGGCGGCCAGCTGGCCCTTGGGGTAGCTGCGGCGGTATTTCAGTTCGGCGCGGAGCGCCTTGATGCCGAGCGCCTTGACGCGTTTGACGACGTCCTCGCCGGCCTCGCGCGCGAGGATGGACCAGCGGATGCGGTGCTCCTCGCCGGCGGCGTCGGTGCGGACGGTGGTGTCGAAGGCCAGGCGGACCTTGGCGGCGGGCAGGCCGAGCGCGACCGCGACCTCGGCCGCGCGTTCGCGGTCGGCCTTGGTGAGCACGTCGGGGTCCACGCCGATGTCCCAGACGTCTTCGGACAGGGCGAGCAGGTTGTCCTGCGCGTCGCGGATGTCACCGCGGCGGCACGGCTTCTCCTGGAGCACGCGACGGGCCTGCAAGGCCTCCGCGCGCAGACGAGGGGCGTCGACCCAATGCAACCAGACCAGCCGTAGGACCACGGCCAGGAAGCAGGAGGGGACGACCCATGCCAGCAAACGGTAGCGCGTTCGCCTGGCGTGGGGCAGGCTCATCGCGCGCCGGGTCCTCCCTGCCCTCCCGAACCGAGGAAGGCGATTTCGCGCGCCGTCATCCGGGGGCTCGCGGAGAAAAGGACGGCCGGGGACGCGGCCGAAGGAGAGACACGGATCCAGACGACCTGCTCGGGGACCGGCGGCTTGAGGGCGTCACCGATGCGCTGCTGCAGGTAGAGGATGTCGACCGCCTGCTGGACATGCCGGCGGGCGATGTCGTACTCCTTCTTAGAAAGGGAGGTGTCGCGTTCGAGGCGCTGGATGCGGCTGCCGATCGTGTCGGCTTCCACGCGCAGGCGCATGATGTTGATCGTGCCGACGGCGAAGGCCGCCACGGTGGCGAGGACGCAGGCCCAGGTGAGGAGGCGCGGGCTCATGCGGCGAGGCGGCGGACGGCGCGGAGGCGCGCCGAGCGGCTGCGGGGGTTGCGAAGCTGTTCGGCTTCGGAAGGCTGGACGGCCTTGCGGGTGAGGAGGTCGGCCTGCTTGACGCGGTCGTCCTGGTTGCGGGCGTCGTCGCGGTCGACGGGCCGGCCGGCGACCTCGTTCATGTAACGCTTCACCATCCGGTCCTCGAGGGAGTGGAAGGAGATCACGGCGAGCACGCCGCCGGCGTTGAGCTTGCCGAAGGCGAGCGGGAGGGCGTCGGCCAGGGCGCCGAGCTCGTCGTTGACCGCGATGCGGACGCCTTGGAAGGTGCGGGTGGCCGGGTGCGGGCCGCGGGGGCCGGGCGCGGGGGGCGCGGCTTCGGCGACGAGTTCGGCGAAGCTGGCGGTGCGGGCGAGGCGGCCGGTGCCGCGGGCGGCGACGATCGCGTTGACGACGCGGAACCAGCGGGGCTCCTCGCCGTAGTCGCGGACGGCGCGTTCGAGTTCGGCGCGGTCGCCGCGCTCGAGGAACTCGGCGGCGCTGCGGCCGACGCGCGTGTCCATGCGCATGTCGTTCGGCGCGTCGTAGCGGAAGGAGAAACCGCGCTCCGGGACATCCAATTGGTACGAGGACACCCCAATGTCCATCAGAACACCATCGAATCGTCCCGGAACGCGGTCAAGGTGGCGGAAATTCTCGGAATGGAAACGCAGCCGGCCGGCGTGGGCGGCGAGCAGCGCCGCGGAGCGCTCACCGGCGGCGGGATCGCGGTCCATCGCGTCGACCGCGCAGCCCGGCGCCCGCGCGAGGATCGCCGCGGTGTGGCCGCCGCCGCCGAAGGTGCAGTCCAGGTAGGCGCGCCCGTCCTGCGGAGCGAGGAGCGTCAGGCACTCCTCGAGCAGGACTGGGACGTGGCTGGTCATGCGGCGGTCTGTGAATAAGGTGTGAGCAGTGTAAGTAACTTCCGGATACGCATCACAGGCCGAGTTCGCGCAGCGCGCGGAGGATGGCCTTGGCGGACTCGGAATCGCGGTCGGCCTTGGGCGGCGTCGGCGAGGCGAGCTGGAACGTGGTGAACGCGCCGCGGAAGATCACCTCGCGCTCGAGGCGGGCTTCCTTGACGATGTGTTCGTTGAGCGTGATGCGGCCGGCCTTGTCGCACGTGACCTGGATGCTGTTCGCGCCGAGCAGGCTGAGCGCGTCCATCTTCACCGGATCGCTCACGGTCACCTGCAGCGCGGCGTCGTGGATGCGCGCGGCCATCGAGGGCGGGAACACGATGATCGCGGCGAGGGCCGGATGATACATCGCGAGGAAGGTCGCTTCCGCGTCGAAACGCCAGGCCGCCGGGATGGTGACACGGTTCTTCTCATCCAACTTTCCGTTGTGGATGCCGGTGAAGAGACCGTTGTTGGCGCCAATAGACATTGCGAATGGGGGAGTTCCCCCAGTTCACCCACTTTTCCCCACCCCACCCCACTGGTCAAGAGTTTAGCCCCAGATCTAACCATTTTCTTGTTCACAGCGCGGCCAGGGGTGATTAAATGACTGAAATCAGTCCTTATTATCTTTAAGTTGTTGTTATTAAGCATCTTAGGTAAATTTTACGTCCGCGGGGCCTTTTCGACCCCCTTCCACGCCCTGCCCGGCCGCGCCTGGGAGATCCGGCCCCGCCGGCTTCGGGCGAGCCTCGTAATGAGATTAACACTACAATTCCTTCCGGCGCGGAGCCGCGACGGAAGGGCGAAACTGTTTGCCAACGGCCGCCGGCTGTGCTTTGTCTCCAACCACTCAACCACGTCCCTTGCCCATGAAAACCGCCCTCGCCCTCCTCGCCGCCCTCGTCCTCGCCGGATGCTCCACCCAGATCGGCGTGGACAACTCGCAGAACCGCGAAGCCTCCTTCTCCAACGTCACCGGCGTGCTGACTACCCGCTACACCTCCGACACCGAGGCCGTCTTCAACGCCGTCAAGCGTACCATCGACGCCATGCCCGGCACCCTCCGCACCGGCGAGACCGATGACCGCGGCGCCAACAAGGAGCTGAACAGCGTCGTCGTCTACGCCCGCACCATCGGCGACCTGGAGATCAAGATCACCATCGAGAAGGCCGAAGACGAAATCACCAAGGCCGTCTTCACCCAGGTCCGCGTCAAGTACGGCGCCTTCGGCAACCTGCCGGAGAGCCAGCAGCTCGTCTCCAAGATCACCTCCAACCTGCGCTGAGCGCCGGGGCGGAACCGCCAAACGGACGCCGCCCAGCCCCCCGGCTCGGCGGCGTTCATTTTTTACCACCTTCCTCACATGGGCAACATCCACGGACATAGCTTCCGCATCACCACCTTCGGCGAGAGCCATGGCCCCGCCCTCGGCGTCGTCATCGACGGCTGCCCGCCCCGCGTGCCCTTCGACGCCGCTTTCCTCCGCAGCGAGCTCGACCGTCGTCGCCCGGGCCAGAGCGCCCTGACGACCCAGCGCAAGGAAGCCGACGCGCCTGAGGTGCTCTCCGGCGTCTCGCCCGATGGCCTCACCCTCGGCTCGCCCATCGCCATCGTCATCCGCAACGGGGACCAGCGCCCGCAGGCCTACGCCGAGATGAAGGCCGCCTACCGTCCTTCGCACGCCGACTACACCTACGACGCCAAGTACGGCATCCGCGCCGTCGAAGGCGGCGGCCGTTCCTCCGCCCGCGAGACCGCCGCGCGCGTCGCCGCCGGCGCCGTCGCCAAGACGGTGCTCAAGCACGCCTGCGGCGCCCGCATCATCGCCTGGGTCGAGAGCGTCGGCGAGGTCCGCATGCCCGCCGCGGCCAAGGCGCCCACGCTGAAACAGGTCGAGGCCACGCCCACGCGCTGCCCGCACCCCGCCACCGCCGCGAAGATCGACGCGCTCATCCGCGCCGCCCGCGCCGACGGCGATTCCGTCGGCGGCGTCATCTGCTGCGTCATCGAGAATCTTCCCGCCGGCCTCGGCTCGCCGGTCTTCGACCGTTTCGAAGCCGACCTCGCCAAGGCCATGCTGTCGCTGCCCGCGACCAAGGGCTTCGAGATCGGCAGCGGCTTCGCCGGCACGGTCCTGCGCGGCAGCGCGCACAACGACGAGTTCGTCCGCAAGGGCGGCCGCATCCGCACCGCGACCAACCGCTCCGGCGGCACGCAGGGCGGCATCACCAACGGCGAAGACGTCGTCTTCCGCATCGCCTTCAAGCCCACCGCGACCGTGCTCAAGCCGCAGAAGACCGTCGGTCCCGACGGCCGCGCCACCGAGCTCAGCGCGAAGGGCCGCCACGACCCGTGCGTCCTCCCGCGCGCCGTCCCCATCGTCGAAGCCATGGCGGCCCTGGTCGCCGTCGATCACTGGATCCGCGACCGCGGCCAGAACGCTCCCTTCGGCCGCTGCGGACGCAAGGCATGACGCCTCTCATCATCATCCTCGGGCCCACGGGCGCCGGCCGCGCCGACGTGGTGAAGGAACTCGTCGCCCACGCCTGGCCGGAAGGCCGCAAGGTGCGCGTCCTGCGCGAAGTCCGCGAAGGCGGCGTCGCCCCGGACGCCTGGGAATTCAAGGACGGCCATGCGATCGTGCCCGCCCCCGGCGACGAAGACGCCGCCATCCTCGTGACGCACGGCGCGCTGCACGTCATCGACCAGATGGAAGCCCTGCACCGCACCGTCCGCCCGATGCAGCCCGACGCCGTCTGGCGCGTGGCCCGCATCCTCACGGTCGTCGACTGCCCGCTCACGATGAAGCATAAGGCCGTCGAGGAATGGTACCGCCCGTGCGTGCACTTCTCCGACGCGGTCATCATCAACCGCCGCTGGGAAGTCCCCGGCCAGTGGGTGAGCAAGTTCCTCGAACCGTACGAGAAGGAGTTCTATCCCTGCCTCTTCTTCAACCTGACGAAGGTCGGGGCGATCAGCAACCCGCCCGCGGTCATCGACGGCGAACCGCTCCGCCTCTCGCACATCTTCGACGACATCGACGCGGTCGACGAGATGGAGTTCGACGAGGACAACCTCCCCGACGAGCCGTTCGACCTCGTCCGTCAGGTCGACAAATACTTCGCGCGCGACGAACTCGGCCGCCGCAGCATCCTCGTGCCCGAGATCGGCGAGGTCCTCCGCCAGGAGGGTCGCCGCTAAGCCGGACTACTGCTTCGGACCGACGCCGGGAGTTTCGCCCTCCGGCGGCTTGCGGCGCTTGGGCGCGCCAGGCGGACCGGGCGGTCCGTCCTTCGGCTCGCCTCCCTTCGGGCGTTCCTTCGCGAGTTCGGGTCCGTATTTCTCGGAGAGCTGACGGATGAATTCGAGGCGCTGTTCGGTCGTGAGCGCCTGGATGCGCGCCCGCTCGGCCTTGGCCTCGTCCTTGCTGAGTCGCTTGAAATGATGCTCGAGCACGCGCGACCCGAAGCCGCCGCGCTCCCGCAGGTCTTTCATGATCTTGTGACGCTCCTCCGGCGTGGCGGACTCGTAGCGCACGAGGCTGGCCGCGAATTCGCGACGCGACTCCGGCGACATACGCTCGATCTTCTCGATCGAGGAGCGCATGCGCTGCAGACGCTCGGGCGTAAGTTCGAGGATCTTACGGATGGTCTGGATCTCCTCGACGGTCGGATCGCCTTCCGGCGGACGCGGGCCGGACGACTGGGCCGAGACGACGGCGACCCCAAGGAGGACCAGCAGGCTGAAGAAGACGCGGGCCATGATCACGAGCCCGGGGAGACGAAGGTTTCCACGACGGCCGGACGCTCCGCCACGGGGGCGAGGAGCGAAAGGTCGTCGGCGGCGCCGAAGAGGTCGGCGAGCTGGGCCGACTCGTCGCGGGCGATGAGGGCGAAGGTCTGGCGGTTCAAGGCCTCCTCGGAGGTGGCGGGCAGCGAGAGCAGCGCGACGAAGACGGCGGCCGCGGCGGCGAGGGCCGAGCTCCAGCGGACGACGGTGCGACGACGGCGGGCGGCCACGACCGCGACGACGACGCGTTCGGCGAACCCGGCGACGGACACGGCGCGCCCGCGACGGAGCGTCGCGGCGAGCTCCTGGTCGAATGGCGTCTGTTCCGGGTTATCCATGGCTGGGTACGCCCATATAACACCGGGCGGGGCGGGAAGTTGCAGGGTTCATTCTTGGGCGTAGAAATCCTTGAGAAGTTCGCGCAGGCGGGCGCGGGCGCGGTGAATCCAGGTCTTCACCGAGGAGACGGGGGCGTCCATGATCTCGGCGATCTCCTCGTAGGGGAGCTCCTGCTGCACGACGAGGAGGATGGCGGTACGCTGTTCCGGGGCCAGCTGCAGGATGGCACGCTGGAAGGCCTCGTCGAGTTCGGCGACCCGGCGGGCCGACCCCTGGGAGAGGTCGCCGGGCTCGGCGGCGAACTCCAGGGCGGTGGTGGGCTTGCGCCCGCGCCGCCGCCACTCGTTGAGGACGAGATTACGGGCGATGTGGATCAGGTAGGTGCTCAGCTTGGCCTCGGGGCGCCAGCGGGACGCCGCCCGGTGGAGCCGGATGAAGACCTCCATGGCCAGTTCTTCGGCCGTCGCCTGCGAACCGACCTCACCCCGGAGATAACCGACGAGCCGGGCGTGGTGCCGGTGCACGAGCAGGCGCAAGGCATCGTCATCGCCGCCGGCGACGAGGCCCATGAGGCGCTTGTCGTCTTCGTCGTCGGGGAGCATCGGCTCTTCCTGGGACATCGGGATAGTACTCCGGAAAGGAGGAGGAGTTATGCGTCCCGGGGGCGCAGGGCGAAGCTGCGGAGCGTCCGCAGCAGGAATTGCTCGAAGGCCGCCAGGACCTGGTAGTTCAGCTCCATGCGCCGGCGGGCGTCCTCGAGATGACTCACGGCCTCGGCGACCTGGCCGGCGCAGCCGGGGTGGGCCCGGCCGACGAGCCGGAGTTTTTCTTCGACCGACACGAGCATGCGGGCGCGGATACCGCGTGCGATGGTTGCCTCGTAAGCCTTTTCGACACCTTCCTGATCATCATCGCTGATTGGCGGGGGCGGCGCTACCTTCAAAGCCTCTTCGACGAAGAGCTCGAGCAACACCTCGAAGCGGGCGCACAGGGCGTAGAGCGGAATGAAGACCTCGGAGACGCGCGCCTGCGGCGAGGCCGGGCCTTTCACCATGCGCGTCAGGAGCTTATCCATCTCACGTAGCCAGTCCTGCCAGGATGCGTCGGCCAGCGCCGGTGCATCGCCCGAGATGTGGAAACGCATGCATCGACTGAGAATCGTCGGCAATACCGCATAATAATTAGCCGTCTGGAGTACGATGAGAGTTCCAGGCGGAGGCTCTTCGAGCGTCTTCAGCAAGCAGTTTGAGGCGTGTGAATTAAGCCGGTCGGGCTCATGGATAATCACCACACGTCGCTCGCTTATGGAGCTTAGCCCCAGCATGGCTACCACTTCGTGCGCAGCTTCGACGTTGATAATACGCGACAGGCCGGCGGGACGCAGGACGCGGCAGTCAGGGTGCGCCAGCGGATCGGTCTCGCCGAGATGCATCGCCGCGAGCTGCTCGGCCGCGCGGGCGAGTACGGCGCCGTCATTGCCCGTCAGGAGCACCGCGTGCGGCATGCGGCCTTCGGCGCGGGCGCGGGCGAGCACCTTCAGCACCGGCAGGTCGGCGACGTCAGCGGAAGCGGCGGACGACTTCATGCCAGATCTCCTCCTCGATGGCTTCGGGCGGACGCGCGGCGTCCACGACGAAGAAACGCCCGGCCTCCTCGCGGGCGAGCGTGTGGTAAAGTTCGCGGACTCGGCGATGGAAGGCGTCGCCGAGGAGCTCGAAGCGGTCCGCCTGTCCTTGGTCCCGCACGGCGGCGCGGCCGAGGCCGCGGCCCGGATCGAGGTCGAGCAGGATGGTCAGGTCCGGACGTACCGGACCGCAGGCGAGGCGGTTCGCGCCTTCGATCAGGGCGCGGTCCAGACCGCGGCCGCCGGCCTGATAGGCCACGGTCGAATCGATGAAACGGTCGCAGATCACGACCTGCCCGGCGGCGAGGGCGGGGGCGATGACGTCCGCGACGAGCTGGGCCCGGCAGGAAGCGAAGAGCAGCGCTTCGGCCGCCGGCGCCAGCGAGGTGCCGGGCTGCTTGAGCACTTCGCGCATGCGTTCGCCGAAGGGCGTGCCGCCCGGCTCGCGCAGACCGAGCACGGTCGCCCCGTCCGCGCGGAGACGCTCCGCGAGACGGGCGAGCTGCGTGGATTTGCCCGCGCCCTCCCCTCCTTCGAACGTGATGAATCTGCCCGCGATCGGCATCCGCCACAAGATGCCCTCCGCGGCCTTCAAAGCGAGCGAGGAATAGCGGTCACGAGAAAGGCCCGGCGGATGCCGGGCCTTTCGCGTGACGGAACGGATCAGGCGTTCAGATGCCGGTCCCGGAGGGATCCAGCTGCTTCTGCTCGACCGAACGATTCACGTTGTCGGTGATCTTCTTCAGATTGTCATCCATCTGGGTGCCACCGCCGCCATTGCTTGAGGAGAGCGGAGCGCCCGGGGCGCCGGCCTTGCTCACGGGAACCTTGTCGTCGGTGACCGGGCTCTCGCTGACGACCTGACCGAAGGCCTTCGCAGGCTCCGCGGCGCCGTTCGGGAAGATCGCCGCCAGCGACGGAGCGGTCGCCGCCATCGCGTTGATGGTCGTGGAGACTTCGGCCGGCAGCGTGGAAGCGGCGGCGAGGATGGCGGAGATTTCGGCGAGCTCTTCGGCCGGGATCGGGTAGAGCAGGACCTTGACGGGAGCCAGGGCGACGGCAAGGGCCGCGGGCGCCGGAGCAGGGGCGTTACCGCCGGCCGGGGCGCCGGAAGCGCGGGCGAGATTGCTGATGAGCGCGGCGGAAGGCACGGAGCTGGAGGTCTGCATGCCGGGGTCGACACTGACCGGGCCGACGTTGGAGCTGTAGACGATCGTCTCGACGGAGCCACGGACGCACGAAACGACGACCCGGCCGATACCGTCGGGTCCGATACGGTATTCGATGGAGAAGACGGTGCCGCGGATGCGGACGAGGCCGGCGGGCGTCTTGACGGTGAAGGTGGAGAGCGCGTTGAGCTTACGGACTTCGCCGATGATCTTGCCGCGGGGCACTTCGACCTCAGTCACGGACGGGCTCGGATCCTTTTCGATCTGACGGTAAGGATCAGTGATGCCGGCCGAGGGCACCTGACGGAAAGTACGCAGCTCGAGCAGCGTGCTCGGCGTGAGCACCAGAGAGGCGCCGTTGGAGAAGACGAGTTCGGCCGTCGAGTCGACGCCGGTCTCGACGCGCGCGCCTTCCTGGAAAATCGCGCCGGTGGCGAGCGGCTTACGCTGCGCCTTGGCGTCGATGATCGTCACGCTACCCGTGATCTTGCCGACCTGGACCTTGCCGGACTGCAGGGCCGCCGAAGAGAGAACTGGCAGGAGCGCAAAGGCTACCATTCCTAGGTGCTTGAAAAAGGAAATCATGGGGTACTACGGGGAAACGTCAGCCTAGGCTCGGCCCCGGGGGAGGCAAACCCTTAAAAACAAAAAGACCCCCGCAAACGGGGGTCTTTATTCACCATCCGAACGGTCAGATTCAGGCGGTGACGTACTTCTCGAGACGGCGCTGGACGGCGATCGCCGAGAGCTGGGCGTACTTCGGAAGTCCCTGATCGTAAGGAAGTTGCATTTCTCCTTGGATAAGCGGGAGGGCGTAGCGCACGAAGTCAGGGTGGATGGACATCTTGTCTTCGCCGATCCACTTCTCAGGGAAAGCCTTCACGCCGTTGGCGATCTGGTCGAGGGGAGCGAGCATGGTCTGGACCGCGTAGGTCTCCTTTTCGGAGCGGGTCAGGATCACCATCTTGCCGGACTCGCCTTCGAGGGCGGCCTTGACGGCGGCACCGCCGCAGAGTTCGGCTTCATCGACGTCAGTCTTCGAAGCGTTGTGCGAAGCGGCGCGCTGGGTGATGCCGAGCTTGGAGGAGCGGGCCTTGACGCCGTCGAAACGGGATTCGACGAGGGTGCGCAGGTATTCGCCGGCGCCGCCGAGGACGGCGTGGCCGAATGCGTCGGTGCTGGAGGTGTCGGCGCCGAGGTAGTTGCCGGTGGCGTCCTGGACGCCTTCGGAGACGACGACGAAGCAGTGGCCGTTGCTCTTGAGGACTTCTTCGACGCGGCGGATGAAGGCGTCGGCGTTGAAGGCGACTTCCGGCAGCAGCACGATGTGCGGGGCGGAGCAGGAGTAGTGGGTGTTCTTGACGGCCTTGTCGTCGTTCTTGTCGCGGCGCTGGGCCAGGACGGACGAAGCGGCGAGCCAGCCGGCGTTACGGCCCATGACTTCGAGGATCGAGACGAAGTCGTTCTGGCCCATGGCGGCGTTGTCGAGAGCGGTCTCGCGGATGGTCACGCCGATGTGCTTGGCGACGGAACCGTAGCCAGGGCAGTGGTCGGTGAGAGGCAGGTCGTTGTCGATCGTCTTAGGCACGCCGACGACGCGGAGTTCGTAGCCGCGCTCCTTGGCGAGGGCGTCGATCTTGGCGGCGGTGTCCTGGGAGTCGTTGCCTCCGATGTAGTGGAAGTAACGGATGTTGTGGGCTTCGAAGACCTGGAGGATGCGGTCGAAGTCTTCGGACTTCTTCACCTTGTAGCGGCAGGTGCCGAGGGCGGCGCCGGGGGTGTGGCGGAGGGCGCGGAGGGTCTGCTGGGATTCGGCCGCGAGGTCGACGAGCTGCTCATGGAGCACGCCCTGGATGCCGTTCAGGCCGCCGTAGATCTCGACGATTTCGTCCTCATGCTTGAGGGCTTCCGAGATCACCCCGGCGAGGCTGGCGTTGATGACGGGGGTCGGGCCGCCGCTCTGCGCGACGAGAAGGTTGCCAATGAGGGGAGAAGACATGGGAGTGAACGAGTTGAAAAGTGGGTTGTGGGAAGCCCTCCCCCCCTTGGCAACACGGAAAACCCTCCCCTGCCCGCACCCCCTGACTTAGGCCTACAAAATGCGTCCGGCTTTGACCTGGGCGGACTCCGGAACCTTCCGGGTCCAGTCGGCGGCCTGGCGGACGAACACGTCGACCTGCGCCCCGGCGGAACCGGTCAGTTCGCCGGCCTTGGTGACGGCGTCGAGGAGGACGGACTTGGGCAAACGTAGGCGCGCGTCGGCGGCAAGGCGGTCGACGAGGTCGTTCCGTTCGATCTTGCCGGTGCGGAGCTCCTTGGCGACGGCGACGGCGTGTTCCTTGATGGCCTCATGGGCCTCTTCGCGTCCGGCGCCGGCCTTGACGGCTTCCATGAGGAAGGTGGTCGTGAGCAGGAACGGCAGGTAGTGGCGCGACTCGCGGTCGATGACGGGGCGGTTGACCTCCATCTGGCCGAGCACGGTGAGGAAGGCTTCGAAGAGTCCGTCGATGGCGAGGAAGGCGTCGGGCAGGAGCACGCGGCGCACGACCGAGCACGAGACGTCGCCTTCGTTCCACTGCTCGCCGGAGAGCGAAGCGGCCATGGCGAGGTGACCGCGCAGGATCACGTGGAAGCCGTTGATGCGCTCGCAGGTGCGGGCGTTCATCTTGTGCGGCATGGCGGACGAACCGACCTGGCCGGGCAGGAAGCCTTCGCTGGCGAGCTCGTGGCCGGCCATCAGGCGGAGGGTCTTGGCGAAGGACGACGGGCCGGAAGCGGCGGAGAGCAGGGCGGCGACGACTTCCATGTCCATCGAACGCGGGTAGACCTGGCCGACGGCGCCGAGGGCATGCGGGATGCCGAGGTGCGCGAGCACGCGGGTCTCGAGCTGGGCGACCTTGGCGATGTCGCCGGAGAAGAGCGTGAGCTGGTCGAGCTGCGTGCCGACGGCTCCCTTGAGGCCGCGGGCCGCGAAGGCGGCGAGCGCCGCGTCGACCTGGGCGATGCCGCGGAGGCATTCCTCGCCGAACATGGCCCAGCGCTTGCCGACGGTGGTGGGCTGCGCGGCGACGTTGTGCGTGCGGGCGGCGATCAGGACGTCGCGGTCGGCCTGCGCGCGGCGGGCGAGCGCGGCGAGCGCGGCCACGCCCTTGGCGCGGACGAGCTGGAGCGAGCGGAAGACCTGCAGCTGCTCGACGGATTCGGTGAGGTCGCGGCTGGTGAGTCCCTTGTGGACGTGCTGGTGGCCGGCGAGCGCGCAGAACTCATCGATGCGCGCCTTGACGTCGTGGCGGGTCTCTTCTTCGCGACGGCGGATGGACTCGAAGTCGACCTGGTCCTTGACCTTCTCGTAGGCGGCGAGGGCGGCGGCGGGGATGTCGAGGCCGAGGTCGCGCTGGGCCTTCATGACGGCGATCCAATATTCGCGCTCGAGGACCACGCGGCCGCGGGTGGACCAGACGGCCTTCATCGCCGGGGAGGCGTAGCGGTC
>Ga0102903_1000503_pt1 | contig 13807 bp, 17 predicted proteins | sample Colrivmet1555C02_FD_78497 | JGI IMG/M metagenome (GOLD analysis project Ga0102903, IMG submission 78497) | Estuarine microbial communities from the Columbia River estuary - metaG 1555C-02 | ecosystem: Environmental > Aquatic > Marine > Intertidal zone > Estuary | place: USA: Columbia River... | reverse complement strand
TCGTCTTCGATGCGCTTGTGGGCCTTCCAACCCAAAGCTTCTGTTTTCTCGGTGCGCACATCGGCAGACATGCGGTTTCCTGGCCGCTCAGGCAGCCAGGAGATAGGGGCGCCGAACATCCCGGCAATTTCCGCAATCGAATACGACTCCGGCGCCCCCATCCCAAACTCATCTCCCTCACCTTCGGTACCCACCAACATCAAACCAGAGACAATATCATCCACATGGGTAAAATTCCTTTTCTGGGTTCCGGGCAACACCACCCCTAAGGGCTCCCCCATCAAGTATTTGTGTTTAAACAAAGCGATTAAAGTCGCGTATTTGCCCGTAGCGATCTCTCGGGGGCCATACACATTGTAGAAATAAGTAATCGCATAGCGCAGACCAAACCAAACCCCGTAATTCATCACCAGCTCCGTATTGCTCGCCTTGGTCCACGCATAGGGGCTCTGGCTGCGCCCGAGCCCCCCATCCCCAAACTTGGTCGAGGAACCCGCATACACCAACTTGGCACCCACCCGCCTGCAGAACTGCAAAACGGCAAATATCCCCAGCTTGTTGTACTCCCAAACCAAAGAAACATCGGCAAAACTCTGTTCCACCCGAGAATATTCGCCCAGGTGGTACACCAAATCCGGCGCAAAATCGATCAAGGCCTCAATATCCGCAGCAGCACCCCGCACATAATCCACACCTGCCACATGATTCGCTTCCGAACCCGTAAAATAATTATCCAAAGAAACCACGCGAACACCCGGCTGCGCCGCCCAAGCAGCACACAAATGGCTCCCCACAAATCCAGCACCTCCCGTCACCAAAACCGTACGCACTACCCCCATCACCCAACCGTTAATCCCGTACCAAATACTTTTCCAACCCCCGCTTCAACGTCGAAGGGTAGTACTCCTTAATGTTTAGCAAGGCATTCTCGCCTGCGTAGAAATTAAGCCCCACTCCGGTGCCCGAATAGTAATACGGTAGATAAAAGAATTCCCGTGTCATCGGACGTACCGCCATGGGCTTCAGATGTTTCTTAAACCCAACGGGCACTTGAAATTCGAAGCCAACATTTTTGGCTCCAGTCGTTGCTTTATTGATAAAAAACCCAATAAACACCTCGTCGATTTGGCGAGTTACATTGAGCTTATACCCTTCATCTCCAAATAAAAATCTTCCATACCTAACATCAACGTCGGTATGAAACTGCCTATTTCGGTACGTTATACCCGCATGGTACATGCGGTAATTCTCAGGAACCTGGATTAAAGAAAGTTTTGAATCAAAAAACCCGTAATCAGTCTCCGCCCAAGATGCCTGCAGACGCCACTGCTCTGAATTAGTGAAATAATACTGAGCATTAGCTACAATACCCAACCGGTTACGCGTAAAAGCACCTCCTGTTAGATTCATGAAAAAATGATTGCCCAGGCGTATGTCTTGTGACAAACGGGCAATAACCAAACGAGACCCATTTGAATTATTTAAATCATTCCAGGTAGACATCGTGTACATCGCCGAGGCCGTTAGTCCTTTGGTCAGCACTGAAGTAACTTCGGGCTGAACATTAAACTTAATACGCACTGCATTGTCAAAATTGCCCAATTGGTAGTCCAATTGTACCCCAACAGGTAGGTCTACCTTACGGTAACTCTTATTCTCTAGGACAGCCTCCTTCAAAACTTGATCTAAGCGGGACACCTCCCAACCAAAACGAGCTTGATCAGACCAAGACGCATAATCAAGGTACCTCTTAACAAGTGCTCTTAATGCGCCTAGGGAGGAAGTAACTGAGGACATCGGTATTCCTTTATGGCGAATCAATACAGAGACCAAAAGCTCGTCAGGGCCATCATAGTGATGCCCAACGGCATCAATTACAAACCCTAATGCTTCAGCCTCATAGCGGTATCGGTTATTCTCATAACCCAAAACCAACTCATGATCCAATACAGCGATCTGAACATTCTGAAGACCTTCCGCGACCAAAACATCTACTAATTCATGCTGGGCATACATATCACGGCCAAAACCCAAGAAGTACACCAAAACCAAGTAAAAAAACAGATTGCGCATACCCCCTAAATTTGATAACGATAGGCCAAAATCCACGTATACTTACTCATATCCAATAAACCTAAAGTCACATGAAACCGCTTTAGGAAATATCCGTTGATACCGATATTCATCAACTGACTATCATAGTCCCACAAAAGACTCATGTTTTCTGCATAGGGGGTAAATACCTCTACACCCCCAAAAAAGCCTAGAAAATCCTTGGCCTCCATACCTCGAAAATCACCGCTATACCCTAAACTGGCATCCACTCGATAACCCCTATAAGCAAACTCTTTAGAGGTAACCACATAGGCTGCCGAATAATTGGAACAACCTTTACAGGTTAAATCAAAGGCCGCAGACACATCTTGCAAACCAACTAAAAGCGCCGGACGATTGCCTTGCTCATCCATTAATCGGACTCTGGCCGTAAACATTCTATCTGGAAAATACCTGTTGGTTGGCTGAACCTTCATGTTGTACTCGTGACTATAACGAAACATCACTTCAACAAAAGGCAGAAAGTTAACCGTAACAAAAGTATTTAAACCCGCATTTCCAGTCACCACACCTTGATACTGACCATAAGTACGCTTAAAAATCCCTGAAGGGACATAAGCCGCGCCCAAGACCAAAGTATTGTCTGGATACATACGAGCGGTAGGTGACTTTATCAACCCCCGTGTTCCCGTCAAAGACTGAGCATGCATCCCAATCCCCGTTGATACTAATAAAACAAAAACAATTATTCGTCGCATAAGCAAAAAAAAAGCTGTAATCTCTTACAGCTTTTTCGGTATGAAAATTATCAAGAATTAGTTTCCTGTTTGTCCTGTACTACCACCGTTATTTCCTGAATCGTGAGAAGATCCAGAATCATGTGATCCACCTGAGTTGTGTGATCCACCTGAGTTGTGTGATCCACCTGAGTTGTGGAAAACTCCAGAAGCTAACTGACCAGACAAATCTAAATCTGGATCACCTGACACCGAAATAGTTCCATTAACTACAGTTAGCGCAGCTAAACCTATATTGGCAGAAGTAATAGACGCATTTCCTTGAATATTTGACAAGAAAGGAGCATTAAACACAGTCGATGTACCACCAACTACAGATAGGTTACCATTTACTTTTGACATATTCAATACGATAGAACTAGCCAAAGGAGCGTTAATGGTTAGGTTGCTTGCATATGTTCCCGTAAAATTCAAAACAACGCTGAGAGCAACTGGTGCAGTGATGCTGCTTGGAGAAGCACCTTCTCCCAACACAATGCTCGTTGCAGAACCCAATACCAAAACTCCAGGAGTTCCTCCAGTCTCAACGATGGTCAATACCCCGTTGGCATAAGTGTACCCAGTATTGGTAGATGTCATCATAGCTCCGTTGTCTTCAAGAGCAGCAAAATCAAATACAATAGTTCCTACTTCACCAGCACGAGCAGTCGCAGCTGAGTCATCGTAGTCAACTACCGCGATAGCACCTGAATGAGCCAAGGCGTCAAATGAATATCCCCCGTCGTAATCCAAATACGCATTACCAACAGCTACAAGAGCATCATCAGCCACATCATGACCTTCCACTACATAATTTCCACCTACGTGGGTCAATGAAGAAAAATCAACAGAAGCATCAGTAGTTACCGCTAGTGAACCAACAACAATTTTAATTTAGAAGTTACCGCAGCTACATCAGCAGCAGTGATTTCACCATCCGCATCAACGGCAATCACTACATCTGCGTTGATAATACCTACATTGGCTCCTAATTCCTTAGCAAATTCCAACTCTTCACGAGTAGTAATCACCAAGTCCTTATCGTAGATATTAGCGGTTGATAAAATATCTGAAACAGAAGCTTGAAGCGCAGCTACAGAAGCGGCCAAAGCATCTAAGTTAGTTTCATTTGAATTTACCGTGGCGGCTAAGTCGCTCAAATTATTCAAAACACCTAGCAATTGGTTTTGAAGCGCAGTGATTTGGGAAGCAAGCGCTGCATTGTTGGTACTCATCGAGTTAAGCGCTGTGGTTATCGCTACTACAGTTGAATTCAATGTAGCGATTTGGCCATTGATCGACTCGATCTTGTCCAGGCGTTGATTCAATTCAGTAATTTGTTTGTTCAAATCATCGAATTGATCGTCGTAGTTGTTACAGCCAGTTGCTACCGCAGCAACAACAAGCAAGGAAAGAATTTTTTTCATGTTCATCAGTTGTAGGTTAATCTATGTATATGGATATAAAAGTCCATATTAATTAGGCAACAAATATAGTGGATTATCTGTATTTTCAAAACTTTAAAACATTATTCTTACATTAGCTGGCCAAAACCAATAGAGAAATATTTTGAAATGAGTCGAAAACGACTAAATCCAGAAGAAATCGAACAAGTGCGTCAGATGCTCTTGTCCGGACAAACCAGCGAAGAAGTTTCCAACACCATGGGCGTATCCGCAGCCACGATTAACAACTTTAAAGCCCACTTCCGCAAACAAGGCGATCAATTTCCCAACAACCGCGGTCGAAGACCGGGCACACCAAACAAAAAATCAAAAAATCCGCCAAAAACATCAAAAGCCAAATCAACTACAAAAATAATTGAAGGCGCTTCTAGTAATGACTACACCTACATCATAGATGGCATTAAAATCACTTTTGGCACCAAACCAAAGTCCATCATGATCGGAAAAAAACAAATGGTTGTCGAATTATAAATTACGACTACAGTCCGTAGTCTTTTCAACATAGACCTCTCAAAACCCCAGTAAATACTGGGGTTTTTTGTTTTCTATCTAGAATAAAAACATTATTTTTAGCTAAAATTAGATCAATTTTTAAAGTAAAAAATATAAAATAACATGTTATTTCATGTTATTTTTTTGCATTTAACATAAAAACCTTTTTATGCTAGAAATATCGCCCAAATCCAAGCAGTATCAAGAGCTTACCAACTATTCAGAGAACAAGGAATGTTACAAAATGTTACACCCCCTACTTGATGCAATTGATCATTATATTTCCCAAACATCTCTTAAAAGAGTGAAAGGATTTGGAACCGTTGGATTATCGTCAAATACGGTTAGAACATTCCGTTCTCTTAGAAGAACTATAGATTTATTTCAAACGCACAAGGGCCAGAAAATATTTACTAATAAAGTAGACAAGGACCTGGTAGATCAGTTAATTAAATGGCTGAAGTGTGACATGGGTTATAGCGACAACTATTCAGGGCAAATAATCAAACTACTTAAAATTGTGCTTAAAGAAACTGAAAAGTCAGGTGTGGAAATACATCCATACATCAGATATATGGAATCTTTTAAGCAAAAAAGCTCCGAGCGTATCATTCACACATTAACACTGGAGGAAATTCAAAAAATCAAGAATATTATAAATCTATCTGATGAATTAGAGAATACAAGAAAGTGGTTTTTGATCGGTCTTCATTGTGGTCAAAGAGTATCTGACTTACTTAAACTAACCCCAAACCAAATTAGGAAAAATCCCTACGGCATTTACATTGACTTTATTCAACAGAAAACCGAGAAGGCAGTAACTGTAGGGGTTGTAGATAAAGATGTGATCGGAATACTTTTAGGGTCCTTCCCAAAGCCTATCCAAGCACCGGTATTTAATAGCCTTATCAAAGAACTCTGCAGGCTAGCAGAGATAAACAGCCCACTAATGGGATATGTTACCAACACAACAACTAACAGAAGGGAGAAGATAGTAGCTCCAAAATATAGGTTTATTTCCACCCATATAATGCGCAGATCATTTGCTACGAATTACTATGGAAAAATAGAAACACCAATTCTAATGCACATCACAGGTCACACCAAAGAATCAACCTTTTTGAGTTACATAGGAACTCAACAAAACAAAGATTCTATGGCTGATTTATTTATGCAAAAATTATCTCAAATTGGTTGATCTTTCTGACTTACACGTTTTATTGAGCAAGATCAAAGAGCGAAAATTAAAAGATAAAATAGACAATAATTGACCCGACAAAGCCTAGAAATATAGATACGTACCAATAAATTCTAGATATACTAAAGGCTTTTACAACAGCATTTAAGAGAAATCCGGAGATTTTGTATAAAATTTCACCAGTCTTAAGAAATAAATATTTAATCCAACTAAGAAAATCATCCTTGCTTTCGTGAAAGTTATGTTCTGGCCTTGTTGGTGCTGGAACAGGTGGCAAGTTAACCGGCTTTATATCCGATACTAAATTGGAGAGCAGTATTAGAGTGAGTACAAAAAATAATAACCAATAAAATAATATGTCAAAAAGCCAAGAGAATAAAAAGTCAATCATAGTTTATAGTTTATAGTTTATAGTTTATTTTGATTAAAAGAATTTTCTTTTTGGCGGGGACAATTCTGCAGTTTTAATTTTTTCCTCAAATTCGGAATACTTTTCACCTAGGATTTCAGTCTTATTTCTTCGTTTTTCTAGTATGAGCATGTACTTTTTACACAATTCAATAATCTCCACATTTTTTAGCTCTTTGTTTTCAGTGCCAGCAATCTTATTTACGATTGAAGTCAAACCATTGCCTGCAATTTTACCCACAAACTTACCTCCAGGTATTGGACTGTATTTGCCAGCCAATTGCATCGAGTCGGTTAATATATCTGCTTTGGTTAGTGAAGCAAGAGCTTTTCTTCCAGTATTTAGTGCTGCTCCTACTTTACCTTTAGCCGTTAATTTTTCAGGGAATGGATCTAACTGAATCGTTGCTCTATATTCTTTTAGTTTACTCGTATAGTTAGACAATCTTATAACTAGTTCATCATCTGAGATATCATAATCATCTGTAATTACCTCGGAGAGCTTCTTAGATTGCTCAAAGAGATAATTTTCAATCAGTAGCTCAACCTCAATCTCATCGATACCAAGTTGTTGACCTTTTTTTATTAATAAGACTCTATTTGAGTCCGATAATACGCCCTCATTTACAGCTAGCTCTAAATATTTTTTAAAATCTTGATTCATAAATATGAATTTGTATTTTGATCATAATGGACAATAAAAATAACAGCTTATATAACTTTATTATTTAAAAAATGGCCATAGAACTTAATAGTCCGTTTGGAAAATATGTAATACGGCCATTCCCGTTTAGTAACAAGCCATTGATTTGAATAAAATTGGTCCAATCAAATTACTTTCCTGAAGCACTTAACGTAATTGAATTTTCTGATAATTTACTGTCATCAGCAGAAGCCACCTGGACAGTAATCCCAAATGTTTCAAGTACTTTCTTTTCAAAATTTTCAACCAAAATGTTACCTTTTACACTCAATTCACCTCCTTTAGCATCTTCTTTTCTAATAGAGGCAAGTGTGGCATCATCATCGGCAAACTTTTTGCCGTTGTAGACTCTAAGTGTTGAACCAAATGCTTCTTTAAAATTTGCTTTCAAAGTTTTTACTTTCATTTTTCCGGAAATTGATAATTCAGCCATAATTTTAATTTTTAGATTAATAATTTATTGTTGTCTTTTGGCGTCACCTAATGAAAGCTCATTAGCCACCAGATTTTTGTTCTCTAAATCTGCAATCTGGACAACTATCCCAAAATTTTCAAAGAAAAGAGCCTCAACCTGGGCAACTGTCAATGTTGCTTTTATTTTTAGATTGCTTGCCGAGAAATTTACGGCTGTTTGAGAGGTTCTTTGGTCTAAAGTTTTGAGGGTCATTCGACCATCATCTGCAATTTTTTTTCCTTTATATACCCTAAGGGATAGACCAAACCTGGCCTTAAATTTTTTTGATAACTCAGAAACTTTCATGGAGTTTTCAACCTCAAATTCTTCTGAAGTAAATGTGTCTTTTAGTTTGTTAAAGATTTTCATATCGTGGGTTTTAATTTTATTTTGAAAACATTCTCAAGGCAAAACCTAATATTTTTGAATTTGGCACAGACTTACTGTAGTGTTTAAAATATTCAATCAATTCAGCATTAGATTTATTTTTAATTAATTCTAACTCTTGTTCATTTAATCCCAAGGATCTGGCTTTTTCAATTACCAGATCTTTTTGGCTATTGTAGGCGCTGACACCTTTGGGTGAAATAATTTTCAAAAGTTGGATAAACGCCTTATTTTTCATTTATTTAAATCGAAAACCTAATTGGATTAGCTGCTCCTGGTTTTTTCGCATGAGCGATTGATTTATTTAAATATTTTTCGATTATTACTTCAGATGGCTTAGAACCCTCAAATCCCCATCTGTTATTTTTTTGATTATCTGAAGTTTGAACTGCAAACCATTTATCTATTTTATAGACAGCTACTATAATCCCCTGGTATTCTGCTAGGGCGTACTTGACAGAACTTCTTCTTTGCTCGGATACTACCCATGCTTCACGTGTAGCATCGTAGATTGATACAGCGCTGTTTTTGAAGCGTTTATATTTTTTATTGATGTTAATGATTATCACAGGGTCGGATATGTGATCTAGTTTTGGAGCGTTGTACTGTCTGACTATTTCATCCGTAGATTTGATTCCATAGTACTCACTGCCATGTCCTCTAACCTCATTTTTAAGCATTAAATCATTAAAAGAGGCAAAATCAATAAGCGTTGATTCAATCATAAATGCTTGATCTTCTGTTAAGCCATGTCTTAAAATATAGTGCTCAACTGAATTGCCTTTTTTAATTATATCCCTTATTTCTTCAAGCTTATCCGATTCATTGCTCTGGTTTGGATCAAGAGCACATTCTAGATGTGAGAAAACTCTATTTTCTACACCCTTACCGATATAAAAAACTTTTTTTGTTAATGGATTAACAAGAGCATAGACATAATAGCCTAATTTTTGAGAGGTAATTGTATCAAACATACTTTGTAAGTATTACTTTTTTCTGGCATTTTTTTTAGCAAGAGCAATTCTTTTACGCTCTTCAGTAGCTCTCTCTCGCTCTCTCTTCTTTTGTTCCGCGATTTTTTTTCTCTCAGCTGCAGCACGTTCTCGCTCTCTTTTTTTCATTTCAGCGTTTCTCTCTCTTTCACGCTTTTTAATCTCAGCAGCTCGCTGTCTTTCTTGTTTTTTTTGTTCTGCGATTCTTTTTCGCTCAGCTGCAGCTCTTTCTCTTTCTTTTTTTTTTGCCTCAGCTATTTTTTTTCGATCATTTGGAGTCATATAATTGGATTTAGGTTATTTAGGTATGGATAATCTTATTCCTCTCGATACATCAATATTGGACTTACTTATATTGGCAGGCGGTTTTGAATCGTATCCAAAAGTTAGAGAGTGAATAAATGTTAGATTTTTTGAGATGTTTAGACTAAGAGTAGTGTTATTACTCATTCTATAGTCATTAATCCCTAAGATATTAGGCTGGTAGTAAATAACAGAAGATATGTCATACCTGTCTGATTTTCCAATAATCAGTGAAACGTAATTAGACAATCTTCTATCGTTATTAAATTCATTGTTTAAAATGATGTTTTCAAATTCTTGCATCACTAAACTTCCTAAAAAAACTTGTGCTTTACTTTTTGCCACTATCTGGTATCTGGGGCCAATTCCTATGAGATTTCTACTCTGAACCCCTAATACTCTATTAAATTGTGTTTGTGCAAACACTTCCAATTTTACTCTGTCGTTTATTCGTTTATTATACCGAAGATGTAGTAAACCTGAGTTTGATAAATCTTCATTATTGGCTGAAGAGTAATCTATGTTTCCCAGTAGGATATAAGTATGAACTTTATTTTTGGATAACAGTTGATGGCTTAATGTGAATTTAAATTCAGACAATTCTTCCCCATTGTTTTTCTGATAATTATAGAGCGTCTCCATTTGCGTGGTTTGTCTAAGAGAATCGGATTGAACACGCTGGCTTTCAATATTTATAAGCTGTGCTTGTGAGCTAGCCCATATAAAAAAACAGATAGAAAATAAGACCCGTGATTTCATTAACTGAAATTTCTGGTTAAAAAATCACTAAGCTCCTTTTGGTCTATATCTTTTGAAACCTTAAATATTTTTGAATCATCTTTAGTGTTTTCTTTATCTAGGATAAATCCTTTTGGTAGTTTATCCGTGTGTTTCAACTTATGGAGCTGAAGACTAACTAATTCAGTTTGCTTAGGTGGATTATACAGGTAAGCTATTGGTCCGTCAGCTTCAAACTTCACATAACTTCCAAGTATTGTCTGCTTTATATCTTGACCTATATTTAAGTTAGAAATTGTATCATAAATCTGCTTGTAAATATTCAATTTGATTTTAACTCCCTCAGGTTTTGCGCCTCTTGAATTAAGATCTTCCGCAATTAAAGCTATTTTTGAGTCAACGGTTGAAAAGATTGATTTTCTACCTCTTTTTTCCACTGCTCCTTTCATAGCATTGTCATCGTCAACATTGGTAATTGCAGCGAATTTTAATGCCTGAATAATCTTTTCATCAAGAACTTCAAGTCTTGTATTAAACTTAGCTCTTAGGAAATTAAAGAGTTCAAGAATATTAAACACTTTAGATTTTAAATAAACATCATTTTGGCATGCTCCATAAATGATTTGCTCCCAATCTTCATCTAGCTTGTCATTATCCCCATATTTTTCTATTTCAGTTCTAACTAGATCTAGATTAATATTGTTTTTATTGGCGAATGTCTTGTCCCAATCGTAGATATCCGAAAATTGGGTAATCATCCTAAATATTTTAGGGTAGGATATCTGTACCCCTATCATGGTAAATAAAATAAGATCATCCTCATGATCAGGAGCTGAATCGCCAAATTCTTCAGCATCACTCTCAAAATCGGAATTTCTCAAATTTCTTAACAGAGAAAAAGAATTGATGTACCTTTTTAAACTTCTGGGATTAAACCCTATGGTATACTTAACTACAGTGCTGTATGATTCATTAAGATCTTCAGGAATATCAATTGACAGAGAATTTAATTTATCGGCCAAAAGACTTCCCATGTCATAGGTGCCAGTTGGCATAGAGAATGGTACTTGAATAATTTTATCAAAAAATGAACGAAACTCTCTTTCATTTTCCTCAGTTTTCTTTCCAAATTTTGATTCAAGGCCTTTAACTACTACATCGTAATCAATGGCTAATACAAAAACACAATTAGGGACGTCAAACAAATTTTTTAAACTCTCCAATACCTCCACAGCTTGATCAGGAGGGATTCGATCTAAATCATCCACTAAAAAGACCACCTTCTTGTAGTCATTGGCTGGATCATCTATTAATTTTTGAATAATTTGACCTATTTCGCTTTTTATCTCAGCAATCTCTGCTTGCTCGCGAGATGAATCTCCTTGAGAACTAGCATCTTTTATGTCAATACCTGTTTGATTGGCTACGACTTGATTAGCAACATTCCCAAGAAATTTAAAAACCTTTTTTACGCTATCTTTTGATTTTTCCTCAATAGTCCAACTATTTTCCTGCATGCAATTAAGCCTTAAATTGGAAAGCATTCCTCTAAGAATTGCAGGGGTGGTCTCTGAGGGGTTTCTAAACATACTATACTCCCATGTATTCACCCAAGAGGTGGCTACCTTTTCCTTTTTAAAATGCTCAAGAAGCATGTAAAGCATGGATGTTTTACCAGTTCCCCATTCCCCTTGCAAACCTACAGTAAGAGGGGTGTCAGACTGCTTAATAAAATTTGATAAAACGAGACTGTAGCGAGACATCTTTAATTTGTCTTCGCCATTGTTTTGAATTGGTTTGTCAGTGATGCAAGATTTTGAATCCATCGAATTAATATTAAGAGTCTAGTTGATGTTTCTTTGATGTGCTATGAAAACAATATCCACCTGCTGAAAACTTTCTTCCACAAAAAACGCAATTGCTTGAATCTGGAACGCCGCAACATTTTTTTGTCGGGCTATGAAAGCAGTATTGACCAGCAACCATGGATTTACCACAATATTTACATTTCATGATTTTGTATTTTATCTGTTTGTTTAAGCAATATTTTCAGTGATGATTTTTTCAATTTTTTTCGCGTCAGATATCGAGAAGTTTTTGGCTACAATCTCCACTGTTCCCCTACCTGAAATAATTATGTCCGCATCTATGACTCCTCTGTCAATTCTTACAGAAGAAATACTCCTAAAACTGAGTTTGACTCGATCGTAACCAATTAGGTAACTATTTCTTCTACTGTATGTAACGCCGGAATTGTCGATTAAAAGTTTGTGAGGAGTTATGACACTCCCACCTAAAATTATCTTAGAGCTAAACTCATGTCTAAAGCTTCTGTTTGCAGAAACATGACCTGTTTGTATCGTATCTGCTCCACAACTAGAGCAGTAACGATCAGTATCTCCCATTTTAGAGCCACAAGACCTACAATACATGAATTATAACTTGATTATTTATGTAATGGAAAATATAAGATCAAGAACTTACTTGACCATGTTACTTACCTCTTGTTAAGTTATTTAAGACGTTGACATAAGATCAAAAAAATAGGTTTCATTAAGTGATGTTACTTACTTTCAAAAAGAGATGATCATGATGAAACAGACAATAATATCCACAATATGGGCGTATTAAATGGTTTTAATCAGAACACAAATAATTGGATAGTTGTTGTTAATCATCAAAAAATCTACATTTATTAAAACCAAATGAATCATTTAAATGACAAACTCAGTGGCTTTATGGATTCTCCTTACAGGTGTAATAAGTTTTTCATCTTACATAACCATAGTATTAACTAATTCCTATCTAGTTTCAATGTTAAATGTAGCAGGTGTAGACGGGGAGAAATTGACTGAATCTGCCAAGAATATAAGAAGGGTATTAAAATCTATAGCATGGGCACATGACCCATGTGGCGTATGTAGCCAAAACAGATTTTCAATAGTTAAAGTGGACGAAATGGGAATTTATGTATGTAAGGGTCCCTAAAAATTGAGACGTTGAAAATTAAAGTTTAACGTTTCAATTTAGGGGACCCTTACACCCTTACACAAAGACTAGGCAACCTATAGGCTAGTAAAACAAAACCCCGCTTTTGGCGGGGTTTTATAATTTGTATTTAAGGTAAAACTACTTCCTTGGATCAGTAGAATTATTCCACATATCTTTAGTGTCTAACTTATGTAATGTAAACTTATCTCTTACGGACTTATTCTTGGGCAACACATAATTTGATATTGCCAAAAACAACCTGATTTTATCATTCTTTGAGAGGCTCTTTGAATTCATTAACAGATCATCCAAAAGATCCTCGTAAAGTAGATCCAATTTTTCCTTGATACTTGGATCCATCTTTGGAGATGGTGGTCTCTTTGATTTCTTTCCTGCTTCTTTAGCTGACTCTGAATCGAATGGCATAACAATTTTTATCAAAAATACTTAAGAAAAATATTTATGTATTTCAATTGCTCAGAATTAACTATGAACTTATCAACGGCAAGTGCATAATAAATAGCTGATAATCTTAGAATTCTATTTCTTTAGCTAACAAAGGGACTATATCTCAGACAAAAAAATACAAATTGCGATCAAAAATTTCTTTTGGGTAGTCCTTTAAACCATTTTTCATAAAGTCTGCTTTCTGGAAAAAAGATAACCCAAGCCGTCATGAAAATTAGTTGGAGATCCAAAAAGATTGACTTATTGTCTTGATACCACATTTCCAGTTCTCCCTTATATGGTGCAATTACTCTTTTATAAAACTCATGTGGATCTTCACCTTTTACCGAAGAAATTAAAGATTCCTCATCTCTAAAAATTATTGAACCTATTCCAG
>Ga0102903_1000432_pt1 | contig 15016 bp, 5 predicted proteins | sample Colrivmet1555C02_FD_78497 | JGI IMG/M metagenome (GOLD analysis project Ga0102903, IMG submission 78497) | Estuarine microbial communities from the Columbia River estuary - metaG 1555C-02 | ecosystem: Environmental > Aquatic > Marine > Intertidal zone > Estuary | place: USA: Columbia River... | reverse complement strand
GTTACCCGCGACTCTTGGCAGTATTCGTGTGGTCGGAAACGAGGTTAGCGTTACCTTCACGTCGGCGGATGTTTTTGTCTCAAAGGACACGAATCACGACGCCACCGGCCAAACCGCGCCAAGTTTGGCCCAGGACACCTATCGCTGGCAGGCCACTTTCGATGCTGGTGGGGTAACGGGTGAACCAAGCTTGGTGCTGGTCTCGGCCCTCAATGGCATTGCCGTTGGTGGTTCTGACATTACCCAGAGCGCTGGTATTGAGACGGCAGCGGGTTTCTTTTTTAACAGCACGGCCAGTGGCTACGCAGCAAGTGATACCAACAACGCTGTTGATGCATTTTTCACAGATCTGATAACGAGTGTCACACGGATCTCTCTTGCCAGTGTGAACGAGTTGAGTGACGGTGGGGCTGTCGTGACTGTGAGCGAGAACGGTCGTATTGCCGGTTTGTTGTCTGCGTCGGGTGAGGTTGCAGGCAGTTTCGGCGCGACCAAATTAGTGGCAGTTGACACCGAGAGCGGCGACTGGACCATCGTGTCTGGGCAATCGGCGGACGAGTCAGTGATTGCGGCTGTTTTCTCGCCAGACGGCAAAGTTGCGGCCTTCACATCATTGGCAAATAACCTAACAAGTGAATCGCCTGTTGCTACCGATGGTGGGCTTTATATCAACGATACGGGCCTGAGTATCGGCTATGAGGGTAGCGTTCGCATTTCCTACTGGGGTGGTCGCAGCGAAACCGACCTACGCCCACTGGCCGGGGTAGATTTAAACCTGCCGGGCGTCATCTCGCTCAGCGATACCACCGGGCGAATGACGTTGTCTGACCTAGAAGACCAATCGGGTGTCGATGACGGCCTCATTGCGTTCACGCCCACCAGACCTCAGCCGGCAAGCAAGGCTGCGGCGAGCATAACCCTCAGTGATGTCATCGCGTCGCTGAAGCTCTTTTTGGGGCTGAGTTTGCCTGCAACGTATGCGTCCCCATTCAACTACATCGCAGCGGACCTTAATGCCAATGGCAAGGTGGAACTCTCGGATGTGATCAGCCTGCTTAAGGTGTTTCTGAACCTGCCAGTAGCCAACACACAGGCGATGGAGTGGGTGTTTGTGGATGCAGCGGTTGGTGCGGTAGATAACCCGTTTAACCTGAGTAAGAACAACGCAAGTGCGCCACTGATTGAGCACGATTTCTCAGCCGACAGTAACGTCGATTTGGTTGGCATTATCCGGGGCGATGTGGACGGTAGTTGGACAGCTGATTGAGATCTCAAGCAAAGGTGTTCCACAGATGACAGAGCCTGTTTTTGAAGAATTAGAAGTTCAGGACGGTGAACCAGTTACCCTAAACGGTCGTCCACAGGGTGGCAATCCCCTCTTTAGTTTTTCTGTTATTGATCAAGACTTGCAATGGATCGTGGGCCAGTTGCCTGGCTCTGATCCGGACGGCGACACGCTTACCTTTTTATGGTTAGATTCCCAATACGGCGTCGTAGAGATTGACGTAGAGGGCTTTTTTGTTTACCAACCAACCTCCAATTTCACAAAGCCACACACATTCACTTACTTTGTTAATGACGGGTCTTTGAACTCAGAACCAGTTGTCGTCTCGATGGATGTGCAGCTTCTTCGCCGATCAGGATCGGTCTTTATCGAGGGCGTAGCCTTCCCAGGCGCGGCTCTCTCTGCGAGTAACGACTTAGAGGACCCAGACGGTATTCCAGAGGCTGGTTCAGGCGCAATAACCTACCAATGGCGTCGAGGTTCTGATGTCGACCTTAGCGGCGTGATTGATGCGGATGAGTGGCAGGACCTAGAGGGGCAGACGCTTGCCACCTACGCGATCGTTGAAGCCGATCGGGCTAATTACCTGTCTGTTGTTGCTGCCTACGTTGATCTGGTCAATAACCCTAAGTCCGTTGCAAGCTCGCCCGTGCAGGTCTCGTCGTTGCTAGAGGGGAACCCGTCTGATACGGACATACCCTTCAAACTGAACGTCCAAAGGTTAACTGAAGTTTTTGGCAATGGCGTCGCGGTCAGCGTCAACTTTGAGACGGGTCGGGTGTGGTTGGATGATCATCCCGAGATCGAAGAATTTTTTGACGCAAGTCAGCTACAAGCTTCAAATTTCAGCGTTCGCAATTTTCAGGGCAACCAGACGACTGAAAGTTATCTGAGTGAGACCTTCTACTTCGGGCAGAGCCAAAAGACCCTGATTGATTGGACGCCGGGCGATAACGTTTACCAGCTCCCGGTTGCACGTGATCATTACTTTTACTTACCCAATTATGAGCTTGACGCGACGCTTGTGTCGGTTGTCGAGGATGGTGTACTCAATGTGCAGACCGAGTATGGCCTGACCACGTTCTACAACATCGGAACCATCATTGACAGCCGCGGTAACGACTCGATGGTCGGCGGCGATGGGGACGATATCTTGCGCGCGTCCTACAGCTCCTCTGCGACGGTCCCAGGTATGGATACCTACTTGGGTGGCACTGGGGACGATACATTCCGGTTCGAGATTTGGGCGGACTCATACAACGAGGCTGGCTCTGTCTACTTAGGCGACTATGAGGACGGTGAGCGCATAGAGGTCCAGACCAATGGAATTGGTGCCTCGAACTTCAAGGATGTCGTCACCGTAACTTACGATGCAGTGGCAGACCAAACAACAGCGAGCTTGCTGTTAGATGGCTACAGCGTACCGGCCCTGTTTATCGTAGACGGTATGAGGGATATCGTCCCTACCTCGTACAAATTTAATCCCAACGCGTGGTTTCCCGAGACCGCCTTCAGCCTATATGACCCCAACAACGTAGAGGAACCAACTGGGGAAGTGGTGTTGGCCGGATTTCCCAAGGTTGGCTCATCGTTATCGATCCAAGCCAACATCAAAGACGTCTATGGTTTCGGATCGTACCAGTACGAATGGTATGCCGATGGCGTGAAGCTCCCCGAATACACGCATGCCGTGTTGCCAGTCAGTGAGGCGATGCTCGGTAAGAGCGTCTCTGCTCGGATCAGTTACAGCGATTTTTTAGGCCAGACACGTACTTTTTCGTCTGATCCAACCCTGATCAAGTCGAGTCCAACTATCGATGGGGTTGTAGTTGAGGCCTCCTTTGATGATCAGACAGCGAGGGACATATCTGCTACGGTCGCACTTTTGGGGGATGATGGTATCGGGACGCTGACTGAAGCCATCGTCAACAAGTTACTGAACGTTGTGGATCTCCCGCAGATCGTTGGCTACGAGGTAGGGGCTGATTCACTGGTACTTAGCCACACAAACGGCTCAGTGACTTACTTTGAGGATGTCGTATTTACGCCCGCTTCACCGAGCTCTGGTAGCGCTACCGCCGGTCGAATATTGCATGACGATGGCGATCGCCTCGAGTTGGGTGGTCGTTTTAGCTTCAGCTACGACATGGTGGCGCAATTTTTCGAGCTGTCATCTGCAGTTGATGTTGACTACATGTCAAGGACTGGAATCGGTTCAACTCGAAACGGTAGTGTTACGTTTGTCCTGTCAGAGTTTCAGTTTGATGAGTCGAGCGTCAGTGGGGTAGTCACAGAGGTTGTTGGCTACGACTTATCAGATCCAGCATTTAGCTATGCGTTTTCTGGGCCAATCAGCTTCAGTACGTCGATCTCACTTGCAGACGGTGAGGCTGCACTTACGACACTCTTGGATGGCAACTTAGAACAGTATCTTTTTGAAGATACAAACGCCAAGATTCATTACCAGCGACCACTGACATCAGGCGGTCCGTCTGCGGATATTGCTTTTGCTAGCCTCTTCGGCGAATACCAGTTTTCTGAGGCCGGTGATTTGTTCCATGCGGATCAGCTGCCCGGTACGTGGGACCTAGATTTGGCGCTGGACATGGGCGCTGGGGCAGACTCAGTTTTGATTGAGGATGGCGGCGGCGCGTTTCTGACTATTGATACGGGCGCAGGTGACGACAAGGTCACCCTGGGTGGCGATGGTGACGTCGGTGGGATTGAGCTCGGCGAGGGCGATGATTATCTCGAGCTCAAGTCGCTTGGACAGTTCGGTGGAAGCGCAGTTTATGGGGGTAATGGTGTCGACACACTCAAGCTTAGTTTAGCGACTGAGGATGCCTTTGAGATCGTGACCGAGGATGCTGAGAGTCTGACAGTTAAGTATCTCGCTACTGAGGCTCAGCAGACGTTTATCGGGTTCGAGCGGGTGGAATTTCTCGACCTGACCCCACCAGAGCTGATTGCCTTCGCTGTTGAATTCTCCTCGGGCGCGAGCGGTCAAAGCGCAACTCTGACTCTGGCGTTTTCAGAAGACATTCAAGCGGGTACGGGAGACTTGCTACTCAAGGCGTCTTCGGGCAGCGCCTTTACACAGATTCAGTCAATTGACATCAATGGCAATGATGTCTCTATCAGTGGCAACAAACTGACCATAAACACCAGTGAGGTCTTTGCAGATTGGGGCGCATATCGTTTCTTCTTGCCCAACAGTGTCGTAAAAGACCTGTCTGGTAACGGCAATACAAGTACAGAGAGCAACAGCTTTTATCCTGACACACCCAGTCCCGAAGGATCTGGCTTTGCATACGGTCAGAACCCACTGGATATGTCTGACCTGTTTGGGTTTTACGACGGTACTCAAACGTTCACGTACACCTTCCTTGATGATGTGAATCGTTTGGTTGATGGCTTCACGATCCCAGATGTGTTTTGGATGCAGTGGACTGAGTCAGGCGAACAGTTTCGCATCAGCCTTGGGGGTGAGGGGTTTGAGGTCGATACAACCGGTATGCTCGTGGCGGGTCTTGCTTACGGCATGACCCTCGACAGTAATAACGCGGATAACAACGGCTACAAGCATTACTTTTCTCTAGGCGGCAGTCCATTTTCTGTGCCGGATTGGTCTGCGGCACTAACGTCCGCGAACGCTAGCTCTGCGGATAATTTCTTGGCGCAGGCGCTGCGAGGGGCGGATCAAGTCACCGGCAGCGCATACGATGACACGCTGCTGAGTTTTGAGGGCTATGACATCATTGCGGGCTTAGGGGGTGATGATTTCATTGATGGCGGCGGTGGTGAAGATAAAGCCTATTTCAGGGGAAATCTGAATGACTACACCGTGTCTTTTAGCGGCGCCGAAGGGGTATGGGTTGTCAAGGATACTGTTCTTGCTCGGGACGGCGAAGATCGCCTTAAGGGTGTTGAGAAATTCGTCTTTATCGACTCCACTTACGACGTCCCTAATCAAACGCCGGTCGCCATAAACGCTGCTGTCGTTGTACACGAAGATGATTCGCTGAGTGGCCAGTTGACGGCATCGGATTATGACGGGGATGCGCTTCAATTTCAGATCGTCGGTGACCCCAATCACGGCACTGTGACGATAGCCAGCAACGGGAGCTACACCTACACCCCGAGTGCCAACTACAACGGGACAGACAGCTTCACATTCAAGGTGAACGATGGAACCGTTGACTCTGTAGATGCGACTGTCTCGATCACTGTATCTGCAGTGAATGACCCGCCTGTTGGAACAGCAGTCTCAGTTACTACAGATGAGGACACAGCCAAGACTGGAACGCTAGCGGGGACGGATATTGAGGGTGATGCACTGACATTTGCCAAGGTAAGTGATCCCAGCCATGGAACGGTGGTGGTTGCTAGCAACGGCAGCTACACCTACACACCCAGTGGGAACTACAACGGGACAGACAGCTTCACCTTCAAGGTAAACGACGGAACCGTTGACTCTGAGAGTGCGACTGTCTCGATCACTGTGTCTGCTGTGAATGACGCACCTGTCGCACCGAACGCGTTTACCCCACTTCAACTGGGCATAGCGAATAAACCTTATACCGTTTCGACTGAGGTATTGACCCAGGGCTTTACAGACCTTGATGATGATGCACTGTCGGTCGCAAATCCAGATGTGAGCGTTGGTGATGTGGCGCTAGCTAACGACGGCACCGTCACGGTGACGCCTACAAAGAACTTCAGCGGCGTCGTGAACTTGACCTACGACGTGATCGATGGCAACGGAGGCGAAGTTAGCGTGACCCGCAAGATTGTGTTTGCGCAAAAGGGCATCGCGCAAGATGGCTACTTGGCAAACGCACTGGTTTGGGCTGATGGCGATGGTGATGGCAAGTGGACACATGAGGCGTTCGAGGATGCCAACAACAACCAGCAGGTCGATGCGGGGGAGTACGTTGACGAGAATAACGATGGGGAGTTTACGGCCGAGTCGTGGGCAATCACGGATGCTGAGGGTGGATTCGAGGGGATCGCTGGTGCGGGTGACCTGAAGATTGAGGCCTGGGTCTACAACGCTGATGGGACCTCTCCGACCATTGACCTGTCCACGGGCAAGGTGTTTAAGGGCAGCCTCACAGCACCGAGTGGCTCCACCGTCATAAACCCCCTCACGACGCTTATCCAGTCAGCGATTGCCAGTGGTGAATCGGCAGATGACGCACAGGCGCTGGTGCGCACCGCATTGGGGGTCTCAGCGGGGGTGGACTTACTGAACTTTGACCCAGTTGCCCAGTCGCAAAGTGGCACCGATACGACCGAGGCGCTCAAGGTACAGAAGGCCGCGCTTCAAGTAGCCAACCTGATGCACGTGGCGGTTGAAACCACCGCGGCAGCGGGGTCCAGTAATTCCAAAGGGTCCATCAGCGGTGTAGCCAATGCGCTGGTGAGTGCTGCACAGAACTCGACATCAGCTGGCACGATTGACTTGAGTAGTGGCGATTTGATGTCCAGTGCACTGGACGCAGCGGCTGACGAGGCGTTCAAGGTCGACCAAGGCGAGGAAGCTTCGGCCGAGGCTGTAACGGCCAAGGCGGTACTCAAGGCACAGGCACAAAGCATTGGCTCAGCGCTTGCGCAGGTGAACACCTCGATTGAGACGATCGTCACGCAAGCGATTAGCGCCGCACAGACGGGTGAGGCCGTTGACACTGCCTCGGCAATGGTGAACATTGTGGCGGCGCAGATCGTCGCGCAGGAGCAGGTCACGACGCAGGCGCAGAACTCGGTGGTGGCCTCCGTGCTCAGTGGCGACACAACCAGCGCCGGTTCGGTGAGCTTCAGTAGTGATGAGATGGCGCAAGGCCTGTCTCTTGCTAAGTCCAAGGTGGCGCAGGTGTTTGTTGCACAGGAGGGAGCGGCGCCCTTGGCGGTTAATGACCAGGTGCGCATGGCGCTGCCAGGCAACGTGTCTCAAAGTCGAGCCGATCTGACAAAGACAGGCAATGTACTGAATAACGATACGGCATCCTTCAACACCAAGGTGGTCAAACAGGTGGGGGTAACGGCCGCAACGCTTCAAAGTGTGCCGGGCGAGGGTATCACCATCGCAGGCGTTTACGGCAGCCTCACGCTGCAGTCAGATGGCAGCTATACCTACACTGAGGATCAAACGAAGACACAGGCAGTTGCCGTGGGTGGCATAACGACTGACGTCTTCACCTATGAGTTGGGTGACGGCAGCGCCGGTGATGAGCGCCTTGACACGGGCACTGTCACCATTGGCATTGACCGGATCAACGTAGCGCCCATCGTTGGGATTGCAACACTCAAGCTCAAAGAGGCAGGTGTTGGTGATGCTGGCAGTGGGCAAACAACGCTCAATCTGTTGGCTCAGGCCTCGGATGCTGATGGGGATACCTTGAGCACCACGAGCGTCAAGATTGGCAGCACGACTCTGGCAGCGAGTGGCGGCAGCGTTGCGGGTATTTACGGCACGCTCTCACTTGCAGACGGCGTTTACGCTTACACCCCAGACCAGAATAGCGCGGCGCTACAGGCATTGGCCCCCGGGCAAACTCTGCGCGAAACCATTCGGTACACCGTTGGTGACGGGTACAACACCGTACAGGGGACTTATGTGGTGCAGATTGAGGGGGCAAATGATGCACCGACGCTGGTAACACCACTGCTAGATAAGCGCGTTGCAGAGGGTAAGACACTTGTGTTTAGCTTACCTGCAGACGCGTTCTCGGACGTGGATGACGCAGCCCTCACCTACACCGCAACGCTCGAAAATGGGGACCCACTCCCCAGTTGGCTGGTCTTTGATGCGCAGGACCATGCCTTTACGGCAACCCCCTCAGAGGCGGTGGTGGGGGAGACGGCTGAAACCTTGCGAATCAAGGTGAGTGCCACTGATGCGGCTAATGCCAGTGTGAGTGACACGTTTGATCTGACCGTGAAGCCGTTTGGTTCTGGTTACGACATCAACGCCACGGCTCGGTTCTGGAACAAACCTGCGAGTCAGAGTGACTATGCAAAGCTAGCAGGTGTAAGACTAGCAGTGGGGTCAGAGTCCGATACCTCGACGGCGTCTGGGGTGATGGCACTCAGTAGCGTTGAGGACACCTACGGTGAGGATGATGGTCAACTAATTCTCTCGCCGACTTTGGATAAGTTAACCAGTAAAGGCGCGGCGGGTATCAGCTTGAGTGATGTGATAGGGTCGCTGAAGCTCTTCCTCGGTCTCAATTTACCAGACGCCTACCGATCACCCTATAACTACGTCGCGGCGGACTTGGATGCCAATGGCAAGGTTGAACTATCTGATGTGATCAGCCTACTTAAAGTGTTTCTGAACCTGCCAGTAGCCAACACTCAGGCGATGGAGTGGGTGTTTGTGGATGCAGCGGTTGGTGCGGTAGATAACCCGTTTAACCTGAGTAAGAACAACGCAAGTGCGCCACTGATTGAGCACGACTTCTCAGCCGACAGTAACGTCGATTTGGTTGGCATTATCCGGGGCGATGTGGACGGAAGTTGGACGGCCAACTGAGTGAATCCTGTCGCAGCCGATTGTATAGGCAGTACGGTTTTGGGAATTAAAATGAGGCATGGCCACCAGTCCTCCTGCCGCTCCCAAAATTGAGTCTAGTCGCTCGTTTACATTTACAGTTTCACCGCAAGTTAAGTTCAATACAACGCTTGGCGAGTTCACTGTTCAGCTTTTTCCTCAGGCCGCGCCGATCGCTGTAGCCAATTTCTTGGCTTATGTGAACCAAGACTATTACAACGGTACCCTCTTTCACCGGGTAATCTCCGGTTTCATGGTGCAGGGCGGTGGGCTCACAGCCAATTTGTTACCCAAGTCTGCTTGGTATCCAGCGATTGAGCTGGAGAGCGACAATGGTTTGAAGAATTTGTTGGGCACCATGGCGATGGCACGAACCTCAGTGCCAGATTCTGCGACGACAGAGTTTTTCATCAACACCGAAGACAACTCATTTCTCGATTACAGCCTCGAGAGGCGCATCGATGGCTATGCAGTGTTTGGTGCGGTGACAGCGAATTTTTCAGTAGTCGAGTCGATTGAGGCCGTCGAGACCCGGACCATCAGTTATGTCAATGCCAATGGCGTTGTAGTTTTTCAAAGAGAAAACGTCCCGGTTTCCAATGTCCTAATCACTGATGCCAGTCAAATTTTGATGGGCTCAGCTGTATCGAATGACGGGGTGTTGAGGCTCAGCGGTTTGGACGTCACGGGCGGTTGGTCATACAGCTTTGATGCCGGAATGACTTGGTTTGCGGGCGCTGGTGCGAGTATCGACTTGCCGGAGGGTCTTTATGAAGCAGGGGATATCCGGGCACGGCAGACAACTGCGGATGGAGAAGTCAGTTCGGTTGATGGTCTTTTCACCTATCGTTTGATTGTCGACGAGACGGCTCCGACGCTCATCCAATCGGGCGGTTTGAACGGTGTGCGTAACTTGCTGATAGACAGCAATCTCCAGCTGACGTTTTCTGAGGCAATTCAGCGGGGGGACGGCGACATTGTCCTGAGCACAGTTGATGGCGTAACGATCGCTCGGTTTACACCGGATAGTCCTAGTGTCGTCACCTCCGGCGAAACGCTCATAATAGATCCGCCAGCGAATCTCGATCATGGCGCAAGCTACCGTTTGCTATTCGAACCCGATGCGATACGGGATGCGGCGGGCAACCCGTTTCTTGACCCCAGTGATCAGGCCTTCTCTACTCGCTCCTCTGGTCTGTCCTATGACGTCACCGCTGCGTTTCATCATTGGCGTTCGGATCAACCCAAAAGCCTGCAGGGTGTGGCATTAACGATCGACGATCGGGAGGCCGAGTCCGATTTAAACGGTCGAGTCGTGCTGAGCGATCTGCTTGACCAAAACGATGGCGAAGATGACGGCATCTTTGAGTTGATTCCGGTATTTCCCAGGGTTATGGACAAGGAAGAGGCCGGCATTACATTGAGCGACGTGATTACTGCCTTGAAGCTATTTTTGGGGTTATCCCTGCCTGCCGCCTATGCCTCGCCATATACGCATGTCGCCGCAGACTTAGATGGCAACGGGCGCGTCGAGTTGTCCGATGTAATCAGCTTGTTGAAAGTCTTTTTGGGTCTACCGGTCGTTGGTAGCCAAGCTCTGGAGTGGGTATTTATCGAGTCCCCCGAAGGGACATCCGATCTTTCGGTGGAGAGCGTACTCACTCAAGCAGGCGCCGACCCAATCGAGCATGACTTCTTATTGAAGCCCCATGTCGATCTGGTGGGCGTCCTACGCGGTGATGTTGACGGAAGCTGGGCGCTATCAGTTTAATTTTGCGCCTTCAGGACCGTCCTGTGGCTGTTCGTTCTTCTTAAGTATCCCTTGCTCCACCATGCGCTCGATGGAAAGGGTCATCTGTCGGTGTGTGCGTAAAAAAGCTTGAAGCGACAGGGCTACCGAGCCAACGCGCTCCGGCACAGGCTTGCCATCGACGATTTTTCCGACCGAGACCAGGTCGTATCGAATAACACCATCGACCAAGCTGAGGTTGTCAATGCCATCAATAAACTGGGGGGCGCTGCTCATGAGGAGTCCTTTCTGGTTAAAGCTCGTTAGAATTCTAGCGATATTTACTTTTTAAAATGAAAATACTTTTCATACATAATAATTTTCCCGGCCAATTTAGACACGTCGCACAACATTTGTTGCGCGCTGGTAAGCACGTCCTCAAAGCCATTACCGTTGACACGAATAGACAACCAGCGTTATTTGACACTCGATCCTACACTCTCCCAGATGCCAGGCGCTTAAATCCCACACCCCTTGTGCTTGATTTTCAGAGCAAAGTAATTCGCGGTGAGTGTGTGGCTCGCATCGCCGCAAATTTGAAGAGTGAGGGCTTCGTACCGGACCTGATTGTTGCGCACCCGGGTTGGGGGGAAACACTGTTCATCCGGGCGGTATATCCCGATGCCAAGCTCCTGCACTACCTTGAGTTTTTCTATCATGCCGAGGGTCACGATGTCGGGTTTGATCCGGCATTTCCCTCGGCACAGGACCCCCTATCTCTGGAGTTTCGGATTGCAGCCAAGAATTTCAATGCGCGGCTGACGCTGGAAGATTGCGACTTTGCATTGTCGCCAACTCAGTGGCAGGCTCGTACCTACCCCGCGCGACAACGAGAAAAAATCAAGGTTATCCACGACGGTATTGATACACAGTTCTGCGCGCCCGTACCCGATGTGACCATGCGATTTAGCTCGGGTGCTGTACTATGTAAGAGCGATTTGGTGCTCACCTTCGTGGCTCGAAATTTGGAGCCTTATCGTGGCTACCATTGGTTCTTGGACGCGTTACCGTCGCTGTTTGACGCGCATCCGAACCTGCATGTGGTGATCGTAGGAGGTAACGGTGTGAGCTACGGCCCGCCGCCAAAAGAGGGCGGCTCATGGCGCGAGAAATTCTGGCAATCAGTTCGAGATAAGGTGCCGGCTGCGCAAGTTCATTTCGTTGGCAAGATACCCCACACAGAATTGATCAAACTATTTTCGATATCCACAGCACATGTCTACTGCACATACCCGTTCGTGGTGTCTTGGAGCCTACTCGAGGCAATGAGCTGTGGATGCCCAGTTGTCGCCAATCGCGTCCCACCGGTTGAAGAGATCGTGACACATGAGGCGACTGGACTGCTTTTCGACACGTTCACACCTGGCGCAATGGTTGCCCAGATTGAGCGACTTTTTAAGGATCGACAGTTCGCAGAAAAAATCGGGATGCAGGCCAGGGCGCATATTGTGTCTAAATATGACCTCAAGTCCGTTTGTATCCCGCAGCAACTGCACTGGCTCGGCGGCCTCGTTGGTGAGGCACTGGTCTGAGAAAAAGCATGAATCAAATTTTGAACCCTATCGCTTTTGTTTGGCGTACGTGCGGTGTATCACTTTTTACGCTGTCGTTTCTTAACGCCATCTTCATGCTTGCACCAACGGTGTTTATGTTGGAGGTATACGGGCGAGCCGTGACCTCACGAAGCGACTCAACACTCTTGTATCTGAGTGTGGCGGTCATCGTGGTCTACATCGCTTGGGGTTTCTTTGATTGGCTGCGATCCAAACTGCTTTTTGATGTCGCGAATCTATTCAAGCGCTACTACGAAGCACAGCACTTGAGAGCGCACTTCTTAGCCTCTTTTCGGGATGAATCGACTGGTCCGGGTTTGCTTGCCGATTCGCGCGTACTCGGCACTGCTTTGAATAGCCCGTTGCTGGTTAATCTGATCGATTTGCCGTTTACGATTTTATTTTTCATCATCATTTATTACCTGAATCCGCTTCTGGGCCTTACCGTGCTCTTTTTCGGGGTCACCATCATTAGCTTGGCATCGCTTGCTGGTTCGCGCTCTTCGCCGCACCTGAGCAAAGCCGGGCAGTTGTTGCGTCTCGCGACCCATCGTTTCCAGGAGGTGATGCGCGCGGGACGTTTTGTAACTTCTTCCGGTATGGAAAAATCGCTTGCTCTGGATTGGTTAAAGCAGCATAACGCGCACATTAATTCCCAAGCGGAGGCTTCCGACATCGCCGGTGGCGCATCGGCTGTCTCAAAATTCTTGCAAACCTTCTCGGGCTCACTGCTACTCGGATTGGGTTGTTGGCTGACACTTATCGGGGAATTGGGACAAGACGGTAGTGCCATGATCTTCGCCTCTGTGCTGGGCGCAAGGGCGCTGATGCCGATGGCGGCGATTACGACGGGTGCAAAGCAAATCAGCGAATGGAAGGCGGCGTATCACCGGGTTAGTATGGCGGTCGGTAAGTTACCGGCTGAGACGCCAAAAATGCCGTTGGGAAAGCCAACAGGGCGCCTTGTTTTTGAAAACGTTGCTTTTCAGTTCCAGCCCAAGCAAGCGCCTGTCTTACAGGGTGTAACGGGGGTAATTGAGCCAGGCGATCTGGTCACAGTTCTCGGGCGCTCTGGCTCAGGTAAATCAACCTTGCTCCGGCTGGCCTCTGGTTTTTTAAAGCCTGTTAGTGGCGTGGTCAGACTGGATGGTGCTGACATGCAGCAATGGCTTGATAACGGGTTGGGGGAGCACCTCGGCTATGTCCCGCAGGCGCCTGAGCCGCTACCGCTTGGTATCAGCGCATATATAGGCCGAGGTGAAATACTCTCACTCGATGCCCTTGAAAATGCCCTGGATGCTGTGGGTATCAAAGGTGTGGTGAGTCAGTTGCCAGATGGTGTGGAGACGCCTACTGACTGGTGTTTCAATCATTTTTCAGGCGGCCAGGTGAACCGACTTGCGCTTGCCCGCGCGATTCATAACAACCCGTTTGTATTGTTGTTAGATGAGCCAGATGCGGCGCTGGACAAGGCTGGCATGCAAGCGCTGACCGATATTTTAGCGAAACGAAAGCAAAGTGGACTGATAACCATCATGGTCACACACAGACAAGAGCTGCTTACTTTGACGACCAAGCTATTGGTCTTGGATGAGGGGCGTCTGCGAGCATTTGGCGGGACTGCAGAGGTCGTGGAGCGTCTGAAGGCGGCGGTTCAAAAGAGATCTCCGGAACAGGGACGTGGCACATGATTACCTCTTCCACCAAAACCCAAGCCCTCACCAACTTGCGTTGGTTTGCCTATCACCCGATGTTGATCTCTGCAGCCCTGGCGAGCTTGGTTGTTAACCTGGTCGCCTTAGCGCCGAGCTTATATATGCTTCAGGTGTTTGACCGCGTGATGCTCTCGGCGAACTTTTACACATTACTTATCAGTACCTGTTTCTTGTTTGTCGTTCTGGGCGCAATGGGTGTAGGGGAGGCTCTTCGTGCGCGCTTACTGGTGCGATTTGGTACGGCGATTGATGAGCTGTATGCGCCTCGATTATTTTCCGCTGTGCTTGCGAGGGAAACCAAGGATGCGACTTCAGATCCCAGCCTTTTTATTCGGGAGTACAACAGCTGGCGTACCTTTATCACCAGCAATGGGGCGATCGTTTGCTTCGATGCGCCTTGGATGGTCATTTATCTTGGTGTCTTGTTCCTCTTGCACCCGTTGCTGGGCTATGCGGGGTGTGTCTTTGGGTTGATCCAGCTGTCACTGACCGCTTGGGGTATCAGCGTTTTACGGCGCAAAAATGAACGCATCAACGACAATCGCGTCGTCATGGAGGGCCGTGAGCGGATGTTTTTGGCAGCGAAGGAGGATGTGCTCGTCCACGGTTTGACTGACGCTGTGATGAAGCGGTGGAGGCACTCGAGCGATACTGAGCACGATGACAGTGTGCGCTACGACCGGTTTGGTCTCGGGTTATCTGCCTTCAGTAAGGCCTTGCGATATACACAGCAATCTGCCGGTCTTGCGATTGGTGGATGGCTTGCGATTAGGGGAGAGATTACGGCGGGAGCGATGATTGTGGGCAGCCTATTGATGACACGTGCGCTGCAGCCGATCGACATGCTACTGAACAGTTGGAAAGCTTTTGGACAAGCGCTCGTGAGCTTTCGCAGGGTATCGGAGGTGATGGGCACTGGAGAGTCGTCAGATGTATCTTTAGAGGTGCCGAGTCCGCGTGATGGTTCAGTTGATGTCAACAGGTTGGTCGTGTGTTTAGCTGGGCGGCGCGTTATTGATGGCGTATCGTTTCGCGTGGCCAGCGGGTCAGTGAGTTTGATATCCGGCCCCTCGGGTTCAGGGAAAAGTACCCTCATTAAAACCATGCTTTTTCCACGCGATG
>Ga0102903_1000428_pt1 | contig 15049 bp, 15 predicted proteins | sample Colrivmet1555C02_FD_78497 | JGI IMG/M metagenome (GOLD analysis project Ga0102903, IMG submission 78497) | Estuarine microbial communities from the Columbia River estuary - metaG 1555C-02 | ecosystem: Environmental > Aquatic > Marine > Intertidal zone > Estuary | place: USA: Columbia River... | reverse complement strand
GTCCCGATATTTTTCCTTGATAACGCGCCACCTGCGTCCGCGTATCGGTACACGCAATGCTAGGGTGACCTAAGTACCCGCAGGGGCAAGGATTCATGGCCGCAACGTCTTGCAAGGCCGCCCGCCGCTTGGCTTGGGCGCTCCGAGCGGCGGGATGGTTGCGAATGGCTGCCGTCACCAAGGTGCTGAGCTCAGCGGGTAACAACGGAACAGCGGCTGCCGGCGCGCCCGCGGCATTAGCGCCGGCGACCGACACCAACAACATCGCACACAAGTATCTATTAAATAGACGAAAGTAGCCGTCAAGTACTCTGAATGCACTTAAAAACATAAAGACTATAGTTATAAGGTTTTGATTTGGCTAATAATGCACTAAAACGACATGTAAACATTCCTAAAATTGATATTTATGTATTAATAAATAATTTGTCTCATTCAGACGCCCGCATTGTTTGGGCATTTGTCAGAGATCAACTCAGAGCACCGATTTGGTGCGGCGCCACGAATCAAGGCCGTGCGCGCCGTAGGCGCGCCCTATCTCGGGGCATAAAAAGCCCTTTTGACGCCCGAATGAGGGGTTTTCGAGGTTGGCACGGGTCGTGCGATGGGACGTCATCCCTATTAAGAAAGGACCTGCCATGAAATTAGTGACTGCAATCATCAAACCCTTCAAGTTGGACGAGGTGCGTGAGGCCTTGTCTGCCATCGGCGTACAAGGCATTACCGTGACCGAAGTGAAGGGTTTTGGCCGACAGAAGGGCCACACCGAGCTGTACCGCGGGGCCGAATACGTCGTGGACTTTTTACCGAAGGTGCGGTTAGAGGCCGCGGTATCCGAGGCTTTGGTCGATCAAGTGATCGAAGCGATCGAGGGCGCCGCCCGTACGGGAAAGATTGGCGACGGCAAGATTTTTGTCACCGCTGTTGAACAAGTGGTTCGTATCCGTACCGGTGAAACCGGCGAAAGCGCGCTGTAAGCGCCGATCCAATGGCGAGCGCCACACCCTAATTTAGAACACAAAGGAATAGACCAATGAAAGCAAAAAGCCTCATGGGATTGCTGGCACTGCCGTTGCTGGCAGTGAGCACGGGCGCCATGGCCCAAGACGCTGCGGCAGCCGCTGCGGTGGTGGTTGAAAAAGGCGATGTCGCGTGGATGATGTTGTCAACGCTGTTAGTCATCATGATGGCCATTCCCGGCCTCGCGCTGTTTTACGGCGGCTTGGTTCGCACCAAGAACATGTTGTCGGTGTTGATGCAGGTGATGGTGGTTTTCTCCCTCATCGCCGTGTTGTGGGCGGCTTATGGCTACTCACTGGCCTTTGGCGGTGAGGGCTTGTTTATTGCTGATTTCAGCAAAGCTTTCTTATTAGGCGTGACACCTGATTCACTGGCGGACACCTTCACCGATAACGTGAAGATTCCCGAGTACATCTTCATCGCATTCCAGGCGACGTTTGCAGGCATTACTTGCGCCTTGATCGTCGGCTCGTTTGCAGAGCGCATGAAGTTTGCCGCGGTGTTGGTTTTCTGCGTACTCTGGTTCACGTTTGCCTATCTGCCCATTGCCCACATGGTTTGGGGCAGCGGTGGCTACTTGCTCGACAAAGGTGCGCTGGACTTCGCGGGTGGTACGGTTGTACACATCAACGCGGGTGTCGCAGGCTTGGTCGGTGCCTACGTGTTGGGCCCGCGTTTGGGTTATGGCCGCGAAGCGATGGCCCCCCACAGCTTGACGCTGACCATGGTTGGTGCCGCTTTGCTGTGGGTGGGTTGGTTCGGTTTCAACGCCGGCTCTAACCTTGAAGCAACCTCAGGCGCGACCTTGGCGTTCGTCAATACCTTGTTGGCCCCTGCCGCTGCGGTTTTGGCTTGGTGTATCGGTGAGGCCATGACGAAGGGCAAGGCTTCTATGCTGGGCGCGGCCTCTGGTGCGGTCGCTGGTTTGGTGGGTATCACACCTGCTTGCGGTTCAGTCGGCCCCATGGGTGCGATTGTGATCGGATTGGCTTGTGGCTTCTTGTGCCTGTGGGGCGTAACTGGCTTCAAGCGCATGATGGGCGCTGATGATTCACTGGATGTATTCGGCGTACACGGCATTGGCGGTATCGTCGGCGCCTTGTTAACCGGCGTGTTCACCGCGCCAGGCTTGGGCGGCACCGGTGGCGATGACTTCAACATTGCAACCCAGCTGTGGGTACAGGCCGAAGGCGTTCTGATCACCATGGTCTGGTCCGCAGTGATCGCTTACTTAGCCTACAAGATCGTTGATGTAGTGATTGGGCTGCGCGTCAGCGCTGAAGACGAACGTGAGGGCTTGGACATTACCTCTCACGGTGAAACCGCTTACCACTCATAAGTTACAGGCGATGTAACCAAAAAGGCGGCCCATCGGGTTGCCTCCACGGCTCCTTAAAAGGCCATCCCCATAGCGGGGGTGGCCTTTTTTTATTTAAAATAACGAGTTACGTTGGCGTGGGTCACTTGTAACCATCCGGTAACTTTTGTGCCCCTGACCTGCCATACGCTACCGAAGACACATATCGCCTGGCCCCTTCTGGGCAGCCATACGAAATGTGTTTTTATTTTTAGGAGTCGTTATGTCAGCAAACTCAGCCGCGCTCAACGCGCCTGCCTATGTGAAGCACGCTAAGCTCTTGGCGTGGGTTCAAGAAATGATCGACCTCACCCAGCCCCGTGAAGTGGTGTGGTGCGACGGCAGCGAAGCCGAATACGACCGCCTCTGTGCGCAAATGGTCGAGGCCGGCACCATGAAGCGCCTGAACCCTGCTAAGCGCCCCAACTCTTACTTGGCTTGTTCGGACCCATCGGATGTGGCGCGTGTGGAAGACCGCACGTTTATCTGCTCAGAGAACAAAGCAGATGCAGGCCCCACCAACAACTGGATGGCGCCAGCTGAAATGCGCGCCACTCTGAAGCCGCTGTTTACTGGCGCCATGAAGGGCCGCACACTCTATGTGGTGCCGTTCTCAATGGGCCCCTTAGGCTCACCGATTGCACACATTGGTGTGGAGTTGTCCGACAGTCCGTACGTCGCGGTCAACATGCGTTTGATGACCCGCATGGGCAAGGCGGTACTGGATGTGTTGGGTACAGACGGTGAGTTTGTGCCCTGCATGCACACCGTGGGCGCACCGTTAGAGCCCGGCCAAGCGGACGTGCCCTGGCCATGCAACCCCACAACCAAGTACATCGTTCACTACCCTGAGACCCGCGAAATTTGGTCTTACGGTTCGGGCTATGGCGGTAACGCGTTGCTGGGTAAAAAGTGTTTTGCTTTGCGCATCGCCTCAACCATGGGTCAAACACAAGGCTGGTTGGCGGAGCACATGTTGATTTTGGGCGTCACCAACCCCGAAGGCAAGAAGTACCACGTGGCCGCTGCTTTCCCCAGCGCCTGCGGCAAGACGAACTTCGCCATGCTGATTCCGCCAAAAGGCTTCGAGGGTTGGCAAGTCACGACCATTGGTGATGACATCGCCTGGATCAAGCCCGATGCAGCGGGGCGTTTGCGCGCCATCAACCCAGAAGCGGGCTACTTTGGCGTGGCACCCGGCACCAACATGGTGACCAACCCCAACTGTATGCGCAGCTTGGAGCGTGATGCCATCTTCACTAACGTCGCACTCACGGATGACGGCGATGTGTGGTGGGAAGGTATGGGCGATGCCCCCGCACACGCAATTGACTGGCAAGGCAAGGACTGGACCCCGGAAATTGCGAAAGAAACCGGTGCCAAAGCCGCTCACCCCAACGCACGCTTTACCGTTGCCGCAACCAATAACCCCGCGTTGGATGCCGCATGGGATGACCCCGCTGGCGTCGCCATCGATGCCTTTATTTTCGGCGGTCGCCGCTCAGATACCGTGCCGCTGGTAACCGAGGCACGCAGTTGGACCGAGGGTGTCTACATGGCAGCCACGATGGGCTCTGAAACCACCGCAGCCGCTTTTGGCGCGCAGGGCGTGGTGCGTCGTGACCCGTTCGCGATGCTCCCCTTTGCTGGGTACAACATGAGCGATTACTTCCAGCACTGGCTGGATATGGGTGAGCGTTTAGCGAAAACTGGCGCAAAACTACCCAAGATATTCACCACCAACTGGTTCCGCAAGGGCGCGGACGGCAAGTTCATTTGGCCAGGATTTGGCGAAAACATGCGTGCGCTCAAGTGGATGATTGATCGCGTGGAGGGTAAAGAGGGCGGTGTGGAGCACATCGCTGGCGTCACACCCAGTTACCAAGACTTGGTGTGGGACGGCTTGGACTTCAGTGCCCATGCATTTGAAGCGGTCACCCACATTGACCCCGTTGCATGGCGAGCAGAGCTGGATCTGCACCGTTCATTGTTTGACCAGTTGGCGCACAACTTGCCCGCCGAACTGCTAGAGACACGAGCCCAATGGGAGGCCCGCTTAGCAGCCTGAACCCATGTGGCTCAGGCCGCTGCTGACATCAACTTAGATGTAGTACAGGGGCGTGCGGCGGCCGCTGTTGTTGGTGATAGCGGCCATCGGTGCGCTCAAGCGAACCTTGAAGGGGCGCTTTTTGGCGACTGCAGGCGCGTCCATGCCGAAGGGGGCGAGCGCGTTGTCAAAATTGTTTTCCTCAGCGCGGCAGCGGGCTGCATCCAACTCGGCCATGATGCGGGGATCACTGTAGGCAGCGGCTAAAAAGCGTGCATCAGCGCGACGTGCGGCGGCGCGTGCGGCATAGGCTTCGGCAGCCTCGGCGATCCAGCTAGCTGCGGCCTTGACGGCTTTGGCAATGCTGATGGCAATCACGCCTGCGGCCGGTGCGGCGTTGGTGTTGACGAGGGTTACGGCTGTTGCATTCATATTCAGACTCCGAAAAAAGGGGCGTTTTGACGCGATGAGGCAACTATAGGGTAAACCCTTATGTTGCGCCAATTTATCTTTATGATGTAAACCATTCATAAACGATATAGTTGTGCCATGAAGCCAATCAACTTTCGCCAACTCGACCTGAATTTGCTCCGCGTCTTTGACGAGGTCATGGCTGAACGCAACCTCACACGCGCCGCAGACAACTTGGCGATGACGCAGCCCGCGGTGAGTAACGCACTGCGCCGCTTACGTGAGGCCTTGCAGGACGACTTGGTCCGTCGCAATGGGTATGGCGTGGAACCGACGGCCCGGGCGTTGGCGCTTTGGCCAACGGTACGAACGGCTTTGGCGCAGTTGCGTGAGTCGGTGGCCCCTGGCGCCTTTGACCCTGCAACCGCGCAAGACACCTTTATCTTGGCGATGTCTGATGCCACAGCCGCCAAGCTCATGCCGTCGCTGGTGGCGCGTCTCAATCATGACGCACCGAACATCAGCATGCGGGTGCTGCCTCTCACCACACGCGATCCGCGCGCAATGGTTGAGCGCGGTGACGTCGACATGGCGGTTGGCCACTTCCCCGGTGTGATGGCCGAGCTCAATGCGATGCACCTGCACGAGGCTACACCCACTTTTTTTCACGAGCGCCTGTACAGTGGCCGCTACGTGGTCGTCATGCGGCGTGGGCACCCCTTGGCGAAAAAGCCCGACCTGACACTGAATGATTACTGTGAGGCGCGCCACTTGCTGGTAAGCTTTTCTGGTCGGCCTTTTGGGTTTGTCGATGAAGCGCTGCGAATGGTGGGGCGTCAACGTCGTATTGTGATGACGGTGAACCAATTTTTTACCGCTGGGCGTGTAGTCGTGGCATCCGATGTGCTCACCGTATTACCGGCGCACTTTGTAGAGACAACAGGAATGGGCGCGCGCTTGGTGGTACGCGAACTACCGCTAAAGGTGCCAGATGTACACGTAGATGCCCTGTGGCACCGCCACACCGATCAACGGCCGGCGCACGGGTGGTTGTTACAAACGATACAAGCCTGCGTCGAACGAGACAGCTAATTGACAAAGAAAGATCGATCCACCCCATGAATGTGATTGTTTTAGGCGCCGGCATCATCGGCACCAGCACCGCTTGGCACCTGCAGGCACTGGGTCACCAAGTGACGCTGATTGACCGACAGGCCAACGCCGCCATGGAAACCAGCTTTGGCAACGCGGGGCAAATATCGGTGAGTTATTGCGAGCCTTGGGCCGGCAAAGGGGCTCCGCTCAAGGTGCTGAAATGGATGTTTGACGACACCGCGCCATTGCTGTTTCGGCTGCAATTCGACATGGCCCAGTGGCTGTGGGGTCTGAAGTTTTTGCGTGAGTGCACCGATGCCGCCTTCATGCGCAACGTCAAAAGCTTGGTGGCCTTGGGTGCCTACAGCCACGAGACCTTGAAGGCCATGGTCGCGCAAACCGGTATCGAGTACCACCGACTTGAAAAAGGTATTGGCCATTACTTCACCGATCCCCAGTCATTCGCGCAGGTCGAAGGCTCAGCCGCATTGATGCGCGGCCTGGGCGTTGAGCGCCGCGTTGTAACACGGGATGAGTTGTTACAAATTGAACCCGCACTGCGGCCGTTTGCAAGCGAAATTGTGGGTGGCACCTACACGGCATCGGACGAGTCCGGTGATGCCCGCGTATTTACGCAAGCGTTAGCCGAACACTTTGTGGCGCAAGGTGGCGTGACACGTTACCAACTGGCTATAGAAGCCCTCTTGCGGGATGGCGACCAATTGCGCGGCGTAAAGGTGCGCCACACGCAAACCGGCGCAACTGAAACATTGAAAGCCGATGCGTATGTCGTGGCGTGCGGCTCTTACACCGCGCCATTGATGCGGCAGATCGGTATCTCGGTACCTATTTACCCCGGCAAGGGTTACAGCGCCACGCTGAAGATTTTGAAACCCGAAGCGGCCCCCTATGTGAGCGTGATTGACGATACACGCAAATGCGCGATGACCCGCATGGGGGATTATTTGCGCGTGGCGGGGACCATCGAGTTAGCGGGACTTGACCTCACACTGGACAGTCCGTTGGCACAAAAGCGCTGCGAGATGTTGACCAGCCGTGTCGAGACTGTTTTACCGGGTGTGGTCGACACACGGACCACCGCCCAAGGCGGTGACCCGCATTTTTGGTGCGGCCTGCGACCCGCCACACCCACCAACGTACCCTTGATTGGGCAAACGGCCGTTCGCAATTGCTGGATCAATGCAGGGCACGGCACCTTGGGATGGACGCATGGCGCCGGCTCGGGTCGGGCACTGGCCGAATGCATGAGCGGCCAGAAGCCAGCCATGGCATTTGCGTTCTACGGCACGCACTAATCGTTATGGACTGGGTTTACTGGCGTGCTTAGCAAACGCGCGTTCATCCAGTCCCCCAAATCGCGCCACATCTGAACCGTGTCTTGGTTCGACGGGGGCTCCAGCGCGTGCACCAGCTCAATCGTCACAACGGGTACGTGATACTCGAGTGAACCATAGTTGCCCACCGAACCGGGGTAGACACCCAGTCGATCGAGATGCAAGCGGCCCAAACGGGGCGGCGGCGGCAAGGCACCGTCGAAATCAAGCAGGCCATACGGCGCGTGGATACTCACAATGAGGTCCGGCGAAAAACTGTTGATTTGTTGAAGCAAAAATTGCGTCTCGGGCTCAGATCCTGCTGAGGGGCCTGGCCAGCGCCGAGGGTCCTTTCGGGTGCGAACCTCCCAGTAGTGTTTGGTTTCGTTATCCCAGTTATTGGTCGGCATGTTGCGATTCAAATCAACGCCATTGGCGTTCATCCGAACCGACGGATTCGCCAACAACCCGTCGGGATTGAGCAACGGGATGAAGCGCCAATAGGCGTCCGCAGGGTCATCGTGCGCTAATTGAAGCCAGCGTAATGCCAGGCTGGCGGAGGTCAGCTCATCACCGTGAATGCCGCCCACGACCAAGACACGAAGTTTGGCACGCACGTTGCGCACATCACTGATGTATAGCGGGTGCCCATTGACACTGCGCCCCCCTGTCGGGAAGAGCTGCGAGGTGCGACAAAGGCCTGGCGATACACCGGGCAGTTTCGGAAGCCAGTGCTGGCACACCATGGCATCGAGGCGCTGCGCATGGATATCTGGGGGAACGCCGCCCCGGCGTCCCTTGGCTTGGGCTGACGCCAACACATCACCGACCAACAGGCACAAAGCCAGTGCCAATACGCTGCTAATCGATGCACTTCTCAGGGTCATATTGCCATTGTAGAGAGTCAGACGCCGAACAAAAAAGCCACTGACCAGACGGCTTTTGCCCGCAAACTGCGTTAGATTCATCCGATGCTTGAAAACACCCCTTCCGCCAGCGCCGACGCGCTCCGCGCCGCCTTGTCTGAATTTGCAACAGGCGTAACGATTGTGACCACCACACAGGCCGACGGCACCCCCGTTGGGCTCACAGTCAACTCATTCAATGCGGTGTCCTTGACCCCTCCTCTCGTGCTCTGGAGTTTGGACAAAAGCTCACGCACCATCGACGCATTCACGGCAAATGATTGCTTTGCCGTACACATTTTGGCTGCTGACCAAGAGGCACTGGCTATGCGCTTTGCCAGTCGTGACCAGGATCGTTTCGCCGGCCTTGACACCACCGCTGGCATGGGTGGCGCCCCATTGATTCCGGGCGCGTTGGCGTGCCTGCAGTGCCGAGTGCATCAGCAGATCGAAGCGGGCGATCACATCATATTCATTGGCTGGGTGAGTACCGTAACGACGGCGACCAACGCCACAACGCAGCCAGCCTTGGGATATCACCGCCGACGTTTTTTAACGCTTTAACTTGTGAACGCCATGACGCCACCCATCAAACGCCACGAGCGGCTCGACCGCTTGGCCATCACTTTGCTGATTGTTTGCTGTGCGTTTTGGGGGCTTCAGCAAATTCTCATCAAATCAACATTGCCCGAAATTCCGGCTATGTGGCAAGCCGCCATGCGCTTTTGGATCGCGACGGTTTTACTGTGGCTGTGGTGCCTCTGGCGCGGCATTCCCTTGTTTAACGCCGACAAAACCTTGGGGGCTGGCTTGCTAGCTGGCGGGTTATTTGCGGCCGAATTCATTGGTATTTACGGCGGACTCACCTATACCAATGCATCGCGCCTGACGGTGTTTTTATATTCCTCGGTGTTTGTCGTCGCCTTGTTGCTGCCGCGCTTTGTGCCAAGCGAGCGACTCAACCTCAAACAATGGGCTGGCCTGGTCATCGCCTTTTGTGCGGTAGCCATTGCGTTCTCGGAAGGGCTTTTGAGCACCGATACGGGCCACTGGCGCGGCGACTTGTTGGCGATTGCCGCTGCGATTTTTTGGGGCCTGACCACACTTGTGCTGCGGATCACGCGGTTATCGCAGGCATCTGCCGAGAAGGCTTTGTTCTACCAGATCGCCATGGCAGCTGCGGTGACGACCGTAGTCTCTCTGGTGGCGAACGAGCCGTGGACACTCAATTACAGCAGCTACGCGTGGTGGTCGTTGGCGCTTCAGTCGGTGGTGGGCGCCTTTGTGAGTTATCTCACTTGGATGTGGATGCTGCGCCATTACCCGGCGACACGGATGGCGTCGTTTACTTTTTTAACGCCCGTATTCGCGCTGATTTTCGGCGTCGGCTTTTTAGGCGAACACCTCAGCTGGCAGCTTTTGGTCGCGATTGTCGGCGTAGCCGCAGGGATCTGGTTGGTCAACCAGAAAGGCCGCCCGCAAACGCTTGGTACCAAGTAAGGCACGCGGGGTTGGCCATGGCGTCGGGGTTCAAAACCTTTTCTGCGGGCTGACCGAGCAATAATTTTTTTATGGGCAACTCTTGCTTCTTACCGGTCAAGGTGCGGGGAATTTCTGGCGCTAAAACGATTTGATTCGGTACAAACCGTGGGCTAACGGAAGCCTTAATCGCTTGGGTGATCGCCTGTCGCGTGGTGTCATCGAGTAACGAACCTGGCGTGAGCACGACAAACAGGATGAGGTTGCTCGCGCGGCCTAGGTACTCAAGATCAACCACCATGCTATCGATAACGGCAGGCAGCGCCTCAACGGCGCTGTAAATCTCACTGGTGCCAAGACGCAATCCGTGCCGGTTGATGGTAGCGTCGCTGCGCCCATAAATTACGCACTCTCCCGACGCGGTAACTTGCAACCAATCGCCATGCCGCCAAACCGCGCCTGCCGTGGGTGCCGCATCGCCTCCGCCGACGGCCCGGCCGACACCTGGCGGATAGGTGTCGAAATAACTCTCGTGGTAACGGGTGCCCGCCGGGTCGCCCCAAAAGTAAAGCGGCATGGAGGGCAACGGTTGTGTGCACACCAGCTCACCCACCGCATCAGTGAGTGGGCGCCCAAGGTCATCGAAGGCCTCCACCGCACAACCCAACACCCGGCATTGCATGTGACCGGGATTTTGGGGCAGCGTGCGGTTACCCCCCACAAAAGCACCCGCGAAATCAGTACCGCCCGATATATTGCACCACCACAAGCGTTGCTCAGGTTGGCCTGCTGCGGCGTATATGGCTGCCATGGCGGCATCGCCCCAAGCCTGCGTATCTGCACTGAGTGGCGAACCGGTGCTGCCCCACGTGCGCAGGGCAGACAGGTCGCCACACTCGGCTAGGGATACGCCTGCCTTCATGGCGTTGCTGTAAAACGCGGCACCGGCCCCAAAAAAGGTCAAGCGCTCACGCGCTGCAAACCGAAACAACACCCCCCAATCTGGCTGCTCTTTCGAGCCGCTAGGGCTGCCGTTGAATACAGCACAAGTGGTCCCAGCCAGCAACCCTGCGATTTGCATGTTCCACATGATCCAGCCCGTGGAGCTATACCAATGAAAACGCTCGCCTTTGCTGTTGGGGTGGTAGCTGCAGCCGACATCATTTTGGATGCTCAACAAGGCGAGTGTGGACAAAAGGGCGCCGCCATGCCCATGGACAATTGGCTTGGGCAGACCTGTGGTGCCACTGGAGTAGACAACCCAAATCGGGTGATCAAACGGTACGGGCTCTGGCTGGAAAGCTTTTAACGGCTCGACCTCGGTCTCGATGCGAGCCATCACTGCAGGCCAGGTTGCTTGCGATGGTAGTGGGCCGAGGTCGAGGTGCGCAACCCCATCGCCCAAGGTATCAACCCACACCACATGCTGTAATGTTGGCAAATGTTGAATCAGGTTTTTAGCGACAACTGCGCGATCCAAGGTCTTGCCTGCGTAATACACGCCTTGGCAAGCGATGAATGCCTTCGGTTCGATTTGTGCAAAGCGGTCGAGAACCGCCTTATCGCCCATGTCCGGCGAGCAAATACTCCATACCGCACCAATACTTACCACCGCTAAAAGTGCAACAGCTGCCTCAGGGGTGTTGGGTAGGTAAGCGACCACACGATCGCCCGGCGCGACGCCTTGGGCTTTGAGGTGCGTGGCCAGTGCCGCCACTTGCAGTTGCAACTGCGACCAACTCAACTCCCGGCGGTTCCCCCGCTCATCATCACAGATGAATGCAGGGCACCCCGCCGCATCGGCTTCGGCCTGGTGGCGCAATGCCTGTTGCGCGTAGTTAAGTTGCGCGCCTGGAAACCAACGGGCACCAGGCATGACGTTCTCGGCTAAAACCGTGTGATGAGGCGTGGGACTTTGAATATCAAAGTAGTCCCAAATGCTCTGCCAATACGCCTCAATCTCGGTAGTCGACCAGCGCCACAACGCATCGTAGCTGTCGAAGTTCAAACCACGGTTTTCCGCCAGCCAAGATTGGTAGCGGGTGATTTGGGGCACAAACGGCGCCGACTGGGTATCAGACGCCATACGAGTGTGCATGCCAATCGTCCTCTGTTTACTTGCCAAACACGTAGTTCGGTAAACCCAGCGAGATTTCAGGGATGTAGGTCACCAATAACAAGAAGACCAACAAAACCGACAACCAAGGCAATGCGGCGCGGGTCACCTGCATCAGGTTCATGCCTGTTACGCCACTGGTCACAAAGAGGTTCAGGCCCACTGGCGGCGTAACCATGCCAATCTCCATGTTCACCACCATGATGATGCCCAGGTGAATGGGGTCAATGCCTAACTCCGTGGCAATTGGGAACAGGATTGGCGCCAAGATCAAGATAATCCCGGTCGGCTCCATGAAGTTACCGGCAATGAGCAACAGCACGTTGACCACCAATAAGAACATCCAAGGCTCCATACCGATTTGCACAATGCTCTCGGCGATGGCTTGCGGGATGCGCTCTGTAGTCAACACGTGTGCGAACAGCAGCGCGTTGGCCACAATGAACATCAACATGACTGTTGTCTTGGAGGACTCCAGAAACACCTTGGGCAGGTCTTTAAACGTCAGGTCTTTGTAGATGAACACGGCGATGAACAGCGCGTAAACCGCCGACACCGCCGCCGCCTCGGTCGGAGTGAAGATGCCGCCGTAGATACCGCCCATGATGATCACCAACAGGGCCAGCCCCCAGAAGGAGTCAACCAAAGCGGAGAAGACCTCGCGCATGCTGGCTTTGGGTGGCGGCGTCAATTGCAACTTACCGGCACGCCACCAGACTGCCGCCATCAACATCAAGCCGAGCAAAATACCGGGAACTACGCCAGCCATGAACATGCGACCCACCGACACTTCCGTAACGGCGGCATACACCACCATCACGATGGATGGTGGAATCAAGATCCCCAAAGTACCCGCATTGCAAATCACGCCAGCCGCAAACTCTTTGGTGTAGCCGTTCTTCAGCATGCCGGTGATAACGATCGAGCCAATCGCCACCACCGTCGCCGGGCTGGAGCCCGACACCGCCGCAAACAACATACACGCCAACACTGACGCGATAGCCAAGCCACCGCGCAAGTGGCCGACTGCCGCGATAGCAAATCGCACCATCCGCTTGGCAACGCCGCCCGTCGACATGAGGTTACCCGCCAACACAAAGAACGGGATGGCCATGAGCGTGTAGTGCTCACTGGTCTCAAACAACTTGATGGACATGGAGGCCAACGAATCTTGCGAGAACAAGAAAATCGTTAGCAAACTCGACAGGCCCAAACTAATTGCCACCGGCATACCGATGGCCATACACGCGAACAACGTGATAAAGAGAACAGCGGTATTCATTGAGCTGCTCCTTCTGATTTCATTTTCAAAGCGTCAGCGGCTTCGTCCGCCAAACGCAAACTCTGCGCCTTGCCTGACAGCAGAGCCCACAGAACTTGTCCAAATCGAAACGCAATCATGAGGTATCCAATCGGCATCACGATGAGTACTTTCCAACGCTCAATGGGCAGGTCATCGAACTCGATGCCAACCATCATCATCTTGCTCACGTAAGTCCATGAGCCCACCAAAATAAATGCGACGTATACCAAGCTCAGTACCACCGCCACGATCGACACGTAACGACGCTTAGCTGGTGATAACAAATTCACCAAGGCATCGACCCCAATATGTGCGCCTACCCGAACGCCATACGAAATGCCCAAGAAAATCATGAATGCAAATAGCACCATGGTTAACTCAAGCGTCCATGAAAATCCAGTGTTAAAGACGTATCGACGCACCACTTGCATGAAGGACAAAGCCGTCATGCCTAACAACATGAGTGACATCACCCACTCTTCAAAATAGTCCAAGATTTTCATTTCAAAACTCCAAAAAAACCCCGGACAAAGCCGGGGTTATTTTTTGCATGGTCGTCAGAGACGACGGCGTGCTTACTGGTTGGCAGCTTGAGCTGCTTTAATCAGGTCAGCGCCGATCTCGCCTTCAAATTGCTTCCAAACGGGCAACATGGCGGCGCGCCATGCAGCCAAGTCTTCTTTGCTCAACTTCAACACTTTGGCTTTGTTAGCAGCGATGACTTTGGCCTTCTCTTCATCAGACCCGTTAATCGCAATGTCGTTGCCATGCTTGATGGACTCGTCCATGGCCTTCCTCAAACCGGCCTGAACGTCTTTTGGCAGACCATTCCACCAGCCGCTGTTGGTGATCACCATGTAGTCGATCACGCCGTGCTCAGATTCCATGATGGCGGCTTGGACTTCGTGGAACTTCTTTGAGTAAATGTTTGACCACGTGTTTTCCTGACCATCAACCACGCCTGATTGCAAGGCTTGGTAAACCTCTGAGAAGGCGAGCTTCTGGGGGTTCGCGCCAACCGCTTTGAACTGGGCTTCGATCACGTCTGAGGGTTGAATACGGAACTTCAGGCCTTTGGCATCCGCAGGCTTGTTCAAAGCACGGGTAGCTGAGAGCTGCTTCATGCCGTTGTGCAAGTAACCCAAGCCCAAAATGCCTTTGCTAGACATCGACGTCAAGAGGGCTTGACCTTCTTTGCTGGCCTGGAAGCGATCAACGGCTTGAATGTTATCGAACAAGAAGGGCAAATCAAAGATTTGCAATTGCTTGGTGTACTTACCAAACTTGGCCAATGAGGGGGCGATGATCTGGACGTCGCCCAACAACAGGGCTTCCATTTCTTTGCCGTCACCGAACAACTGGCTGTTAGGGAACACCTGCACTTCGACCTTACCGGGCAAGTACTTCTCTGCGAGTTCCTTGAACTTCAGGGCTGATTGGCCCTTGGGTGTTGCATCAGCCACCACGTGGCTGTACTTAACAATAATAGGGGCTGCCTGTGCGCTGACGCCCAGTGCCAACAACGCGCTAGCCAAAATTAGTTTTAATTTCATGTAAATCTCCGAGGATGTGAAAAATGCCGAACCGACAATATACCTGCCCTTGGTGCTTCTGCTTACTCAACGCCGCAAGAATCGGGTTTCCCCTTATGTCTAAGACAAACAAATCAGTCGCCGAGGCGTCATTGATTAGTGTTTGCCCTAACATCGCAGCTCAGGCAACTTGTGAATGACGCCGACCTGCGGCCGTGAGTGAGTCGAGCGACCAGCGGCCACCGCCACCTGCCACAACCATCAGAGCGAGAACCGCCCACCTCAAATGCGTCGGCCACGCACTCGGATAAACCAGAAACTGAATGACCGCGACCATGCCCAACAAGCCCAAAGCGCTCAAGCGTGAAGCGAGACCTAAGATCAAGGTGATACCCAAAACATGCTCGGCAGTCGTGGCTAAAACCGTTGCCCATTCAAAGGGAATGATGG
>Ga0102903_1000415_pt1 | contig 15378 bp, 15 predicted proteins | sample Colrivmet1555C02_FD_78497 | JGI IMG/M metagenome (GOLD analysis project Ga0102903, IMG submission 78497) | Estuarine microbial communities from the Columbia River estuary - metaG 1555C-02 | ecosystem: Environmental > Aquatic > Marine > Intertidal zone > Estuary | place: USA: Columbia River... | reverse complement strand
GGTGTCGGACCGCAGCGGCTTGAGGTCGCTGTAAACAGCTATTTCTCGTCGACAAAGCGGGCAGGCGCCGTCGTACAACACGGTCAATGCCTCAGTACATGGACCACTATTTTGGGGTGTTGATTCGGCCATCGGGGTTCGCTCTTACATTACGCAGTGCGATGAGCCTATCGCAATGGCGCGCGGCGGTCGGGCAGGCGGCGCATCTCCCTCACGGGCACATGTCTATTGGTTTCCCTGCGCCGCAGCCCTTTAAAATTAAGGGAAGCCCGGGTGTGATGGGCCCAACCAGCAAACAAGGAATCGTTATGTCAGAAGATGAGCGCTGCTGCGGCACGGGGACCTGCATCATTAACGCCGATGGCGTTTGTTGGTGCGGTCAAAAGTGGGACGGTGAAAAGATGTGCTTCCCTCAGGCGGATCGGGCACCGGGCGACACACAGCCCGCCCAAGACTCGGGGCAGCAGGACCCAAGCGCTTAGCGCGGCGATATGTTTGAGGGATTCGTCACCCGCGACGTTGCCGTCAATGGAACACGCTTGCGTTGCCGCATCGGTGGCGACGGCCCGCCTATGCTTTTGTTGCATGGGCATCCGCAAAGCCACGTCATGTGGCATCGCGTGGCACCGACTTTGACCTCCCAATTTACAGTTGTGTGTACCGATTTGCGTGGCTACGGCGACTCACAACGGCACCCACCCGACGCTGACAACGCCATCTATTCAAAAAGGACCATGGCTACGGACATGGTTGGGTTGATGGCTCACCTGGGTTTTGACCGTTTTTCGATCGTGGCGCATGACCGAGGGGCGCGGGTGGCGCATCGTTTGGCACTCGATCACCCCAGCCAGGTTGACCGACTGATGGTGCTGGACGTTGCCCCGACGCTGGCGATGTACGAACAAACTTCGGACTCATTCGCGCGGGCCTACTGGCATTGGTTTTTTCTGATTCAACCGGCCCCTTTGCCCGAGCGTCTGATCGAGGCGGACCCACAAGCGTATGTGCGGGATGTGATGGGGCGCCGTCACGCAGGTTTGGCGGCGTTCGCGCCCGAGGCGCTGGCCGAATATTCGCGTTGCATCTCTATTCCGGGGACCGCCGCCGCGATTTGCGGTGACTACCGCGCGTCGGCGGGTATTGATTTGGTTCACGACCGTGAAGACCGTGTAGCGGGAAACCGCATCCTGTCGCCCCTGCGGGTCTTGTGGGGCGCCGAGGGGGCGGTTGGTCAATGTTTTGATGTTTTAGGCCTGTGGCGACCGTTGGCCGAGACGGTGTCTGGCCGAGCGCTTGATTGCGGTCACTACATCGCAGAAGAGCGCCCCGAGGTCTTGTTAGACGAAATAACCGCCTTTTTGACCCCCTCGAGTTAACGGCTTTGCGCTGCGGCGCTGATCTCCTGCAAGGTGAGCTTTGGTGTGATGACCTCAGGATCAATGATTAACTCGATGAGCGCGCCACCGGGGTGCGCCCAGGCCCGCGTCCAGGCGGCCTCAAATTGCGTCGTTTCAGTGACGCGTTCAGCGTGGTAGCCGTAGCCTTTTGCAAGCAAGCAAAAATCCGGGTTCCGCAGGCTCGACCCCGAGATACGCCCGGGGTACTCTCGTTCCTGGTGCATGCGAATGGTGCCGTACATGCCGTTATTCAGAAGCAAAACGACTGTCTTCACGCCTTCAGCGGATGCGGTCGCCAGCTCTTGGCCATTCATCAAGAAGTCACCATCACCGGCAATCGTGAAAACAGGCCGTCCCGTGGCGATCGCCGCGGCAACCCCTGCAGGGACGCCATAACCCATTGAGCCATTGGTGGGCGCCAGTTGATGGCGTTGCCCACTGTCAAAGCCGGGCAGCTTGTGAAAGCGGTGCAACCACGTGGCAAAGTTGCCAGCGCCGTTGGTGCAGATGACGTGCGCCGGCAGCCCCTTGGACACAACTTGCATGACACGAAACATGTCGACGGTGCCAGGCATCGGTCGTCGCGCGGTCTCGGGGTCGCCATGTCTTCGAAACGCATCGGTGATCCGCTGGGTCCACTCGACCCAAACGCAATGTGTGGGCGCGTTTGCCGCCACCATCGCTGCAGCCCATGCAGACATGCTCGCGCAACAGGCAATCTCGGGGCTGTAAACGCGGTTAAGCTCCTCTGGGTCCGTGTGAACATGAACCAGACCTGGGCGCTTTTCGCCGACCGGTATGAGTGTGTACCCGCCGCTGCTCGCCTCGCCCATGCGGGCACCGATCACCAACAGGGCGTCCGATTCGCGAATGGCATTTGCCAATTCGGGTCCGATACCCAGGCCGATATCCCCTGCGTAGAGTGGGTCGCGGTTATCAAAAAGGTCTTGAAAACGAAAGGTACAACCCACCGGTATGTGCCATTTTTGCGCAAACCGGCGCATGTCTGCTGCCGCGTCAGCCGTCCATCCGCCGCCCCCTAAGATCAACAGGGGTTTGCGGGCTTTGCTCAGCAAGGTGAGCGTCGCCTGAACCTCGTGTGGGTTAGCGCCTGCACGCACCGGTTCGATGCGAGGCAGCACTTGGGCGGTGGTGGGACGCGTCAGCATGTTCTCGGGTAGAACCAAAACGACAGGTCCGGGACGGCCATTCATGGCAGTCGCAAACGCGCGTTGCACATACTCAGGGATGCGCTCGGCGTCGTCGATACGCTCAACCCGCTTCGCCAGCGGCGTAAACATGGCGATGAAGTCAACTTCCTGGAACGCCTCGCGGTCCCGGGCCTCTTGCGCGACATCCCCGATCAGCAAAATCATAGGTGTTGAGTCTTGGAATGCGGTGTGCACGCCGATACAGGCGTTGGTCGCGCCCGGTCCGCGCGTCACAAAGCAGACGCCCGGTCGACCGGTTAATTTGCCTTCCGCCTCCGCCATGTAAGCGGCGCCGCCTTCTTGGCGTGTCACCACAAACTTGATCTGGTCAGCATGCGAGGCGAGCCCGTCAAGAGCCGCGAGGTAGCTCTCTCCTGGAACACCATAAACCCGGGATACGCCTTGAGCGACAAGGGCTTCGATGAGGGCGTGTCCACCCAGTCTCGGGGTTGGGTTTGGATTCATAGCGAGGCGTAAAAAGGGGCGCGTTGTGCGGCGTGGTGTGTGAGGCACCGTAGTTTAAGCCAGTCAACCAGCAAAACGCTTTATCGCCTTCACGCCATGTTTAACGTGGGTGAGTCGCGAGGGGGCAGCCCGACGCCAGGCTGCCCATGATTGGTTTTAAATTCCCAATAGTTTTTTAGCTTCGCCAAGTGCCTTCATCGATTCCCCATGCTGGCCGCTTTTGTGCATCTTCTCACCATCTTCGCGCAGCGCCTTGACTTTGCTCATATCCGCATCAGCCAGCTTTGCGGTGGGCAACTTCGCGTCAATGGCGCGCATTTCTCCGGGGCAACCGTGAGCGGATGCGTAGGTGGTTGCGCAGAAAACGGCGGTCGCAATTAACAGTTTTTTCATTTCTCACTCCTGTGGGTTGATTGGAAATGTCAGCGTATCTCAGACGCCCGAGGATCTGGACCGATGGCGCAGATTCCCCTCCCGACCCAGGTGTTTCTCGTGTCTGTCGCCGCGCCGGGCAAACCCCGCACTGTGATACAAAGTGGCATTCATTAATACTTTGCGGAGTTCAGCATGGCATGGTTGGTTTTAGGCGTCGCCCTTTGGTCTTTCGCACACCTCTTTAAGCGCTTGGCACCCAGTGCTCGGATCAAGATGGGCGCAGGCGGTCGCGGGTTGGTAGCCCTCGCAGTGCTGGGTTCGGTTGGCTTGATGGTGCATGGTTACGCACCCGGCGAGGGCACGATCTTCTGGGGACGCTCAGCGCCGCTGGTGGGCATTAACAACTTGCTGATGCTGGTGGCGGTTTATTTCATGGCGGCGTCCATTTTAAAAAGCCGCATCACTGCCAAGGTGCGTCACCCCCAACTCACAGCAATCAAAGCCTGGGCGCTGGCGCACCTGTTGGTCAACGGCGATACAGCCTCCTTTGTGTTGTTCGGCGGCTTACTGGCTTGGGCGGTGTTGAGTGTGATTTTGATCAATCGGGCGGGTAAACCAGCCCTTCAGGTGCCCGCTTTTTCTGCGATTCGCGAAGGCTTGACGCTGTTGGTAACGCTGGTTGCGTTTGGCGGTATCGCCATGCTGCACATGAAGGCAGGCTACGCCGTTTTTGGTTAAGTTGACGTTCTGACGGCCTGCTATCCGTCATGCGCGCTGATCGGGTACTGCCCTTCCTGCGATGGCGTCGCCCGAGCGGCGCGTTACTCAAGGGCGAGTTGCTGGCTGGGTTGACCGTGGGTTTGATGGTGATCCCGCAGGGGGTCGCCTACGCCGCGCTAGCGGGAATGCCATTGGTGACCGGCATTTATGCGTCTTTGTTGCCGGCGTTGGTCGCGGTTCTCTTCAGCAGTTCTGTGCGCTTATCTGTGGGGCCCACCGCGTTGAGTTGCCTGTTGATCAGCGCGTCATTGACGGGTTTGGCCGAGCCGGGCAGTGCCGAGTGGGTGAACCTCGCGATATGGCTGGCCCTCCTGAGCGGGGTATTACAAATCGTTTTGGGAATGGCCCGCTTTGGCTGGTTGCTCAACCTCGTGACGGCGCCCGTGTTAATGGCGTTCACGCAAGCAGCCGCCGTACTCATCATCGGATCGCAGCTGGGCGATTTGGTTGGCGCTCACGATTTTCGGCGAGTCCTCACCAGCGGTGCGCCTTGGGATGCTGTGGCGGCTTTATTTGGCATTGGCTCGTTGCTATTGCTGGTGGTGTTGCGGCGCTGGAAGGCCGCTTTTCCGTCGGTACTGTTTTTGGTGGTGGCGTCCGCTGGGTTGAGCCTTGCCATTGGGTTTGAGGCGCGAGGCGGTCTGGTTGTTGGGCAGTTGCCCGCTGGCATGCCCACACTTCAGTGGCCCTATTGGCCCGGTTTAGCTGTGCTGCAGCAGCTGCTTGTTCCAGTTGTGGTCATTACCGCCATTAGTTTTCTCGAGACGGCAGCAAGCGCCAAGGTGGACAGTGCCCAGCAAGGTACGCGTTGGGACCAGGACCAAGACCTGATTGGTCAAGGAATGGGCAAACTGACCGCTGGCTTCTGTGGCGCGTTTCCCACGAGTGCATCGTTCTCGCGCTCTGCACTCAACTTGTACGCTGGGGCGCGCACGGGCTGGGCCACCGTTTTCTCCGTTGTGATTGTTGGCTGCGCCTTACTTTGGTTTTTACCGGTCTTGCATCACGTACCGCAGGCGGTATTGGCGGCGATTGTGGTGGTCGCCGTCGTGGGTTTGATTCGTCCGCGCGAGTTCCTGAGTCTTTGGCGAATTTCGCCCATCGAGGCGTGCATGGCAGCCGTGACGTTTGCGGTGACCCTGATTGCCTCGCCCGCACTTCACTGGGGCGTTGGGGTGGGCGTCTTGTTAGCGCTCAGCCATTTTTTGTATTGGCGTATGCATCCACGCATCATTGAGGTGGGGCTTCATGCGGACGGACGCTTGCGGGATCGGAAGACTTGGGGCCTGTCACCAATTGACCCACATACCTACATGGTGCGGATGGATGCGGCCCTTGATTTTGGCTCTGCGGCGGCGCTGGAACAAGCGATTGTGGATTACCTGGCCGCGAATCCTGAGATCAAGCGGGTGGTGCTTTTGGCTCATGCGTTTAACCGCATTGATGCGACGGGTGTTGCCACCTTTGGCCGTCTGCGGGGGCAGCTGGCGCAAGACATGCGCGAGCTGATTGTGGTTGGTCTCAAGTTGCCGGTGGAACGCCGATTGGACAATGCTGGCTACTTGGCGCGAGGGGATTTTTTCAAAACCTATGTCACCGAGGCCGAGATGATCGCATCGTTGAACGAGTCGGCGATATCCTAGGATCGCCATTTAGAGCCAAGAGTCCCGAATATCGGCCTAGGCATAATGTCCCGACGCCGGCACGCACGCCGCCGTGAAAGTGTTGATTGATTTGATTATGAAATGTTTAACTAAATTTAAGGTAAAAATTAGTTTTTAAATTTGTTTTTAAGTGGAAATACGAATTTCAAGCTTTTTCAGACTCAGTCAAAATCGACGTTCTACAACTAAAGGAGCAGAGATGAAGAAATTGTTCACCGTCACCGCATTGACAGCCGCCTTGATAGGCGCTGCCCATGCAGACACCATCAAGATTGGTGTTGCACTCGGTTTTACGGGCCCAGCTGAATCGCTGGCCGGCCCGATGGCCGCTGGTGCCGAAATGGCGCTCAAAGAGGCCAGCGACAGTGGTGCCTTTTTGGGTGGCACAAAGATCACGGCTGTTCGTGCTGACAGCACCTGTATCGACGCCGCTGCGGCTACAGCCGCTGCGGAACGTCTGGTTAGCTCTGAGCAGGTCAAAGCCATCATCGGGGGCTTGTGTTCAGGCGCAACCACAGCGATGCTGAAGAACGTTGCCATGCCCAAAGGGGTTGTGTTGTTCTCACCCTCGGCAACATCACCCGCGTTGACGACCATTGCCGATAACGATTTGTTTTTCCGCGCTTCACCTTCTGATGCACGTCAGGGCCAGATCATTGCCCAAATGTTGAAAGAGAAGGGCATCAAATCAGCGGCCCTGACCTACACCAACAACGACTACGGCAAGGGCTTGGCTGACAGTATTAAGACCAACGTCGAGGCGACGGGCGGCAAAATCACCATTTACGCGTCGCATGAGGACGGCAAGGGTGACTACACCGCTGAGGTTGGCGCTTTGGCATCAGCGGGCGGCGATATCCTGATCGTTGCGGGTTACCTGGATCAGGGCGGTCGCGGCATCATTCGCTCGGCTTTGGATACAGGCGCGTTTGAGCGCTTCTTCCTGCCAGACGCAATGATCGGCGACAGTTTGACCAAGGCGATCGGCAAAGGTTTGAATGGCTCTTTTGGTGTCGTCCCCGGCACCGATAGCCCAGGCGCGAAGCAGTACACGGCGCTGGCCGCCAAGGCAGGCTTCAAAGACGGCCCCTATTCGCCCGAGTCATACGATGCGGCTGCCTTGACCATCCTGGCGATGCAAGCCGCCAAGTCAACTGACAGTGCCAAGTTCAAGAGCAAGGTGTTCGAAGTGGCCAACGCGCCTGGCGAAAAGATCTACCCAGGTCAGCTTGCAAAGGCATTGGCGATTCTGGCTAAAGGTGGCGATATCGATTACGTCGGCGCTTCGGCTGTCGAGTTGATTGCGCCCGGCGAGAGCGCAGGTAGTTACCGCGAAGTCACCGTCAAGGGTGGAAAATTCGAGACCGTCGGTTACCGCTAAGCAGCGGTCAGCGGGGCGTTTTCACGCCTCGCTTTTGCGACATATGAATGGCCCAGGCCACAAAAGGCTTGGGCCGTTTATTTTATTTATCCCATGATTGAAGTCCAAAACCTCAAGATGCACTTCGGCGGTATTCATGCTGTCGATGACGTGTCCTTATCGCTCGCGACGGGGCAAATCACCGGTTTAATCGGTCCCAACGGTGCGGGAAAGACCACACTTTTTAATGTGATTGCCGGGCATTACAAGCCGACCTCGGGTCACGTTTATTTGGATGGCGAGGACATCACCGGCCTAGCGCCACACCAGCTGTTTGCAAAGGGCATGCTGCGTACCTTTCAAATTGCGCACGAGTTCTCGACGCTGACCGTACGAGAGAATCTGATGATGGTTCCCGGTAACCAATCCGGCGAGCGGCTAATCGACGCGTGGTTGCGTCCAGCCAGAGTCAAGGCTGAAGAGGAACTGATCCGCCACAAAGCGGAGGATGTGATTCGCTTCCTCGAAATCAGCCATGTGGCTGATGAGTTAGCGGGTAATTTGTCGGGCGGCCAGAAGAAGCTCTTGGAGCTGGGACGCACCATGATGACGGACGCCAAGATTGTCTTCTTGGACGAGGTCGGTGCTGGTGTGAACCGCACACTGCTTAACACCCTGGGTGACGCGATCGTTCGCCTTAACAAAGAGCGTGGTTACACATTCTGCATGATCGAGCACGATATGGACTTCATTGGTCGCCTCTGCGAAACCGTCATTGTGATGGCGGAGGGGCATGTGCTTGCAACCGGTACAGCCGCTGAGGTGACGTCAAACGAACAGGTTATCGAGGCTTATTTGGGTCGGGGTCTTAAGAACAAAAAGGGGGTGACGTCATGAGCTTCCTCATTGGTGAAAGCATGACGGGTGGCTACGGTGGCGCCGACATTTTGAACGGTTGTACGATTGCGGTCGAGCGCGGCGAGATCGCTGTGATTGTGGGGCCCAACGGCGCGGGGAAATCAACCGCCATGAAGGCATTGTTTGGCATGCTCAGTTTGCGTGAGGGGGCTGTCAAATTGGATGGTCATGACATCACCAAGCTCTCCCCCCAGGACCGTGTGGCCCAAGGAATGGGTTTCGTACCCCAAACCCACAACGTCTTCACCTCTATGTCGGTCGAGGAAAACCTCGAAATGGGTGCTTTTTTGCGCACAGACGACTTCAAGGGCACCATGGAGCAGGTCTACGCGTTATTTCCAATCCTGAAACAAAAGCGCAAACAACCGGCAGGGCAATTGTCTGGTGGTCAGCGCCAACAAGTGGCAGTCGGCCGTGCGCTGATGACCCAGCCCAAAGTTTTGATGCTCGATGAGCCGACGGCGGGTGTCTCACCGATCGTGATGGATGAGCTCTTCGACCGCATCATCGAAATTGCGCGCACAGGCATCGCGATTTTGATGGTGGAACAAAATGCGCGCCAAGCGCTGAACATCGCTGATAAGGGCTATGTGTTGGTGCAGGGTGGTAATCGGTTTACCGATACCGGGGAGGCGCTGATGGCAAACCCCGAAGTGCGCCGTACCTTTTTGGGAGGCAAGTAAGTGCAAGACTTCCTAAACGGCTTCATGTTGCTCAGCAACTTCTTGATCGTGCCGGCAACCGCCTACGGCAGCCAGTTGGCAATGGGTGCACTGGGCGTGACTTTGGTCTACGGTATTTTGCGTTTCTCCAATTTTGCCCACGGTGACACGATGGCCTTCGGCACCATGGTTGTTATTTTGGTGACGGCCTTGTTCCAGAAGATGGGATTGAGTATCGAGCCTTTACCCACCGCGCTTCTGGCGATTCCGTTTGGTATTGCTGCCACGACGGTCATGGTTTTGCTGTCAGATCGTTTGGTTTACCGCCATCAACGCAAAGTGCGCGCCGCGCCAGTCGTGTTCCTGATCTCTTCAATCGGATTGATGTTCGTTTTAAACGGCTTGGTACGCTTCATCATTGGTACGGGTGATCAGCGGTTCGGTGATGGTGAGCGATTCATCATTCGATTTGGAGAGTTCAAGGAGCTCACTGGATTGGACGAGGGCATTGCTTTTAAGACCAGTCAGGGTCTGACAATCGTGACAGCAATCATCGTTGTCGCGGCGCTGTTTTGGTTCTTGGAGCGAACACGTGCTGGCAAATCAATGCGTGCTTACTCGGATAACGAGGACTTGGCTTTGCTCTCTGGTATCAGTCCCGAGCGCGTGGTCATGATCACGTGGATTATTTCTGCAGCGCTGGCAACCATTGCCGGTACGCTCTACGGTCTGGACAAGGGTTTCAAACCGTTCACTTACTTCCAGCTGTTGCTGCCAATTTTTGCGGCGGCGATTGTGGGCGGGTTGGGGAATCCTCTGGGCGCCATCGCTGGCGGCTTTGTGATCGCCTTCTCCGAGGTGACAGTGACCTACGCCTATAAGAAGCTTCTCACTTACTGGCTACCCGAGTCTTGGGCGCCTGAAGGCTTGGTCCAGCTGTTATCGACAGATTACAAATTTGCCGTGTCGTTCGTGATCTTGGTATTGGTCCTCTTGTTTAGACCAACTGGTATTTTTGCGGGGAAATCCGTATGACGTTATCCAAACAGCAAGCGCCGCTCGCTTTCGCCTTCATGGCAATGGCGCTTATTATGGTGGGGATTTTTCAGAGCTGGTCCCTTTCGCTCACGATCCTCAATTACTGCCTGATCGCCTCCATCATGGCGTTAGGTCTAAACATCCAATGGGGCTACGCGGGTCTTTTCAACGTCGGTTTGATGGGGTTTGCCGCCCTCGGCGGCATCGCCGCTGTTCTGGTTGGCATGAAACCAGTGCCGGAGGCTTGGGCGCTTGGTGGCGTCGGCATTGGGGCTGGCTTGCTGGTGACACTCGGGACGATATTTTTGGCGATTACCGCCTACCGGCGGCTGCCAAAAGGGTATGTTCGCGGTTGGGGTATGGGCGCCATCATCGTGTTGGGTTACTTTCTGGCGCGTTATTTCTTTGACCCTGCGACCAACCAGATCGAGTCCGTGAACCCAGCACAAACAGGCTTTCTAGGTGGTTTGGGTCTGCCCATCATTTTCTCTTGGGGGGTCGGTGGTGTTTTGGCTGCAGGGGTGGCATGGGTCATCGGTAAAGTGACGCTTGGCCTTCGCTCCGACTATTTGGCGATTGCCACACTGGGCATTTCTGAAATCATCATCGCTGTGTTGAAGAATGAGGAGTGGCTGACGCGTGGCGTGAAAAACGTCAACGGTATCCCCCGTCCGATGCCTTATGAGTATGACCTTCAGCAACAGCTCTGGGCGCAGGAGTGGGCGGCCTGGTTCGGAGCCGACTTGCAAGACTTCACCTCGATCTACGTGAAGTTGTGTTCTGCTGGCCTTGCACTGGTGATGCTGGGCGTTTTGTACTGGCTTTCGCAGACGGCGATCAAATCGCCTTGGGGGCGCATGATGCGCGCCATTCGAGACAACGAAACTGCGGCCTTGGCCATGGGCAAGCACGTCACTGGGCGCCATCTCCAGGTGTTCATTTTGGGGTCAGCGGTGGTCGGTATCGCTGGCGCCATGATGACGTCTTTCGATGGGCAGTTCACGCCAACGACCTACAACCCGCTGCGCTTCACCTTCTTGGTGTGGGTGATGGTGATTGTGGGTGGCTCGGGCAACAACCTTGGCTCAATCGTGGGTGGTTTCCTGATTTGGTTTTTCTGGGTTGAAGCTGAGCCAATGGGGTACGCGCTGCTGAACCTGCTGACCTCAGGTATGGCGGACGATAGTCCGTTGCGCGCGCATTTGCTCGACAGCGCGGCACACATGCGGTTAATCACAATGGGCCTCATCTTGCTCGTCACCATTCGGTTCCGACCGCGTGGCCTGTTGCCTGAACAGTCCAAACAGGCCCGCTCTCATTGAGCGGGGGCGTCCTTAAACTGGGTTGAGCAGGACCGTGGCCACGTTCAAGGCGGCTGCGAAGCTCACCCAGGCTAGATAGGGCCAAAGCAGACGGGCGGCCTTTACGTTGTAGGGTGCCAAGTGTCGGATCAACAGCCAGATCGAGAGCCACAAAACAGGCATCTCAACCAGCGCCCAACTGGGACGCTGAAGGTAAAAGTACAGTGCACTCCAACCAATGTTGGCCATGCCATTGAAGGCCCATAGCGCCAATAGGACGGTCCGGCGGGCGCGTGTGGTGACGGGGTCAGCGGTCACGCTGCGCCACGCCAGCACGCCTGACCATGCCATCAAACAGAAGAGGACGGTCCAGACTGGGCCGAAGAGAATATCTGGCGGCTTAAACCACGGCTGCACCAATCCGTAGTACCAGTCGTCAAGTTTTGTGAGGCTGCCACCGATGCCAGCGGTGCCGAATGACAGAGTGAGTGCGACCAGCCATTCGATGAATGGCTTGCGTGTCATGGTCATGGGTTGTTGTCCCTTAAAAGCGCGTCTAAAAAATCCGTCGCTGTCACTTTGCTGCGGGCGTCGTATCAAACTGCTCAATACCGTCTGCCACGTGGTGGAAGGGCTGTTTGTCCTTCAGGAACTGAGCCACCTTTGGCTGGAAGACAGCAGGGTCGTCAAAGGTGCCGACCTTCATAATGATGGCATCCGGAAAGCGTGGGCTGAGCGTTGCCAATGAGGTGCCACAGTGACCGCAGAAAAGCCGCGTGCGAGGCGTTTCGAGGTCAGATCGGGCAAAGGCTTTGGGCTCACCCTCGGTAAATGTCAGATTGGCTTTGGGCAAAACCATCGCCGCATTCGGGTTGCCACCACTGATGTATTGACACTCTCGGCAGTAGCAAAGCATGTGCGCGCGGGGCTCACCGTCAAATGTAAATTTCACTTGCCCGCAGTAGCATCGGCCTTTGATGTTCATGTTTCTCCCCCTGTGTTGTCGATTTTTGAGACCATCACTTGGTCAATTCGGTAGTTGTCCACGTCGAGTACTTCAAATCTGAAGCCGGCCAAGGCGATGACATCGGTTCGTTTGGGCAGTCGGCGCAGGTGTGCCATGAAGAAGCCCGCAAGCGTCTCGAAATTATCGTCTTCCGGCAGGTGAGAAATACCCAGAGCGTGTACCACATCGGTGATGGGCGTGACCCCCTCCATCAGCCAAGAGCCGTCGTCGCGTTTCACGATCAGCGCTTCGTCTTGCATTGATACCAAGCCGCCCATAACGGTGCTCATGACATCGTTCAATGTGACCACGCCGACCACCAAGCTGTACTCGTTAACGATCAACGCAAAGTCTTGTTGTGCCGAACGGAAGCTTTCTAAAACCTCCGCCAGACTCAGTTGGTCGGGCATCATTAGCGGTTTGTACGTGAGGTTCGGGTCCTTCAGGTTGATGGGCTGGCCGGTGAGTACCAACTGAAAGAGATCTTTCGCATCGACGTAACTGACCACATGGTCGATGTCGCCATCGCACACGGGGTAAGTGGCAAACGGCGCGGCGATGATGCGCGAACGAACGATGGCATCTGTGTCGTCTTGGTCAAACCAAGCGATGCGATCGCGATCGGTCATGGCACTGCTGACGGTGCGGTTGTTCAGGTCAAAAATAGTCTCGATCACCTGTTGCTCGCCATGAGCCAGGATGCCAGCCTTGCCGCCGGCTTTGGTCATGGCCAGAATATCCTCTGAGGTGATCTGCTCGATCCGCGTTTTGGGTAAGTTGAGCAGGTTAAAAATCGCATCCGTCGCGTTGCTAAAGACCCAAATGATGGGGCTGAAAGCGGAGATAAAAAACTGCATGGGCGTAACCACCATCAGCGCGATCCGTTCGGGGTTGACCATGCCAAGGCGACGTGGGAATAAGTCGGCAAAGACGATGAAAACCGATGTCACCAGCACGAACGAGGTGAGGAAACTGGCCGTTTGCGCCCGATCGGCACTGAGTACGTCGCTGAACAGCGCGAGGGCGTAGGGCGACAAATAGCCTTCGCCTAAAACACCACCCAAAATCGCCACTGAATTCAGGCCGATTTGAACCACTGTGAAGTAGCGTGCGGGTTGCTCGTGTAGCTTCAAGACACGCTTGGCCTTGGCGTCGCCATTCTCAGCCAACTGAGCGAGTCGCAGGCGGTTGGACGCGGCCAGCGAGATCTCCGCAATCGAAAAAAAACCGCTCACTGCGACCAAAAGAATCAGGTAGAAAAGGCTTTGGCTCATCCATCCGATGTTAACCACAATTGCCCTCATCAATTGCCAGACCGAAGGGGTACATTAGGGCCCATGCAAATTGAAAAAAATCAACCCAGTGGCCGCCTTGTCGCGGTGTTGCTGGGGCAGTTGGCGTTTGGGTTGTTGGCGATGACCATATGTTTGCCCTCGATGCAGGCGTGGGGCGAGATTTTTGACGTCTCCCAACCGGCCGTGCAACTCACGTTCAGTGGTTACATCTTGACCTACGGCACACTGCAACTGTTTTATGGCCCCTTGTCAGATCGAGTGGGTCGGCGCAAGGTGTTGTTGGCGGGCTTATCGATTGCCATGATCGGCTCGTTTGTTGCGGCGGTCGCCCCGGACTTGGTCTGGCTGACTTGGGCGCGTGTGTTGCAGGGTGCCGGATCGGCGGCCGGCATGGTGGTCGGGCGCGCCATGGTGCAAGATTTGTTTGATGGCCCGGATCGCACGCGTGTTATGGCTTATGTGGGTATGGCGATGGGTTTGTGTCCGCCATTCGCCACCATCATCGGGGGGCAAATGCATGTGCATTTTGGCTGGCGTGCGAACTTTATTTTGGTCACGATTGTGGCGATTGGTCTGCTCATTGCCGCATGGCGCGTGTTGCCCGTTCATGTGCCTGTGACGACGGTGCAGCCGCATTGGGGACGGAACATGGTTGACGCCTATGTCACCTTGTTTCGCGCGCCATCATTCTTGTTGTATGTCGCCATCTTGGCAATGGCGACGGCAACGTTTTATACGTTTTTGGGCGGCGCGCCCATCGTACTGGGCAGTTATGGCGTTGGTCCTGATGGCATCGGCTTCTTCATCATGGTCATTCCCATGTCGTATATCGCAGGGAGTTTCTTCACCTCGCGCGTGATTCGGCGATTCGGCAATAGTCGGATGATGGATTGGGGGCAAAAATTAACCCTAATCGGCATGGTCCTCGTGGTGGCGCTCGCGCTCTCGCCACTGGCCTCACCTTTGGCCTTGGTGCTGCCACTCATCTTGCTCGGCCTCGGTCATGGTTTGTTGGTCCCGCCAGCGCTCACCGGCACGGTTGGGTTGATACCAGCGCTGGCGGGCACCGCTGCGGCGGTGGCGGGTGTTAGCCAACAGCTGATGGGTGCCTTAGGCGGTTATGTGGTGGGTTTGGTCCCGCTCAATGGGGCGCTGAACCTGGGGTGGCTCATGTTGCTGCTGTCCTCGCTGGGCTATTTGGCGCAACGCCGGTTGCTCAAGAGCGTACCGTAGTTAATCACACCGACAGGCTTGCGCTCTCACCACAACCGAATGAGTCCGTGGGGGGATACAGACCACTCCCACGTGATGTAGCTCACCACACCGAGCACGACGGCGATGGCCAGCCAGAGATGGTTGTGTTTGGCAACGTCAGGCCCCGCTCCTGGCATAACGCCGTGCCACATCGGCGCGATTTCATTGCGGCGCGTTATGAGGCTGGACACCACGAGCCAGCCCAAGTGGGTCAGAACGGTGAAGAGCAGGGCGTTACCAAAGAGCTCGTGCACGGATATGAGAAAGTCCTCGGCTAAATCGCCGCCAAACGCATTGAAGGTTAGGTAACCGCTCAAGGTGATTGGGGCAGTCAATGCGAGTATGAGCACCGTGAGCGCTGGGGTCAGCATGAGGCGACCTTGATGCCACTGGATCGTCGCGGGTGTCGTCACCCGGCTTAGCTGAGTCCATGCCAAAACACACCACTGCTTTAATCCAATGGCCTTGCGCCAAAGGGCGGCGATGCGTGCCTGGCGCGGTCCAACGATGCCGTAGAGCAGACGGAAAACCACGAGGCCGAACAGGGTGTATCCCATCGTGACGTGCAGCAACCGAAAGGTCTCACCCTCTGATGTGATGTAGGCCACAAAAAAGCAAATCGCCATCAACCAGTGGGTTATCCGCGTCGGTG
>Ga0102903_1000413_pt1 | contig 15441 bp, 10 predicted proteins | sample Colrivmet1555C02_FD_78497 | JGI IMG/M metagenome (GOLD analysis project Ga0102903, IMG submission 78497) | Estuarine microbial communities from the Columbia River estuary - metaG 1555C-02 | ecosystem: Environmental > Aquatic > Marine > Intertidal zone > Estuary | place: USA: Columbia River... | reverse complement strand
CGCGACTCATTTAACACATTGGTCAGTACATCAGCAGTTTTTCGTGACTTCGTGTTTTCCGCTTTTTCCAAACGGATCACGGAACTTTTCATGATGATCGACGAGGTGGCATTTCAACGCATCGACGTGCGCCTCGCCCAAAAGCTGATCACTTTGGCCGATGCACAAGGCACGATTACGACCACACACCAAAAGCTATCCGTCGAATTGGGAACCGCACGCGAAGTGATCTCCCGGCAGCTCCAAGAATTCAACCGCCGTGGCTGGATAGACCAATCACGCAGCAAGATCGCCATTCTAGACTTCGACGAAATCACACACCTCTCCAAAACCGCGCGCTAACAACGCACTCACGTACCTCAACGACCTAGACGACATCGCATAACTCTAACGACCCCTCGTGCAAATCTGCGCAGGGGAACCTCCCTCATCCGAGAATACCCAAATGCCAAGCTTGTTCATCCGCTACTTGCCCATTTTGACTTGGGGCAAGACCTACAATAAATCCGCGCTTACCAATGATATGGTCGCCGCCTTGATCGTGACGATCATGTTAATCCCGCAATCGCTCGCCTACGCTTTGCTCGCGGGCTTACCACCAGAGGCGGGCCTTTACGCCTCCATTGCGCCGATCCTGTTCTACGCAATCTTCGGGACAAGCCGCGCACTCGCAGTCGGCCCCGTCGCTGTGGTCTCTCTTATGACCGCCGCGGCGCTTGGTAAAATCGTTGACCAAGGCACCGCAGGTTACGCCGTCGCCGCACTCTCGCTCGCCTTTTTGTCAGGTTCGATCCTGCTTGCCATGGGTGTGTTTCGGCTTGGTTTTGTCGCCAACTTCCTGTCGCACCCCGTCATTGCTGGCTTTATCACCGCATCTGGCGTTCTCATCGCGACGAGCCAACTCAAACATATCTTGGGCATCAAGGGCGAGGGCGAGAACCTGATCGACATGGTGCACGGCCTGATCACACATATCAGCGAGGTGAATTTCATCACCCTGACCATTGGCGTGCTCGCAACGGCATTTCTGTTCTGGGTCCGTAAGGGTCTTAAACCGTTCCTGCGCAAAATGGGCGTTGTCGGAACATTGGCCGATGTGCTTACCAAAGCAGGCCCTGTTGCCGGCGTGGTCGTGACAACCCTCGCTGTCTGGCTATTCGGGCTTGCCGACAAAGGCGTCGCAATCGTCGGTGCTGTTCCACAAAGCTTACCACCGCTCACCATGCCATCGTTCTCACCAGAACTCCTTAAGCAACTTCTTTTGCCGGCGTTCCTGATCTCCACCATTGGATTTGTGGAATCGATCTCGGTGGCCCAAACACTCGCCGCAAAGAAACGCCAACGCATTGATCCGGACCAAGAGCTGATCGGCCTTGGAACAGCAAACCTCGGTGCGGCTTTCACAGGTGGTTTTCCTGTGACAGGTGGTTTTTCCCGCTCTGTCGTCAACTTTGACGCAGGCGCAGAAACCCCTGCCGCTGGTGCTTATACCGCCGTTGGTTTGGCAATTGCTGCGGTCGCTTTGACACCGCTGATCTACTTTTTGCCAAAGGCAACACTTGCTGCGACCATCATTGTCGCTGTTCTTAGCCTCGTAGATTTCAGCATCCTGAAACGGAGCTGGGCATATTCAAAGGCCGACTTCGCGGCTGTTCTGGCGACGATTGTGCTGACCCTCGCAATGGGTGTCGAGATCGGCGTCTCTGCAGGTGTTGGTCTCTCGATTCTGCTGCACCTCTACAAGTCCTCGAAACCACACATCGCCGAAGTTGGCCTTGTTCCTGGCACAGAGCATTTCCGCAACATCCTGCGCCATAAGGTCGAGACCACGCCATCTGTCGTGAACCTGCGCATCGACGAAAGCCTGTATTTCGCCAACGCACGTTTTCTCGAAGATAGAATCTATGACCGCGTCGCGCGTGACAAAGGCGTGCGCCACGTTGTGCTGCAATGTTGCGCCATCAACGAGATCGACCTAAGCGCGCTGGAATCGCTCGAAACGATCAATAGCCGCCTGTCGGAGATGGACGTCAAATTGCACCTGTCCGAGGTCAAAGGCCCCGTTATGGATGTTCTGAAACGTGCGCATTTCCTCTCTGAGCTGACAGGCAAAGTTTACCTGTCACAATTCGAGGCGGCCAACGCTCTACGCTAACTCTTACGACACCGCCCGCGCGATGGCTTGCTCTAGATCATAGATCAAGTCATCCGCGTCCTCGATCCCGATGGACAATCGCAACAGACGCGGGTGCACAGGAAAGCCCACGCCCGACACCGTTTTGCGATGCTCGATCAAGCTTTCGACACCACCAAGCGACGTCGCAGGGTAAAACACCTCACAAAAACGCGCGACATCAATCGCCGTCTGTTCCGTGCCAGCCACAACAATCGACAGCATGCCACCGAACTGGCCATTCGTTTGTCGCTTCGACACCTCATGGCCGGGATCATTTGGCAGGCCAGGATAATGAACAACCTCGACATGCTTATGGCCTTCAAAATGCTTCGCCACTGCCATCGCATTCTTGCAGCATTTCTCGACCCGCAAAAACAGCGTCCGCATCCCACGGATCAACATATAGGCATCAAAGGAATGTAAAACCGTGCCCTGCAATTTGCGGATCAAAACGATCTCGTCCCAATAGGGGCCAATTTCTCGGACCGACAAAACACCCGCCGTAATATCGGAATGCCCGTTGAGGTATTTCGTCGCCGAGTGGAACGAAATATCCGCCCCCAGCTCTAGCGCGCGGGTCATATTGGGCGGCGTCGCAGTGCAGTCAGCGATCAGCTTTGCGCCAACGTCATGCGCAATCTTTGATGCCGCTTCAATATCGGTGACTTCCCAATTCGGGTTGTTCGGAGTCTCGACCCAGACCAGCGTCGGCTTTTGTCGCGCGACAGCCTCGGCCAATTCTGCCAAATTCCCAGCCGTGTAGTAATCAAGCGTAATCCGCCCATTTGCGGCATAGGTCTGCAACTGGTGCAAAACCCCATGATACATCACGCGCGGGGCCACTACATGGGCGCCCGTTGGCAAATGCTCAATCACAGCCGTGCAGGCCGACATGCCAGACGCAAACAAAAGCGAATCCGCAGCGCCCTCAAGTTCCGCAATAATTGCCTCTGCGTGAGACGTCGCTTGGTTGCCATCACGCCGATAGAAATACGGTTTACGAATGTCATAATTCTCATCACGGGCATAGGTCGCAGCAGGTTGGATCGACGGCACAACAGCGCCTGTTTCCGCCTCGATAAACCGCAGCGCTTGCGCGACCCGCGTGGTGATTGATGGCTTACGATTGCTGTTGTCAGTCACGGTGGTACTCCGATGAAAATGGCTTTGGCAAATTGGTGCATGGACGCGCCCGAATTGTCCAGCACCCCTATCGCCACGTTATCCGCTGGACATATGTCATAGCCTACGGCAAACCCACTTTCGACCCAATATATTAAACAGCGCAGGCTGACATTCGGCGGATTCCAAATGACTAATCTCAAGCTTAACGACCCCTCCCTTCTTGAAACACGCGGCTATGTAAACGGCCAGTGGATTGAAAAAGATCAAACATTTGCGGTTATGAACCCTGCAACGGGTGAGGCCATCGCGAATGTCGCTGACCTGTCCGTCGCAGACACGACGAGCGCGATTGACGCAGCCTATGCTGCCAAACCTGATTGGGCGTCTTGGACAGGCAAGGAACGCGCCACGGTTCTGCGTAAATGGTACGATTTGATTGTCGCAAACGCCGACGATCTTGCAACAATCCTCACCGCCGAGATGGGCAAGCCTTGGGCCGAGGCCCGTGGTGAAATCCTCTACGGTGCGGGCTTTATCGAATGGTTTGCTGAGGAGGCCAAGCGAGTTTATGGCGACGTAATTCCGGGACACCAACGCGACAAACGGATCGTCATTCTGAAGCAGCCGATCGGCGTCGCAGGCTCGATCACTCCGTGGAATTTCCCCAACGCCATGATCGCCCGCAAGGTCGCCCCAGCCCTCGCTGTTGGCTGCACATTCGTCGCGCGCCCCGCCGAGCTCACACCACTGTCCGCCCTCGCCATGGCCGTTTTGGCCGAACGCGCAGGCATCCCCGCAGGTGTGTTCAACGTGATCCCTTCCACCGACAGCTCCGGCGTCGGCAAAGAACTCTGCGCGAATGAAAAAGTCGCGAAAATCACCTTCACAGGGTCTACTCGGGTCGGCAAAATCCTGATGAACCAGTGCTCTGATACGATCAAAAAGATGTCACTGGAACTCGGCGGGAACGCCCCGTTCATCGTCTTTGATGACGCCGATCTTGATGCGGCCGTTGAGGGTGCGATGATAGCAAAATACCGCAACAACGGCCAAACCTGCGTCTGTGCAAACCGCATTTATGTGCAGGCTGGCGTCTATGATGCCTTCGCCGAAAAGCTGAAAATCGCCACCGAGAAACTTAAGATTGGTAACGGTTTTGCACAGGGCGTCACCACTGGTCCGCTGATCAACGAAGCGGCATTGGCGAAGGTCGAAGCTCACATCAATGACGCGGTTTCCAAGGGCGCGACGGTGATCTCTGGCGGCACGCGCTCCAACATCGGCGGAACGTTCTTTCACCCAACGGTCATCACCGGCGTCACCTCAGACATGAAAGTCGCCCGCGAAGAGACATTTGGCCCTGTTGCGCCTCTGTTCAAATTCGATAACGAAGCGGAAGTCATCGCCATGGCCAACGACAGCGAATTCGGCCTTGCCGCTTATTTCTACAGTCGTGATCTTTCGCGCGTTTGGCGCGTCGCAGAGGCGTTAGAAACTGGCATGGTCGGCATTAACACGGGCCTGATCTCGACAGAAGTCGCACCCTTTGGCGGGGTCAAGCAGTCTGGCCTTGGCCGTGAAGGTTCCAAATATGGGACAGAAGATTTCCTCGAAATCAAATATCTCTGCATGGGCGAAATTAAGTAAATTAAACGGTGGGGGCCCTCAATCGCGAGGGCCCCCTCGTTATGCTTTCAGCGCAAAATCTACCGCGATTGAAAGTTTGCCTACCAATTCATCGATTTGAGAATCCTCAATGATGAACGGCGGCGCGAGCAACACGTGATCGCCCGATTGCCCGTCAATCGTGCCGCTCATCGGGTAGCAAACCATGCCTGCCTCAAAGGCCGCCGTTTTGATCCGCCCAGCAATCTTGCGCGATGGATCAAACGGCGCTTTTGTCTCGCGATCCGCGACAAGTTCGATTCCTTGGAACAGCCCGCGACCACGAATATCGCCAACATTCGGATGCTGTCCGAACTCGGCCTGCAACGCCGACATCAGCTTCTCCCCTTGGGTTTTTACCCTAGTGACCAAACCACGGTCCAGCATCGATGTGACCACAGCAACGCCAGCCGCAGCCGCTGTCGGGTGGCCCAGGTAGGTGTGTCCGTGCTGGAAAAAGCCGCTTCCATTCTCGATGGTTTGATAGATTTCAGCACTACAGATCATCGCGCCAATAGGCTGATAACCAGCGCCCAATCCCTTAGCGATACACAAAATATCGGGTGCTACGCCGTCTTGTTCACAGGCGAACAAGCTGCCCGTGCGGCCCATCCCGCACATGACCTCATCTAAGATCAACAAGATCCCGTATTGATCACAAATCTCGCGAATGCGCTTAAAATACCCTGGTGCCGCAGTCAGCGCACCCGCCGTCGCCCCGACCACAGGTTCGGCAGCAAAGGCCATCACATTCTCTGGCCCGACGCGCAGCAGTTCCGCTTCCAACAGGTTCGCGGCCCGCAATCCGTAGGCCTCAAGCGTCTCGCCCTCACGCCGCAAACGGTATTCATAGCAGGGGTCGATGTGGCTCATGTCGATTAAAAGCGGGCCAAATTGGGCGCGCCTCCACGCGTTTCCACCCGCCGACAAGGCCCCCATCGTATTGCCGTGATAGCTTTGCTTGCGTGCAATCAGACGGCCCCGCTTTGGCTCGCCTTTTTCAACGAAATACTGCCGCGCAAGCTTAATCGCAGCCTCCATCGCCTCTGACCCGCCAGAGACCAGATAAACCCGATCCAGCCCCTTTGGTGCATGTTCAATCAGCAAATCAGCGAGCGTTTCCGCAGGCTCGGACGTAAAGAAACCCGTGTGCGCATAAGCCATCGCATCCAACTGCGCCTTAACCGCATCAATGACTATTCTGTCACCATGGCCAAGACACGACACAGCCGCACCGCCCGAGGCATCGAGATATTGCTTGCCGCTGGCATCATAGATGTAACAACCTTCGCCACGCACCGCGACGGGTGGCAGCTGCTTAGTGTGTCGTGGGAAAATATGAGACATTTGCGTTCCTTTTATGCGGTACCGGGGATCATGACTTGCCTTGCGCCCTCTTGAAAATCATCAAAGCTGTGCTTCCAATTCACATCGGGCCAGCGAACCTCCATCTGCCCTAAACGCGGCCGATAAACAGCCGTGTAAAGTGTGCCAAACCCCATTGAGAAGGCGGTGGAGTAAAGCGGCGGACGTAAGAACGCACCGATGAATTTCTCTTCGGGATCGCGGTGCAAGGTGATCCGCTGCAAGAGGTAGCGTTCGCGCTCGACTGTCGCCGTGATCCGCGCATGGCTGATCCATTCAACAGTCTCTTGGTGGTTGGTCGCCACGGCGGCATGGGTCAGGATCGCGGGGCGGTCAGGAGCGAGCATTGCCGTGAGATACTTGCGCTTTTTGTCAATGACAGTGACGTTATAGCTCATGTGGGTCGGGACGCGCGACAACACCTCGCCTGCCTCCTCCGCTGTTTTGCAGGTTTGTAAAACGTAGCGCAAAATAAGCGGCACACCAAAACCGATGCCAACATCGCGCCGCCCACCAAACGTAAGCGAGATCGCAAGGCCCGCATCGTTCATGCCATCCACAAGACCAAAAAGCCCGTCAGAGGTGCCAATCACACGTCGACCGCCCCAACCCGTTTGCAAGGTCAGACTGTCAAAGGCTTTGGGATTATAATCATAGTTGCGGACAAGAACCGGCTCTTTACCTGTCCAGATCGCTTGGCTACACCCCGTCAGATAGGGGGGCGGACAATAGAAACTAAGGAACCGCGCAGCGAGATTGCCCCCCCCTGCCAGATCACACAGGTCTTCATAGATCGGCACCATCTCGGGCATATGAGCCGAGAGCGCCTTATGGCTTTCGGTATATGTCGGACGCGCAGACACGCCTTCGTTAAGCCACCACTTTTTATAGTGAGGCCAGTATTCGTGGAAAAGCCCAGCCCATTTGGGGCCGGGCAATTCTTCTTTGATGGCGCGCCAAAGCATTAGAGGATTTTGAACGCTCCGTCGCCAAATTCAGGGCCCGCTTGCACAGCTGGAATAGGAACGCCTGCAACGCCGCTCTTGATGCCGTGAATCCATTTCTTTGCCCGCTCGTTAAGCTGGAAAGACTTCGTCATGGAACGGCCACGTGTCACGAGAATACCGATGTCGGCACCTTCATATCGGTAGTCACCCGGCTGCAAGATACGCAGGAAGAAGCACTCGTTCTCGCTCTCAACCGCACGACGGTGATAGTCGAAGCGATCAAATACAACGCGGCCATCTTCGAGCATCTTGTAAATGCCTGTCTCGGGCACTTCCGTGCAGATATCGACGGAACCGTCGGTATGTTTTATCACCATCTGCGACCAGCTGTCGATCATATCAGGGTTGGCCCAACGGTTGTTCAACTCTGTCGTGTCGAGATCGAATTTCTTCTTCGAGAATTCAAGCAAGTGGAACAGGAACAACGGCGCATCCGCGTGGGCAAATGCCGCGTGGTTGGTCATCGACGAACATCCTGTGATCCGTGGGTTCAACTCGCCCAGCCAGATTTCGTTGGTCTTTTTGTCGATCAAGAAGTCGAGCTCAAAGTAACCGCGATAGCCCTCTTTGCGCAATTGTTCACCGAACTTAAACGTCAGTTCACGGGCCTCTTGGCGTACCTTTGGCGGGAAGGCCGTCGAGAGGATTTCGTTCCCACACCAGCCGCCACGATAGGGGGTCAGGTCCTTAAAACCAACAAGTTCGGTCATCAAAGGTCCAACGATAGTGCCCTCTTTGGTCGCACATGCCTCGATCGCCGAACCACGGCAATCGATCCGTTTCATGATCTTGATCTCACCTTCGCCGATGATCTCATGTTCGTGACGACGGAAGTCCGCCTCGGATTTGATAAAGAACGTGGTGTGGCCGCTATCGCCAAAGGCAGATTGCAGCACGAGATCGTTGCCAATGCCAGCCTTCTCGCAGGTCTTTTTCAGATCGTCGTAGGACTTCACTTCGGCCAAAACGTTCGGCACCGACGGCACGCCCGCCTTGTTACCGATGCGAACGGTCTCGATTTTGTTGTCCATGCTTGTGCGCAGCTTGGCTTTTGGGAACCAAACATCGGCGCCAAGTTCTTTTGACAAACGCTCGGTTTCCTCATCAAACATCAGGAACACAAACTTTGGCTTACCGCCACGGCGCTTAATGAAGTCGATGACCTCTTTGTGCTGCAACAGGTAGTTGTTGATGTCCTCAATCGACTGGAACTCCGCATGCGGTTGCTCGGATGGGCAAAACACGTTCGGGTGCTTGCCGCCGTAACAGTCGATATAACAAATATATTTAAAGTTCTTTACCCACTCATCGAGGCCCAACAGGTTAAAGTTGGTGGCCGAGATGAAATAGATCGGGTCTTCATTGCGGTGAAAGAACCGACGGATTTCGGAGATATTCTTAAGCACTGTTGCCATAGTTGGACCCTCTCTAGTTGGTATTTGTTTTTTTGTTTTTTATCACATTCGCCAAAGATTCTGGCGTAAAGACACGTAGGCCTAAATCGGCGCGATAACCGTGGATTTCGCTCACATCAAGCGCGAGCATAAACGCAAGGATTTCGGGGCTGATAACCTGTCCGGGCACCAAGATCGGGAAGCCGGGCGGATATGGGATAATAAAACTCGCCGAGACGATAATCTCGCCCGCCTCAAGCCGCGCTTGCAAGTCACTTCCCAGCTCGATGTAATCGCAGTTTTTGTCATCATAGCTAAGATAATAAGCGGTGCGGATGTCCCCTTCTGGCGTGATATTGTCAGGGCGGAACGCATCGTGGAAACGACTAAAGTCAGGTAGCGGCGGATAGTTTTCCGTCAGGTTCTTCACGCGACGATCAAACGACATCCGCTCCATTTTGGACGCATCATCTAGCTTGTCATCCAACTCATTCGCGATCTCAACCAAGACCTCAATCAGGTAAGCCACGGATGAGCGTGTCGTGCCGATGTTCGTCATGAACAGCACAGAGTTGCGCGAGGTTTTGTTGATTTGGATGCCGTATTTATCCATCAAAATCTTGGTCTTGAACGTGTCCCCGTCCCAACCTGTGCCGCCAACGGCAAGGGTAACGCGGGTCGCATCCAGAACAAAATCATCCTTTTCCCAGCAATCCCAAAGATCGGTCCAGCCTTGCTCGGTATCGAAATAGCTGTGCACGCCGCTTTGGCGGAATTCCTCTGGAATCATGTCACCAGCGGTTAGAATCTTAAAGTATTTCTGCAAAAGCGGATGCGAGCTAATCGCGCGGCGCATCGACATTGCGGCCTCGATCTGGCGCTGCACGAATTCGAACCCTTCAAGCTCGACCTGCCTGCGACCAACATCCAAAGATGCGATGATCTGATAGTTCGGCGAGGTTGATGTGTGGGTCATATAGGCTTCGTGGAACGCCTGTTCGACCTCACCTTTAAAATCGTTGTCGTTCACGTGGATCATAGACCCCTGACGCAAAGACGTTAGCGTTTTGTGGGTCGATTGGGTCGCGTAAACGCGGGTGCGCGCGGATGGAGACGGGATCAAACGTGTGTTCAGAAGGACCTCATCACTGGCCCCCTCAAGCTCTATCTGCTGCGCCTCATAGGCTTCGCGGTGCGCGTCGGTTTTCAGCTTTTTGCGCAGGTTGTTTGCTGTCCGCATCGCAGTACGTTGGCGATACGTCGGGCTAAACCGCGCGAAGGCAAACCATGCTTCATCCCAAAGGAAAACAAGGTCAGGCTTAATCGCAAGGCATTCTTCCATGACCCGCTGCACGTTGTAGACCAGACCGTCAAAGGTACAGTTCGTCAAAAGCAACATGCGGACGCGGTCAAGCTTACCTGCGGCCTTCAACGCCAGCAATTGATGCTTGATTTCCTTGAGCGGCACGGCGCCATACATCGAGTATTCATTCAGCGGATAGCTGTCGAGATAGACAACCTCGGCCCCAGCCAAAACCATGCCGTAGTGGTGCGATTTGTGGCAATCGCGGTCGACCAGAACAATGTCACCGGGGCGCACAAGCGCTTGAACGACGATCTTGTTACAGGTCGATGTACCGTTGGTGGCAAAGAACGTCTGCTTTGAGCCAAACGCGCGGCTGGCCAGTTCTTGTGCCTCTTTGATCGGACCTTGCGGCTCTAGCAAACTATCAAGACCGCCAGAGGTCGCCGAGGTTTCAGCGAGGAAGATATTGGGGCCGTAGAATGCGCCCATATCTTGGATCCAATGAGACCGCGTGATCGACTTGCCACGGCTAATTGGCATGGCGTGGAACACGCCAGTCGGCTGCTTGGAATAGTTCACAAGGGCGGTAAAGAACGGCGTGTTGTTGCGGGCCTCGACACCACGGATGATGTTGAGATGCAGCTCCATGAAGTCTTCTTGGTTGTAGAACACACGACGGCAAATCCCGAGGTCATGACCAGCGATATCCTCAACCGAGCGATCCGTGACAAGGTACGCGTCCAACTCAGGGCGCACGCGGGCGATCAGACGGCACAGTTCTGGTCCGTAATTTTCGGGCAACATTGCGTCGAATTCGTCACTGCTGCCTGCGCGGTTCAGATATTTGTGCAGGATTTCATTGTCGATCTTCGAGCGCAGAACCAGACCCGGACGCACCACGATCGCTTGAATGTTATGGTTGAAAAGAACGGCAATCAGCGCGTCCTCTAGGCTTGGCACAACCACAGCTTCATAGGTGAACGGATCTTCGGCACGGCGCATGCCTGTGACGTTGTTGCGCAGCCAGCGTTCCTGCTGTTCATTCACATCATCAACGATGAGCACTTCAAAATAGGGCTTGGTAAGTGCGCGGGCCTCTGGCGAGAGTAAAGCCTCGTCGTTATCGGCCTCTTTGTCGATAATATCACGCTCAAGCGGGATACTGCGGCGACGATATGCGCCCGTGGTCAAAGCGCGGGTAATGCGGCCCACGGCAAACGCCAAGTCGGTATAGCTGCCGTGCTCAAATTGGCGACGCAGGTGGTCAAAAACCGCCATGCCCGGAAAGGCCCAATAAGGCTCGATCACGGCAAGAGCATCAAGCAATTCGCTTGTGGTTTTACGGTCTCGTGCAGTGGCCTTGCCCGCAGGTGCGCGGTCAAGCGCCCCGACAGATGCACGTAGTGCGCTCCAGCGATCTGAGCGGAGCTGCGTCGAAGAATAGTAGTCGCTGACGGAATCCATCGGTCGTTTTCTCCCAGTTTCAGGGCCGACTTCCTGGGGTCCTGTCATCGACGCACGCGCGACGCAGTCCAGTTCAAATCAGCTTCCTGTCGTTTTTCCCATAATCGGCGTATCCAAGAAGCCCTGTGCAGCGCCTCTTGCTTCAACCTCATCTTTTAGTGTGCCGGGCACATCGTAGTGTAACCCTGCGCGTGAACCTTGTGTCGGAATTTCAAGTGGTCCAAGTGTTTTCAAAAAGTCATCAGTGCCGCTTGCGCGATCATATACTGAGAAATCGACAGAGCGATCTCGGAAGCTCTTGAGTACTTGGCCCAACCCTTTCATCCCCGTCTCACGTTGGCGGCGTACCATGGATAAGTCCACCTCAATCGGGAACATATCTTCTTGGCCACCAGATTGGTGCAGCACAAGCGACGTCGGATCGATCACACATGACTTGCCGATACCGCCAGAGCCTAGTCCGTTGACATCAATGACATAGCACTGGAACTGTGCCGCAGTCGCACGCGCAATCGCAAGCTCTGCATCACGGTCAGTAGTGCCGGTCAGGACAGGGTGCAACAGCACCTCAACGCCTTGGCTGGTCAACTGGCGCGTTGTCTCAGGGAACCACATATCGTAGCAGATCGACAGACCAAAACGGCCCACATCTGGCACGTCAAACACGCAGAAATCTGTGCCCGCAGCAACGCCAGCCTCATAAGGCAGGAACGGGAACATTTTGGCATAACGACGGATCACTTCGCCATCTGGGTTGATGACAAGTGACGTGTTGTAGATGCGACCGTCTTCTGGGTGCGTCAGGAACATGGAACCGGGGATCAACCAAACCTTGTGGCGACGTGCGGCCTCACAAAACTTGTCGATGACTTCGTTTTGTTGTGGGAGCTTGAACTTCTCAAGCGGACCAAATGGCGACAACTCGGAAAACAGAACCATCTGTGTCCAAGGAAAACGAAGCATCAACACATCAAGGCGCTGCAACATGCCTTCTACGTTAGAATGAAGCGGGTTGACGTACATCTGTACGCCAGCAATGGCGAAAGGGGTCATGTAAAAAGTACTCCGTGCGAGCAGAGGTGCCCACATCGGACGCTTTTGATCTCTGCATTTGACACGCTATTACGCCCTTACGACCAGAACGGAAACAGGTGATCTGCGCACGATCCTGTCAGCGTTTGAACCCACCAGAAACTCGCGCACGCGATCAGGTTTCGGCGATGCCATTACCACAATATCACAACCGATTTCTTCTATCGTTTTCAGCACCTTCTTGTGGATTTTACCGAACGCGAGGTGCTGTCTCACAGTGATGCCATCTGGCACATTCTCTGTGACAATCTTGTCGAGCGCCTTGGCCGCCGCCGCAATTGCCCGCTTTTCAAAGTCGAGAGGAAAGAATCCCTCAACCAATGGCGTGCCCAAATCAGGCACAACAGACATGATATGCAACTCGCCGCCAGAGGCACGGGCAAGCTCGATGGCTTGCGGCATCGCCTTTTCCCAAGACGCTGGCGTATTCAAATCAAGGGTGAGCAGAATTTTGTTAAACATCGTCTGTCTCCTTTATGCGGCTTGGGGTTTGCGAATGGCGCGTGCATTGCGGCCACGCTGCAAGAACACCACGAGGGTGAGCAGCAGCAACGCTGGAATGAACATCAGGTATTTACTTGGCTGATAGATCGGGCGCAGCACGCGCAGCACCTCCTGATCCCAATTGAAACCAGCAATCGAAGCGGGGCTATCATAGCCAACATCGTCGATGATCATCTTACCGTCATCATCACGGAACAACAGGCCTGCGGTCTCCAGACGCTCTTCGCCCGTCGCACCTTCGCCAATGTTCAGCAGTGCGACAAACTCGATCGGATCGCCCAGATCATTCAAGCCAGCAACGCGAATTCGGAGGTCTTCTCCCACAGGCGTCGCCAAGGCGGCAGCGGCAATGTTAGACGGCGCCTCCTCGGTGAAAGGTGGCGACACCATATCAATCCAGAAACCTGGGCGGAACAATGTGAACGCGATCAACAGCAAGGCAATCGTCTCATAGACTTTGTTCTTGGCCAAGAACCACCCTTGGGTCGCCGCCGCGAACAACAGCATCGCTATCGTCGCGATAATGAACACGAATATCCCCTGCGTCACGGTCACGTTAATCAACAACAATTCGGTGTTAAAGATGAACAGGAACGGCAGCGCAGCTGTGCGAAGCGAATAGAAGAACGCGATCACACCTGTCTTGATCGGATCACCACCAGAAACGGCAGCCGCCGCAAAACTGGCAAGGCCCACGGGGGGCGTCACATCGGCCATGATCCCAAAGTAGAACACAAAGAGGTGCACAGCGATCAGCGGCACGATCAATCCGTTTTGCTGTCCCAGTGTCACAATGACTGGGGCAAGCAATGCGGACACAACGATATAGTTCGCCGTCGTAGGCAGGCCCATCCCAAGGATCAGCGACAAAATCGCCGTCAGGAACAAGATCGCAAGCAAGTTACCGCCCGACAGGACCTCGACCACATCTGCCAGCGCAGAACCAACACCTGTTTGGCTCACGGCACCCACGATAATACCCGCGGTCGCCGTGGCGATACCGATACCGATCATGTTGCGCGCACCTGTTTCCAGACCATCAATAAGGTCTTTGAAACCGAGGTGAAGCGCGGCACCAATCGTGCCCTCCCCGCGCATAATCGCAGTTAGCGGGCGTTGGGTCAGCAGGATAAACACCATATAGGCCGTGGCCCAGAATGCCGACAGACCCGGTGACAAGCGGTCCACCATCAAGGCCCAGACCAGAACAACAACCGGCAGGATAAAGTGCAGCCCAGAGCGGATCGTCGGACCCGGAAGCGGCAGCGCCGTCACAGGCGCATTCGGGTCGTCCAGAACCAGCGGTGCTTCCTTTGAGGACACATAAAGCAGTCCGACATATACCAGCGTAATGAAAACAAAGATGATGTAACCAGCGGCATTCGGGAACGCAGGACGAATCCATCCCATGCCGTAGTAAACCGCGAACGAGGTCGCGCAGATCACCGCAATCGTAAACGCGATGCCGATCAATCGTTGCACAATCGGCTTTGGCGTATAGGCGCGCGGCAGACCTTCCATGCCAGCCTTCAAGGCTTCGAGGTGAACGATATACACCAGCGCGATGTAGGCAATGACCGCAGGCAGGAACGCATGTTTGACCACGTCAAAATACGGAATGCCGACGTATTCAACCATGAGGAACGCAGCAGCACCCATCACAGGCGGCATGATCTGACCGTTGACAGACGAGGCAACCTCGACAGCGCCCGCCTTCTCAGATGAGAAACCAACTTTCTTCATCAGCGGAATGGTAAACGTACCCGTCGTCACAACGTTGGCGATCGACGAGCCAGAAATCAAACCTGTCATCGCCGAGGACACAACAGCAGCCTTCGCAGGTCCGCCCTTCATATGGCCCATGAGGCTAAACGCGACTTGAATGAAATAGTTACCCGCACCCGCCCGGTCGAGAAGCGACCCGAACAGCACGAACAGAAACACGAAACCCGTTGAGACGCCCAGCGCGATACCAAACACACCCTCGGTCGTGATCCACTGGTGGTTTACGATCTCGGACAGGCTGTTGCCTTTGTGGGCAATAATGCTCGGCATATTTGGCCCAAGCACGGTGTAGACAAGGAACATCGTTGCCACGATCATCAGCGCAGGCCCAAGGGCGCGGCGTGTTGCCTCTAGCAGCAGCATGATGCCGATAACGGCGACAACATAATCTTGCATAATCGGCGCACCAACGCGGCCCGAAATATCGCGGTAGTAGACAAACAGATAAAGCGCAGCAGCAGCAGCGACCACGCCCAGCGCCCATTCCCAAACAGGGATGCGGTCAGGTGGAGAGCCGAGGACAACAGCACCCACAACAACCGCAGCGATGATAGGAAT
>Ga0102903_1000410_pt1 | contig 15471 bp, 19 predicted proteins | sample Colrivmet1555C02_FD_78497 | JGI IMG/M metagenome (GOLD analysis project Ga0102903, IMG submission 78497) | Estuarine microbial communities from the Columbia River estuary - metaG 1555C-02 | ecosystem: Environmental > Aquatic > Marine > Intertidal zone > Estuary | place: USA: Columbia River... | reverse complement strand
CTCGAAGTCAAAGAAGGCGAGATCTTCGGTTCTCTCGGGCCGAACGGCGCGGGCAAGAGCACCACAGTGCGCATGCTCACCACTCTCTTGCGTCCGAGTGCTGGTCAGGCATTTGTTGCGGGCTACGACATTGTGAAAGATGCCGACAAAGTACGGCGCAGTATTGGCGTGGCTCTGCAAGATGCAGCAATCGACCCGCTCATGACGGGAAACGAATTACTCGAATTGCAAGCAGTGTTATACGGCATTCCAGCGAATCAAATGAAAAAGCGTGCCGATGAGCTCCTTGAACGTGTCGGCCTCACAGCCGCAGCAGATCGGCGTGTTGGTACGTACTCTGGCGGAATGCGCCGTCGTCTCGACCTTGCGCTATCACTCATTCACCAGCCCACTGTGCTCTTTCTCGATGAACCCACCACTGGCCTCGACCCCATGAGTCGACTCACGTTGTGGGAAGAAGTGAAACGATTGAACAGCGAAGGCACCACGGTGTTGCTTACCACGCAATACCTCGAAGAGGCCGATCAGCTTGCCGATCGCATTGCCATTATCGACCACGGGAAAATTGTTTGTGAAGGAACACCACGTGACTTGAAAGCACAAGTGGGTGCACCCACATTGCTCATCACAGTGGCAACACATCTCTCAGACACCGCAACACAAGTGCTCAAAGAGTTCGGCGATATGCGCCCCACCGCTGAAGGCACACTGGGTGTTGGGCTCAACGCCGGCGTCGAAGCAGTCACCGACGTTGTTCGTCGTCTCGATGAAGCGGGCATTCGTGTTCAGCATCTTGAGTTGAATGAACCAAGCCTCGACGATGTTTTTGCTGAAGCAACTGGGTACCGCCTCGAAGGCGCGAAGCAATGACCGCCACTCTCTCAGTGCAATCCACCGCTGCAATGAACCACAACTGGCGCATTGGTTTTCGCCAAACAGTCGCTATGTCAAAACGTTCAGTGCTTGCACTTTGGCGTCAACCTGCACTCGTTGTTCCCTCAATGATCTTTCCGTTGTTCTTTGCCGCTCTTGGTACTTCCTCGTTTGGTCGCGCAATCAATCTTCCTGGTTTCCCCAAAGTTGATTCGTTCCTCGATTTCAGTTTGGCCGGCACCATTGTTCAAGGCGTTCTCTTTGGTTCTGTACAAAGTGGAAGCGCACTGGCAACCGACATTGAAAATGGCTTTTTCTACAGGTTGATGGCAGCACCATCTTCACGACTTGGCATTCTTGTGGGGCGTCTTGCTGGCGCTGCTGCGTATGGAGCATTTCAAACGCTCTTTTTCTCTTTGCTGTTATTGCCTTTTGGCATGAGCATCAAAGGTGGCCCCCTGGGTGTTCTCATCATGGTTGTTAGTGGTGGGCTCATTGCCATTGCCATTAGCGGTTTCATGGCAGCAGCTGCACTCAAAACGGGGTCATCGGAAGCGGTTCAAGGGATCTTCCCACTCGTGTTCATCATGCTCTTTTTTTCTAGTGCGTTTTTCCCACGCCAAACCATGAGCGGTGCATACAAACACATCGCCGACTTCAACCCGATTTCGCATCTCATTGAAGGGATGCGCGACATATGCATCGATGGCTTAAGTAGCGGCGCAATAGCACGCGCAATTTTGGTGCCCATTGCAATCATGATTGTTTCATTCACTCTTGCTTTACGAGCACTTGCGCAAAGGATCGCTGCACAATGAGCACAACATCCCCTTCCGAATTCGCTGGAACAACAATGCGTAGCGCTTCGGCACTCTCAACACGAGCCTTGCGCAATACGCGCCGAATGCCTTCAACTTTTTTGCCAACACTCGCGATGCCAATTTTCCAAAGCATCGCATTTGCGGGCACCTTTTTTGCCATCACTAAAGTTCCTGGCTTCCCTACCGATCGCAGCATCAACTGGTACATGCCTCTTGCTGTTTGTATGGGTGCCGCCTTCGGTGGTGTGGGGCTCGGTTTCTCTGCCATCAAAGACATGGAAAATGGATTCTTCGATCGTTTGCGTATGGCTCCTACTCCGCGACGCTCCCTCATCATTGGCCCACTCATTTCGTGTTACATACGCACCTTGGTTGTTGTGACCGTTGTTCTCCTCGTGAGTATCGGTTTTGGAGCACGACCCACTTCAGGTGTCGTTGGACTGGCCATGTTGTACATCGCAGCACTTGGCCTGTCCACGGTGTCTGCCGGTTGGGGCCTGGGTATTGCCTTTCGGTTTCGCGACATGCGTGGAGCGGCAATTATGCAACTCACCTTGTTCCTCACCATGTTTTTGTCTTCTGCACAAACCCCACTCAACGTGATGAGCGGCTGGCTGCACACCGTTGCCCGCTATAACCCGGCAACCAATATCTTGCGGCTGTCTCGCCAGGGCTTCCTGGGCGATGTCACCTGGGATGGCGTTTGGGGTGGCTTGGTTGCCCTTGTAGGCCTTTCGGTGCTCACTTTGTGGTTTGCACGCCGCGGACTCGACTCACTCGACCGCTAAATGGCCCATTTCGGGTTCCTTCTCCTGAGTTGCCGCCACTACAGTTGAGGCATAATAGGTGTGGCAACCAGAGAGTTGCGTAAAGGGGAACCATGAAGATCAGCGTCACTGTTAACGGTCAGACTCACGAAAGTGATGTTGAGCCACGCACTTTGCTTGTTCAATACGTGCGTGAAGACCTTGGCCTCACCGGCACCAACATCGGTTGCGATACATCAAGCTGTGGCGCATGCTCGCTCCACCTCGATGGCGAAGCCGTGAAGAGCTGCACCGTTCTTGCCGTGCAAGCCGATGGCTCACAGGTCACCACTATTGAAGGTCTTGCTACCGATGGAAAAATGCATCCAATGCAAGAAGCCTTCATGCAGAACCATGGTTTGCAGTGCGGCTTTTGTACCCCCGGAATGGTCATGGCAGCTATTGGTTTGCTGAACGAAAACCCAAACCCAACAGAAGACGAAGTGCGTATTGGCCTTGAGGGCAACTTGTGCCGTTGCACTGGCTACCACAACATTGTTCAATCCATTCTCGCTTGTGCAAAGGGCGGCAAATAATGATTCCTTCACTTTTCGATTACAAGCGTGCATCTAGTGCTGCCGAAGCCATCAGCCTGGTCACCGAATACGGTGAAGACGCCAAGTTCCTTGCTGGCGGACACTCACTTCTTCCCCTCATGAAATTGCGCCTCGCTGCACCCAGCGTGCTCGTCGACATTGGTCGCTTGAAAGATCTTTCATACATCACCGATGCCGGTAGCTACATTGCAATTGGCGCACTCACACGTCACATGGATGTTGAAACTTCATCCATCGTGAAACAACATGTTCCACTTCTTGCATGTGCAGCAGGCCACGTTGGTGACCCGCAAGTGCGTCACCGCGGCACCATTGGTGGTTCTATTGCTCACGCCGACTCGGCAAGCGACCTTCCTGCAACCACTCTTGCTTTAGGTGCAACATATGTTGTTCAAGGTGCATCGGGAACGCGTGAAATTGCAGCCACCGATTTCTACAAGGGCTTTCTTGAATCGGCGCTTCGCCCCGACGAAATGCTCACTGAAATTCGTGTTCCAAAAATGAACGGTGCCGGATGGAGCTTCCAGAAGTTCAATCGCCGCGCTCAAGATTGGGCCATTGTTGGTGTTGCTGCATGGCGCGGTAATGGCGGCTCTGGCGTTGCGCTCGTCAACATGGGCTCTACGCCTGTTCTCGCAACAGATGTAGCCACAGCATTGGCATCTGGTGCATCGGTTGCCGATGCCGCAGAACTTGCCGCAGCTCAAGCCGACCCACAAAGCGACCTCAACGCAAGTGCTGAATACCGCACACACCTTGCCAAGGTGCTCGTGCGTCGTGCGCTTGAAGAGGCCTCGAAGTAATTCCCGTGCAGCTGCGGCATCTCCGCACCGCTGCGCTCATCGTTTACGTCATTGCATTTATTTGGTCGGGAATCACTAACGGGATCCCCACCGACCGCATTGCCGTACTTGCATGGGTACTCGGTGGCTTCATTACAGGAAACCTTGGGCGATCGCGTGAACGTCAATGGCTAATGTTGCGCGACGTTTCCCTCTTGGTGGCGATGTGGTTCGCCTACGACTACAGCCGCGGAATTGCCGACCAACTCGGCATGCCTATCCAAGTCTTTGCGCCACGTAACGTCGACAGGTTCTTCTTTTTTGGCACCGACCCCAACGTATGGATGCAACGCCACTTCTATGAAGCCGCTTCAGTGCGTTGGTACGACGTTGTTGGCTCCATGGTTTATTTCACTCACTTCTGCGTGCCAATGGGGGCCGCGGTTGCCTTGTGGATTCGCAACAGAGATCAATGGGTGCGCTACATGCGCCGTCTTGCCACCGTTCTATTCATGGGCGTTGCAACGTTCATTGTTTTTCCTGCTGCCCCACCATGGATGGCCGCCCGCGATGGTCATTTGTCGGGCAAGTTGGCTCGACCTGCGGTGCGCGGTTGGAGCCATATTGGTCTCGACACCGTCTCGAACGTGATTGAACGTGGCCGCGAAGTAGTGAACCCCGTTGCCGCAGTGCCGAGTTTGCATGTGGCATTTTCGCTTCTTGTGATCTTGTTTTTCGCACCACAACTACCGAAGTATCTCAAACCTTTAGTCGTCATTTTCCCTGTGTGCATGATGGCGACATTGGTGTACTTCGGCGAGCACTACATCATTGACGGTGTTTTAGGCGTTGCCTACGTGCTCATTGCGTTTCGCTTCTGGAACAACTACGAATCCCCAACTAAGGGTTCTCGGCGCCGTATGTATCGTTTTTCGCGACAATCTGCGCCGAGAAATAAGATTTCTTAAGCAGTGAACTGCACTGCGGCACGCTCAGCAATGAACGGCCCCAGCACTTCTTTGCGCACGCGGTTGTGTTCCGGATGCGTGTCGTAAATCTTCCAGTCATCAGCAGAATCAAATTCAGCAACAACAACAAAGTCGAAGTTAGTAGGTGCACTCACACCAGCATCGGGGCCAAAGCGATATTTTTTTACTTCTGTTACATGCTGCGATAATGCCTTCAAAGTTTCTGAAATAACAGCAATTTGTTCTGGAGAGATTTTTTCATTCCAACGAAATGCAACGACGTGAATAAACATTTTGTCCTTACTGCAAACCGGCGAACTGGCCGCCATCGATATTGATACTTGCACCCGTGATGAATTTGGCTTGCTGACTTGCAAGAAATGCAACAGCCTCACCAAAATCGCCAGGGTCTCCTACGAATCCAACAGGAATACTTGTTGCCATTGCTTCTAAGGAACTTCCGTAAACACCCTTGATGCGATCCGTTGCATGAACTCCTGGCTGAACAGTATTTACCGTGATTCCCATTGCAGCTACATCGCCGGCCAACGACTTCAAATAACCTGTGACCCCAGCACGCGCGGTATTTGAAAGAGCGATTTGTGGAATGGGTTGACGAACTGAAATAGAGGTAATGGCAATAATGCGACCCCAACCTGTTTCACGCATGTGTGGAAGCGCTGTTTGACACATTGAAATGACCGACAACAAGCTGAGCTCAAGAGCCATGGAATACATTTCAATAGGCATGTCGATGGCATTTCCTGGAGGCGGCCCGCCACCATTTGTCACCAAAATATCAATACCACCAAGTCGGGTCATCGCATCTTCTACAAATGCGCGAGCTCCTTTTTGCTCCGACACATCATGTGTGATGCCAATGCACCCATGACCCACTGTTGCTACTGCTGCATTGAGTCGTTCTTTGTCGCGACCACAAATCACCACATGCGCTCCGTTGGCCGCTAGTGACACCGCACTTGCCAAACCCAGCCCAGAAGTTCCTGCAGCAACAACTGCCTTTTTACCCGCGATTCCTAGATCCATATGAAGACATTACTGAATAGACAAGGCGATGCCCATTGCTCAATGAGTGCGGTAAGGTGGCTATTACCTAGGGGTGAGAACAATGGACAATCCAGCTATCGACATGCGTCATCTCGACGCAATTGCTGACGCAGATCCGTATCCGTACTGGTATGACGATGCCGACGAGCCCGACTCGAATCCGACACTCGTTCGTACCGAAAGTTGCGATTTATGCATTGTTGGGGGTGGTTACACCGGGTTATGGACCGCCATCATCGCAAAAGAGCGCGACCCATCACGTGACGTCATTTTGATTGATGCCCATGAAGTGGGTTCCGCGGCAAGTGGACGCAATGGCGGCTTCATGGACTCTTCGTTAACGCATGGTGTGGCAAATGCTCAGCAACGCTTCCCCGATGAAGTGAACGTCCTGGAAGAACTGGGTTTACACAACCTCAACGAAATTGAGTCGGCTATCCGCCGTTACAACATCGACTGCGACTACGAACGCACGGGCGCAATTGATGTTGCAACGAGCTCGCACCCCGCCTCTTACCTTGCAGAACTTCGTGACGATTACCAACAACTCCGTTCACTTGGGCAATCTGTTGAATGGCTCGACCAAGAGACATTGCGCAGCCAGGTGCACTCGCCTACTTACTCAGGTGGTCTCTGGCGCAAAGATCGTGCGGCACTTGTTGACCCCGCACGTCTTGCGTGGGGTTTGAAAACTGCAGCGGAATCTTTAGGCGTGCGCATTTATGAAGACAGCAAGGCAACAAGTGTTGAAAAAGACGGTGTTGGCGTTTTGGTTGACACACCACTTGGCCGTGTGCGTGCAGGAAAAGTTGCGCTCGGAACAAATGCTTTTAAACCACTACTGAAGCGTTTAGGCCACTACGTAGCCCCGGTATACGACTATTGCCTCGTGACCGAGCCACTAACTCCAGCACAACTCGCCAGCATTGGTTGGCAAAATCGACAAGGCATATCTGATATTCCCAACCAATTTCACTACTACCGCCTCACCGCCGACAACCGCATTTTGTGGGGTGGCTACGACGCGATGTACTACTTCCGCGGAAAAATGAATACAGAACTTGAATCACGCCCCGAGTCGTGGGCTCTTCTCTCGCAACATTTCTTCCAAACGTTCCCGCAGTTGGAAGGCGTTCGATTTTCTCACGCCTGGGGCGGGGCAATCGATACCTGCACACGCTTTAGTGTTTTTTGGGGTCGCGCAATGGGTGGTCGTGTTGCCTATGCGCTCGGTTACACCGGTCTTGGTACAGCGTCCACACGATTCGGAGCTGAAGTGATGCTCGATCTCCTTGATGGCCGTCGCAGCAAAGCAACCTCCACAAAGTTTGTTCAAGATAAACCGCTCCCTTTTCCTCCCGAGCCATTCCGTTTCGCAGGTATCCAAGCCACGCGATGGTCACTTGATCGAGAAGACAAAACGGGCAAGAGAAATGTGTGGTTGAAATCGCTCGACCGTCTCGGTTTGGGCTTCGACACATAATTTTCGGCGCGGATTGTTGCACAAAACGGGTCATACGGCGCCGAGAACCCTTAGGATTTGGAGTTAATGGCGTATCTTTCCGACGTCCCACGGACACCCGATGAAGTGCGCAACGCACTAACTGCTCACGACTACCTCGTTGACGACGGTATTGCGACTGCGGTTTTTCTTGCGCTCTCTTTGAATCGTCCACTTCTCCTTGAAGGTGAAGCTGGCGTTGGTAAAACAGAACTTGCAAAAGTCATTGCCGAGGCTCGCAACGCCGAACTTATTCGCTTGCAGTGTTACGAAGGTATCGACATCAGCCAGGCCGTTTACGACTGGGACTATTCGCGCCAACTCCTCCACCTACGTGCTGCAGAAGCATCGGGCGAAGCAGCTGGCAGCGGTACAGCTCGTTTAGAAGAAGAGCTGTACAACGAAAAGTTCTTGCTCAAGCGCGCACTGCTCAGGGCAATTGAACCTACCAATGGCCCCACCCCTGTTTTACTCATCGATGAAATCGACCGTGCCGACGACGAGTTTGAGGCATACCTCCTTGAGGTTCTCTCCGATTTTCAAATCACGATCCCTGAACTTGGCACTTACCGTGCAACAACGCCACCTGTTGTCATTCTCACGTCAAACCGCACCCGCGATGTTCACGATGCACTGAAGCGCCGCTGCCTGTACCACTGGGTCGACCACCCAGGTTTCGATCGCGAAGTAGCCATTGTCAAACTCCGCGTGCCCGATATTTCTACAGTGCTTGCTCGCCAAGTAGCTGGGGCCGTTGAAGCACTGCGTGAAATGCAGCTGTATAAGCCACCGGGCATTGCAGAAACAATCGACTGGGCAACAGCACTCGGCAAACTGGGTGCACAAGAACTCAATGAAGCATTTGTCGATTCAACACTTGGTGCAGTTTTGAAGTACCGCGAAGATCATGCAAGGGTTCGCGAAACCGGAGTGAATGCTCTTGTGAAGCAAGCCCTTGAGCGCGGCGCATTTCACGGTTAGAAATGACCACACTTTCCCACACCGCATCGAGCGCAGAGGAAATGGCCGTTGCATTTGCCCGCGTATTACGCGGAGTCGGAATAGTTGCGCCAGTTGACAGTGTGCTCACCTTCGTGAAAGCACTCCACAAAGTAGGCATTGAGGAACAATCCAATGTGTACTGGGCTGCACATTCCACACTCATTCGCCGACCCGAAGACCGCGAAATTTTTGATCGCGCATTTCACGTCTTTTGGGAACATCGTCATTCAGAAAACCTTGAAGAAGAAGTGGAAACTCTGCGCATTGAATTAGCCGTCGACGATGACGAGGGCGACGGTAGCGGAGATGCCGAGCCGAGCGATGCAGACCTCACCTTGACCCTGCGTTTTTCTGCTGTTGAGTCACTACGCACAAAAGATTTTGCTGAATACTCACCCGACGAACTGCGCCTTGCTCAAGATCTCATGCATCAATTGCGCCTCGCTGGCCCCACGCGAAGGTCGCTTCGCACACGGCGCGCAAAACATCATCACTATGCCCCCGACCTGCGTCGTACCGTACGGGCTTCATTACGTACAGGCGGAGAACCAATTCGCCGATACTGGCGAGAGCCCGACGAAAAAATGCGTCGCCTCGTACTTCTTCTCGATATTTCCGGATCCATGGAGCCGTATTCACGCGCTTTTCTGCGCTTCGTGCATGCAGCAGTTGTGGGCCGTCGCCGCGTTGAAGCTTTCACATTCGGTACTCGTCTCACGCGCCTCACCAAAGAACTGTCGGCACGCGACCCCGACCAGGCCCTCACCCGCGCAAGTGAGCAAGTAGCCGACTGGAGTGGCGGTACGCGCCTGGGTGAATGCTTGCGCACTTTCAACGATTCTTGGGGTGTTCGCGGAATCGCTCGGGGTTCCATTGTGGTGGTGCTCTCTGACGGCTGGGACCGCGGCGACCCCGAAGTGCTCTCGGAACAAATGGAACGCCTGCACCGAGTTGCACACCGCATTATTTGGGTGAATCCACTAAAGGTGACCCCTGGCTATGCGCCCTTAGCAAAGGGCATGGCTGCTGCACTTGCCCACACCGACGACTTTGTAGAAGGCCACTCTGTTGACGCCTTAAATGAGTTGTGCAGAATCATCGCAAACTTGGAGTAGCACAATCCGGACCATTCCCTGAGTCCGTACACTTTTACTATGCGTGAACTTTTCAACGACTTCGCACAATGGCAACGGCGTGGCTTACGTGTTGCCGTCGCACGAGTCATCGATGTTGAAGGTTCTGGCCCGCGTGAACCAGGGGCTGCGATGGCTGTCGCCGAGAACGGTGAAGTGGTGGGTTCAGTCAGTGGTGGTTGTGTTGAAGGTGCGGTCGTGAGTGAAGCCCTTGCCATTTTGGCTGGCGAAAAAGCTCCAGGAATCATCACCTTTGGCTATTCCGACGATGAAGCATTTGCTGTTGGTCTCACATGTGGCGGCATCATTCATCTCTTCATACAGCCACTCGATGCATATCTCGCCGATTCTTCTGTGCAGGTTCTCGCAGAGCGAACAGCTCAGCAAACTCCTGTTGGCCTTGCAACAGTTATTGAAGGTCCACACGTTGGAGCATGGCTCATCGTTTCTCCGCAACTCACCCCAATTGGTTCGCTTGGAAATATTGAACTCGATCGCATTGTTGGTCGCGATACGTTAGGCGAACTTGAGGCTGGCACAACGGGCGTGCGGCATTACGGCGCCGATGGCCAAACCACTCCTGAAGACCTCGACGATACGCCGATGGTAAAAATTTTTGTGGAAAGTTTTGCACCGCCACCACATATGTGGATTTTTGGTGCGGTCGATTTCACTGCGGCACTTGCCCGTGTTGCAAAAATTCTTGGCTACCACGTCACCGTTTGTGATGCACGCGAAGTGTTTGCTACACGACGACGTTTCCCCATGGCCGACGAGGTTGTCGTGACCTGGCCAAATGCCTATTTTGAAAGCCACGGCAAATCACTCACTGCACGCGATGCGGTGTGTGTTCTTACGCACGATGCAAAATTCGATGTGCCTGCTATTCAAGGCGCGCTGAGCACAAAAGCCGGGTACATCGGCGTGATGGGCTCGCGCAAAACTCATACAAAACGTTTAGAACGACTCGCACTTGCCGGAGTCACTTCGCCCGCCGACCTCGCCCGGCTCATGTCGCCAATAGGTCTTGACCTCGGCGCAAGAACACCTGAAGAAACTGCTATTTCAATTTGTGCAGAAATCATTGCCCAGCGCACGGGGCGCCAATCGCCGTCGTTAAAAGACGCCAGCGGACCGATTCACTGACAGAAGTGAAACTTCCGGATTTCCAAATTTAACGCGGGGAATTTCTTTCCAGTTAATGCGACCTAAGCGAACACCCAAATTTTCACGCGCTGAATGCAGCACCGCATCGCCCACTCCGAGGTACATCATGGTGTGACCCGGATACCAAACGATGTCTCCGGGCAACGCATCTTCTTGCGGAACATCACGAGAAGCTTCCCATTGCCGCTTCGACTGCAACGGTAGAGAAATTCCCACTTGTTTCCATGCATAGGCAACGAGCCCTGAACAGTCGAGACCTTTTTTCGGATTATCGGAACCATATTCGTAGCCAACGCCCAATGTTGTGAGACCAGCGATAAGGGCCATCTGATGCTTCAATGAAGATTGTGACCATGCTTGCAACATTGCTGCACGCGACTCGTTGACACGAGCAGCAACGCGGTTTACTAATGCAGCGCGGAATAATTGATATTGGGCAAAATTTTCTGAAGTTGGTACATCAATAAAAGTGGCGATGGATTCCAGCGCTTCTCCCGCAATGGTTTTTACTGCGTCGAATCGCGGACGCGCATCTTTTGTGAGCAACTGTGGTTCTCGCCATGTGGTTTGCACTACTGCTGGCGGTACCACTACTGCAGTGCCTGCAGCATGAACGGCAGAGCTTGAACCCACTACAAGGCCACAGGCAATGGTCGCAACAGCCATCGCACGTGTTCCCCCGCGAGCGAGAGAAACACCCCGAAAATGGACACGACGAGAAAGTGACATAAGTACTCCCCACAACGTAGTGTTAAATTGAACTGTGACCACGCCTCAGCAACCGCCGTCCACCATTGTGGCCGTGTTACTTGCCGCTGGTGCCGGCAGTAGGTTCGTCGGGAGCGCACACAAACTCCACAGCACACTGCGTGGGAACAGCGTCCTTTCCCATTCCGTCAGTTCAGCAGTCAATGCCGGGTTCACCCATGTCATCGTGGTGTGGGGCGCAATTGAGCCATTGAGCGACGCCACCTCTCACCCCGTGGTCACCACGGTCTATAACCCCGAGTGGCAAACCGGCCAGGCCAGCTCGCTCCAGGCAGGCATCCAAGCGGCCCGCAGTGTGGGCGCCACCGCCATCGTGGTGGGTCTTGGCGACCAACCCTTTGTCACTCCGGCCGATTGGGTCGCTGTGGCCTCGTCACGCTCTCCCATCGCCCAAGCCCTCTACACGCAGGCAGACGGCCAGAAAACCCCTGGGAACCCCGTGCTCCTCACTGCTGAGGTGTGGCCGCTCTTGCCCACCCAAGGAGATTTTGGGGCACGAAATCTCATCAGCAGTCGCCCCGAACTCGTAGAGCAAGTACTCTGCACGGGGTCACCTTTTGATATCGACACGATTGAGGATCTCAACCAATGGAACTAAATCATCATTTCACCGTCAATGTGCCCGTTGCCGAGGCATGGAAAATTCTCACCAACGTTGAACTCATTGCCCCCTGCCTGCCAGGCGCACAGCTGCAAGAAGTTGAGGGCGACACCTACCGCGGCGTGGTGAAGGTAAAAGTTGGGCCAATCCAGGCACAGTTCAAAGGCCAGGCCTCGTTCCTCGAGCGCAATGATGTTGACCATAAGGCCGTGTTAAAGGGCGAAGGTCGTGACACAGGCGGAAAAGGAAATGCATCGGCACTCATCACTGCTCAACTCACCAGCATTTCTGCAACCAGCACAAAAGTTGAAGTAAACACCGACCTTGCTATTACTGGCAAAGTTGCACAGTTCGGTCGTGGCGCAATGGCCGACATTAGCGACAAATTGCTTGCACAGTTTTCCGAAAACCTCAACACACTCATTTCTGAAATTCCTAGTGACACTGCAGCAGAACCAGCAGTTGCAGAAGTGGCAGAAGTTGCTGCGCCTAGCGCATCAGCCGAACCAGTGGTGCGCAAAATTGATGCGCCTGAAGCTGCTCCCATCAACTTGCTCGATGCAGCAGGCTCCACAATGCTGAAGCGTGCACTCCCCGTAGTAGCGGGAATTGCTGTACTCGTTGTCATTCTCATTGCAGTGCTCTAAACGATCCACTGAATTGATTTATGGCATCACCCGCCGATATTGAGCGCGTGACAGAACTTCTCGGCAGATCGCCGCAAGGTGACTTTGAAGTGGTTGTGCGTAGCACTTCTGGCGACCCCATTGTTGTTCAAAATGCCCCTCTGCTTTTCGACGGGACACCTATGCCTACCCTGTTTTGGTTGGTCGGCAAAAAGGAATACGTTGCTGTCGCACGCCTTGAGTCAACTGGTGGTGTCGACCAGTCTGAAGCAGACATTCCTGAGGAAGAAATTGCTGCTGCTCATCAACGTTACAAAGCGTTACGCGACTCACTACTCCCCCCTCAGCACACCGGGCCGGCGCCAAGTGGCGGTGTTGCCGGCACGCGCCGCGGCGTGAAGTGTCTCCATGCCCACTACGCATGGTTTCTTGCAGGTGGCGACGACCCCGTTGGACGATGGGTGAAAGAGCATCTATGAGCACGCCAGAATCACTTCTCACTGGGGTCATCGATATTGGAAGCAACTCCACAAATTTGCTCATTTCGCGTCATGGCCACACACTTGTGCGCGAACAGAAAATTACTCGCCTCGGCGCCGGAGTTCTCCGTACCAAAATTCTTTCGACGGAATCGATGGAAAATACTCTCCAACAATTGCGCCACTATTCGTCTGTGCTCACCGAGCATGGTGTAACGAACATTCATGTAGTAGCAACTGCCGCTGTGCGACACGCCAGTAATGGAACTGCGTTTCTTGCGGAAGTGAAGTCAATCATTGGAGTTGACCCTCGTCTCATCTCGGGCGAAGAGGAAGGACGCTTGTCTTTTATTGGAGCCCAGCAACAACTTCCTTTGCCAAACAATCCACAACTCATTGCCGTCTTCGACATCGGCGGAGGATCCACAGAAATTGCCGTTGGGAACCCCACGGGCACGCCCCGTGTCATCAGCATTCCTTACGGCGCACGCAGCCTCACCGAGAAGGAAATTCACTCCGACCCACCACGACCCGAAGAACTCACCAACGCCATTGGTGTCATTATCGATGAAGTTGATGATGCCCTACGCGAAATTCCCGAGCTTGCCGACTGTGACGAAATCATCGGCGTTGCCGGAACCATCGTCACCATTGCCATGGTTGAACTCGGACTCACCGAATTCGACGTCAATCAGCTCCACGGGTTCTTACTCACCCGCGATGCTGCCGAAGATGTCTTTCGCACTCTTGCCACCGAAGCTCTCCGTGACCGGCTCTTCAACCCTGGCCTCAATGCCGACCGGGCCGATGTCATTGTTGGAGGCTGCTGTGCGCTCGTTGCAATCATGCGCAAACTTCAACGATCGCATATCATTATTTCGACGGCATCACTTCTCGATGGAGTGGTTGCCACCGAAGCATCATGAACCAGCACCCCGCAAGATCCGGCACAGGCTCACTGGCAAACTCAGGTTTACGTCTCTACGGCTCGCGCGTTGTTTTGCGGCCATTGGTAGCTGAAGATTTCTCGGCGTGGAGCGAGGTGCGTCGGCGCAACGGCGACTGGCTCACCCGCTGGGAGCCTGCCCGCCCCATTAATCAGCCCGACCCGGCAGTAGATCGCGATATTTTTGCCGCACGATGCAATATTCGCGAGCGCGAACGTCAATCGGGAAACTCTTATGCATTTGGCCTCTTTGTCGACAATGCTTTTGCCGGAGAAGTCAACATCAACAACGTGATGCGTGGCGCGATGCAATGCGGAACAATTGGCTACTGGATCGACCAGGCTCGAGCAGGAAAAAGTTACATCGCTGAGTCTGTCGTTGTATTACTGAAATTTGCATTCGACGAACTGCACTTACATCGCATCGAAATTTGCATCATTCCTCGCAACACAAACAGTTTACGTGTTGCTGAAAAACTGGAACTTCGCAACGAAGGAACCGCAGAGCGCTATTTAGAGATCAATGGGCTCTGGGAAGACCACCATCGCTTTGCACTCACCCAAGAAGAATGGGACCAGCGCCGCGAAGCTCTTAGTCAGCAATGGCTCGCAGCGCAATAGCGCGTTGTTTACGCACCACCGAACGTCGTTTCCAGTCTTTCGTTTTCCAGTGTTTCAATGGCCCATTGCTTTTGCGAATGGCACGTTCTTTATCGTGGTGAGCTTCAACCCGCCACGACTTGCCGGGTTCATGAAGATCTTCTGCAGGAATCCCCTGGCTCACCAGTTCTGCAACTTCATCTAACGCCGCGTGTATTCGATGTCGCTCATTATGAGCGTGAGCACGCAATTCAACGCGTGGGGGTGGCACAGTTTCTTGACTGTGATGACGCTTACTCATCGGGTCTCCTCTCGGGTATTCCAATTGCAACGCTTCCTTTAAGGCACCATACGCTCGTCGTTGGAATATGTGAAGGATTGTTTGTCGATTTAACGAACAATGACAAAAGTTTTTACCGATTCACCCCAACGCACAAACCAGCGCAGGTCTTCTGTCGGTATATAGATACCAAGTGCCTGCAGTTGGCTTGTGCCATAGGAATCGGGGCCATACGTAGCAGCACACACTCCGGTGGCATCGCACAGAACGGGAATCCCCGAGACGGCAACAGCGACCTTGCCAGTTTTGCTCTGTGCCTCAAGCATTAGGCCGTTATTTAGGATTGCCAATGAAAAGCTCCCAAGTGCCGGGGCAACCTCGGGTGCAACAACGGCAATGCTGCGTTCCACCACATTTGTGGCATCAATTGCGTACAGCCTGCGCGAGTTACGTGAGTACACAATGCGCCTACCACGTCCGCTGTTGCCCGGAG
>Ga0102903_1000379_pt1 | contig 16356 bp, 15 predicted proteins | sample Colrivmet1555C02_FD_78497 | JGI IMG/M metagenome (GOLD analysis project Ga0102903, IMG submission 78497) | Estuarine microbial communities from the Columbia River estuary - metaG 1555C-02 | ecosystem: Environmental > Aquatic > Marine > Intertidal zone > Estuary | place: USA: Columbia River... | reverse complement strand
GTACGGTTAATTTAAACTAGCGTGGCTTAGCAAGTCTTTCATTTACCTTTCAAGTCGACAGAAATGAACATCCTCATCGTTGAAGACCACGAAAGCGTCGCCGCAGGTATCGCCCACAGCCTGCGCGATGAGGGCTACCAAGTCAGCATCTGTGACTCGGCGCTCGCGGCGATTGACCGACTGGCGGGGGCGCGGTTCGATCTGTTGATCCTCGACATCAACCTGAAGTTGTCGTCCGGCCTTGACGTGCTAAAGCACGCGCGAACTAAGCGTTTACCCTTAGCGATCATCATCCTGAGTGCGCGTAACACGGTCGATCAGCGCATCGCGGCCCTCGACCTGGGTGCCGACGATTACCTGTCCAAGCCATTTGTGATGTCCGAGTTATTGGCCCGCGTGCGGGTGCAGGCACGACGGGTCGCCCCTACCGCGCAACCTGAAGAAACCATTGGTAGGCTGACCTACAGCCCCTCCCTGCGAAGCGTGCGGATCTCTGAAACCGACGAACCCATCAAGCTCACCAAAAAAGAATTGGCCGTATTCGAATGCCTGTTGGCGCACAAGAGCATGCTGGTATCGAAGTCGACGCTGGCTAACCACCTCTATGGCGATGACGCTGATATCGAGGAGGCTGTGGTCGAAATTTACATCTCCCGCCTGCGCAGGCAATTGGAGGGTATGGCTATCGAGATCAAAACGGCGCGCGGCTTGGGATACCTCATGACGCCGGCAGGCTAACCCCATGAAATCTCTACGCACACGCTTGATGCTGGTGATTTTGGTGCCCATGGCACTGATCGCCGTGTTCATCATTTTTATGCGTTACGAGTTAGCGGTTGGCAATGCCAATGAGCAATTCGACCGAACCCTCAGCGCCCTCACCATGGCAGTCGCCCGCGACCTTCAAAGCGGTGAAGAGGGCGATGGTATATCGTCAGCCACGTCCGAGTTACTGCGAGAGGCCTTGGGCGGCGACATCTACTACCATGGCACGGGTGTTGGAGGCTACTTCATAGCCGGGTACGCGTATCCCCCGGCAACTCCGAAAGAGCTGAAGCAAATCACCGATCGGCTGATTTTTTTCAATGGCACGCATCGCGGGCAATCGGTGCGTGTGGCGCGTTTGAGTGAGCCCGCCAGCATTCAGTCGCCCTCACCTGACCGCCCAGTGATGACGGGTAACCAGATCGTCACGGTGTGGCAACCAACCGCGCGCATCGATGAATATGTCTGGCAATCCGTCAAGCAAACCATGCTCGCTGTTGCGGCATTGATCACATCGGTTGGCATCACATTGTGGTTTGCCATCTCTTTGGGTCTGCGACCACTCGTCAGGTTAGAGCGGTCAGTCGCGCGACGCTCAGCGACCGACCTCACCCCCATCACTGATGCAGTCCCCATAGAGGTCAACCAACTGGTACAGCGCATCAATAACTTGTTTAAACAGGTACAGGGGACGTTGGACGGGCGTGAGCGGTTCATCTCCAACGCAGCGCACCAATTAAAAAATCCAGTCTCGGGGCTCGTTCTGATGGCCGAGGCGACTGTGAACGCACCCGATGATGCAGCCCGCGCTGTGCGCGCCAAGGGACTTTTAGGCGCTGCTAAATCCCTGATGCGTTTCAGTAACCAAATGCTGTCTTTGGAGCGCGCGCGGAGTTTTGAGTTGGGCCGCACATTAAAGCGAATTGACCTCAATCAGATCGTCGCAAAGGCCTGTGAGCGGATGGCCGCGGGTGTCATGGGCGAGAAACTGGCCCTCAACTTTGAGGCGTGTCCGAGCAGTGTGATAGTCAGCGGGGACAGTCTGCTACTGCAAGAGGTCGTCACCAACCTCATCAGTAACGCAAAAAACCATGCGGGACCCGACAACCACACCATCGACATCAGGGTTTTTGTCAGTGCAGGCAGCGCGGTTGTGAGTGTGCGTGATTACGGCGTAGGCTTTCCGCTGGACCAGCTAGAGGTCGACGCCCAAATCAGCTTTGACCGGTTCAGCAACATCAGCGCAAGTGACGGAAGCGGTTTGGGCCTACCGATCGTTCAGGAAATCATCTTCAAACATGGGGGTCGAGTCGAGGTACTCAACCGCCACCCGGGCGCAGAGGTCAATGTAGTCTTACCGCTGACGCTTTAAAGCGTTTGTCCCAGGGCGTCGCTGACCCGCTGGGCAAACGCACGGGTCCCAAGCACTCCCCCCATATCAGCTGTGCGGCCACTGGGCGTGGCGATTACCGCATCGAGTGCATTTTCAATACTGCGGGCAGCCCGCAACAATGACGGTGAACCGCGTCGCTCGCTTAGCCATTGCAAAAGCATGGCGGCGGAGCCGATTAACGAAGCGGGGTTGGCCTTATCTTGACCGGCAATATCCGGCGCCGAGCCATGCTGCGCCTGAGCTACACCATGCGCCGTTCCTGCATTGAGAGAGGCGGCCAAACCCAAGCTACCTGAAAGCTCTGCCGCTTGGTCGGAGAGGATGTCACCGAACATATTGGTCGCCAGAATCACGTCAAAAGCGCTTGCATCGCGCACCAACAAAGCCGCCATGGCATCAACCAAGCGCTCTTCCACGGTCACCTCGGGATAGCGCGCTGCGACCTCGCGCACGCAACTTAAAAATAACCCATCGCTGACCCGAAGGACATTGGCCTTGTGCACCACGGTGACCCTTTTGGTGCGCGTCATCGCTAATTCAAAAGCAGACGCTGCGATTCGCAAGGAGGCCTCCCGCGTGACTTTGCGCACCGCCAACGCAACATCTGGAGTGGGCATGAATTCGCCGTTACCCATGAACATGTTCCGATCTGCATAAAAGCCTTCGGTGTTCTCCCGCACGACAACCAAATCGATCGCTTTACCACCAAACCCCATGAATCCGCCACGGGTTCTCGCCGGTCGAATATTCGCATAAAGGTCGAGTGCCTTTCGCAGTACGCCGGATGGATTGAGCCCGCCCGCCTCGACTGGTGGGTATGAGTTGTGCGACACAGGCCCCAGAATCACGCCGTCAGCAGCCTTCGCTTGCGCAATGACCGCATCGGGAATCGTCGTTCCATGGGCTGCAAGCGCGGTAAATCCGATGTCGGCGGTCTCGAACACAAGGTTCAAGCCAAACTGCGCGTCAGCGGCGGTGAGTACCGTGCGCGCGGCGGCAGTGATCTCGGGGCCAATACCATCCCCCTCTAAAAGCAATAGTTTGATCGTCATCTCGTTTTTAACTATTCAACAGACGCAACAGGTAGCGATGCGCCCAATATCCCAGCGACGCCGTTAGCAGCATCAGCCAGCCCAAATTAAGCGCACCCTCTAACGGCACCAAGCCGACGACATAGCCGCCAAAGGCGCCCATGACTTGTTGGCTCACGCCTGCAACCGCAGCCGCCGCACCGGCTAGTGCGGGGATCAAGCCCACCGTGCCCGTCAAGGCTGGCGGCACTAAAAAGCCGTGCCCGATACCCAGCAAGGTCAGTGGCAACACCAAAGCCAGGGGTGATGCGAGTGGCGTCAACGCGAGCACCACCACCAGAACCATGCCGACCAGGGTGAGGCGCTGGCCCCACTCCATCATCCGGTGATTGCCAATTCGTCGAATCAACCGGGATGTCAAAAAGCTGCCGGTAATGTAAGACAGTGGAATCACCATGATGTAAAACCCGATGCCATCGGGGCCTACACCGTAACTACCCAGCACAATCGGCGCCCCACCCAAAAAGATATAAAAAGTCGCGGTCGCCGTCGCCAATACCGCGACGTACAACATGAAGCTGGGTTCGCGCACGAGGGTTGTGTACGACGTGATCATGTTGCGCAACCAGTGCGGACGGTCAACCGCTTCAGGCTCCAGCGCAGGTAATTCGCGCCACGCTGCATACAGCAGCACCGCGGCGATCAGGGTGATGAGAATGAAGTTTGAACGCCACCCCAAGTGCACATGCAACTGTCCCCCCAAAATCGTGGCCAACGGCGGACATAAACCCATCGCCATGCCAACATAGGCCATTACGCGGGTGCGACCGGGACCGTCAAATAGATCTTGAACCATAGCCCGCCCCACGACCATGCCAGCCGCGGCACCCGCACCCTGAAAGACGCGTGCCCATGTCAGCAGCGTCAAATTTGGCGCAATAGCGGCTGCAAATGAGCCGACAAATGCCAAACCCATACCCATGAGCAATACCCGCTTTCTCCCGACCCGATCTGATAGAGGTCCATAGACCAACTGCAACGCACCATACGTGAGAACATAGCCACTGAATGTGAGCTGCACGGCGGGTTGGGAGACGTCGAAAATCACACCCCACTCCTGCATGGAGGGCAAACTGATCGTCATCGCAAACAAGCCGAACGCCAACTGCCCAAGCACAGTTGCAATCAGACGACCACTGGGTGGTGGCTTCGAGGGGGTATCAACGGGCAAAACGTAACCTGCTGTTTGATGATGAAAGGCCCTACTTTAACCGCCCCGAGGCCACCGATACGGCCTAAATGTGGTAAACCTATCGCTATGAGTCAAAGCCTTTTTTTCCTGGTTTTATTGGTCGCCGTGAGCGGCTTTTTTTCGATTGCAGAAATCTCCCTCGCTGCCTCCAGTCGGCTCCGTTTGGCGCAGCTCGCCGAAGCCGGCGATCCCAAGGCTAAACGCCTATTGAAGCTTCACGAGCAACCGGCCCGTTACTTCACCGTGGTTCAAATCGGTTTGAACTCCGTCGCCATCTTGGGTGGTGTGCTCGGTGAGGGCTACTTATCGCCCTATTTTCTGCATCTGTTCGAGAGCCTCATGGCGCCAGAGTCCGCGCAAACAGTCAGTTTCTTGGCTTCATTCATATTGGTTACCTCCATTTTCATTGTTTTTGCTGACCTGTTCCCCCGGCGTCTGGGTATGGTGAACCCTGAACGCATTGCCCTCGCTGTTGTCACGCCCATGCAGTTCTTCATGACGGCACTCAGCCCCATCATTTGGGTTTTCAGCAATGCCACCGATGCCATATTCAACCTGCTCAACCTGCCGAAGGCGCGAATTGATCAAATCACCTCTGAAGACATCTTGGCGATGACCAAAGCGGGCGGCAAGGCGGGGCTATTGGCGCGAGGCGAACAACAAGTCATCGAAACCATTTTTGATCTCGACAACCGCACCGTCAGCAGCGCCATGACCGACCGGGATCGCATTGCATGGTTCGATCAAGATGACTCAGACGCCACGGTGCGCTCACGCATCATCGCGGCGCCGTTCTCGACCTACCCGGTATGCGACGGCAGCATTGACCACGTCATCAGTTATGTCGATGCGAAAGACTTGTTTCAACTCGTGTTGACTGGACAAACGATCGATCTCAAAGACACCAACCTCACCTACAAACCACTGCTCGTCCCCGATAAGCTCAGCTTGGCCGAGGTGTTGGAGATATTCCGATCAGCGCAGCAAGACTTTGCCCTGATCGTCAATGAGTACAGCCTGGTCGTTGGCGTCGTCACATTGAACGATGTCATGAGTACCGTCATGGGTAGCTTGGTATCCAACCAAGATGAGTCACTCATCGTGCAGCGCGACGCCAACTCGTGGCTCATGGAGGGCGTCACGCCCATCACCGACGTGCTGCACGCGTTGGGACTGCCCAACTTACCTGATGATGACGACTTCGAGACTTTGGCCGGTTTTTTCATGTCGCGTCTGCGTCGATTACCGAAGCGTACTGACGTCATCATTGCAGCTGGATTTCGTTTCGAAGTTCTGGATGTAGACAATTACCGAATCGACCAAGTCATGGTCTCAAAACTTGACCCCAACAACGGCAACCACTAAACACCGACTGGATTCACTGCGATGGACCTTCAACTCAAAGGCAAACGAGCCCTCGTTACCGGCGGTAGCAAGGGCATCGGCAAAGCGGTGGGGCGGGCCTTGGCACGAGAGGGTGTGAGCGTTGCGCTGCTGGCCCGTGGTATCGATGCGCTCAATGCCGCCGCTACCGAACTGGCCACTGAAACCGGACAAACCGTCATCGGCGTGAGTGCCGACACCACCCAGGATGCACAAGTTCGCGCCGCCGTCGCAGCGGCTGAGGTGGCATTGGGTGGCCCCATTGATATCCTGGTCAATGCAGCCGCCGAGGCAGCTGGCTTTGCCACCCCACCCAAATTAGACGCCATTGAGTCGCCGTACTTTCACAACGAACTCGACACCAAAGTCATGGGCTACATCCGTTGCGCACAAGCCGTCGTACCAGGCATGAAAGCCAGTGGCTGGGGGCGTATCGTTCACATCAGCGGACTGGCCGCCAGAACAACGGGTAACACGGTGGGCAGTATTCGTAACGTCGCCCTCAGCGCCTTGGGAAAAAACATGGCGGACGAATTGGGAGAACACGGCATCAACGTGACCGTAGTCCACCCGGGCCTGACGCGTACCGAGCGCACCGGGCCATTAATCGAACAACGCGCCCAGGCGCGTGGCGTCTCGACCGAGGCGATTACCGCCGAAATGGCCGCGCGCAACAGCATTCGCCATTTGGTTGACGCATCCGAAGTCGCCGATGTGGTGGTTTTTCTGTGCTCACCACGGTCCCGTGCCGTCACGGGCGATACCATTGCCGCTGGCGGCGGCACACCCAACGCCATCCACTACTGAAACCACTTAACCCTGCAGGAGACCACCATGAAAATCAACGGACGCTGCTATTGCGGACAAGTTAAATTCACCTTTGATGGCGAGCCGCGCACCGCCGTTCAGTGCTACTGCCGAGAATGCCAATACATCAGCGGCGGCAATCCCAATGCGGCCATGGTGTTGCCGAAGGCCAACCTCACATTCACGCAAGGTGAGCCGAAAACATTCGCGCGAACCGACCTCGAAACGCCACGCACCCGATTGTTTTGTGGCAACTGCGGCACATCACTGGCCACACTAAGCCCGCGCTTTCCAGATGCCATGATCATGAAAGTAGGCACCTTCGACGACCCCAGCATCTTCAAACCAACCGTCGCGCAGTATCTGAAGGACAAACAACCCTTCCACCATGTCGATGCAGAGATCCAGCAGTTTGAAACAACGCCAGGGGCGAAGTAAGCGACTCAGCGCTTACTTTTTGTTATCACCACCAAGTGATGACAGGCCGTCATTGAAATTAACGCCAATTTCGTCCCCCAGCTTGCGAAGCGCGGGCAACTGAACCGCCATGCCCATGATTGCGTCCAGGGCTTGGTTCACTGGCGCTTTGTGCGAACTACCGTCGCTTGATGGCCCAAAGCCGCCCAGCTGATTGATTCGAATGGAGTCGATCTTCTCGGCTGGCTTGACCATTTCGGAAACCACCTTGGGTAGCGACTCAATCTTGGCGATGTCAACCTGCCGCTGACTGGCCAACTCGTTCACCGTGTTCTCAGCTTGCAGGTGCGCATGATGTGCCTCGGCCTCTGCAAGTAATTTCTCGCGTGTCGCTTGCGTTCGCAAATTCGACTCTTTGGCCATGGCTTCTGCGGCGATGATGGTCGCCTCTGATTTTTTCTTAGCCACTGTTACTTCTGTTTCTGCAGACTGGCGCATGCGCACTGCGGCGGCCTCTGCCTCTTGCGTAGCGGCGATGATGGCCACTGATTTGCGACGCTCAGCTTCCGCAATCACCTTGGCGGTATTCACCGCCTCCGAGGCTTTCACCACCTCAACACGTGCAGCTTCCGCCTTGGCTTTGGCGTGATGCTCCTCCTCATTCTGCTCAGCGATAGCCAGCTGACGCGACTGCTCGGAAAGATCAAGGGCCTTTTGGCGATCAATCTCAGCCTGTTGAATCGCACGTTCTCGGTTCAAATCCGCGACACGGATCTGCTCTTCGAGCGAAATCTTTGCCAGCGATACAGATAGCTCACTCTCAACCTTTCGGCGAGCCACCTCTGACACCTGCGCAGCCTTGAGCGTCTCAATCTGCTGCACCTGCGAAATTTGAGCCTGCTGTTCGTCAAGATCGATTTGTAGCTTCAAACGAGAAGCCTCCATCGCAGAGCGGCGAACCGCGACCTCGGCACCCGCATCAATTTCAGCTCGCTCTTTACGACTTTTCGCTATCACCTCTGCGAGCTTGCGCATACCAACTGCGTTGAATGCGTTGTTCTCGTCCAGCGCTTTGAAGGGGGTTTGATCTAGGGCTGTCAGGGATACAGAGTCAAGGTCCAAGCCATTCCGCGACAGTGGGTCCAATAACGCCTCGCGGACTTCGCTGACAAATCGACCACGGCTCTCATGCAGTTCGTCCATCGTGAAGCGGGCTGCGACCGCACGCATCGAGTCGACTAACTTACCCTCAATCAGGTCCTGTAATTTGCTCGTATCGAAGGTGCGACCACCCAAGGTTTGCGCAGCACGGGAAATACCCTCAGGTGTGGGATTTACCGACAAATAAAACTCGGCGCTGACGTCTACCCTCAAACGGTCATTGGTGATCAGCGACTCAGGGCCATTGCGGACAACCTCCAGCCGAAGTGACTGCATGTTGATTCGCGAGATCTGATGAAACCAACTGAACGTGAACGCGCCCCCATCGATGACCACCTTGCGACCACCAATGCCCGTTCGAACAAAGCTGACCTCGCGAGTTGCACGTTCATAAAATTTTGCCAATATCGCCGCAATGCAAATCGCGACGACGACAACGACGAGAATCCAAACCAATGTTTCAATCATGATGACCACCTTTACACTGACAACCCGGTTGATTCGCAAGCGATATGAGACGACATACCACCATCAACGGGAATATTCGTGCCGCGAATCCAAGCACTTCCATCCGAGAGTAAAAACACAACGACCGGCGCAATATCTTCAGGGGTACCCGGTCGATCCATTATTTTTGCGTCCTGTGCAGCTCGCTCACCGAGCGTTTCAAGAAAATCTTGCAGAATCGGTGTGACCACTGGCCCTGGACTCACGCAGTTCATCCGGATGCCACGGTCGCGCCAAGTCCAGCGATTTTTCAGCGTCCAGGCAATCAAAGCTTCCTTACTGAAGAAGTAACTTCGACCGCCGGCATCGCCCACGTCGTGGGTTTTTACGAATTGTTCGATGTCCTCGAATGCCAGGCTCTCCGATTCGAGAATAGAGCTCACCATGTTGGGCCAACCGATACCAGCCAACGATGCCAAATTGACGACACTGGCGCCATCCGCCATCTTGGGGACCAGTCCAACGGTGAGCGCTTTCAAACCAACGTAGTTGACAGCCAGGACTTTGGCGGCCGGTTTTGTTGGCGGCAAACCAGCTACATTGGCCAGCCCATCAATGCCACGAGGCAAAACGTGAATCAGGTCACGAATCGAATCGGGGTCGGACAGATCAGCACGGTACAACTCATCCACATAGTCATCCGTAACACTCAGATCCACTCCCAAGACATAGCCACCCGCTTCTTTAATCAGACGCGCGACCTCCTTCCCGATTCCGGAAGCACAGCCCGTTACAACGATTTTTTTACCATTGAGCACAAGGACCTCCGTCAGAACTGTGGTGGGAAAGGTCGGCCACCACGATCCAGCGTGACCCAACGTGTTTCCGTAAACGTCTCGTGAGACCAGCGACCACCGTGTCGACCTAACCCGGAAGCCTTTGACCCGCCAAACGGTACGTGTGGCTCATCATTCACACTGCTGCAGTTGATGTGGCACATGCCCGTTTCCAGACCCTGCGCAATGGCCAAACCACGGGACTCATCGCGGGTGATCACACCACTGGAAAGGCCATATTCAGTGTCGTTAGCAATGGCAATAGCCTGCTCATCCGTTGAAAATGGAATCACCGGGACAACAGGCCCAAATGTCTCATCGCGATAAACCAGCATATCCCGCGTCACATTCAGCAGAATCGTCGGTTCAACGAAACGGCCATTGACCCCGCCACCCAGGGCGATTTTTGCCCCCTTCGCAACCGCATCCTCAATTTGCTCTTTGACGCGCGCTGCCTGCTTGTCATTAATGAGGGGGCCGATGATACTGGCCGGGTCGCGGCTGGGGTCGCCTACTTTCAGCGCCTTCGCACGCTCGATGAACGCCGGTAAGAATCGGTCGAGTATTTTCTCATGTACCAGCACCTTTTCAACCGACATGCAAATTTGGCCTTGATGCATGAAACTGCCAAAGTTAGCCGCTTTGACAGCACGGTCTAAATCCGCGTCCTCACAAATAATCAGCGCATCTTTACCGCCCAACTCCACACAGGCCTTTTTCAGGTGTGCGCCAGCGCGAGCAGCAATCACACGCCCGACAGCGGTACTACCGGTGAAGGTGATCCCCTTAATGGCGGGGTGATCGATCAACTCATCACCAATGGCTTGTACCCGAGATCGCGAACAGGTAATCACGTTCAGCACGCCCGCTGGCACACCGGCCTCTTCAAACACCTCGGCGAAAAACAGGCCACCGGTGTAGGGCGTCTCTTCAGAGGGTTTCAGGACTACGGCATTTCCGGCCGCCAGCGCAAACGCAATGCCACGAGCAGTTAACAGCGCTGGAAAGTTCCAAGGGCTGATACAGGTAATGACGCCCATCGGACGACGCACAGCCAGCGAGAATTTGTTATTTTCGGACGGCAGAATCTCACCGATCGCTGCGTAGTTGCTGGCGGCTGCGGCATGAAAGACCTCGGGCACGTACCCGGCCTCGAACATACCTTTGCCGATCCAGCCGCCACCCTCATGCCGCAAGGCATCGACCAAATCATTTTTGCGCCGCTCGATCACGCTGGCCACCTTCAGCATGTAGTTCGACCGTTCTTGAAACGGCAGCGCGGCCCACGCTTTGAACGCATCGTGGGCAGCTCGGATAGCCATTACCGTCTCGGTCATAGTGGCATCTGGCACGGTCGCCCAGACTGCGCCATCCGCGGGGTTCAGATCATCAAAATGGCTTGCCGTGTTCACCCACTGGCCACCGATGTATAGACCTTTGAAATTAATCGCCATAACTATTCCTTCACCAGTTCGCCGGCACTGTTCCGTTTATATATCTCAATAGATGTCTTGCGCCCCAAAGGCTTGCGGGGTGCGGGCTGAGCAGCGACATTCGTCGTTTTCGTGGCCCCTGCAAGCGACCGAGAAGACCCCTCGCTCCAATCCCGATTGGTAGCCGGTTCACGGCTCAACGCACGCTGAACCGCCGCGTCAATAGTCGCTTTGAAGTCAGCGTCAGGGGTGTACACGTTAGGAGTAGACGAATGCGCCGACACCCCATTGACAAATGGCGATGGGTTGATTGCGATGGTCTGTTCTGAACGAGCAGCCGCTATCTGCACCATCTGGGACAGGTTGTTCGGTAGGACCGCAGGGGCAGCAACCACCCCAACCGCGAAAGGCTGAGTGGACGATGGTGGTGCCGCCGACGACTCAAAACTCACCGCGCTGTCATTGGATGCCTTCGCCCGTTGCCCTCCCAAGTAAGCTTGCTGGATGTTCGGGTCATTCATCATCACCGATGCAGGTAGTGATGCCGATATTTTTCCATTCTCAAGCAAGTAACCGCGGTCAGAAACGGCCAAACTCAGGCGCGCGTTTTGTTCAACAACTAAGATGCCCACGCCATCATCCGCGATACGGCGTAGGGTTTTGAATACCTCTTTGGAGAGCAGTGGTGACAGCCCTAAAGACGGCTCATCCAGCATCAACACACGGGGCCGAGACATCAATGCCCGTCCGATTGCGACCATCTGTTGCTCCCCGCCGCTCATGGTTCGTACCATCTGATCCTGTCGTTCTTGAAGTCGGGGGAACAAGCTGAAAATCTCAGTGAGTCGCTGCTCTCCCCCTTCACGGGCGCGCTTCGCAAATGCCCCCAGCAAAAGATTTTCGCGAACTGATAACTCACCAAAAATACCGCGTCCATCTGGCACCAAGGCCAGCCCGGCCTCAACTAAGGCGTGGGTTGGCGCTTGCCCCATCCCCTTGCCATCAATCGTCAATGAAAAATTAGACAACGGCTGTACCACACCGCTGAGCGCAGAGAGCAGGGTCGTTTTCCCCGCACCATTGGCACCCAAAATGACGACAACCTCACCCGCCGCGACCTGAATCGACGCATTCACAAGCGCTTGGTGCCGGCCGTACGAAACGGAAAGACCGCTGGCCTCAAGCAACATCGTCGGCGTACGTGTCGCTGAACTATGCATCGTTGGTATCTCCAAGGTAGGCGTTGATGACTTCAGGGTGGCTCAAAACAGCGGCGGTATCGCCTGCTGCGATGACCTTACCCACGTTCATCACGACGCTGGTTTGGCACAATTCCCGAACCGCGTCCATCAGGTGCTCGACCAACACGATGGTTGTCCCCTCTGCTGCAATCGATCGAATCAACTCAATACCCTCTAACAATTCCGTCGCATTGAGCCCCGACAACCATTCGTCCAGCAACAGAAGTGTGGGGTCAGAAATGAGGGCTCGCGCTAATTCAACGCGCTTTTGATCGATATAAGTCAACGAGGACAGCGGCGCACCGCCCCTCCCCTCTAGACCAACCCGAGCCAACATCCGCTCTGCCGCCTTGACGGCCTCCCGCCCCCAGAGTGGCTTTCGACTGAATACGATGCCAGCCATCACACTCTCGGCGGGTGTGAGACCCGCCAACGGCTTAACCAATTGAAAAGTCCTCGACACACCACGCAGGAAAATTTTGCGCGATGGCAGCTCTGAGATTAAGCGGTCATCAAAGTAAATGTCGCCACTGGTCACTTGATGCGCCCCGGTAATGAGGTTCATCATCGTCGTCTTACCTGAACCATTCGGCCCGATCAAGCCAAGCACCCCTGCTCTCTTGACTGTAAAACTCAAGTCATCTACCGCCACCAAACCGCCAAAACGCTTGGTGACGTGACTGACCTCCAGAACGACATCACTCATGGCGGCCTCCTTTGAGGAACCACTTTTCAATCAGACCTGCGATACCTTGCGGGATGAAATACACGATAACGAGGAAAGCGACGCCCAACAGCAGAACGGTTTGTGTGGGAGCGACCGCTGCAATGAACTCCCAAAGGAACGTAAACGGAATCACGCCCACAATTGGCCCCCAAAGTCGATGTACGCCGCCTAACAGTGCCATGATGACCACTTGGAACGAGAGATCTGCAGAAAAAACCATCGACGGTTCGATATACGACAGGCGTGGCGCCAAAATCGCGCCTGTCAAAGCCGCGACCGCACCAGAGAAGGAGAACAGCAGCACCTTCGCCTTTGCAGAATGGATACCGACATGCGAGGCGACCACCTCGTCCCCGCCAATCACCCGCAAAGCGAAACCCAGCCGGGACTGTTTGAGCCACACACCGAACAAACACACCACTGCCGCCAGCACCAACAATTCCCAAAAAATGTGTTTATCTTCGATGCTGGTCAACACATAAACGCCGCGGCTTCCAGTGAAATTATTCTGCACCCACGTAATGATTTGCCGAATGAATTCAGCAAGCCCCAGAGTGAAAATAACAAAATAGACCCCCGATAAACGCAAAGTAGCCCAGCCCACGACCAAGGCCAACAATGCCCCCAGAGCCGTCGCTATAACCAGCAGAAACGGGTACCAAACCGACTCAATACCCATCCCCACGACATAGGCACCCAAGCCGTAAAACGCGGCTGTTGCCAGAGAAATATAGTTCGTTGGTCCCGAAAAAAGCGCCCACGACGTGGCGAGCACGCCGTACATCAAAATCGAAATACCAATCGTCAACCAGTAGGGTTGGTCGATCACAGGTAGGAAAGCAAGGGCCACGAAGACGATGATCGCGAGCAGCCACTGCGTGCGTCTGGTCGTGCTCATTTTTTAGTCCCGAAAAGGCCCTCTGGCTTCACCAGAAGTACCAACACGAACAAGAGATAGGCTGCAGCGAGCGTTAGGCCGGGGTCAACCCAAGTCGCGATAGCGCTTTCAGCCAAGCCAAGTAACAGCGCCGCAACAATCGCGCCCCGGAGGTTTCCGACACCACCCATGATGACGATGATGAGCGCCTTCATGGTGAACACCACGCCAACTGACGCATCAAGCGTCAGGAACGTTGACAACACCACCCCACCCGCTGCCGCAATGGCACCGCCGGTGGAAAAAGCGATCAGGCTGAGTTTTTGAACATCAATCGCAACCAGCTTTGCACTTGCAGGACTTAGAGCCAGCGCACGCATGGCCATGCCAGTTCGCGAGCGCAGCAGCCAGAAATAAAGGACCACACAAAACAGCACGGCGACACCCGCGGCTGCGATACGGTTGAGACCAAACGCACTGCCAAAGATAAGTACGGGCTCTGACAAAAAGGAATAATTAAAGAACTCACCGCCAAACGCGGTTCGCATGAGACCAATCGCGATGAAGCTCATCCCGAATGTTGCCAAGATGCTATCGACCTCTAACGCCCCACGCGACTTGGCCCGGCGGATCAGCGGTGTTAGCAGAAACTGGTAAATCAACCAGTTGACGACAAACGCAAACGGTACCGCGAAGACGAAGCCCCAAATGGGCGACATCCCCTGCACCGTGAAGCTCCAAAATGCGGCGAAACCACCCACCACAATCCACTCGCCGGCTGCTAAATTCATGATTCGGGCAACGCCGTATTGCAGCGTCAGCCCAAGCGCCATCAAGCAATAGGTTGCACCGAGCAGCAACCCAATAATTAAAGTATCCATAGCGGCAATCGATACCAACCACGCAAACGCTGCAAACGCAGCGCTTGACGTGGTGGTTGATTAAAGTTGCTTACCAGCCTGTCTTAACCTGAACAGACTTCGCGCCGGTCTTGCCCGTGGAGGCAACACCAACGAACTTACCGCCTTGCCATTGCCCAACAGTCCAGAACTGGTCAATCACTTGATTGTTGAATTTCCAGTCCCCGAGCACCGTTTTGAACGACCCAGATTTGATGTGATTGGTCACAGCAGCGCGGTCAGTGCCCACCGCCTCTATTGACTGCTCAAGAACCTGCAGACTTGCGTAGGTCACGGGGCCCGCCCAGTAGTCGGCACCCACACCCGTCACCTTTTGGTGACGATCAAAGTAACCGGCCAACTCTGCCGCATCCACGTTGATACCACCCGCACCGAGGACGTTCTCCGCGCTGGCCTGGAACTTACCGGCATAGGCAGGGAAGCAGGTCGCCACAGCGGTGTAGAACGCCTTTACATTCAGACCCTCAATCTTCGCGAGCTCTGTCAGGCCGAATGTGTCTGGTGGGTATGACCAGGCCACAAACGCATCCGGGGTTGCCGCCTTAGCGCCCTTCACAACGGAGGCCAAATCTTGCGCACCTAGGGGGTAAGACTTGTCATACACAATTTCCAGCCCAGCTTTCTTAAAGATCGGGCGTGCCGCCTCGGCGAGCTCGATACCAAAGGCATCTGCCACGTTCACCATGGCCACGCGCTTGCCGATCTTGCCCTCTTTCACCATTTGAGACAGGATGTCAGCCACTGACTGCGCGAATGCTGTCGTATTACCGAGCGTGAAGAAAATGCCAGGGTAGCGCTTGGCTAACTCACCGGTTTTGTCTGTAATTGCACTCACCGCGATTTGTGGGTAGCCATACTTGGCAAACACGGGAGCAGACGCCAAATTCAAGCCGGTCCCGTAAGGCGCAATGATGAAGTCAGCCTTATCGACCGTTGCCAAACGCTCGACGGCCTTGATGGTCTCACCAGGGTTTGTGCGGTCGTCATACTCGACCAATTCAATCGTGCGGCGGGTACCGTCTTTCATCTTGAGGCCACCGCGGCCGTTCACATCCGACACCCACAATTTAATGGTTGGCCACTGCGTCACCGCAGCACCACCCGCCAAAGGCCCGGTCTTGGGCGCCACGGCACCAATCTTGATGGGCTTCTCGGCCGCCACAGCCGCACCGGCTGGGATCATCCCCGCCAAAATCAAGCTCGCGAGTGAAAGCAGATTACGTCGTTGCATTGTTGTCTCCTTATGGTTAGGTTTTGGGTAACGCAATTTCGATTCAGTCTAATCCAAAATCTTCAGGCTTGCTTCGGGGGTTACTCCAAAATCGACCAAACTAGGGGTGCTAAGCCGTCAGCAACCCCCCATCAATTGACAGCGCTTGCCCGGTCATGCCGCTTGACTCTGTGGAGCCCAGGTAAACCGCCATCCCTGCAATTTCCTCGACGTTGAGGAGCCGCCCCATGGGTACCCGTGTGAGGATTGATTGCAGCATTTGTTCAGCACTCACGCCCGCCTGGCTGGCAAAAGCGTTTTTAAGGTTGTCCACCATGTCGGTTTGCGTGAGGCCCGGGCAAATGGCATTAACGGTGACGCCGCTGGTTGCGGTCTCCAACGCAAGACACCGTGTGAGACCGACCACGGCATGCTTGCTGGCGTTGTAGGCACTTT
>Ga0102903_1000312_pt1 | contig 18553 bp, 19 predicted proteins | sample Colrivmet1555C02_FD_78497 | JGI IMG/M metagenome (GOLD analysis project Ga0102903, IMG submission 78497) | Estuarine microbial communities from the Columbia River estuary - metaG 1555C-02 | ecosystem: Environmental > Aquatic > Marine > Intertidal zone > Estuary | place: USA: Columbia River... | reverse complement strand
GTGTGGTTTTTCGTGGCCAACAGCGCAGACAATCGCGGTTTGATCGTAACCCCAGCCCGTGCGCTTGATGCCAGCCCGCTCGGCCGTGCCGCTCTTGCGCCCATCCGATCCGATCAAAAGCTGCCCTGAAATTGTTTTCCCAGAGGCAAGCGTGACCGTCACACCAGACCCATCAACCGATTGCGCCACGACAGTTTCGCCATCAATCTGGGTAATCCCGTCTTCCGCGTCCATCGCATCCAAAAAGGCCAACCGCAAATGGCGGTCTTCCAGCATATAGCCCATCGGCCCTTCTTCGATTTCCGCATGGTCAAAATGCATCATCCAAGGGGCCGACCCCTCACCTGCGCGACCATCCGTAACCTTGATCTCAAGCATCGGCTGGGCATCAGCACGCACTCGATCCCAAACACCGATCCCGCGCAAAAGCCGCTGACTGGCAAGTGCAAGCGCATAAGATCGCCCATCAAAATCGCGCATTTTCCGCGCCGCTTTGGGCAGGGTATCAATCACGGTCACGCGAAATCCAGCGCGCGCCGCAGCGATGGCAAGGGCAGGGCCGTTGAGCCCGCCGCCCACAATGATCAAATCCGTTTTCATACCCTTCAATATGGGCAGACGCGCGGGATTGTCCATGCGCTGCGGTGTCGCTAGGCTGCGATAAACCTTGGGAAGGATCGACACGATGCAAGAGTGGCTATGGATGACGGCGGCGGATTTGGGGCGCGGCATCGGCGCAGGTGACATCGACCCGATTGCGCTGACTGAGACCTATCTCGCGGCGATTGACGCACACCCGGAGGCGCGCCGGATTTACGCCCGCGTGACCCATGATCGCGCCCGCGCCGAGGCGAAAGCGGCCAGTTTGCGGGCGGCGAGCGGTCATCGGCTTAGCGCCTTGGACGGTGTTCCCGTTTCTTGGAAGGACCTCTTTGACACGGCTGGCGTTGTGACCGAAGCAGGCACAAAACTGCTGGAAGGGCGCACGCCCACCGAGGATGCCGCAGTGCTGAAAGCCGCCACCGCGGCTGGTCTCGTCTGTCTTGGCAAAACTCATTTGTCGGAAATCGCCTTTAGCGGCCTTGGCCTGAACCCGATTATGGAAACGCCGCCTTGCATCAACGATAAAGACGCCGTTCCAGGTGGGTCGAGCTCTGGCGCGGCCACGTCGGTCGCCTTCGGTCTGGCCGCCGCTGGGATCGGCTCTGACACGGGCGGCTCGGTGCGTATTCCGTCTGCTTGGAACGATCTGGTTGGCCTCAAAACCACCCATGGGCGGCTGTCGGTCACGGGCGTCGTCGCCCTTTGTGCGCAGTTTGATACGGTCGGCCCGCTTTGTCGTTCGGTTGAGGATGCAGGGCTTTTGCTGGCCATTCTGGAGGGCTCAAAGCCTGCTGATCTGGCGGGCGCAAGCCTCAAGGGCGCACGTTTCGCCATTATCGACACTCTGACAATGGATAGTTTGCGCGATGCGCCTCGCGCCGCATTCGAGAGCGCCGTGCAGAGATTACAGGTGGCAGGGGCCACAGTGACACACATCCAAATGCCCGAAATTCATGATGCATTTGATCAGGCGTTCAACCTCTATGCCGCTGATTCCTATGGGCATTGGCGTGATCTCGTAGACGCACACCCCGAAAAAATGTTCCCGCAAATCCTAGAGCGAGTGCGCGGCGGGCAGCAGGTATCTGGCGCCGATTACGTCGCCTCTTGGATCAAACTGCATGCGGTGCGCAAGATTTATGCCGCGCATCTTGCGGGCTTTGACGCGTTCATCATGCCAACCGCGCCGAACATGCCGCCAAATGCCGCGCGGTTGCTGACGGACGACGACTATTACAAAACTGAGAACCTTCTGGCGCTGCGCAATACGCGGATCGAGAACCTGATGGGCGGGATCAGCCTCACTCTGCCGACAGGCGTGCCGTCGTGTGGGATCATGTTCAACGCGGCCCCCAATTCCGAAGAGAAATTGTTGCGGATCGGGGCAGCAGCGGCCAAGGCACTGTCCTAAAAGACACAATTTTACCACGCAGGGGCGAATCATGCCCCGCTTTTTATGGACAGCGGTGCCATTCACAGGCTAGTTTGATCAAAAGCGGGGCAAAAATGATCCCGTAGTTGAGGCAGTTATGGTATTTCCCGAGCGGTTTTCGAACCTTCCGGTTGCGACTTGGCCACGTTTGCGCGCTCTTTTGGATGTGCCGACGCAGGCTGACGAGACGATCAATATGACGATTGGCGAGCCACGCCACGCGTTTCCTGCTTTCGTGGGCGATGTTTTGGCGGCCAATGAGGGGTCCTTTGCGAAATATCCAAACAACGACGGCACGCCCGAACACCTTGATGCGATCGCTGGATTTCTGAAGCGCCGCTACGACCTTGATATGCAGCACGCCAATTTGCTGACGCTGAACGGCACCCGCGAGGGGCTTTATAACGCCGCGATGGCGCTTTGCCCCGAGACCAAGAACGGCAAACAGCCGATCATTCTGACGCCAAACCCATTTTATCAGGTCTACGCCGTCGCCGCTTTGTCGGTTGGGGCCGAACCTGTCTATGTGCCTGCGACGCCAGAAACGGGGAATCTGCCAGATTTCACCAGCCTTTCGACAGACTTGCTCGACCGCACCGCAATCGCCTATATCTGCTCGCCCGCGAACCCACAGGGTGCCGTGGCTGACGAGGCTTACTGGCGCACGCTGATCACTTTGGCTGAAAAGCACGATTTCATCATTTTCGCGGATGAATGCTATTCCGAGATCTACCGCGATACGCCTCCCATTGGCGCGATGCCGGTCGCAACTGCGATGGGTGCTGACCCTGACCGCGTTGTGATTTTCCATTCGTTATCAAAGCGGTCGAACCTTCCGGGGCTCCGTTCAGGCTTCTGCGCGGGTGGTGTCGAAAGCATCAAACGCATTCGTGCCTTGCGGGCCTATGCGGGTGCTCCGCTGTCAGAGCCTTTACAGGCCGTCGCCACCGCCGTGTGGAACGACGAGGCCCATGTGGTCGAGAACCGCGCGCTTTACGGTGTGAAATACAAAATCGCGGATGACATCTTTGGTCATGTCGCAGGCTACGATAGCCCCAAGGCGGGCTTTTTCCTGTGGCTTCCTGTGGAAAACGGTGAGGCGGCAGCAGTGAAGCTCTGGCAAGAAACAGGGGTGCGCGTGCTCCCCGGTGCTTATCTGAGCCAAATCGCAAACGGGGTGAACCCCGGACACGGCTTTATTCGGGTGGCCATGGTCGCCCCAACACAAGAAATGCAGCGTGGTCTCACTTTGATCCGCGACTGTTTGTACGATTGAGGACTAGAAAAATGGCATCATATACATCCCGCGGGCGCGATCCATTGCTGGACAGCAACACCCAAGCTGCGATTGAAAAACGGGGCAAGGAATTGTTCGGTATCGCATTGATCGTGATCAGCGTTTTGATGGCTATGATGGTCGGGTCCTATTCGCCCGAAGATCCAAGCTGGATCTCCGCGACGGATGCGCCTGTCCACAATTGGCTGGGTCGCTTTGGTGCCTCGACAGCGGCACCTTTTATTATGGTCGTAGGTATTGGCATCTGGGCGATGCCGCTGATTTTGATGACTTGGGGCGTGCGTTTCGCCGCCCACATTGGCGAAGAACGCGCTGTAGGCCGCTTGATCTTTGCGCCAATCGCCATCGCGATTTGCTCGCTTTATGCTGTGACCTTGTCGCCTAGCCCCGCTTGGCCGCCGAATTTCGGCATGGGTGGCATGTTTGGCGACACCGTTCTTGCGATTGTCCTGACCGTTTTGCCATTCGGTGCAGGCCTCGCTGTGAAACTCTTCTCGCTCATCATGGTTGTCGTGATGTTGGCGATGATGTTTTTCGTTTTGGGCTTTACCCGTCCAGAACTGCGCGTCGGCGTGCGTTTCCTCACGCTTGGCATGATCATGACCTATGCCGCAATTCTGAAAGCATTGGGTCAGACCGCATCTGTTTCGGCCCGTGCCGCACAGGGTGGCATCGCAACATTGCAAGCCAAGCGCGAGCAGTCACGCGAATCCCGCGTGGCTTTGGCCTATGAATATCAGCAAGAAGAAATCGCGCGTCGCATTGTGCCAAACCCAGAAGCAAAGGCGCGTGCTGCTGCCGTGGTCCGCGCAAACCCTGCAATGCCGACCCGTGCGGCTGCGCCAGCACCACAAGCCGCGGGCCGTAAAATGCCGCCAATGACGGCGCCAACGATCAATGCCGCCGCTGTCATGCAACATACGCCAGAGCCAATGGTCGCCCCCGTTCGTGCCGCCGCGCCACAACAATCGGGCGGGCTTTTGTCGGGTCTGCTAAAGCGAAAAAAAGTGATGCCAGAGCCTGAACTTGTGGCCGCGCATTCCTTTGACCAAGATCCGCCTGCCGTTGATGGTGACCGCGTGAAGGCCCGTATTTCTGACGCCATCAAAAACCGTAAAGTGGCCGAAGTGGCCGCGCCAACAGGCCTGCGGATTGAGCCGAAACTAACCGCGGGTCGCGGACCAGCGCCGCTTGTAGTGAACCTAAGAGCAACACCTCCGCCACCGCTAGACGACGATTTTGCTGACCTGATTGAAGTTGACGATTTTGACGACTTCCAGAACGAGACAGCATTCGTCCCAGTTGCAGCCCCTGCGCCCACGCCAGTGATCCGCTCGGCACAAGTTGCTCCGCAAGAGCGTGTCGAAATCCCGATGCCAGAGCCAAAGAAAGTCGTGCAGCACGCGGCCGTAAAGCCGCTGCAGCCGTCAAAGCAGGCAAAAGCGGAGGCCCAGCCAAAGCTGCAATTCGAAGAGAAATACGCCGACTACGAGCACCCACCACTGAGCCTTTTGACGGCCCCTTCCGTCGTCGAGCGTCATCACCTTCCTGACGAGGCTTTGGAAGAAAATGCACGCATGTTGGAAAGTGTTCTGGATGATTACGGCGTCAAAGGCGAGATCGTCTCCGTGCGCCCCGGTCCCGTTGTCACCATGTACGAACTTGAGCCCGCTCCGGGACTAAAAGCGTCCCGCGTCATCGGTTTGGCCGACGACATCGCCCGCTCTATGTCGGCCCTGTCTGCGCGTGTTTCCACAGTGCCAGGTCGCTCTGTGATCGGTATCGAATTGCCGAATGAAAAGCGTGAAATGGTTGTGCTGCGCGAGATGCTCTCGGCGCGTGACTTTGGCGATAGCAACATGAAGCTGCCGCTCGCACTTGGCAAAGATATTGGTGGCGAGCCGATCATCGCGAACCTCGCGAAGATGCCTCACCTTCTGATCGCGGGTACAACGGGTTCAGGTAAATCCGTGGCCATCAACACCATGATCCTGTCGCTGCTTTATAAGCTGACGCCAGAAGAATGCCGCATGATTATGATCGACCCTAAGATGCTCGAACTGTCGGTTTACGACGGTATTCCGCACCTGCTGTCCCCCGTCGTAACAGACCCTAAAAAGGCAGTTGTGGCCCTAAAGTGGACCGTGGGCGAGATGGAAGAGCGTTACCGCAAGATGTCCAAAATGGGCGTGCGCAACATCGACGGCTATAACGGGCGCGTGAAAGAAGCGCTCGCGAAAAACGAAATGTTTAGCCGCACTGTGCAGACTGGTTTCGACGAAGACACGGGCGAGCCAATCTTTGAAACCGATGAATTCACGCCAGAGGTCCTGCCATATATCGTCGTGATCGTCGACGAGATGGCCGACCTGATGATGGTCGCTGGCAAGGAAATCGAAGCCTGCATTCAACGCCTCGCACAGATGGCGCGTGCCTCTGGCATCCACCTAATCATGGCGACACAGCGTCCTTCCGTGGACGTCATCACAGGCACGATTAAGGCGAACTTCCCGACGCGGATTTCCTTCCAAGTGACGTCCAAAATCGACAGCCGCACGATCCTTGGCGAGATGGGCGCAGAGCAACTTCTTGGCATGGGCGATATGCTTTACATGGCGGGCGGCGGCAAGATTAGCCGTATCCACGGCCCGTTCTGTAGCGACGAAGAGGTCGAAGAAATCGTCAACTTCCTCAAGGGCTTTGGTCCGCCAGAATATATGTCGGGCGTGGTCGAAGGACCATCCGACGAGGCTGGTTCAAGCATCGATGCGGTCCTTGGTTTGGGCGATGGGTCCGACGTTGAGAACGCACTTTATGACACCGCCGTTGCGATTGTCCTCAAAGACCGCAAATGCTCGACCTCCTACATCCAGCGCAAGCTTGCGATTGGCTATAACAAAGCCGCACGCCTTGTTGAGCAGATGGAAGACGAGGGCGTTGTCTCCTCTGCCAACCATGTCGGCAAACGCGAAATTCTGGTGCCAGAGCAGCATCAGCAATACTAATCAAAGTGGCGCCTTCGGGCGCCATTTTTCTGGGGAACGTTCATGACTTTCACGATTGGCATCGGGCCGAATAACCGCAAATCCTGCTACTTTGACGCGACGGTCGCGGATGGCGTAAAGTCGTTCTCGGTCTACAACCATATGTTCATACCTGCGCACTTTGGCGATCCTGCCGCCGAATATGACCGTCTGATGAACGGCGTCGCGATGTGGGATGTGGCAGCCCAACGGCAGGTCGAAATCAAAGGCCCAGACGCAAGCGGGTTGATCCAATACCTGACGACCCGCGACATGAGCAAAACCAAAGTCGGGCAGGGCCGCTATGTGCCGCTTTGCGATCACGCGGGCAATTTGATTAACGACCCAGTCCTCCTGAAGTTGGAAGAAAACCGCTTTTGGCTTTCCATCGCAGATAGCGACATCGCCCTTTGGGCCTCCGCAATCGCCGCCGAGCGGGGCTTGGATGTGCAGGTGTTTGAACCCGACGTCTCCCCCCTTGCAGTGCAAGGACCAAAGGCCGAGGCCGTCATTGCCTCACTCTTCGGCGACTGGGTGCGCGAGCTTACATATTTCGGGTTCAAGCAAACTGACCTCGACGGAATCCCCCTCGTCCTCGCGCGATCTGGCTGGTCCAAACAAGGCGGGTTCGAGCTTTACCTGCAAGATAGCAAATTCGGGCCCGACCTCTGGGCAAAGGTGAAGGCGGCAGGCCAACCCCACGGCATCGGCCCCGGTGCGCCCAACGATCTGGAACGGCTGGAAAGCGGCCTTGTGTCTTACGGCGCGGACGGGCGGCTACAGGTCAATCCGTGCAACCCGTTCGAGATCGGCTTGGGCAAGCTTGTGGACTTCGAAAAAGGCGATTTCATCGGCAAAGCGGCCCTGCAAAAGATCGTAGCGGACGGCGTTAACCGGCAGCGCACAGGCTTCACCATCGACGGCGAACCGATCCTGCATTTCGAGGATAACCTGACGGTCGTGGATCCTAAAGGCGTCGCTGTTGGCACCTTGAGCGAGGCGACCTACTCACCGCGTTGCGGCGGCAATATCGGCGTCGGCATGATCGCCAAAGACGCGCCAGATGACCTCTTCGTCACATATGACAACGAAACGCGGCAGCTCCATTTGGCCCGCTTGCCGTTCGTCTAGATCACAGGCACGATCCGACCCAACAGGGAGACACCAATGGCATATCGCGGCGCAGGCGGCACGGACGGCGGGCAAGGCAGCTTTTTACTCGGGCTTATCATGATGATCGGCGGTGGATACCTCCTGCTGAAATCCATCATCGTGCGGCCAACTTTCGGGCTTGGCATGACAACCTTTAACGCGGGCGGCGTGCCTGTGACGAGCGGTATGATCCTGATCGTGTTTATGCTCGGCGTGCTGATGATTTTCTACAACTCGCGCAACTGGATCGGCTGGATCTTGGCCGTAGGCTCCATCATCGCGCTGATTTACGGCGTCATCGCCAGCACCACCCTACAATTCGCGAACATGAGCGTCTTTGATCTGCTCGTCATACTCGTTCTGCTCTTCGGCGGAACGGGGCTATTCCTGCGGTCACTTTTGGCGCGATAACGGTTCCATGTTCAATGTTGGCTGCGCGCGCGAGCTAGGCTGCCTTTCGTTTCCTCTTGCGCCAAAGCAAGAACCAACTGCCTAGGAATACAAAAATGGCGCCTTGGCCCAAGAATAGCCAATTGAACAACTGGCTTTTGCGAAGCATGAGATCGCTCGTAATCTCACCAGTTTTCTCATCATATCGGCCAGCAACAACGTCCCCAACCTCATGAGGTTGGGGCCATACCCACATCTCTCCAATGTGCTCATGTAACGTTTCGTCAGACTTCAAGATCGCGAAGACGGGTCGGAACAATGATCTATCTCCAGCGGGCTTTTCCTCAACGCGTATCACCTCAACATTCATGCGAGTTGACCCGAAATCGAAGACATTGTCTGACAGAATCGGGATTAGGTTCATAAAGATACCGACGCTGCCGACAATAACGGCGAACCACGCGATAAAGGCGAAATAAGCCATAAAAAACTTGCGGACCATCTCTCGGAACCTTCTAAAATTTACCCTCTGATTAACCTGTATCAAAGGAAAAACAAAACCCCCGCCAGATCACTCTAACGGGGGTTTCTAGTTTTCAAAACGAGGATCGGGCTGCTTTACAGCAAACCTTCACGCTGGAGCTTCTTCCGAGCCAGCTTGCGCTGACGACGGATAGCTTCTGCTTTCTCGCGTGCTTTACGCACGGACGGTTTCTCGAAATGCTGCTTAAGCTTCATCTCACGAAAAACGCCTTCACGCTGGAGCTTTTTCTTCAGAGCACGCAACGCCTGATCGACGTTGTTATCACGAACACTAACCTGCATGTGGTTTTCACCACCTCTCTAAGTTAAATTTGCAAAATTGCAGGAAGTTGTCGGATAGCAAAGGCTTTTGATTTTGTCTAGTGTTCTGTCAAGCACAGGAGTTTGACCATGACCAATCCGCTCGACACCCTTCTTGACGCAGCATTGCCGCACGTCGCCTTCGACGGCTGGTCGCCCGCGACCTTTGATGCGGCCGTGGCGGAAACGGGGATCGATCCCGCAATCTGCCCGCGCGGTGCGGTGGATTTGGCGATCGCTTACCATCTGCGCGGGGATGCTGCGATGACCAAAGCTATGGCCGAGGCGGACTTGTTCACCATGCGTTATTCCGAAAAGGTCGCACATGCGATCCGCCTGCGGTTAGCAGCGGCCGAGGATAAAGAAGTGGTGCGTCGTGGCACTTCACTCTTTGCCTTACCAAACCATGCGGGTGACGGGGCGAAGCTCATTTGGGGCACGGCTGATGCGATATGGAATGCGCTGGGTGATACCTCTGACGATGTGAATTGGTACACAAAACGCGCAACATTATCAGCGGTTTACGGGTCCGTCGTGTTGTTCTGGTTGGGCGACGATGCGGGTGCCGTAGATGATTTCATCGACCGCCGTATCGAGAATGTCATGCAGGTTGAGAAGGTCAAAGCAAAGGTTCGAGGATCGGCTTTGTTGAAGCCGTTCACCGGCCCACTCGCCGCAATGATGAGCAGGATCAAAGCACCAAACAGCAAACCCGATCCCGATCTTCCGGGTATCTGGAAAGAGGGACCAAAATCATGAAAGCCGTTGAGATCACCAAAGCAGGCGGACCCGAAGTCTTGCAACTCTGCGACCGCCCTATGCCTGTCGCGGGTTACGGCGAGGTCGTCATTCAGGTCGCTTATGCAGGCGTGAACCGCCCCGATGCCTTGCAGCGCGCGGGCCTCTATAACCCGCCCGCGACTGCCAGCGATCTGCCCGGTCTTGAGGCCGCAGGCAAGGTTGTAGCCCTCGGTGACGGCGTTGCGAATCTGTCTATTGGCGATCAGGTCTGCGCCCTTTTGCCGGGTGGCGGTTACGCTGAATTTGTGGCGACCCCCGCCGCACACTGCTTGCCGGTGCCCGCTGGCTTGACCCTGAAGCAAGCCGCTTGCCTGCCCGAAACATTCTTCACCGTCTGGTCTAACGTCTTCATGCGCGGTGGCCTGATCGGTGGCGAGCGGTTCTTGGTGCATGGAGGCAGCTCGGGCATCGGGACAACCGCGATCCAACTGGCGCGGGCATTTGGGGCGCGCGTGTTCACCACCGCGGGATCGGATGAAAAGTGTGCAGCTTGTCTGGCACTTGGGGCCGAGCAGGCGATCAATTACCGCGACGCGGATTTCGTCGAAATCATACGCGCGATGGGTGGCGCGGATATTATCCTCGACATGGTCTGCGGGTCTTACATGCAGCGTAACATCAAGGCCTTGGCCAATGACGGCCGCCTTGTGCAGATTGCATTCTTGCAAGGGCCAAAGGCTGAGTTGAACATGATAGAAGTCATGACCCGTAGGCTTACGATGACAGGCTCAACCCTGCGCCCGCAAAGCGATATCGCCAAGGCGAAAATTGCCGATCAGTTGCGCAACAAAGTTTGGCCGCTTCTGACTGCCGGTATCGTCGCCCCCGTCATGGATCAAGAGTTTGCGTTGGCGGATGCGGCAGACGCACACCGCCGCATGGAGACTTCCGAGCATATCGGCAAGATCGTGTTGCGTGTGGGCGAGGTTGGGTAAAATCGGTGCACGCGCTGTGCACACTTAGTGCACGTCCCGTGCATTGCAGTTACTGGCGCGGCGGGAAGCTTTTATAGACGGGAAGCTGCCAGCCAAAGGCGATACTGCCTGCCCGCAAAGTGAAGGTTGAAAGACCACACGCCAGCAGCGCCTTCCCTTCGCTCAAGCCAACCTGCAACGCGATCAACGCGGCAATTGCACCAACCAAAGCGCAGGTCACATAAAGCTCGCCTTGCTTCAAAACCATCGGCACTTCGTTGCAAACCACGTCGCGCATCAACCCGCCAAAACACCCTGTCGTGATCCCCATAATAATCACAATCGCGCTTGGTTGTTCCATACTGAGCGCCACGGCCACACCCGCAGGCACAGCCACCGCGAGGGCTGCGGCATCAAGCCAAACGATGCTTTTCGCGCGGCTTTCCAGCAGGTGCGCGGTGGCGAAAACGATGAGTGCAGCAAGGGCTGCAACGGCGATTACCCAAGGGTCGGCGACCCAAAACACGGTCTCGCGATTGAGGATAATATCACGCAGCGTACCGCCACCTACAGCCGTCAAACTTGCGATGAAAATGAACCCGATCAGGTCGAGTTGCGCACGGCTGGCGACCAAGGCGCCCGTCAAAGCAAACACAAAAACCGACGCATAATCGAGGAAAATCAGCGGGTTCATTTCTTGAACGGTTCCATGCCCGCCCGCGCCAATTCATCAGCACGCTCGTTCTCTGGATGGCCCGCGTGCCCCTTAACCCATTCCCATTTCACATCATGGCGCTGGGTCGCGGCATCAAGGCGCTTCCACAGGTCTTCGTTTTTCACGGGCTTGTTATTCGCGGTTTTCCAGCCGCGTTTCTTCCAGCCGAAAATCCAAGAGGTGATACCGTCTTTCACATAAGAACTATCGGTCACGATGGTCAGCGTGGTGGGGCGCTCTAACGCCTCAAGCGATGCAATCGCGGCCATCAACTCCATCTTATTGTTGGTTGTATGGGCCTCGCCTCCGTTCAGCTCTCGCTCTTTCAAAACCGTGTTTCCATCCTTCGCGATCAGGATCGCACCCCAGCCGCCCGGTCCTGGATTGCCAGAGCAAGCACCGTCTGTGTAGGCATATAAATCAGGCATGTTTGCGGGCTCGCATCACGACAAAGGGATCATTGGTGCCAGCACAGCCGACCTCATGGCCTTCGACCACATCCAGCACGTCAAAGCCAGCATCATTCAGCAGACCACGCAATTCTGGAACAGAAACGTAGGAATAGAGACGGTCGATTTTGTCACGTTCAACCCCTGTGCCGACTTTCATTGCGATGTGGAAAATACCTTTGCTATGCAGCGACTTTGCGATAGCCGAAAGGTAACGCGGCAGGTCTTCGTGCGCGGCGTGAAGCAGCGAGAAGTTCGCCCAGACGCCATCGTAGACATCAACCATATCAATGTCGTCAAACGTCGCCAAGTGCGCGCCAATATCATGGGTTTTGTTGGCCAGCTCAATCATGCCAGTGGAGGCATCCACAGGATCAGGTCGAAACCCCGCATCACGCATTTGCACAGAGGCGCGGGCAGGGCCGCAGCCAATATCAAGCACAAAGCCGCCCGCGGGCAAAAGTGCCATAAACGCCAAAAGGTTTTCGTTTGGCGTGCCTGTGTCCGTTAGGTTCGCGTAACGCTCTGCAGCGGTGTCGTAAAAGGCAATTGTCTTTGCGTCAGGCATCAGATGAGCACCAAGAGAAGGGTGAGAATGACGATGGTCGTCAACAGTAGTCGCAAGCGCATCCACCAAACGGGCGCGAGGCCAAGTCGCCAGAAATACCAATCCAGCAGAAGCAACCCGCCAAAGCCGACGATCAGGTTCACGGCTGCCGTTTCTGGTCCGCCACCTGTGGTGAAAAACGCCCAAAGCGCGGGAAGTGTGGAAAGAGCGTAGCCGATCCAGCCTTCACCCTTTGTGGCAAACCCCCAGAGAACACCTGACATGAACGACAGGATGATCGCGCCGTAAAACAGTTGCACATAGGGTCCGACAAAGCGTCCGCCGAGCGTCATTTGGCCCCAGTTTGCGAGGGCGGGCACGTGCACCGTCACCGCACCCCAAATGAACGGCAAAAGCCCCGCCAGACCTAGCAGAAGCGGCCCTTGTGGGATTGTGCGACCTGTCGTCATGATGCCTCGCGCAGGACGCGCGGCACTTTGAACTCGACGTTCTCGACGGCGGTTTCCACCATCTCGACAGTCACATCATAGCGGTCGCGAAAAGCGTCGATCACTTCGTTGATCAGGACTTCTGGCGCAGAGGCCCCCGCCGTGATTCCCATTGAGGTGATCCCGTCCAAAGCCCGCCAATCAATGTCCGTGGCCCGTTGTACCAGTTGCGCATAGGAACAGCCTGCACGCGCACCGACCTCGACCAAGCGGCGCGAGTTCGACGAATTGGGCGCGCCGACGACAAGCATCGCGTCGCACTTTGGCGCCATCGCCTTGACCGCTTCTTGGCGGTTGGTGGTGGCGTAGCAGATGTCTTCTTTATGCGGGCCGAAGATGGCAGGAAAACGGGCCTGAAGGGCTGCAACAATATCAATGGTGTCGTCGACGGACAGGGTGGTTTGGGTCACAAAGGCGAGCTTGCTTGGGTCGCGCGGGGTCACCGATGCGACGTCTTCGACCGTCTCGACAAGCAGCACTTCGCCAGTCGGTAACTGGCCCATGGTGCCAACGGTTTCGGGGTGGCCCTCATGGCCGATCATGATCATTTGCAGGCCGGCATCGGCATGGCGCTGTGCCTCGATATGGACCTTGGACACTAGCGGGCAGGTCGCGTCGACATAGACCATGTTGCGGGCTTCTGCCGCATTTGGCACTGATTTTGGTACGCCGTGTGCCGAGAAGATCACGGGGCGATCATTGGGGCATTCGTCGAGTTCTTCGACAAAGATTGCGCCTTTATCGCGCAGGCTATCAACCACAAATTTGTTGTGCACGATCTCGTGGCGGACATAGACGGGCGCGCCCCATTTTTCGATCGCCAGTTCGACGATTTTAATGGCGCGGTCAACGCCTGCGCAAAACCCACGCGGGGCGGCAAGATAAAGGGTGAGAGGCGCTTTGCTCATTTGAGGTCTCCGACGGGTATCAACTGCTTATAAGTCCTAACCTCAATCGCGCACGGCGTCCATGCGACGAGGTTACAGGGTGAAGTTTGGCCGGTAGCACAATTGTTCGCGGAGCGATGCGGGATAGGTCGGGGTAGCTTCGGAAATGGTGCTTTGAAAATCTACCCTTTGGCGGGTCGTCAGCCCGCGATACGAACCTCTGGTTTGAGTGCGCAGAAAAACTATTGCCAGTAAGGTCGATTTGCATGGAAGAAGGGCCAGAGAAATCTCTGGCCCATATTCGTTAATCAGCGTCTTGGTTGAGAGTCTCTTGCTCGCTCATTGGTTCGCGAGTTGGCCTGCCGACAACGTCACGCAGCTCGTCGAGCTCGATGAAATTGTCTGCCTGACGCCGCAGTTCATCCGATATCATCGGTGGTTGGCTGCGGATCGTGGAAACGACAGAAACGCGAACACCTTTGCGTTGCAGCGCCTCGACCAGCGGGCGGAAATCGCCGTCACCTGAAAAGATCACAATATGGTCGACAAAAGGCGCAAGCTCCATCGCATCGACGGCTAGTTCGATGTCCATGTTACCCTTGACCTTACGGCGGCCCATGCTGTCTGTGTATTCCTTGGCTGGCTTTGTCACCATGGTGAAGCCGTTGTAGTTAAGCCAATCGACCAAGGGGCGAATTGGTGAATACTCGTCGTTCTCTAAAAGCGCGGTGTAGTAAAATGCGCGTACCATTTTCCCGCGACGCATGAACTCAGCGCGCAGTAGCTTATAGTCGATGTCAAAGCCGAGCGATTTTGCAGCCGCATAAAGATTTGAACCATCGATGAAGAGCGCAAGACGCTCGTCACGATAAAACATTAATTGTCCTTCCAAATGTGTCTCGCGGGTGTTCGTAAGTATGTGGGTGGCTTATCAAGTGCGAGACGGACTTCATCTAGGGGAATTATCACGATGCTGCAAACCATACAAAAGGATAGTGTCGAGGCTAACGCCCTGATTGCATTGGGGAGCAACGTAAACTCGATTTGGGGTAACCCTAAGTTAACTATACAAAAGGCTATACTTGAGGTTGAATTATTGCTGGGCGGTCAGGCGGAAACTAGCCGATATTTCGCGACACCAGCCTTTCCTGCAGGTGCTGGCCCTGATTTCGTCAACGCAGCGATTCGGGTCACGACAACATGCGATGCGCAACAAATTCTTGAGATTTTGCACGCAGTCGAGGATGCGGCAGGTCGGGAACGGGTCATTCGCTGGGGGCAGCGCACTTTGGATCTTGATTTGATCGCATTGGGCGACGAGGTTTTACCCAATCCAGAGGGGCACGCTTACTGGCGCGACCTTCCCGCCGCGAAACAGGCAAAAATAGCGCCAGAGCAGCTTATTTTGCCGCATCCGCGTGTCCAAGACCGTAGCTTTGTGCTGGTGCCTTTGGCCGATATTGCGCCCGATTGGGTACATCCAATCTTGGGATCGAGCACCATTGAAATGCGCGATGCGCGCCCCGATGAGGAATTGGCAAGCGTTCGGCCCATCTGAGGGGTTGCAACCTCTTGTCATTCGAGCAAAAAGCGCTTAGACGACCCCTTTCTGAAGTACTGTCCAATTGATTGGAGCACGCCCATGGCCCGCGTTACCGTAGAAGACTGCGTCGATAAGGTTCCGAACCGTTTTGAACTTGTGATGCTTGCTGCACATCGTGCACGTGAAATCTCTGCTGGTTCGGCGATTACCGTGAACCGCGACAACGACAAGAACCCTGTCGTTTCCCTGCGCGAAATCGCAGACGAAACACAGCGCGCTGACGATTTGCGCGAGCGCATGATCGAAGCGAACCAGACACAGATCGAAGTTGACGAGCCAGAAGAGGACAGCATGTCCTTGTTGATGGGCGCTGAGACTGACAAACCTGCGGATGACGATATGTCCGAAGAGAAATTGTTGCGCGCCTTGATGGATGCTCAAGGGCAGCGTTAACCCACCAATTCATAGGCGCGGGACTTTATGACCAAGACGACAGCAGACGATCTGATCGCACTGGTCCGCGCCTATCACCCCCGCACGAATGAAGCGCTGTTGCGCGATGCTTTTGCCTTTGGTGCTGAAATGCACGAGGGGCAATTCCGTCATTCTGGCGAGCCATACTTCACACACCCCGTTGCCGTCACTGTGATCCTTGCTGGGCAACAGATGGATGACGCGACGCTTGTGACCGCTCTTTTGCATGACACGATCGAGGATACAAAAGCGTCATTTGCGGATGTCTCTGAGCGGTTTGGTCGCGAGATTGCCGAGCTGGTGGATGGTGTGACCAAGCTCACTAACTTGCAGCTCACGAGTACCCAGACAAAGCAGGCCGAGAATTTCCGCAAGCTGTTTATGGCGACCAGCCGCGATTTGCGCGTCACCTTGGTGAAGTTGGCCGACCGTTTGCACAACATGCGCACAATCAAATCCATGCGCCCTGACAAGCAGGTCCAAAAGGCCCGCGAAACCATGGATATCTATGCGCCGCTTGCGGGTCGCATGGGTATGCAGTGGATGCGTGAAGAGTTGGAAGATCTGGCCTTTCGCGTTCTGAATTCCGAGGCGCGCAATTCGATCATGCGCCGCTTTATCATGCTGCAACGCGAGACAGGCGATGTGGTCGAAAAGATTACGGCCGATATGCGCGTCGAGCTGGAAAAAGCGGGTTTGACGGCAGAGGTCGTTGGTCGCGCGAAAAAGCCCTATTCGATCTGGCGTAAGATGCAGGAAAAGGACCTTGGCTTTAGCCGCCTGTCCGACATCTATGGTTTCAGGATTCTGACTGCGACAGAGGCCGATTGCTACCGCGTGCTTGGGGCAATTCATCAAAGATGGCGCGCTGTTCCCGGTCGCTTTAAGGACTATATCAGCCAGCCGAAATCGAACGGTTATCGCTCGATCCATACCACGGTTTCTGGCCGTGATGGCAAGCGCGTCGAGGTGCAAATCCGTACCCGCGAGATGCACGAAGTTGCCGAAACCGGTGTGGCGGCCCATTGGTCGTATCGTAACGGGGAACGTGTGGAAAACCGCTTTGCTGTTGATCCCGTGAAGTGGATTGCGCAACTGACCGAACGGTTTGACGAAAGTCATGATCACGATGAATTCTTAGAGGCCGTCAAGCTTGAGATGTATCAGGACCAAGTGTTCTGCTTTACGCCCAAAGGCGAGGTGATCAAGCTGCCGCGCGGTGCGACCCCGATTGATTTTGCCTATGCTATTCACACACGGATTGGGTCGGCTTGCGTCGGTGCCAAGGTGGACGGCATGCGCGTGCCGCTTTGGACCCGCCTTAAGAACGGGCAATCGGTCGAGATTATCACTGCGTCGGGTCAAAAGCCGCAGGCGACGTGGATTGATATTGCGGTCACAGGTCGTGCGAAAACCGCTATTCGCAGGTCCTTGCGCGAAGAAGATCGCGAACGCTTCGTCCGCCTTGGGCGCGAATTGGCACGTGTGGCGTTCGAGAACGTCGGCAAGAAAGCCACTGATAAGGCGTTGAGCACGGCGGCCAAGGCTTTGGCGATTGAGAGCGGCGAGGAATTGCTTGCGCAGCTTGGGTCTGCGGAAATCACATCACGAGAAATCGTGCGTGCGATTTATCCTGAGCTGGCCGAAAAGCAAGGTGATGAGATTGACGAGAAGCGCGCCGTTATTGGCCTGGATGCCGATCAGCAGCATCGACGTGCCAAATGCTGTCAGCCTGTGCCAGGTGAGCGGATTATTGGGATCACATACCGCGGCCAAGGCGTGGTTGTGCACGCGATTGATTGCGAGGCATTGGCCGATTACGAGGACCAGCCAGAGCGTTGGGTCGACTTGCAATGGCAAGAGGGCACCCATAGATCGATCAACACGGTGACCTTTGATGTTGCGATTACCAATGATGCGGGTGTTTTGGGTCGTATTTGCACATTGATTGGTGAACAAGAAGCCAATATCTCGGACTTGAATTTTATTGACCGAAAGCCGGATTATTACCGTCTCTTGATTGATATCGACCTGAGAGACGCAGAGCATTTGCACCGTGTCTTTACGGCGTTAGAGGCGGATAGCAACGTATCGTCGTTGTCGCGGCACAGAGATCCTGGGCTTGCGAGCGACATTCGGGGTTAAACGAACAAGAGGACGGATCGGTTGGTATTTAAACGCAGGGATAGGCGCTCGATCGTTCAGATCGTGGCTGACTTCGTCTATCCTCGGGGTGGCTGGGGCCGCGCGTTTGAATACGTAAAGCACCGTGTTCGCCGTTTGCCTGATACTCCTGAGAAAATTTCGCGCGGTATTTGGGCGGGTGTGTTTACCACATTTACGCCATTCTACGGCCTGCATTTTCTGGTGGCGGTATTAATTGCGCGTGTGATGCGCGGCAATATTCTGGCGTCCTTATTGGGCACGTTTTTCGGCAACCCGTTGACCTATCTGCCAATCGCCGTGGCGTCACTGTCCACGGGCCACTTCTTGCTGGGATCGCGCCTTGAAAAGGCAGTTGATCGCTCCTTGGGGGATAAGTTTGCTGGGGCTGGTGCTGATCTTTGGAATAACTTCGAGGCGCTCTTTACGCCTGCGCACGCGGATTGGCACAAGCTGGGCTTGTTCTATGATGATGTGTTTTTCCCTTATCTTGTTGGCGGCCTGATCCCTGGCGTTGTTGCCGCGACGGTTTCCTACTATCTGTGTTTGCCGCTGATTAGCGTTTATCAAAAACGGCGTCGCAAGCGGCTTCAGGCCAAGCTGGATCAATTGCGTAAAAAGTCTGAACCAACAGATGACCTTGGGCATACTTAGCGCTAGGTTCATCCTGTTGGCGCATGACAAAAGGATAGTCACATGACACTCAACCATTTGCGGCTTGGCGTGAATATCGATCACGTGGCGACTGTGCGCAATGCGCGCGGCGGCGATGTGCCTGATCCCGTGCGTGCCGCCTTGGTGGCCGAAGCTG
>Ga0102903_1000271_pt1 | contig 20329 bp, 16 predicted proteins | sample Colrivmet1555C02_FD_78497 | JGI IMG/M metagenome (GOLD analysis project Ga0102903, IMG submission 78497) | Estuarine microbial communities from the Columbia River estuary - metaG 1555C-02 | ecosystem: Environmental > Aquatic > Marine > Intertidal zone > Estuary | place: USA: Columbia River... | reverse complement strand
ATCACCGCCCTACCGCAATTATGACCGCCTCTATGATCACGGCCCATCACAAGGCCTGCGTCCTCGATCGCGCGGCGCACGCCGAGAGCCGAGATCATAGAGGCGGTCATAATTGCGGTAGGGCGGTGATCCAGTGCCAACATTTCGCGGGTGGATTGAAAGCCGAAGTCTTCGGTCATCTCGCCAGTGCGCATGATTGCGGGATCAATGTCGATGCCGTTTGTGCGCAATGTTTCTTCATATCCTGCGCGGCGACGGTGCGCAAAATCCATCCCTTCGAGACCGTTCACGAGGCCGATGCGGCGGTGGCCGAGGTCGTAGAGGAAATTAGCCGCGCGGTGAAAGGCGCGCTTGTTGTTTACGTCGAGCCACGCATAGGGGCTGGTTGCGCCAGAGGAGCGGCCGTGCACGACAAATGGCAGGCCTATTTCATTGAGGAGCGGAATGCGTGGGTCGTTGAGGGTCGGGCCGTGCACCACAACACCGTCTACGGCGCGGCGTGATTTCAGGCCGCGATAGATCGATTCCTCGTTCTGGTCGTCAACGATTGACAGGACCATTTCATAGCCATTGCGCGAATAGGCCTCGCCAGCGCCGGCGATAAAATCGCCAAAGATCGGGTTCACCATTTCGTGTTTGGTCGAGACGGGGATAACGTGGCCGATTGCCAAAGCCTTGCCGGTGGCAAGCCCCTTGGCCCGAGACGAGGGGTTGTAGTTATGCTGCTTGGCTGCAAGCTCAACCTTGATCCGCGTGGCCTCTGACACCTCGGGATAACCGTTCAGCGCGCGGCTGACGGTTGTCTGGCTAAGCCCAAGGGCGGAGGAGAGCTGTTTTAGGTTCATCAGGTTTCAAAGCGCTTTCAATTGAGATGACGATAGGGGCAGTTTTTCAAAACGTCAAAGGGTCAGTGAAATGTTTTTCCAGAATTTTATTTAGGCAAAATGCAGGCATTTTCTGGAAAAATTCCTTGACAGATGTACTGATTTATCTGAATGTCCGCACAACCAAAGCGCTTTGGAAATGATTCCAATGCGGGGGGGTGCAGATGCAGGCCTAAGTGTCTGAATTTGCGAGGCATGTAGGATACGATCAAAATTGCGTACTTTACTTGCAGATGGATGCGCCGCGGGGTGCATGGATATGACGCGCAAATTTGCGCAACTGGGAGGACGACACATGAAAAAATCACTTTATTTGGGTGCTGCGATTATGGCACTGGGCACGGTTGCTCAGGCTGAGCAGTTGACCGTATTTGGTCCATGGCTTGGGCCAGACCAAGAGAACGTCGAAAAGGTACTTGCTGGTTTCGCAGCGGCCTCTGGCCACGACGTAAGCTACGTTGGTTCCGACAGCTTTGAGCAGCAGATCATGATCGATGCTGAAGCAGGCTCTGCGCCAAACGTCGCCGTTTTCCCACAGCCGGGTTTGGCAGCTGATATGGCAAAGCGCGGCTTCTTGACGCCACTTGCTGACGGCACTGCTGACTGGGTCAAAGAAAACTATGCGGCTGGTCAGTCTTGGGTTGATCTGGGCACATATGCTGGCGCTGACGGCGCTGACAACCTTTACGGTTTCTTCTACAAAGTCGACGTGAAGTCGCTCGTTTGGTATTCACCAGAGAACTTTGAAGATGCTGGTTATGAAGTTCCAACATCCATGGAAGACCTCAAGGCTCTGACAGACCAAATCGTCGCAGACGGTGGCACACCTTGGTGTATCGGTCTGGGTTCCGGTGGTGCGACTGGCTGGCCAGCGACTGACTGGGTTGAAGACATGATGCTGCGCACACAGACACCTGCGGATTACGATGCTTGGGTCAAGAACGACCTGAAATTCAACGATCCAAAAGTTGTGGCAGTCATCGAAGAGTTCGGCGCATTTGCCCGTAACGACGCGTATGTTGCTGGTGGTGCGGGTGCCGTTGCATCTACAGACTTCCGCGATAGCCCAAAGGGTTTGTTTGATTCACCTCCACAGTGCTACATGCACCGCCAGGCGTCATTCATCCCTGCGTTCTTCCCTGAAGGCACAGTTGTTGGCGAAGATGCAGACTTCTTCTACTTCCCAGCATATGCTGAAAAAGACCTCGGCGCGCCAGTTTTGGGTGCGGGTACAGTTTGGGCGATCACGAACCCATCTGACGCTGCAAACGAGCTGATTGCATACCTTGAAACACCAGAAGCACATGAAACATGGATGGCGCTTGGCGGCTTCTTGACGCCACACAAGGGCGTTGACACATCCAAGTTCTCTGACGCGGCAACTGCTAAGATGAACGACATCTTGCTTGCTGCGACGACGTTCCGCTTTGACGGTTCCGACTTGATGCCGGGTGCTGTTGGTGCGGGTTCGTTCTGGACAGGCATGGTTGACTACACTGGCGGCAAGTCCGCGCAGGAAGTCGCTGACGGTATCCAAGCGTCTTGGGACGCAATTAAGTAAGCGGTAACGCTTCTTAAACAGAGGGCCGCCTGATCCGTCGGGCGGCCCTTCACAAATCTGATTTCTTGGGGAGGGGAAGTCTATGTCACCTGCATTACAAGGTCTGCTGACCATTTTGATCGGCGTAAGTGGCTGTATCGGCTACTTCTACTTCTCGAACCAATTTCTCGACAAAGTGCTGTTCCCCGCAACGGGTAAGAACGCTGGTCGCAATATCAACCGCGCCAATATGGTTCGCCCGTGGCTATTCTTGCTGCCCGCTATGATCGCTTTGGGGCTTTACCTCGTTTATCCCGTATTCGCGACGCTGTGGTATTCGATGACAGACCGCGATGCTGGCAATGCCTTTGTCGGGTTTGATAATTATCGCCAGATGTTTGCCCAGCCGAAGTTCTGGGAAGCCATGAACAACAATATCCTGTGGCTGATCATTGTGCCTGCTGCGTCGACTGCGTTTGGTCTGCTGGCCGCACAACTGACGGACCGGATCAAATGGGGCAACTTTGCCAAGTCGCTGATCTTTATGCCAATGGCGATCTCTTTTGTGGGCGCTTCGGTGATCTTCAAGCTGATCTATGACACGCGCCCTGTGGATACCAACCAGATTGGTGTGCTGAACGCGGTCTGGTTGCAGTTCAACGGTGGGGTCGGGTCGTTCCTGATTTTGCGGCTGATCCCTGCGGCTTTGGTCGCGTGTTTTGTAGCGGCTTTGGCCTATGTCGGCTATAATATTGCGCGCAAGCGGCTGGCACCTTCGCATAAGCAGGGCAGTGTTTTTGCGTCGATTGCATCAGCTGGTCTTGTGTCGCTTTGTCTGGTGGCTGTGATCATCGGCCTCAAAGGGTTCTTCGGTTTGTTCACCTTTGATTTCCCATATGGCGTGCCGCAAACGTGGCTGACGACGCCGACTTGGAACTCGATCCTGTTGATGGTGGTGCTGATCTGGATCCAGACAGGCTTTGCCATGGTAATCTTGTCGGCGGCCCTGCGCGGTGTGCCAGAGGAAACCATTGAGGCGGCCATCGTGGATGGTGCCAATGTGTTTCAGGTGTTTTTCAAAATCAAAATGCCGCAGATCGCGGGTACCATCGTGGTAGTCTGGACGACGATCACACTGACGGTTCTGAGGGTCTTTGACATCGTGTTCGCGATGACCAACGGCCAATGGGAAACCCAAGTTTTGGCCAACTATATGTATGCGCAATTGTTCGTGGCCAACGATTGGGGCGTGGGCTCTGCGGCGGCGATTATCATCATGTTGCTGGTGTCACCGATTTTGGTCTGGAACGTCTGGAACGTCCGTAAGGAGATGCGCTGATGGATAACATTGCTGGCAAAAAGTCGGGCCTGAGCTGGGCTGTCAATATCTCGGTCGCACTCTTGGTGATGCTTTGGGTGTTCCCGACCGCAGGCTTGTTTGTATCGTCGTTCCGCACGGCAGATCAGATTTCATCCAATGGCTGGTGGCAGTCGTTGTTCAACACCGAGCAAAACGTCGTGCTGCGTGCCGCTGACCCTGATGACGATGGCGTGCAGGTGTTGGAGAACGGAACCTATGTGATCCGTGGCAACCTTTACGGCGAGGCTGGCAAGGCTGAGATTGGTGCTTGGGGGGTGAATTCACGCGAGATTGACACCCACGTCGCGGGCGATAGTGCTGAGCTTGGTGACGGTCAGGTGATCACGGTGCAGGCGAATGGTGATTACGTTTTGACCAGTCCGACAGAGATGACGGGCAGGGGGCAGCGCGTGTTTGCGACAGCGGAAACGCCGCCTGAATTTACGCTCGATAACTATCGCTCGATGCTTTTTGACCCCAATAATATCGAGGGCATGGCGAAGGCATTTTTCAACACGCTAACGGTGACAATTCCTGCGACCATTATCCCCATCGTGATCGCGGCCTTTGCGGCCTATGCGCTGGCGTGGATGGATTTTCCGGGCCGTGCGATTTTGGTGGCTGTTGTCGTGGGCCTGCTTGTGGTGCCACTGCAATTGGCGCTTATTCCGCTTCTGCGCTTTCACCTGAATATCGGGATTGGGAAGGGGTATTTAGGTGTTTGGCTCGCACATACCGGATTTGGCCTGCCGTTAGCTATTTATCTGTTGCGCAACTATATGGTCGGCCTGCCGCGTGATATCATCGAGAATGCCAAGGTCGACGGTGCGACAGATTTCCAGATTTTCACCAAGATCGTCTTGCCGCTGTCTTTCCCAGCCCTCGCATCTTTTGCGATTTTCCAGTTCCTTTGGACGTGGAATGACCTGTTGGTGGCAAAGGTGTTCTTGATCGATAGCACGGGACAAACCACCGTGATGACAAACCAAATCGTAGAGCTTTTGGGCACGCGTGGCGGCAACTGGGAGATTTTGGCGACTGCCGCTTTTGTCTCTATTGCGGTGCCTCTCGCGGTATTCTTCGCGATGCAAAAATATCTCGTGCGCGGCCTGTTGGCCGGCTCTGTTAAGTAGGAAATTGACGATGACGAATGCGATGGCGAAAGCGCCGATTGAGGGTAACACGACAGATAAAGATTGGTGGCGCGGTGCCGTCATCTATCAGATTTATCCGCGCAGTTACCAAGACAGCACCGGCGACGGCATTGGCGATCTTGCGGGCATTGTGCAGCGTTTGCCCTATATCGCGACGCTTGGCGTGGATGCGATCTGGATCTCGCCGTTCTTTACCTCTCCGATGAAAGACTTTGGTTATGACGTCAGTGATTATTGCGACGTCGACCCGATGTTTGGCACGCTGTCTGATTTCGACCGTCTGATCGAGACCGCCCATAAGCTCGGCATTCGTATCCTGATTGATCTGGTCTTGAGCCATACGAGTGCGGAGCATCCGTGGTTTGTTGAGAGCCGTGCCAGCCGTGATAACGCCAAGGCCGATTGGTATGTCTGGTCAGAACCAAAGCCGGACGGCACGCCACCCAACAACTGGCTGTCGATTTTTGGCGGCTCTGCGTGGCAGTGGGATACCCGCCGCGAGCAGTATTTCTTACATAACTTCCTGACGACGCAGCCTGATCTCAACTTCCATTGTCCTGCCGTGCAAGACGCGCTTTTAGATGTTGCGAATTTCTGGCTGGAGCGGGGCGTTGACGGGTTCCGTTTGGACACGATCAACTTTTACACCCACGACCAACAGCTGCGCGATAACCCCGCATTGCCCAAAGAATTGCGTAATGCGGACACGGCACCTGCCGTGAATCCGTATAACCACCAAGAACATATCTATTCCAAGAACCGCCCTGAGAACCTCGATTTTCTGCGCAAATTGCGGGCCGTGATGGAGCCTTTTGGCGCGGCTGCCGTGGGCGAAGTTGGCGACGCACAACGTGGGCTAGAGATCATGGGCGAATATACCGCTGGCGATGATCTGATGCAGATGTGCTATGCGTTTGAGTTCCTGTCACCAGAGCAACCCACGCCAAAGCGGATTGCCGAGGTGATGGCGCGTGTCGATCAGGTCGCCGCCGATGGCTGGGCCTGCTGGGCGTTTTCCAACCACGATGTGGTGCGTCACACGACACGTTGGAACCTGTCGGACGCAGCGCAACGTATGTTCACGACGCTGATGATGTGTTTGCGTGGCTCGGTCTGTATTTATCAGGGCGAGGAACTTGGCCTGCCTGAGGGTGAGGTCGCGTTTGAAGACCTGCAAGACCCTTACGGCATCGAGTTCTGGCCTGAGTTTAAGGGCCGTGATGGGTGCCGCACACCGATGGTCTGGGAGAGCGATAACGCCAATGGTGGCTTTTCTGACGGGAAACCTTGGTTGCCTGTATCGAGCGCACATCTCGGCCGTTCGGTGGCCGCAGAAGAGGCTGACCCTTCGGCTTTGATCCATCATTACCGCCGCGCGATTGCACTGCGCCATGCGCACAAGGCTTTGTCGGTTGGCGAACATACCCCACTACAAGCCGCTGGAAACATTGTTTATTTCATGCGTAGCTTTGAAGGGGCCGAAATTTTCTGCGCGTTCAACGTGGGTGCTGACCTCGGCGATGTTGCCATGCCAAAGGGCGATTGGACAGCAATTGCCGCCGACATTGGTGGTGCACAGGATATCGCAAGTGGACGTGTGAAACTGGACGCTTGGCAAGTTTGTATTGCGACACGCAAGGCCTGAAAGGGCATTGAATTATAGGGGAGACGGACGATGGCTGATGTGAAACTGACCCATGTTGCAAAGACATATGGCGGCACGGTTGAGGTGCTTAAAGATATCAACCTTGATATCAAAAAGGGCGAATTGATCGTGTTTGTTGGCCCGTCCGGTTGCGGGAAATCGACGCTTTTGCGCATGATCGCGGGTCTGGAAAAGATCACTGGCGGCGAGTTGCAGATTGACGGGCAGGTCGTGAATGACGTGCCGCCTGCGCAACGCGGCATTGCGATGGTGTTCCAATCCTACGCGCTATACCCGCATATGACGGTCCGCGAGAACATGTCGTTTGCGTTGAAGCTGGCGAAGAAAACACCAGCAGAGATTGACGAGGCGGTGAACCGTGCTGCCAAGATTTTGCAGCTTGATGAGTATTTGGATCGTTTGCCAAAGGCGCTTTCTGGTGGTCAGCGGCAGCGTGTTGCGATTGGCCGTTCGATTGTGCGTGATCCGAAGGTCTATCTGTTTGACGAGCCGCTTTCGAACCTAGATGCAGCGTTGCGCGTGGCAACACGGATTGAGATTGCGCAGCTCAAGGAATCGATGCCAGAAAGCACGATGATCTATGTGACCCACGATCAGGTTGAGGCGATGACGCTGGCGACCCGCATTGTAGTTTTGGCCAATAAGGGCATTGCGCAAGTTGGCACACCGCTTGATCTTTACGAGCGGCCAGAGAATGAATTTGTGGCCCAGTTTATTGGTTCACCTGCGATGAACATTCTGTCGGGTGAGATCACGGGCACGGGCAAAGAGACCACAATAACCCTGCATGGCGGGGGTGTCGCGAAGTCTGCGGTGCCGACACAGGCGGCTGATAAGGGGTTGAAGGTTAATATCGGCGTGCGGCCAGAGGATTTGGTGGCGACGACGGGTAAGGACTACGTCTTTGAAGGGAAGGTCAAGATTACAGAGGCCTTGGGTGAAGTCACGCTTTTGTATTTTGACAAGGTTGGAGATAACGATTCTGTCATTGGCAAGTTGCAGGGAATTCACAAAGGTTTGCGTGGGACGTCTGTACGTATGACCGCTGATCCCGCGAAGGTGCAGATTTTCCACAATGGGCAATCGCTCTACTATCGGTAAGTCGCAATTTTTCGACGAAAAATCGAAGGTTTCCAATTTTCGTCGAAAATTGGTGACTAAAAGCAGAGCCTGATCTCGCCGCGATGGCAAATGAAGATGAACTGATTTCCTGTTTCGATCAGATGAAAACCACGATCTCGGACGGCATTCTCAAAGGTTTGCCGTCCGATTTCTTTTTCGACCCAAGAGATATTGCGGCGGACAACACCGCCATTTTGCGCTGATTTTGCGGAGAAAATCAGATCGAGCCAGCCTTGCGGCGCGTTTTGCAGTCGGGACACATACATGCCCCGACGCTATTTTACCTTGGTTAAATCAGTCTTAACGACGTGTTCTGCGACCTGTGCGTGCGCGGCCTTCGCCTTCTTTTACTGCAGGGCGGTTGAAGCCGATCCACTCACCGCCACCCGCATCGTTATTGGTGAGGAAGTTGGCGGCGCGGATGGCCTCCATTTCCTTACCGGCGCGCGGCAGGGTGGAGCCGAGACCAAAGATCGTCACGAAAGTTTCGTCGTCGATATCTTCTGGCAGAATGATACCAGCCTCAAGGACTTGTAGCTTTTTCTCAGCGATCTTGAGGGGGCCAATGGGCAGGGCCACTGGGTTCATGATCGCAGAAGTCATCCCTGCAGCCATCGCCATTGGCAAAAACGCGTTGTTGATGCCGTGACGGTTTGTCAAACCAAACGAGATGTTGGATGCGCCACAGGTCGTGTTCACACCGAGCTCTTCGCGCAAGCGGCGCACGAGTGCGAAAACTTGCAAGCCAGCGGTGCCCATTGCACCGATTGGCATAACCAGCGGGTCAACAACGATGTCGTGGGCAGGGATGCCAAAATCGGCGGCACGCTGAACGATCTTTTTTGCCACTTCAAAACGAACGTCGGGGTCTTCGGAAATGCCGGTGTCGTCGTTGGAAATCGCAACAACTGGTACGTTGTACTTCTTAACCAGTGGCAGCACGAGCTCCATACGCTCTTCTTCACCAGTCACCGAGTTCAACAGCGGGCGACCTTCGGCAGCCGCAAGGCCATTCTCAAGCGCACCTGGCACGGAGCTGTCGATGCACAGTGGGCAATCGGTCACGGCTTGCACGTGTTTGATCAGTTCCATCATCAGCGTCGGCTCGACAAAGTTGTTGTCGGCGTAGCGTGGATCTTCGGCCATTTTGTTCGAGAACACAGCGCCAGAGTTAATGTCGAGGATGTTCGCGCCAGCGGCCACTTGCGCAAGCGCATCGGCCTCAACGCGGGAAAAATCGCCGCGCTCAAGTTCTTCGTTCAGGATCTTACGACCTGTTGGGTTGATCCGTTCACCGATGACGGCAAAAGGTTGGTCAAACCCGATGATTGTGGTGCGGGTTTTAGATTCGACGATGGTGCGTGTCATGGCGCGGTCCTTAGGATTGAAGTGCAGGAACGGCAGACGCGCCGCCGTGGGAAATCGCCCAAGTGGCATTCGTTTTGATCCCGCCAAGCGGGAAGAAATGCACATGGGTAATGTTAAAGTCAGGGTTCGCAGCCTTATGGGCAGCAAGCTCTGTCAGGATCTGATTTGGCTCGTATGGCAAGAGCAGCTTGGTCACATCCATCGCCCGCTTTTGCAGAACCTTGAGGGATGGGCCAACGCCGCAAGCGATGGCGAATTTGATCAACGTCTGAAGCTTGGCAGGACCTGCGATGCCGATGTGGATCGGGATATCGATACCCGCGGCCTTCAGGCTATCTGCCCATTTGATAATCGGGCCTGCCTCGAAGGCAAATTGTGTGGCAAGTGCCATTTGTGCGTCAGAGGTCTCGGCGAATTTCGCCTTCCAGCGCAACGCATCCATGACGTTTTTATCAGACCCGTCAGGGTCTATGTCTTTGTTGCCCTCGGGATGGCCCGCAACGTGCAGACGCTTGAAACCTGCCTTGCCGAACAGGCCGCTTTCCAAAAGCTGCATAGAGCTGTCGAATTTGCCGTGCGGGGTTGCGACACCGCCAGCAAGCAAAAGCGCCTGATCAACCCCAGCCTCACCTTGGTAACGAGCGATCCAGTCGGCGAGAGTTGCCTCGTCTTTGATGATGCGCGCGGGGAAGTGCGGCATGACCTTATAGCCTTCGTCAGCGACGCGTTTGGCAGTCGCGACCATATCCTCAATCGGCGTGCCCTCGATATGGGCGATGTAGACGCGTGTGCCAGCGGGCAGGAGCTCTTTGAAGCTTTCGACCTTTTCGGCGGTGCGCGGCATCACCTCAATGGAGTAATCCTTGAGGAAAGCCTCAACCTTTGGATCAACACCGACGGGTGCGGCTTCTTTTTTCTTCATGAATGGCAGCAGGGACATTGTATTCTCCGTTTCTAAGAGGGCTTATGCCCAGCCGTCGTTTGCGATGAGTGTTTTGATGCGCTCTTGGTCGTATTCGGCCTCGATGCGTGCGACCTCGGCGGCAGCAACGTCAGCGTCTTCGCCGTCAACGGCGTAGGGTGAGGCCTTGCGGAACCCTTCCAGATAAGCGTCGCTTTCGGCGGCACCTGATTTCATCGCCGCGCGGTCAATCGCTTGCTCAAAGCGCTCTGGCAAAGGCAGTTTCGTGCCGCGTCGCCCTTTGCCTACGATAACTTGCGCAGGCATATCGCGCCAATAAACGATCGTGACGTCAGCCATGTGATTCCTCCCTATGGGGCGTTTCCGCCCAAAAACCTTAAACCCTTTTACGCATGGATTTCCGTCAACCGATGTCGGTTTTCGACATGGTGGACGCATCCAGCGACGGGGGCGACATTGCCTGCGCATCCCATGAATGGCCATGGCCGAAGTTTTCAAGATAGTGATGCGCCTCATTCACTTTGAGCGCATGTCGCCGCTTGCTTGTGGACACAATGCACCCTACCTTAGAGCTAACTCGAAATGGAGGGCGTGCAAATGGCGCCTAAGCGTCCTAACGGTGCGGGCGCGTTCCCAATAGCGGTCGAAACCCCCGCGCCAAATCCGCCTGATCCCACGGCCCTTTACGCGGCTTTGGACTTAGGCACGAATAGTTGTCGAATGCTGATTGCCCAACCAAAGGGCAGTCAGTTTCACGTGTTGGATAGTTTTTCCAAGTCGGTGCAGTTGGGGCAAGGCTTAGAGAGCTCTGGGAAATTGTCACGTGCGTCGATGAACTGTACTGTCAACGCGATGCGTATTTGCCGCCAAAAGCTGGAACGCCACGGCGTGACCAATATGCGTTTGGTGGCAACCGAGGCCTGCCGTCGTGCGCGTAATGGCGAAAATTTTGTGGCCCAAGTGCGCCGTGAAACGGGATTGGAGCTCGAGATTATCAAGCCAGAGGAAGAGGCCCGCTTGGCCGTGATTTCCTGTGCGCCGCTGGTCAGCACCAAGACTGAACAGCTTTTGGTTGTCGATATTGGTGGTGGCTCGACGGAACTTGTCTGGATTGATCTGACGAACGTGCCAGAACGCGAACGCCCGCGGGCGATTATGCGGCTACACAAAGGGTTCAAGTCCGATCCCGGCCCTTTTGCGGCCGCCCGCGTCGTCGATTGGATTTCCGTGCCTTTGGGAGTGGCCACGTTGCGCGACCAGTTTGAGGATGTCGAAGATGACGCGGCACGCTTTGCGCTGATGTCGTGGTTCTTTGAGGAAAGCTTAGAGGATTTTTCACCCTATGCTGCCGCGCAAACCCGTGAAGGGTTCCAGATTGTGGGTACAAGCGGGACGGTCACGACCGTCGCGGCCAGCCACTTGGGCCTCAAGCGCTATGATCGCACGAAGGTTGACGGGTTGCGCATGTCCACAGACCAAATTGACGCTGTGATCCAAAATTACCTGAACATGGGGCCAGCGGGACGGCGTGCAGACCCCCGAATTGGCAAGGATAGGCAGGCTTTGATCATGTCGGGGGCTGCGATTTTACAGACGTTGATGCGGCTTTGGCCAACCGATAGGTTGTCGGTGGCGGATCGTGGCCTGCGTGAAGGGCTACTTTATGCACAGATGTCAGCACATGGGGTTCTCGAAGATACACCTTACTGATAAAGGGCGTGTTCGAGATAGAAAGCGAACGATATGGCACAGACACCAAAGAAGAATACATCAGGCCGCGGCCAGCGTGATTTGACCGTCAAGGTAAAGTCGGCGCGAGGCCGCACGATGTCTTCAACCAAATGGTTGCAGCGTCAGTTGAACGACCCTTACGTGGTACGTGCCAAGGCCGAAGGATTCCGTGGTCGCGCCGCCTATAAGATCATGGAACTGGACGATAAATTCCACTTTCTGACCAATGGCGCACGTGTTGTTGACCTTGGTGCTGCACCGGGTGGCTGGTGTCAGGTTGCTGTGCCGCGCATCAACGCGCTTGGTGAGAAAAAGGGCAAGGATATTGGTACGATTTTGGGTGTCGATTTGCAGGAGATGGAGCCGATTGCGGGCACTGTTTTGCATCAACTCGATTTCTTGGCCGATGATGCTGACAAGCAGGTCATGGAATGGCTTGGCGGGCAGGCGGACGTTGTGATGTCGGATATGGCGGCGTCAAGCTGTGGCCATAAACAGACCGATCACCTGCGGATTATGGCGCTTTGCGAGGCTGCTGCCTACTTTGCGTTTGACGTGCTGGCTGAGGGTGGCACGTTTGTGGCGAAGGTTTTGGCTGGTGGTGCTGAGGCTGAATTGAACCTGATGCTGAAGGTGCGATTCAAGAAGGTCGCCTATGTAAAGCCGCCTTCAAGTCGTTCTGACAGTTCGGAAAAATTCGTTGTGGCGTCTGGGTTTAAGGGCAATCCTTCAGACGAGGAGTAACTTTGTCTGCCAGTCTGCACAGGCGGTGACGAACCGCTCGGACGGGGCTCCATCAGTCACAAAGTGATCCACCTCTGAGACCGATCCGATCCGCACAGGCGCCTTGCGGGTGAATTTCGATTTGTCCGCCACAAGGATGCTGGACCGTGCCGCATCAAGGATCTGACGGCTGACGCGTACTTCCTCTGGATCAAAATCCAAAAGGTCTCCGTTGGGATCAATTGCGGAGGCCCCGATCACCGCGATATCGACCTTGAACCGCGCAATTGCGAGTGCCGCAAGATCGCCAACCAAGCCACCATCTTTGCGGCGGAGCGTGCCACCGGCGACCACTACCTCGCAAGACGATTTTCCCGCTAAGATATTGGCAACGTTCAGGTTATTTGTCACAACCATTAAGTCACGATGGGCAAGAAGGGCATGGGCCACAGCCTCTGTCGTGGTGCCGATATTGAGGAAAAGCGATGCGTTGTCGGGGATCAACTGTGCTGTGCGCTTTGCAATCCGTTGCTTGGCATCACGGCTGAGTGCGCGGCGGTCGTCATAGGCGATGTTGCGCACGCCAGAGGGTAGAACGGCGCCGCCATGTACCCGTTCCAAAAGCCCTGCCGCACAAATCTCGCGCAGGTCGCGGCGGATTGTTTGCACTGTGACGCCAAGATCGAGTGTGAGGTTCGTCGCCTCAACTTTGCCAGCTAGGCGGGCTTGGTTTAAGATAGCTGAATGGCGGGTGAGTGTTTCCATATGTTCGTATTAAGTGAAATTACGAAAGCGTTATAGGACTATTTCTTATTTTATAAAGGTTCGTTTGTTGAGCATAAGAACAAACATTTCGTTTGTCCTTGCGGTAACTTTACGAAAGCTTACCCATAATCCAAACCTATGGATCAAGATTATGACAGCAGATTTCGACCTCTTTATCATCGGCGGTGGCATTAACGGGACCGGCATTGCGCGGGATGCGCAGGGGCGCGGGCTGCGTGTCGCTCTGGCGGAAATGAACGACCTTGCGTCGGCCACGTCTTCGGCTTCGACGAAGTTGTTTCACGGCGGCTTGCGCTATTTGGAATTTTTCGAATTCAAGCTGGTGCGCAAAGCATTGATCGAGCGTGAGGTGCTGCTTTCTGCCATGCCGCATATCTCATGGCAGATGCGATTTGTGTTGCCATATCATAAGGATATTCGTTTTGAGGGGGACACACCGGCTTCAAAACTACTGACGCTGTTCATGCCTTGGATGAAGGGACGCAGGCCCGCTTGGTTGATCCGATTTGGGCTATTTCTTTACGATCATTTGGGCGGGCGCAAGGTTCTGCCAGCCACTGCGACGCTTAACCTGACGACGGCACCTGAAGGCAAGCCGCTGAAGGGGAAATTCACCAAAGCCTATGAGTATTCGGATTGCTGGGTCGAGGATTCGCGACTTGTCGTGTTGAATGCCCGTGATGCCGAAATGCGGGGCGCGAAAATCATGACGCGCACCAAAGTGGTTGAGGCGAAAAGGGTTGGCGACCTGTGGGAAATCACGTTGGAGGGCGGGCAGGTGGTGACTGCACGGGCGTTGGTGAATGCGGGCGGTCCTTGGGTCGAGAATATCATCAAAGACCGTATTCATGTGGATGCGACCGAAGGTGTGCGGCTGGTGCGCGGGTCGCATATCGTGACCAAGCGGTTGTTTGATCACGACAAAGCGTATTTCTTTCAGGGCGAGGATGGGCGGATCATTTTTGCGATACCCTACGAGACCGATTTCACGCTGATTGGCACCACAGATGCCGAGCATGACGATCCGAATACGAAGCCTTTCGCGACGGATGCAGAGCAAGATTATCTCGTCGCTTTTGCAAACCAGTATTTTGAAGCCACGATCACCCGCGATGATATCGTTTGGAGCTATTCCGGCGTCCGGCCGCTTTATGATGACGGCGCAAAATCGGCCACGGCGGCCACGCGAGAGTATGTTTTGACTCTCAATGATGATGGTGCGCCGCTCCTAAACGTCTTTGGCGGCAAGATCACGACCTACCGTAAACTCGCCGAGGATGCGCTTGCGAAACTCACGCCCCTTATTGGCGGTCTGAGCAATTGGACGGCCGGTGTGCCTTTGCCGGGCGGAGATTTTGGCGGCAAGAGTTATGAGGATATTGTGCGCGATGTGATGTCGAAATATCCATTTGCATCAGAGACTTGCGCTCGCAGGTTCGTGCGTGCTTATGGCATGGATTCTTTTGTTATCTTAGGCAAGGCTGCGAGTGAGGCTGACCTTGGTGTGAAGTTTGGCCCGACACTGTCATCACGGGAAATCGATTGGCTGATGGCAAACGAATACGCGCAAACGGCCGAGGACATTGTCTGGCGGCGGTCCAAAATGGGACTGCATTTGACGCCCGAACAGATTGCGGCGATTGATCACTATATGAAGGCGGCCTGATGCTGCACGTGGGAGGCATATCATGACCTATATTCTGGCTATCGACCAAGGCACGACATCGAGCCGTGCGATCATTTTTGACGGCAAAATGCAGGTCAAAGCGACAGCGCAGATGGAATTTAAACAACATTTCCCGCAGTCGGGCTGGGTTGAACATGATGTGTCGGATATTTGGTCCTCGACCGCCTCGACCTGCCGTGGGGTGATTGAGAAATCGGGCGTGTCCGTCAGAGAGATTGCCGCGATTGGCATCACCAATCAGCGCGAGACGACCCTCGTGTGGGACCGCGAAACTGGCAAGCCGATCCATAATGCGATTGTCTGGCAGGACAGACGGACGTCCGAGATGTGTCAGGCGCTCAAGGCCGAAGGATTTGAGGCGGAAGTTACAGAAAAGACGGGGCTTTTGCTTGATCCGTATTTCTCGGGGACCAAGCTCAAGTGGCTGTTGGACAATGTCGAGGGTGCCCGTTTGAGGGCCAAAGCGGGCAAGCTTATGTTCGGTACGGTGGATTGTTACCTGATTTGGAAGCTGACGGGTGGCGCGGTACACGCCACGGACGCGACCAATGCCGCCCGCACGATGCTTTATAATATCCGCGAGGGAAAGTGGGACGCCGAGATTTGTGCCCGTTTTGACATTCCGTTGGATATGTTGCCAGAGGTGCGCGATTGCGCGGCTGATTTTGGTACCACGCGGGCCGATCTTTTTGGCAAAGAACTCCCAATCTTGGGGGTTGCAGGCGACCAGCAGGCGGCAACCATCGGGCAGGCGTGTTTTGGCGCTGGTATGCTGAAATCGACCTATGGGACGGGCTGTTTTGCGTTGCTGAATACAGGCGACACATTGGTGCGCAGCCAAAGCCGCTTGCTTGGCACTATCGCCTATCAATTCGACGGCAAGCCGACCTACGCTCTCGAAGGCTCCATTTTTATCGCAGGCGCTGTCGTGCAATGGCTGCGTGAGGGGCTAAAAATGATCCGCGAAGCCAGCGAGACGCAACCCTTGGCCGAAAGTGCCGATCCGACCCAAGAACTGTATATGGTGCCTGCTTTTACGGGCCTTGGCGCGCCGTATTGGGACGCAGAGGCGCGTGGCGCGATCTATGGGATTACGCGCAATTCGGGACCTGCAGAGTTTGCTCGCGCGGCGTTAGAAAGCGTCGGGTTTCAGACCCGTGACCTACTTGAAGCCATGAAAAGCGACTGGCAAGATGCTGATGATAAAGGCGTTTTGCGGGTTGATGGGGGGATGAGCGCGTCCGATTGGTCGATGCAGTTCCTGTCCGATATCATCGGCGCACCCGTTGATCGACCTAAGGTGCTTGAGACCACGGCGCTTGGGGCTGCATGGCTCGCGGGGATGAAGGCTGGGGTCTATCCCGATCAGGCTGGATTTGCTTCGAAATGGGCCTTGGATCGCCGTTTTGAGCCGCAGATGGATGAAGCGACCCGAGCACGGCGTTATGCAGGTTGGAAAGATGCTGTGAAGCGGACGCTGACCTAGGCTTGTCCCATTTCCCAGACGTCGAATTCGGCAGCACATTTCTTGCGGAACTTTTCTTCGACCTCGAGCGAGAGGGTGAGCGACAACTCTGGCGACACATTGAGGCGTTTGAATTCGACAGTTGTTTCCAGCCGCTCCTCAAGGAAGGCGATCAATTTGTCTTGGGCCTCGTAACGAAAGAGGTAGTCAACGCCGATCTCACCTTCGCCGACAATCAAGAACTTGGCCTGAGATCCGACATTGGCGAAAGGGGCGGGCTTGCCCTTGCAGTATTCCAGTACAAAATCGTCGAATGTCATGTCGCGCGTGCTGTTTTCATGGCCAATTAAATCGTCGCGATACCGGTAGCGATACCAGCTTGAAAGCCAATCTATCGGATGGCGGACCACGGCAAAAAGCTCAGGTGTTTGACCGCCTGCTTGCACAAAATATGGCTTAAGGAATCGGTTGTAACGGTAACAAGCCGAGTGTTTTAGGATCGGTGGGTCGCGCAAAACCATCGATGCACGTGGCGCCAGCGCGCCTTCTATGGCCGTTGTTCCCGTTTTGGGCACCGCGAGGAAAACCAGATTTTCCTTCCAGAAAACAAGCATTTGAGAGCCACCTTTCAAGCATTTCTTGGGCAAGTTAGCGCATTCATTGAAGATTAACCACTCTCGGGCAATGTATTTTCTAGAAGATTTTTGTTGTATTGTTCTTGTTTTGGTCTCATTGGTTAACAAGAACATATGCGGAACAAAGCATCAATTGTCGCCCCGCGCAGGGTGTGAAATAAGGACAAAACAAATGGCAACGGCAGAGCTTCTCAAAATGACAGATAAAAAGACAGCGGACAAAGAAAAGGCGCTTGAAAGCGCTCTGGCGCAGATCGAGCGGCAGTTCGGTAAGGGCTCTATCATGAAGCTCGGCGGCCAGAACCAGATGCCTGATATCGAGGCAACGAGCACGGGTTCGCTTGGTCTTGATATTGCGCTTGGGATCGGAGGCCTGCCAAAGGGTCGTGTCATTGAGATTTATGGTCCAGAATCATCAGGCAAAACCACGCTGACACTGCACGCGATTGCGGAAGAGCAGAAAAAGGGTGGCGTATGTGCGTTTGTTGATGCCGAGCATGCGCTTGATCCGCAATATGCCAAGAAGTTGGGCGTGAACCTTGATGAGCTGTTGATTTCGCAGCCCGACACTGGTGAACAGGCACTTGAAATCGTTGATACGCTGGTGCGCTCAGGTGCTGTCAGCATGGTGATCGTCGATTCCGTGGCCGCCTTGACGCCAAAGTCCGAGCTTGAAGGTGACATGGGCGATTATTCGGTTGGTGTGCATGCGCGTCTGATGTCGCAAGCGATGCGCAAATTGACAGGCTCCATCAACAAGTCTGGCTGTATGGTGATTTTCATCAACCAAATCCGGATGAAAATTGGTGTGATGTTTGGTTCACCTGAGACGACGACTGGCGGTAACGCCTTGAAATTCTATGCGTCTGTACGCCTTGATATCCGCCGCATTGGGTCGATCAAGGACCGTGACGAGGTCGTCGGTAACGCCACCCGGGTGAAGGTTGTGAAAAACAAGGTCGCACCACCTTTCAAGCAAGTCGAATTCGACATCATGTATGGCGAAGGCATCTCCAAGACGGGCGAGCTGCTTGATTTGGGCGTAAAGGCTGGTGTCGTTGAAAAATCTGGCGCTTGGTATAGCTACGGTGACGAGCGTATGGGACAGGGACGTGAAAATTCTAAGATTTTCTTGAAAGAAAATCCTGCTGTGGCCAATGAGATCGAAGACAAGATTCGAGCAGCCCATGGTCTTGATTTTGGGATGAGCGGCGATTCTGATGACGGGAACGTCATGGACGATTAATCCCAATTTTCGTCGAAAATTGGATGGGCGCTGCAACTTGCGGCGCCCTTTTTCTTTGCCTTGTGGACACTGCGGGGCTGGGGGGGTATTTCTGCGCTAACTCTTTAATTTAGCCGAAAGCCGCCAATGACCAGTCTTTCCGATATCCGCTCAACCTTCCTCGATTTTTACAAGCGCAACGGCCATGAAGTCGTGGCGTCCAGCCCACTTGTCCCACGCAATGATCCGACGTTGATGTTCGCGAACTCCGGGATGGTGCAATTCAAAAACCTGTTCACGGGCTTAGAGACCCGCGACTACAAACGCGCAACATCGTCGCAGAAATGCGTGCGCGCAGGCGGCAAGCACAACGATCTCGACAACGTGGGTTACACAGCGCGTCACCATACGTTTTTCGAGATGCTCGGCAACTTCTCCTTTGGCGATTACTTCAAGAACGAAGCGATCCCATTTGCGTGGGAACTGCTGACCAAGGATTTCGGCATCAACAAAGATAAGCTGCTGGTCACGGTCTATCATACGGACGATGAGGCCGCGAATATCTGGAAAAAAGTCGCGGGCCTTTCTGACGATCGCATCATTCGTATTCCGACAGATGATAACTTTTGGCGGATGGGACCGACGGGCCCGTGTGGTCCTTGCACCGAGATATTCTACGATCACGGGGATAAAATTTGGGGTGGTCCTCCAGGCTCTGTCGATGAGGATGGAGACCGCTTTATCGAAATCTGGAACCTCGTTTTCATGCAAAACGAGCAATTTGAGGATGGCTCAATGCGCGCCCTCGACATGCAGTCGATTGATACGGGCATGGGGTTAGAGCGCATTGGTGCGCTGTTGCAGGGCAAGCACGACAACTACGACACGGATTTGATGCGCGCGTTGATCGAGGCTTCCGCGCATGCGTCTTCCGTTGATCCCGATGGCGACATGAACACGAGCCACCGCGTGATCGCCGACCACTTGCGCTCCACCTCCTTCCTGATCGCGGACGGCGTGATGCCATCCAACGACGGGCGCGGTTACGTGCTGCGCCGCATCATGCGCCGCGCGATGCGTCACGCGCATATGTTGGGCAACAAAGACCCGATGATGCACCGCTTGGTGCCAGAACTCGTCAAGCAGATGGGGGCGGCTTACCCTGAACTGGTGCAAGGCCAAAGCTTGATCGAAGAAACGCTGCTGAACGAAGAAATCCGTTTCAAGCAGACACTTGATCGCGGCCTGAAATTGCTCGACGACGAAGTGGCAGGCTTGGCCGAAGGTGCAAACCTGCCCGGTGAAGCGGCGTTCAAACTTTACGATACCTTTGGCTTCCCGCTTGATTTGACCCAAGACGCATTGCGCGAAAAGGGTCGGGCTGTTGACACTGCTGGTTTCGACACTGCGATGGCGGCCCAAAAAGCCATGGCGCGCGCCGCTTGGGCGGGTACTGGCGAGACGGCAGATGCCTCCGTCTGGTTCGATGTGGCCGACAAGCACGGTTCGACCGATTTCTTGGGCTATGACACGACAACGGCCGAGGGCCAGATTCTGGCACTTGTCACCTCGGATGGCAGCGCCACGACTGAGGCCACAGGCAAGGTTGAGGTCGTGTTCAACCAAACGCCGTTCTACGCTGAATCGGGTGGTCAGGTTGGCGACACAGGCATCCTGCGCACTGAAACTGGCGAGGCGAAAATCACGGACACCAAAAAGGTTGCAGGCGTTTTTGTCCACGTGGCCGAGGTGACCAAAGGCGAGATCAAAAAGGGGCAGGGCGCGGAATTGATCGTTGATCCATCCCGCCGCGATGCGATCCAAGCGAACCACTCTGTGACCCACCTCCTCAACGAGGCGTTGCGCAATGCGCTTGGCGATCACATCGCACAGCGCGGCTCGCTGAATGCGCCCGATCGCCTGCGTTTCGACTTTAGCCATAATAAGGGCTTGTCGGCGGCAGAATTGGTGGCCGTGCAGGACGAGGTCAACGCCGTGATCCGCCAAAACGGCAAGGTTGAGACCCGCGTGATGACGCCAGATGATGCCCGCGCGCTTGGT
>Ga0102903_1000226_pt1 | contig 22225 bp, 20 predicted proteins | sample Colrivmet1555C02_FD_78497 | JGI IMG/M metagenome (GOLD analysis project Ga0102903, IMG submission 78497) | Estuarine microbial communities from the Columbia River estuary - metaG 1555C-02 | ecosystem: Environmental > Aquatic > Marine > Intertidal zone > Estuary | place: USA: Columbia River... | reverse complement strand
GAAACTTCAGGGAATGGGACTGTTCGACTCGAACCGCAAGCGGGCTCTGCCGCGTTATCCAAGGCACATCGGGGTTGTGACGTCATTGGGGGCGGCAGCGTTACATGACGTGGTTTCCGTATTTGCGCGGCGCACTCCTCACATTCGGGTCACGGTGTTTCCGTCTGCAGTCCAGGGCAGCAACGCGCCACGCGAGCTTGTTCAGGCCTTGCAACGTGCAAGCGTGCTACAGCGCGATGGCATGTCATGTGACCTCATACTACTGGTTCGCGGCGGTGGATCCCTCGAAGACCTTTGGGCCTTCAACGACGAGGGCTTGGCGGTCGCGATTGCCAACAGTGCGCTGCCTGTGGTGAGCGGGGTGGGGCATCAGACCGACTTTACGATTGCCGATTTCGTTGCCGATCTGCGAGCCCCAACACCAACCGCAGCGGCCGAGTTGGTCTCAGAGGACACCACGGCGCTAAACGCTGCGCTTGCTGACCACGCGAGTGCGCTCGCCGATGGCGTGCAATGGGTGCTCGACCGAGAGAGCCAGCGCTGCGACCGTTTGACCAGTCGCTTGGTCCGTCCCAGCCAGCGCTTGGCCCAACAGCAAAGGCGGCTAACCCAAGCTGGGCATGCACTATCAAACGCACTGCGCGGGCATTTGACGCGTGCGGGGTTTGGGTTTCAGCAGGCCCGTCTCGCTTGGTTGGCAAGTGCCGGGGTTGGTCTAAAAACGAAGCGCGAGTCTCTAGAGCGTTTGGCGTTGCGATGGCAAGGGACGAGTCCCAAAGCCGCTTTGGATCGGGGCTATGCCTGGGTTCAGGGGCCGGATGGGCAAGCCGTTCACACCGTGGGCAGTGTGTCGCGCGGCGATCACTTACGCTTGGTCATGCGCGACGGGGAGCTAGGCGCCACCGTCGATGCAGTCGAACCCGATTGACGGAACGGGGCCTCCGATACTTGAACCCCGTCTCGGTAAGGGAAATCGTTGCCCCCTACAATACAAGCTATCCAAACTTTTCAACAGCTAATAGGACGCATCATGGAACATACACTGCCCGCATTGCCTTACGCCATCGACGCCTTGGCACCGCACTACAGCCAAGAGGCCTTCGAATACCACCACGGTAAACACCATAACGCCTACGTTGTGAACCTTAATAACCTCCAAAAAGGCACTGAATTCGAAAACATGGATCTGGAATCCATCGTCAAGAAGTCAAGCGGCGGCGTTTACAACAACGCGGCGCAAATTTGGAACCACACCTTTTTCTGGAGCTGCATGAAGCCCGCGGGCGGTGGTCAGCCTTCAGGCGCTTTGGCCGCAGCGATTGATGCGAAATTTGGAAGCTACGCGGCTTTCAAAGAAGCATTCGTCAAGTCCGCTGTTGGCAACTTTGGTTCAGGCTGGACCTGGTTGGTTAAAAAGGCTGACGGCAGCGTCGATATCGTCAACACTGGGCCTGCAGGCACCCCGTTGACTACCGATGACAAGGCGTTATTTACCGTTGATGTATGGGAGCATGCCTACTACATCGATTACCGGAATGCCCGCCCCAAGTTTGTGGAAACTTTCCTGGACCAATTGGTTAACTGGTCATTCGCGGAAGCCAACTTCGCGTAATCGCGCGCTTTGTTTGACTTTAAAAAGCAGCCTTCGGGCTGCTTTTTTTGTGTCGATTGATCTTGTTATGTCCAGCCGATCCAGAATCGGCGATCAGCGCACGAGACCGCCTATCCTTGTGCCAGTGCCAAAGCCACGCTTGGCGAACCACCCGGCGTTCATTTCCAGCACATAGCGCACAGGCTTTTCGGCACAGTGGGTTTGCGTGCTTTGCGGCGTCATATCTGCCACATTCACCACGGCGCCTGCGTCGTCGATGAAGGCTGCACTCAGCGGAATCAGCGTATTTTTCATCCAAAAGCAGTACCGATCGGGTTGTTCAAATATAAACAACATCCCCTCGTTTATGGGCATTTCACGGCGGTGCATCAGGCCGATGGCTCGCGTGTCGTTGTCCGCTGCCACTTGAGCCACGATGCGGTGCATGCCCGCACTCAGTTCGATGCGTTTGAGGTGAAGTTGCGGACTTTCGGCCTGTGCCGCAGCCATCGCGATAAGGGCGCCGATTGGCAGCGCAATCACGCGAAAGTAGCGGTTGAGGCGACTCAAAATAGACAACATGCGGGGCTTGATAGGCGTCGGTTGCGATGGGCCATTATGGGCTGAAACTTATATAAGACTGTCAGGATTTTGCAGGCTTTACGGGCTAAAATATTGGGTTGAGTAATCGAAACTCGATGCTTTTTAACTGCAACTGCTCTTACCCGGAGACTTCCACCGCTATGTACCAGCATATCAAAGTGCCTACCAAAGGCGAAAAAATCACCGTCAACGCCGACATGTCCCTGACGGTCCCGGACATGCCGATCATCCCCTATATCGAGGGTGATGGTACGGGTATGGACATCACCCCTGTGATGCTTAAGGTGGTCGATGCGGCCGTGGCCAAGGCCTACGGTGGTAAGCGCGAAATCCAGTGGATGGAAGTTTATGCTGGTGAAAAGTCGACCAACATCTACGGCCCCGATGTGTGGTTGCCCGCCGAAACGCTCGATGCGGTCCGTGACTACGTCGTCTCGATCAAAGGTCCTCTGACGACACCCGTGGGTGGCGGTATTCGCTCGCTCAACGTGGCTTTGCGCCAGGAGCTTGACCTGTATGTCTGCTTGCGCCCCGTCCGCTACTTCGCTGGCGTACCAAGCCCGCTCAAAGAGCCCGAGAAGACCGACATGGTGATCTTCCGCGAGAACTCAGAGGACATCTACGCCGGCGTTGAATTTGAAGCCGAGAGTGAAAAAGCCAAACGCCTCATCAAGATCTTGCAAGATGAGTTTGGTGTGACCAAAATTCGCTTCCCCAATACGTCTGGTATCGGTATCAAGCCGGTGTCGCGTGAGGGCACCGAGCGTTTGGTGCGGAAAGCGATTCAGTACGCAATTGACAACGACAAGCCGAACGTGACCATCGTGCACAAAGGCAACATCATGAAGTTCACCGAAGGTGGCTTCCGCGATTGGGCCTATGGCCTGGCTCAAAAAGAATTCGGTGCCGAGTTGATCGATGGCGGCCCCTGGTGCAAGTTCAAAAACCCCAAGACGGGCAAAGAGATCATCGTCAAAGACAGCATCGCCGACGCGTTCTTGCAGCAGATTTTGCTCCGACCCGCGGAGTACAGCGTGATTGCGACGCTCAACCTGAACGGCGACTACGTGTCCGACGCGTTGGCTGCGCAGGTGGGCGGTATCGGTATTGCGCCGGGTGCAAACCTGTCTGACTCAATCGCTATGTTCGAGGCCACGCACGGGACGGCGCCAAAGTACGCGGGTAAGGACTACGTGAACCCTGGTTCCGAGATTTTGTCTGCTGAAATGATGCTCCGTCACATGGGTTGGGTTGAGGCAGCCGACCTGATCATTGCATCAATGGGTAAGTCAATCGCGAGCAAGCAGGTGACCTATGACTTCGCGCGCTTGATGGACGGCGCCACCCAAGTGTCTTGCTCAGGCTTTGGTGACGTCATGATTGCAAACATGTAATCCGACTTTTCGCGATAAAAAAGCCGCCAGTTAGTCACTGGGGGCTTTTTTTTCGTCTAAACGTCCCCAATTATTGGATAGAGAAATTTTTGAGACCCCATGATTTAGGGGGCATGCGATTGTCGCTACACTGTACGAGACGAGCTGTGATTGCAACCCCAATGGACGCTACGAAACCTCTTTCCATGGCAGAACCGAAGAAACCGTTTTTACCGGCGTTTCCACCCATCAACCCGCAAGGGGACGATGCGTTGGTGCTGGATCGTCTGACCGACAAAGTCAAGCCGCCGCAGATGTATCAGGTGGTCCTCCTGAATGACGATTTCACGCCAATGGAGTTCGTGGTCTTTGTGATCCAAGAGTTCTTCAACAAACCTCGGGAACAAGCTACGCAAATCATGCTCAAAATTCACCTAGAAGGGAAAGGCATCTGTGGTGTCTTTCCGCGCGATATCGCACACACCAAAGTGGAGCAAGTGGCCATGACTGCCAGAGAGTCTGGTCATCCGTTACAGTGTGTAGCAGAGCCTGTTGAATGACATCTCAAAAACCCTATTTGCCCCAAAGCCAACGTAAGGAACTCAAATGATCGCTCAAGAACTTGAAGTCAGCTTGCACATGGCCTTTGTCGAGGCTAGACAACAGCGCCACGAATTTATTACGGTCGAGCACCTGCTGCTGGCATTGCTCGATAACCCCAGCGCCTCCGAGGTGTTGAAGGCCTGCTCGGCCAACATCGATGAGTTGCGCAAATCGCTGACCCAATTCATAGCCGACAACACCCCACAAGTTGCGGGCACGGATGATGTCGACACGCAACCCACGCTGGGTTTCCAGCGTGTTATTCAGCGTGCCATCATGCATGTGCAAAGCACAGGTAGCGGAAAAAAAGAAGTGACTGGCGCCAATGTGCTGGTCGCGATCTTCGGTGAGAAAGACTCCCATGCGGTTTACTACCTGCACCAGCAGGGGGTGACACGTCTCGACGTGGTGAATTTCATTGCGCACGGCATCCGTAAAGGTGAGCCTCCTGAGGCCAGCAAAGGCGATTCTGATGGTGCAAGCGACGAGAGTGCTGCTTCCAACGGTAACGAGCGTAGTGAGAAAGCATCGCCGCTCGATCAGTTCACCGTGAATCTGAACCAACAAGCCAAAGACGGCAAGATCGATCCCTTGATTGGGCGCGAATATGAGGTCGAACGCACGATTCAAATCCTGTGCCGTCGCCGCAAAAACAACCCCTTATTGGTGGGGGAGGCTGGTGTGGGTAAAACTGCTATCGCCGAGGGTTTGGCGTGGCGCATCACCGAAGGCTCGGTGCCAGAGGTACTTGCCGAGGCAAACGTCTATTCGCTGGATATGGGCGCTTTGCTAGCGGGCACCAAGTACCGTGGTGATTTTGAGCAACGCCTGAAGGGCGTTTTGAAGGCGCTCAAAGATAAGCCCAACGCCGTGCTGTTCATCGATGAGATCCACACCTTGATCGGGGCAGGAGCGGCGTCGGGTGGCACCATGGATGCATCCAACTTGCTGAAGCCAGCCTTGTCCAATGGCGGGCTGAAGTGCATAGGCGCGACCACGTTTACGGAATACCGCGGTATTTTCGAAAAAGACGCGGCATTGTCTCGCCGATTCCAAAAGATCGATGTGGTTGAGCCATCGGTCGCCGAGACGATCGATATTTTGAAAGGCCTCAAATCCCGGTTCGAGGAGCATCACAACGTGAAGTACGCGTTGGGTGCCTTGCAGGCCGCGGCTGAGCTGAGCGCGAAGTACATCAATGACCGCCAACTGCCCGACAAGGCAATCGACGTGATCGACGAGGCTGGTGCAGCGCAGCGTATCTTGACGCCCAGCAAGCGGAAAAAGACCATAGGCAAGGGTGATATTGAAGATATCGTCGCGAAAATCGCCCGTATTCCGCCCGCCAACGTTTCCAATGACGATAAGGGCAAGCTAAAGACCCTCGAGCGTGACCTGAAGAGCGTGGTGTTTGGGCAAGACAAGGCGCTGGAGGCACTTGCGTCAAGCGTGAAGATGGCGCGCGCCGGTCTGGGTAAGACAGACAAGCCCATCGGTTCCTTCTTGTTCAGTGGTCCCACAGGCGTGGGTAAGACCGAAGCGGCCAAACAACTGGCCTACATCATGGGGATCGATCTCATTCGCTTCGATATGAGCGAATACATGGAGCGCCATGCCGTGAGTCGACTGATCGGTGCGCCACCCGGATATGTCGGTTTCGATCAAGGGGGGCTGTTGACCGAGGCGGTCTCCAAAAAGCCGCATTGCGTCCTGTTGCTCGATGAAATCGAGAAGGCACATCCTGATGTGTTCAACGTCTTGCTGCAGGTCATGGATCACGGAACCCTAACCGACAACAACGGGCGCAAGGCTGACTTCCGCAACGTCATCGTCATCATGACGACCAATGCGGGCGCTGAAACCATGAGTAAGTCCACCATTGGATTCACGACAGCGCGCCAGTCGGGTGACGAAATGGGCGATATCAAGCGTCTATTTACACCTGAGTTCCGAAATCGTCTGGATGCGATCGTTAGTTTCAAAGCCCTTGACGAGCAAATTATTCTGCGGGTCGTCGATAAATTCTTGCTCCAGTTGGAGACCCAACTGGGCGAGAAGAAAGTGGACGTTACCTTCACAGACAGTGTGCGTAAGTTCTTGGCTAAGAAGGGCTTTGACCCGCTGATGGGCGCACGTCCCATGCAGCGCTTGATTCAGGACATGATTCGCAAGGCGCTTGCCGACGAGCTGCTGTTCGGGCAGTTGACCGATGGTGGCCGACTCACAGTCGATTTGGATGACAAGGACGAGATTGCCCTTGACATCCAGCCGCTTCCTGAGAAAAAGGGGCGCAACAAGGCTGAGGAAGCCGCTGCGTCCTGAAGTGCGCCCGTGATCCGCGATTGAACGAAAAGCCCGGCTTGCCGGGCTTTTTTATGCCCGTTCGTTGTCCGTATTGGTGTAACGCAAAACGTACAATGGCGACTGGCGATTTAATTTCATCAAAAGCGAGCGTTGTATGGCTGGTCATAGTAAGTGGGCAAATATTCAGCACCGAAAGGGGCGACAGGACGAGAAGCGTGGCCGGGTGTGGACGCGAGTGATTCGGGAAATCATGGTGGCGGCGAGACAAGGCGGCGCGGATTTGGATGCCAACCCCCGTTTGCGCCTCGCAGTTGAAAAGGCCAAGGGCGCCAACATGCCAGCGGACACCATCAAGCGAAATATTGACAAAGCGACCGGCAACCTGGAGGGCGTGAGTTACGAGGAAATCAGATACGAGGGTTATGGCGTCGCGGGCGCTGCCATCATCATCGACACCATGACGGATAACAAAGTGCGCACAGTTGCCGAGGTTCGGCATGTGCTCAGTAAGCACGGCGGTAATTTAGGCACAGAGGGTTCGGTGGCGTTTCAGTTCAAACACTGCGGTCAATTGGTCTTTGCGCCGGGTACCAACGAGGATCAGGTCATGGAAGTCGCACTAGAGGCTGGGGCCGAGGATGTCGTCACAGGCGACGACGGTGCTATCGAGGTCATTTGTGCACCCAGCGACTTTGAAGCGGTGAAGACTGCCTTGACATCAGCTGGCCTCACGCCGGAGGTCGCGGAAGTGACCATGCGGGCGGACAACACCATTGAGATCGCAGGCGATGATGCAGCCAAGATGCAGAAGCTATTGGATGCCATTGAGGACCTTGACGATGTACAAGACGTCTTTCATAACGCGGCTTTGGATCTCGCATGAAAGTCTTGGTCATCGGTAACGGAGGGCGAGAACACGCCCTGGCATGGAAGTTGGCGCAATCGCCTGAAACAGAGCGCGTTTTTGTTGCACCGGGTAACGGCGGTACGGCACTGGACCAGGCACTGGTCAATGTGCCCGTCACAGAGCTCGTCGAGTTGGTTGCGTGGGCGCGCGGTCAAGCCATCGACCTGGTTGTCGTTGGACCCGAGGCGCCGCTGGCTGCCGGTGCGGTTGACTTGTTCCGTGACGCACAGATTCCAGTTTTTGGTCCCACCAGAGCTGCGGCGCAATTAGAGAGTTCCAAGGCGTTTTCTAAAGCCTTCATGGCGCGGCACAACATACCCACAGCGGCCTTTGAGAGCTTCACCGATGTCGAGGCTGCGCACGCCTATATCGACCGAATTGGTGCACCAATCGTCGTTAAGGCGGACGGCTTGGCTGCGGGTAAGGGTGTTGTCGTCGCCATGACCACGGCGGAAGCGCACGCCGCCGTAGATAACATGCTGTTGGAGAATCGTTTAGGGGTGACCCACAACGCAGCCGGCGCGCGCGTGGTCATTGAGGCGTTTTTGGAGGGAGAAGAGGCCAGTTTCATCGTCGTGTGTGACGGCAAAACAGTCGTTCCACTCGCGACCAGCCAAGACCACAAACGTCTCCAAACTGGCGACTTGGGACCCAACACGGGCGGCATGGGTGCGTATTCACCGGCACCCGTTGTGACGCCATCGGTTTACGCGAAGGCCATGAGCGAGGTCATCATGCCGACCATTGAGGGTATGGCGAAAGACGGTATCCCCTTCACTGGCTTTCTTTATGCCGGCCTCATGATCACCCCAGCGGGTGACGTGAAAACCTTGGAATTCAATTGCCGCATGGGTGACCCCGAAACCCAGCCCATCATGATGCGTCTCACCAGCTCTCTGGCCGAGTTGATGCTAGCCGGTGCAACGGGGCGATTAGACCGCGTGGCGCTGACCTGGGACGATCGTCCCGCGCTGGGCGTGGTACTCGCGGCGGCCGGCTATCCTGCTGATCCACGAAAGGGTGATTTGATCTCGGGTATCCCGGCTGCGACGGCGGATGCGTTGGTGTTTCATGCGGGCACGACTTTGCAGGATGGCGAACTGCGCAGCAGTGGCGGGCGGGTGTTGTGTGCGACAGCGCTAGGGACGACCATCCAAGAGGCACAAACCAAGGCCTATACGTTGCTCCGTGCGATCACGCTAGAAGGTGCGCAGTACCGCACCGATATCGGCGCTCGGGCCATTCGTTAGGCTGACCGTATGAACGCAGCTCGTCCGACCGTTCTGGCGCGTGTCAGTCGGTGGTTATTGGAAACGGCGGGATGGCGGTTACTCGATTTGCCGCTGCCTGGGCCCCGTGGTGTGGTCGTTGCCTATCCCCACACCAGCAATTGGGATTTCATTGTCGGTTTGCTATTCAAAACGGCCATGGATTGGGATGTGCGCTTTTGGGCGAAAGACAGCCTGCTCAAGATTCCGGTTTTTGGCGCTTGGATTCGCTGGGTTGGCGCCGTTCCCGTTAATCGGTCGGGCTCGACGGGTCTCGTCCAAGAGACGGTAGAGGCCATGCGCTCAGCAGATCGTTTTTGGCTTGCACTCGCCCCAGAGGGCACACGTAGCCCGGTTAACGGGTGGCGCATGGGCTTTTTCCATGTTTGGAAGGCCGCTAATGTCCCTTTGGGAATCGCCGTGATCGATTATGGTCGCAAGGAGGTGGGCATCAAAGCCTATCTCTCGCCACAAGCAGAGTCTGAAGACGAGGCGTTTCAACGTATCGCTGACGCCATGGGTGACACCCGCGGATTTCATCCGTCACGCGCCGCGCCCATTCGACCCTATAAGAGAATTGAGTAACCCTGATTTGAGGACTTCCTGATGACCGAGAGTATCTCACCTGACACGGTTCGTGCTTATTTAAAAGATTTGCAGTATCGCATCATGTCCGCGATTGTCGCGCTGGACGGATCTGCTATCACGGTAGACGCTTGGCAGAAGCCCGCAGGTGAAAAGCTACAAGGGTCAGGCATCACACAAATACTGGAAAACGGTCCTATTTTTGAACGGGCGGGGTGCGGTTTCTCCGATGTATCTGGCCCGGGTCTGCCGCCCTCAGCCACAGAGCAGCGCCCTGAGCTCTCAGGCGCTCCCTTTGAAGCGATGGGGGTATCGCTCGTTTTCCACCCCAGGAACCCTATGGTGCCAACCGTTCACATGAACGTGCGCATGATCGCGGCGTTCCCCAAAAATGGGGCTGCGCCTGTTTGTTGGTTTGGCGGCGGTATGGATCTCACGCCCTACTATGGTTTTGAGGAGGATGCGGTGCACTTCCACCAGACCTGCGCGAATGCATTGGCGCCTTTCGGTGCAGACAAATACCCCCGCTTTAAAAAATGGTGTGACGAGTATTTCTACCTGAAACACCGGGGCGAGCAGCGCGGTGTCGGGGGTGTTTTCTTCGATGATTTTTCAGAGCTGGGACAAGCCCGAAGTTTTGAGATGCTCCAAGCGGTAGCCGATGCGTTTCTTGATGCCTATTTACCAATCGTCAGCCGTCGCAAAGACATGCCCTATGGTGAACGTGAGCGGCAGCACCAACTGAATCGCCGCGGCCGATACGTCGAATTTAACTTGGTGTGGGATCGCGGTACCCACTTTGGATTGCAATCAGGGGGGCGTACCGAGTCCATCCTGCTGTCCATGCCGCCGCACGCGACTTGGGGGTACACCGTGGTCCCTGACGCAGGGACGCCCGAGCACGCCTTGCTGACTGACTTCTTGGTACGCAAAGACTGGTTGCCCACCAGCTGACCCCGTGACAACTCAGCCACCGCACATCGGCGTATTCGGTGGGGGTTTTGATCCCCCACATGTCGCACACGTGCGACTGGTTGAAACGGCCAAAAGAGTCTTGCATCTTGATCGTGTCATCGTGGTGCCGACTGGGCAAGCAGGACACAAGCAGCCTTCAAAAACACCGGCTGAACATCGACTGGCCATGGCTTGTTTGGCGTTTGCGGGTGTCGAGGGTGTCGAGGTGGATGACTGCGAAATTAAGCGTGACGGTCCGAGTTGGATGGTTGATACCCTTGCAAGCTTAAAAGATCGCGCCAATGGGGGCGGCGAAACCACCCAAACGGTGGCACGTTGGACCTTGATTTTGGGGCTCGATCAGCTGACACGCTTTGAGACGTGGGTTCAGTGGCAAAATATAGCCCGTGCGTGTGAGTTGGCGGTCGCCTACCGGCCTGACGGTTTAGGAGGACAGTCAATTGACGCAGCGGCCTGGCGTGAGAAAGGGGTCCGGGTAACGTCCCTACCTTTCGAATGGCAAGCCGTGAGCTCTAGCGCTTTGCGCGCTGCGATTGCTGAGCAAGGATGCGCCTCGGTCCAAGCCGATTGGCGCGCACTGGTGCCGCCGGAAGCTGCGCGGTATATTTGTGAAAACCAGCTGTACGCCACAAACTGAGACTGGCTCAGGCATTGTTTAAAAAATTTTTATTGATTACCTATGAAAAAAACCGCTGATGTCATCGCCCTGCAAGGCCTCATTGTTGATGCCCTCGAGGACGTGAAAGGCAAAGACATCGTGGTCTTTGATACCGAGCACCTGTCCGCGCTATTCGAGCGTGTGATCATCGTCAGTGGTAGCTCAAACCGCCAAACGAAGGCATTGGCCAGCAGTGTCCGCGATCAATTGCGCGACGCTGGCTATCCCAAGCCTCGGGTGGAGGGGGAGAGCAACGGTGAGTGGATCATTGTCGACTGTGGCTCAGCGGTCGTGCACGTGATGCAGCCGATCATCCGCGAATACTACCGACTCGAGGAGATCTGGGGTGAGAAGCCGGTACGGATCAAGTTGACGAAGGCCAAAGGCTTGGTGAAGGCATCGGCAGATGCGATGGATGATCAGCCGGCAAAGAAAGCCGCTAAGAAGACGACGCCTGCGAAAAAGACGACCTCGAAGAAACCGGTCGCAAAGAAGGCAACCGTTAAGGCTGTGACGACAGAAAAGAAGACGGCGAGCAAAACGGCGACTACAAAAAAGGTTGCCACGAAAAAGGCGCCGATGAAGAAGGTGGTCATTAACGCGCCGAAAGTAGCGAAGAAAACCCCAGCTGCAAAAAAAGTAACCAGCACCCCTAAGGCTGCAGTCAAAAAAGCGCCGACGAAAAAAGTGGCGGCCAAGAAAGCACCCGCCAAGACACCAGCGCGGAAACCTGCTGCTAAAAAGTAAGCCAGTACTCGAGCAAGATGCGGCTGATCTTGATTGCAGTTGGGCAAAAGATGCCTGATTGGGCGCAGGCCGCCTTTGATGATTACGCCAAGCGCTTCCCGCCCGAGATCAAACTGGAGGTTCGGCTCGTTAAAGCGCAACCCCGCCATTCAAACGATGTGGCGGGCATCATGGCGGCTGAGCGACAGCGAATCGAGGCGCAAATCCCAAAGGGCGTGCGCATCGTGGTTTTAGACGAGCGGGGCGATGCGCTGTCCACCAAACAATTGGCTAAGTCACTGACTGATTGGCAAATGGGTGGCACCGATGTGGCGCTTGTCATCGGTGGCCCTGATGGCCTTGACCCTGACTTCAAACGCCAAGCCCATCAACAAATTCGGTTGTCTAGCCTGACATTGCCGCATGCCATGGCAAGGGTTTTATTGGTGGAGCAGTTATACCGTGCATGGTCGGTCAATGCCAATCACCCGTATCATCGTGAGTAATCAATCGATTGGTTCAGACTATGCCCGCACAAATTTACCTGGCTTCACAGAGCCCACGGCGACGTGATTTGCTAAGCCTGTGGGGGGTGTCTGCGACGTTGTTGTTGCCTGAGTCAGACGAGGATTCGGAGGCCTTGGAGGCTGAGCGCGAAGGTGAGACGCCGCTCCAGTATGTGAGCCGAGTGACCCGAGCCAAGTTGAGTGCCGCGCAGGCTCGGCTGCTCCGCCGCCAGCTGGCGCCGATGCCGATCCTATGCGCTGACACCACGGTCGCCCTGAACGGTGAGATTTTGGGTAAGCCACGGTCCATTGACGACGCCAAGCAGCTGCTGACCAAGCTGTCGGGTCATACGCACGAGGTGCTGACGTCTGTCGCTGTTGGGTATTGGGATGCACACGATCAATGGCTCTCGCTCCAACGTGTGAGTCGCTCGCAGGTTCGTTTCTCAAGCCTGTCCGCGCGACAAATTGACCGCTACGTGGCGACAGAGGAGCCATTTGGTAAGGCGGGTGGTTACGGCATACAAGGTGTTGCGGCCCTGTTCATTGACTGTATCAATGGCAGTTACAGCGGGATCATGGGACTGCCTGCTTATGAAACCAGCCAATTGTTAGAAGCCGTCGGTGTTGAGTTGGTTGTATCGCCATGAACGAAGAGATTCTCATCAACTGGTCGCCACAAGAGACACGAGTAGCTGTCATTGGCTACGGCGCGGTGCAGGATGTCTTCATTGAGCGAACCCTCGAGCGCGGCTTGGTTGGCAACATCTACATGGGTAAAGTTACCCGCGTGTTGCCGGGCATGCAGTCGGCTTTCATAGACATTGGTCTTGAGCGGGCTGCTTTTCTTCACGTCGCTGATTTGCTGCCTAATTTGAATGCGCGCCATAACAGGGAGTCTGGCGCTGAGGAGGCAGTTGCTGCTGCACCACCGATCGAGCGTCAGGTGTTTGAGGGGCAGTCCATACTTGTTCAGGTTTTAAAGGACCCCATCGGTAACAAGGGCGCGCGTTTGACCGCGCAAATCAGTATTGCGGGGCGCCTGCTGGTCTACCTACCCCAAGACGATCACATTGGGGTGTCGCAGAAGATTCCGTTTGAGTTACGACAAGACCTCAAGGGTCGCCTTACGCGGCTGCGCGGCGACGACGGCGGCGGCTATATCCTCCGGACGAACGCAGAGGATGCCTCCGATGACGAGTTGGGACAGGACATCACTTATCTGCGCAAGATGTGGCAACAGATACGGGATAGCAGTAAACGTCAACCTGCCCCCAGTTTGTTGCACGCCGAGTTATCGTTAGCGCAGCGGGCATTGCGTGATCTCAGCACGCAAGAGACGACTCACATTAGAGTTGACGCCAAAGGTCAATTAGCCGAGTTGCAGACATTCGCCGCCACGTTCACGCCTGACACGTTGGAGAAATTGTCGCTTTACACCGGTGAGCGGGTGTTATTTGATCTTTACAACGTCGATGCGGAGATCGCCGTGGCGCTGCAACGGCGAGTCGACTTGCGATCGGGCGGCTACCTGGTGATCGATCAAACTGAGGCGCTGACCACCATTGATGTGAACACGGGCGGATTTGTCGGCGTTAAAAATTTCGAAGAAACCATCTTCAAGACCAACCTAGAGGCAGCTCAAGCAGCTGCGCGCCAATTGCGTTTGCGTAACCTCGGTGGGATCATCATCATTGATTTCATCGATATGACCCAGGAGAGTCACCGCGAGGCTGTGGTCGTGGAGCTCAAGAAGCACCTTCGACGTGACCGAACCAAGACCATGGTGGGCGAGTTCTCACCGCTGGGTTTGCTAGAAGTCACACGCAAGCGAACCCGCGAATCTTTGTCGCAAATCTTGAGTGATACCTGTCCTACCTGTCACGGTCGCGGCGCGGTCAAGACGGCGCGAACGGTGTGTTATGAAATTTTGCGGGAGCTGCTTACGGAGGCGCGCAACTTCAATCCGACGCAATTTACTGTGATCGCTCATCCCCGTGTGGTTGCCATGCTGGAAGAGGAGGAGAGCGGGCACCTGAGCGACTTATGCGCTTTTGTCGGTAAGCCGGTCTCGTTGCAAGCCGACACGAGTTTGTCACCCGAGCACTACGACATCGTGTTGCGCTAGTCGTCGGTGGATTGCGTCTCGGGTTGACTCTGCGCAGCCTTTTGATGAAGGTGGGTGTACAGCCCGCCAGCTTGCATCAGCGTCGCGTGTGTCCCATCCTCTTTGATTTCCCCATCAGCCATCACGATGACTCGGTTCGCGTGCTCGATTGTCGATAACCGGTGGGCGACGATTAGGGTCGTTCGTCCCTTCATCAGCCGAGTCATGGCCTCCTGCACCAAGCGCTCCGATGCGTTGTCAAGTGCCGAGGTGGCCTCATCGAGAAGCAAAATCGGCGCGTCTTTGTAAAGGGCGCGCGCGATGGCAAGGCGCTGGCGTTGCCCGCCAGACAACTGCGTGGCGTTGTGGCCGAGTTGGGTCTCGACCCCGTCAGGCAAGCCACGTACCACGTCGTTCAGGTTTGCCGCATCGATGCAGGCTTCCAGGCGCTGCATGTCAAGCGTTTGTCCCAGTGTGATGTTGGCGGCGAGGCTGTCATTGAGCATGACGACATCTTGACTGACCAACGCAAATTGCCCGCGCAATGCAGTCAGGTTCCATTCACGAACATCAACACCATCGACTTTTATGCTGCCTGCTGAAGCGTCGACGAATCGCGGCAGCAGGTTGATCAAAGTTGTCTTGCCCGCACCAGAGGGGCCGACCAGTGCTACCACTTGCCCAGGCGTGATGTGCAGAGTCAAACGGTTGAGCGCAGGGGCTGTCGTTGAACCATAGTTAACGGACGTGTCGACCAATTCGATCTCGCCACGGCCTTCAGACGGTGCGTAATCGCCGCCCACCTGAGCAGGCACGTTGTCCATCAACAGCAGGCCACGCTCAATCGCAGCAACGCCGCGCGTGATGGGTGTCGCCACGTCTGCCAAACGCCGAATGGGTGTGACGAGCATGAGCATGGCGGTGACAAATGCGACAAAGCTGCCTACCGTTGCGCCCCCCGCGCTGGATTGCCAAAGGGCCACAACGATCACCGTGGACAGGGCGCATGCAGCAAGCAATTGCGTGATGGGCGTCATCGCGGCTGAAGCGATCGTCGCCCTCAGTGCCAAGCGACGGAGTTTTTGACTGAAGCCGTCAAAGCGATCGGCCTGCTGCGCCTGTGCCCCGTGCAGGCGAATAATGCGGTGGGCGAGTACGTTTTCTTCTACGACGTAGGCCAACGCATCCGTCGCCGTCTGACTGCGTTTGGTGACATGGTAGAGACGTCGCGAAAGCAGGCGCATCACCGCCGTTAAGGCGGGAAACACCAACAGCACGATGAGTGTGAGTTGCCAGTTTAAATAAAACAGGTAGGCCAGTAGCGCGAGCAGTGTCAGACTGTCGCGCAACAAACTCAAGACGGCGCCGATCAGCTGGGTTGTGCCGTTTTGCACCTCATACACAATCGTGTTCGACAGAGAGCTGGCGCTTTCATTGCGAAACAACTGGAGGTCGGCGACGGTCAAGCGCGCAAACATGGCACGTCGCAATTCCAGCATTGCCCCGTTGGCAACATACGACAGCAGGTACTGCGCGAAAAAGACGGCAATGCCTCGGACTGCAAAAACTGACAGAATCGCGAGCGGCACCAGCCATAGATTTACGTTTGTGCGTCCGAATCCCTTGTCCAGCAACTGCTGCAACAGTGCCGGGATCATCGGCTCGGTTGCCGCGGCAATCAAGGTGGCGAGCGTCATCCAGATTAACCCGCGAACGCCTCCCTTAAAGTAAGGCCAGATGCGCTGCAAGCGCACCAGCAGGTTAGGCATGGTTGGCGTGTTGGGGTCAGCCGAGGAGGGTGTAGCGTCGGTTTTCAAGTCAGTGGGGCTGGTGGACGAGCGGTTCTGCGAGGGTTTGCGTGTTACTTTCGGTGTTGGGGAATGTAGGGTTTACCGAGCATCCTTTATTATGTAACCTATCGCGTTGATTCCTAATGCCTCTGTGTGCTTTTTGAGCCCTCCTAAGACCCTTTAACCGACCTCCAAATGCGCCCCAAACAACACGCCGACCTTGACCCAAGCCACGCTGGAACGACTGAAACCAAGGGCTTCGACCGACGTCAGGCACTCAAAAGCTTGGTGGCCGCCGGTGGATTAGGTCTCGGCATCCCGGGTTTGGCGCATGCCCAATTTAGAGTTGACGTCGCGGGCATCGGCCTGACACAGCGGCCATTTGCCATTGCGCCGTTCCGGGGGCGTTCCTCTCATCCGACGGCATTTGATGATGTCGTCTCGGCGGATCTTGAGCGCAGCGGGCTGTTCCGCGCGGTACCCGTCACCAGTGATCCTTTGGATGAGTCATCCCTGCCAGATTTGGCCCCATGGCGCGCGCGGGGTATTGATGCGCTGATTACCGGCAGTGTCAATCGAGCGGCGAATGGACGGGTGGATGTGCGTTACCGCCTGTGGGATGTCGTCGCCGGTGAAGACCTCGGAGGCGTCAGTGTGCCGGTCACAACCGAATCACCTCGGCTCGCCGCACACCAAGTCGCAGACTCGATTTTTGAAAAGTTGACTGGGATCCGGGGGGTGTTTTCGACACGCATTGCCTACGTCACGCAAACCGGTCAGAAACATCAATTGTGGGTCGCCGATGCAGACGGTGAGGGTGCGCAACCCGCCTTGACCAGTCCAGAGCCGATCGTTTCGCCGGTTTGGTCACCGGATGGCAGCGAACTGGCCTATGTGTCGTTTGAGTCCCGTAAACCGGTCATCTACGTCCATACCGTCGCGACAGGTAAGCGCCGATTGATGGCGAATTTCAAGGGTTCGAATTCTGCGCCCGCGTGGTCACCCGATGGTGAAAAAGTCGTTGCCACCTTGACCTTATCAGGTAGTTCGCAAGTCTATCTGCTCTCAAAGGATGGCACGCCGCCCAAACGCATCACGTCGTCCAGAAGCATTGACACCGAGCCGTGTTTCTCGCCTGATGGAGGTCAGATCTATTTCGTCAGTAACCGTGGTGGATCACCTCAAATTTACCGCATGCCTGTGAGTGGTGGCGGTGCGTCCCGGGTTACCTTCAAGGGCAGCTACAACACCTCGCCATCGCTGAGCGCTGACGGTCGTTACATGGCCTACATCTCACGCGTTGAATCCGCTTATCGGGTGCATGTCATGGACCTCGCATCCGGAGAAGTCCGCGCGCTGACCGATACCGAAGCCGATGAAAGCCCCAGTTTCGCGGCCAACAGTCAAATGTTGATTTACGCGACACGGTTGAATGGTCGCGATGCGCTCATGACGGTTTCGTCAGATGGCAACATCCGGACCCGTCTGGCGGGTGCGGTGGGAGACATCCGCGAACCAGACTGGGGCCCGTTTCGATAATTTAATTCGAATGGGTTATATTGATTCGAATTAACAGATCAAATTGGAATGAAATCGGGATTTTCAGGGTATAGTTAAGTTATTAGTTTTTTGAGTACAAAAGGAGCAAAGATGATCACTTCAAAGGCCGCACGCGGTATCGTATTCGCAGGAATCGTTAGTTTGGCGCTGGTGGGTTGTACCAACACACCATTGAATGAGGACGCAAATGCCTCAAACGCCGCTGCGGCCTCTGCCAGTGCGAAGCCCGCAGCGCCTGCCGCAGCACCTCCAGCTGCAGCTGCGCCAGCGGCAAAAGTCGCGCAAATTGAGGTTAAGTCTGGTGCGACAGGTGTATTGGCGCCGGCTGAATCAGTTTCGCGCCTAGTGTACTTTGCGTTCGATAGCTACGCCATTAGTGATGAGTACACCGGTGTCATTGCCGCCCATGCCAACTTCCTTAAGGCAAACGCCAGTGCGAGCGTGAGTATCGAAGGCCACACCGACGAACTGGGTAGCCGTGAGTACAACATTGCTTTGGGTCAACAACGTGCAGAAGCGGTTCGCCGTGCCCTGACACTGCTGGGTGTTGCTGAGTCACAAATCGAAGCGGTCAGCTTCGGTGAGGAGAAAGCAGCTGTACCCGGTGCGGATGCAGAATCTCGTGCTAAAAATCGTCGCGCGTTCTTCAACTACCGTTGATCCCACCGATACGAAACCCAACGCCCTTGAAGGTCGTTGGGTTTTTTTTCGTCCAAACTTTGGTATCCTTGAGCCCGCACAAGTGGCGATTTATCAAGAAATGAAATTAAATATGCGATTAAAGACTTTGATTTTGTTAATTTTTTCCTTTCTCGCAACGGCTAGTTCCGTGCAGGCCGCTGGCCTATTTGAAGATACGGAAGCGCGCAAGGCCATCATTGAGCTGCGACAGAAGGTTCAGCAAATTGAGCGGCAAATTGAGCGACAAGCGCAGGAATTAGCAGGTCGGATTTCGCAATCAGGTGAGATATCGACTCAAGCGACTACCGAAATTTCAAAAAAGATTGAACAGTTACCGAACGCGAAGAGTCTGCTCGAGCTTGCGAATCAAAACGATCAATTACGCGACCAATTGGCGCGCTTGCTGGGCCGCCTTGAGGAACTGACGCGAGAGAACGAGTTGTTGCGGGAGCGCATGGAAGCAATCGACAAACGCGTGGTCAAACTGGAACCAACAACCGTAACGCTCGATGGCGAAACGTTCACCGTGGCGCTCAATGAAAAGGCCGCTTATGACCAAGCGATGGCCGCCTTGCGCGCCAGTGACTTTGCCAAGGCTGATAGCTACCTGCGCCAATTTGATGATCAGTTCCCCCAGTCTGGTTATCGACCGACCGTACTTTTTTGGCTGGGTAATGCCGCATACGCGACAGGTCGATACGAGGATGCGTTAGCCGCCTTCAGCAACCTGCTGTTGACCTTCCCGGCGCACGGTCGCGTACCGGAGGCCCTGTTGGCCTCAGCCAATTGCCAGTTCGAGTTACAGCAAAAAGACGCCGCGATTGCCACGCTATCAGCCTTGGTTGCTGGACACCCGACATCGCAGGCCGCTGAGGCTGCAAAGCAGCGTTTAGAAGCGCTGAAGTAACGTTTTCCAACCGGGCGACTTCACCCTGCCATGGACACCCTCGAACAGATTGCGCTGACTCGGCTGACCTACACCGTTTTGACGGCTGGCTTTGGCGTTTCAGTCGTTCTGGGGTGGATCATGCAGCGCAGCCATTTCTGCACCATGGGTGCAGTCAGTGACATCGTCAACATGGGTGACTGGACGCGGATGCGTACCTGGGTCTTGGCAATGGCGACAGGCGTGCTGGGGCTCTACGGTCTGGGGAGCTTAGGTTACGTCGACCCGCTTGCCAGTATTTATTCCAACGGTCGTGTGCTTTGGTTGTCTGCGATCGTCGGAGGTCTTTTGTTTGGGGTTGGCATGGTACTGGCCTCCGGCTGCAGCAGCAAAACACTCTTGCGCATTGGCGGTGGCAGCCTGAAATCGTTGGTTGTATTCGTGGTGATGGGCTTGTTTTCGTTCATGACGCTAAGAGGCGTGCTCGCAGTCCTCAGGACGTCGACTGTTGATCAGATCAACTTCGATTTGCCGACCGCTTTGCTGCCATACCTGGTTGTGAATGCTGTAGGTGATCCGTCGCCCTTGTTGCCAGCCGGTTTGGCGATGTTGCCCGTGTTCGCTGCACTGGTCTGGTGCTTTTCGAGCGCGGAGTTCCGACGCAGCTCGCAGGCGGTCTACGGAGTCCTAATCGGCCTGGCAGTTGTCGCTATGTGGCTGGTTTCGGGGTATATCGGGTTTGTGGCCGAACACCCTAGCACGCTGGAGCCCACTTATGTGGCCACCAACACAGGTCGAATGGAAGCCCTGAGTTTTACGGCGCCGATGGCCTATACCTTGAATTGGCTGATCTACTTCAGCGATGCACGCAACGTATTGACGTTGGGCGTGGTCTCCGTCTTTGGTCTGATCGGTGGGAGCTTGCTCGCGAGTATTGCTGACCGAACTTTCCGCTGGGAAGGCTTTTCCAGCACATCGGACACCGCACTCCACTTGCTGGGTGCCGCACTGATGGGGGTGGGCGGCGTGACCGCGTTGGGGTGCACAGTAGGGCAGGGTCTATCTGGCATTTCTACCCTCAGCATTACCAGCTTTATCGCTCTGGGTGCCATCTTTGCAGGCAGCCTCATCGGATTCAAGATTCAGTTGTGGGTTTTGATGCGTGACTGATTCCACAGCTGTTCCTTGCGTTCTGTCGGGTGATTTGGTCGCCGACGAATCCGATGACTTCGATCGGCGATTTGGCGGACTCGCCCGTCTTTATGGCGCAAAAGGCGCGACCCGAATTCAGCGCAGCCATGCCGTTGTCGTTGGCATCGGTGGCGTTGGCTCGTGGACTGCTGAAGCCTTTGCGCGGTCTGGGGTGTCAGAGATGACGCTGATTGATCTGGATCACATTGCGCCCTCGAATGTTAATCGACAAATTCATGCCACGAGTGAGACCTTCGGGCAGGCTAAGGTGCTTGCGATGCGGGACCGCATCGCATTCATCAATCCTGCATGCAAGGTGCACGTGATTGATGACTTTCTGTCGCCTGAAAATTTAGGCGCCAGTCTCGATCCACTGCTGGCCCGCTTGGGCGATGGCACGACCCTTGCCGTCGTTGATGCCTGTGACCAAGTACGCGCAAAGGTGGCGCTGGCTGCTTGGGCGCGAGATAACCCTGTGACCTTCATAGCGGTGGGGGCCGCAGGTGGCAAACGGCTGGCCCATCGTGTGGATTGCGCCGACATTGGACTCATCACGCATGACCCGTTGGTTGCTCAAATGCGTTACCAATTGCGTCGGCATCACGGCGCGGCTCGGACAGGGCAGATGGGAGTTCAGGCGGTGTTCAGTCGAGAGACGGTTTCTAAATCGATGGTGGCGGGATCAGGCGCAGGTGATCTGAACTGCCACGGCTACGGTTCGACGGTCGCTGTCACAGCCAGTTTTGGGATGGTTGCGGCCGGCTGGTGCATGGATCAGATTGCCGGTTTACCCGCTTGATCAGGCCGTAAAAAAATTGAGGCGAATTGCCAAGATTAGCAATTTGACGGTATACTAGAGGGCTTAGGCGGTAACGAAAGACAACGTTCAAAAGACGTCGTAAGTTACTGTTTAGTGGGTCGTTAGCTCAGTTGGTAGAGCAGCGGACTTTTAATCCGTTTGTCGTGGGTTCGACCCCCGCACGACCCACCAAAGTCATTACGAGAACCTCACTGTCGAAAGGCAGTGAGGTTTTTTTTCGTGATTTTTAAGTGAATAGGGAGCCGCTATCCAGAGTGTTTAAGCGGCTGCGTTGGTCAGCGTAGGCGGCTGTACGCTTGGTAGTGACTGAGGAAAATCTCGCCTGACAGGTCGTGGCAGAAATGCGTGTTGGCCAACTTATCCATAACAGGCCCCTTCACCTCGGATAAGTGGAATTTAATACCGGCGTCTTTCAGGCGCGCGTCTATGGCTTCGAGACTTTCCAATGCACTGGCATCGATGGCGTTAACTGCCGTGCACTGAAGGATCACATGCGATAGACCTTTACGCTGCGCTACTGCCTCATTGATGCTGTCCTCAAGGGCGCGCGCGTTGGCAAAGTACAGACTTTCGTCGACGCGTATGCTGAGGATGTGGTCTACAACCTCGACGGTATGCCGCTTCACGTTACGGAAGTGTTCAGTGCCAGCGACCAAGCCAACTTCTGCGATGTGTGGGCGGCTCGTTCGAAGCAAAAACAGGGCTAATGAGACGCCAACGCCACAAATTAAACCTATTTCAACACCGGCACCCAAGGTGACCAAAATCGTGGTGAGGACAGCAATGAAATCGGGCTTGGAGTAGCCCCATGTCCGCTTGAGAATACCCAAGTCAACCAAAGACAGCACCGCCACGATGATTGTTGCAGCTAAGGTTACTTTTGGCAGGAAATACAGCGCGGGGGTGAGCAGCAGTGAAGCCAAAAGAATGCCACCGGCGGTGAAAACACCTGCAGCGGGTGTTTGTGCCCCTGCATCGAAGTTAACAACTGATCGTGAGAAACCACCCGTGACAGGGAATCCACCAGACATCGCGGATGATACGTTACTGGCGCCTAACGCAATCAGTTCTTGATCCGGCTCAATGCGCTG
>Ga0102903_1000212_pt1 | contig 22768 bp, 21 predicted proteins | sample Colrivmet1555C02_FD_78497 | JGI IMG/M metagenome (GOLD analysis project Ga0102903, IMG submission 78497) | Estuarine microbial communities from the Columbia River estuary - metaG 1555C-02 | ecosystem: Environmental > Aquatic > Marine > Intertidal zone > Estuary | place: USA: Columbia River... | reverse complement strand
GTTTATTACTCGGGCATCACGCTTGCCATTTTGGCGCCTGAGGCCAGGGCCAAGCTCTTGCAGGCGTTGGCTGCGGCTCGAAGCCGAGGTTGCCGGGTGGCTTTTGACCCCAACCACCGGCCACGCTTGTGGGACCACACCGACACCATGGTCCAAGAGACCCTCAAGGCCGCGGCGATCGCCGATTGGGTGCTCCCCAGCTTTGACGACGAGCGGCGTTTTTTTGGTGACGACAGTCTGCAAGCCTGCGCACAACGCTACCTGGCAGCGGGGGCCCGCGAGGTCGTAGTCAAAAATGCGGGTGATGCCATGGTCGTCGCCGATGCCGCTCATCAGCAGGTGATTGACGTGGGTCCGCCGCAAGTACCCGTTGATTCAACCGCGGCAGGCGATGCCTTCAATGCCGCCTATTTGGGTGCACGCTTTGCGGGTGAACCCGCAGCAGAAGCGGCTCGCGCGGGTCATGCATTGGCAAGTCGGGTAATCGGCGCTCATGGGGCATTGGTTGCGCTTGACGCCTAAATGACATTCATCCTACGATAATACAAAACACAATCAGGCAATTAACCAAGGAATCAATATGAGCGAGCGCGTTGGATTTATAGGGGTGGGGTTCATGGGCGAAGGTATGGCCCACAACATCGTGACCAAAGGCTACCCCCTCGCCGTGATGGCGCACCGCAACCGCGAACCCGTCGAACGTTTGTTGGCCGCCGGTGCAACCGAGGTGACCAGTGCCGCTGAAATGGCCAAGCAATGCAGCGTGATTTTCTTGTGCGTCACGGGATCTCCCCAAGTCGAGGCGTTGGTGCTGGGCGCCGACGGGATTTTGGCCAACGCCCAACCCGGTACTGTCATCGTTGACTGCTCGACATCGGACCCCGTATCAACGGGCAAACTCGACGCCGCCGCGCGCGCGGTCAATATGCACTTTGCGGATGCACCGCTCGGTGGTACGCCCAAAGAGGCGGCAATCGGTGCACTAAGTGCAATGGTTGGCGCCGATGATGACGTCTTCAAACGCATCCAACCCGTCATCGCGACGTGGGCCGCGAATATCACTCATTTGGGCAAAGTGGGTCTGGGCCACACCGTTAAGTTGGTCAATAACTACGTGGCCATGGGCTATGGGGCGATCTACGCGGAGGCCCTGGCACTGGCCAGAAAAGCAGGGCTCAGCGCTGAGCAATTCAACGCCGTTATTGGATCTGGTCGTATGCGCTGCGGCTTCTATGACACCTTCATGAAGTGGACCATCGAAGGTGATCCCAACGCCCATTTATTCACCATCACCAACGCGCACAAAGACATGCGCTACGCGTCCAATTTAGCCAATGATTTGGGCGTCGTGACACCGATACAATCGCTCGTCCGGGCTAGCTTCGCAGCGATGGATGCATCTGGTCAAGGGCAAAAATTTGTACCGATGTTGGCCGACTTTGTCGCCACCGCTAACGGGCTTTCAGCAACCGAAGAACGCTTGAAGCTCCCCACTAAGGATTGAGTCCCCCATGAAACCAACGCTACTCGCTGCATCGCCGCTGAACCCGCTGTTCGTCAAGGCGCTCGAAACCAAGTACACCGTGATCGGGCCGATGGCGCATGACGCGTTGATGGCGCATCCCGACCGCGAATCCATTCAAGTAATTGCGGCCGGGGGTGAGTCCAAAGTACCGGCCACCATGATGGATGCCCTGCCCGGCTTGAAGCTGATCTCGGTCATGGGCGTGGGCTATGACGGCGTCGATGTGCCGCATGCAATCGGGCGTGGCGCCATGGTCACCCACACCCCCAACGTGCTCAACGACGACGTTGCCGACTTAGCGATCGCCTTGATGCTGAACGTGACCCGCCGCATCCCACAAGCCCATCAGTTTGTGCAAGCCGGCGGATGGGCGAAGGGTGGTTTACCACTGGCTACCAAATTATCTGGCCTGCGTTTGGGCATTGTCGGTATGGGCCGTATCGGACAAGCCATTGCCCACCGCGCAGCGGCTTTCGGTATGCCGATCGCTTACACCGCACGCAGCGCAAAAAGCAACTTACCCTACGCTTTCGTGGCGAATGTTGAAGACCTCGCCGCTCAAGTGGATGTGCTGACGCTCATCACACCCGGCGGCGCCGGTACGCACCACATGGTCAACGCTGCTGTGCTGAAAGCGCTGGGTCCCAAAGGCTACGTCGTCAACGTGGCACGCGGCTCTGTGATCGATGAAGCGGCGTTGGTCGAGGCTTTGCAAAACGGCACCATCGCGGGCGCCGGCTTGGATGTATTCGAAAACGAACCACACCCCCTGCCCGCGCTGCTGACCATGGATAACGTCGTCCTCACACCACATGTGGGCAGTGCGACAGATTCCACTCGACAAGCGATGGCTGATTTGGCGACCACCAACATTGACCGCCACTTTGCCGGACAGGCCCTGGAAACGCCCGTACCTGAATGCTAAAAGACAAGATCAAAAACATTCACGGCGGCACTTTAGATGCCCTGGGCATGGCCATCATCGGTGGCCAGTATGCACCGGGTGACAAGCTGCCGCCCGAGCAAAAGCTTTGCGAAGCGCTCGGCGTCTCGCGCACCATCCTGCGCGAGGTCGTGAAGTCTTTGGTCGCCAAGGGCCTGATCAGCACGGGGCCCAAGATCGGCACCATCGTGTTGCCATCTGAACGTTGGAACTGGTTTGATGAGCAGGTTGTTGGCTGGCAAGGCCGCATTGGCTTTGAGCCCAAGCTGTTGGAAGATTTGCAAGAGTTACGCCGTGTCATAGAGCCTGAGGCCGTGCGTCTCGCGGCGAAGCGCGCAACGGCAGACCACATCCTTGCACTAGAGACCGCTTACCACGCCATGGCTGCTGCTGTCGACGCTGGCAATGAAGAAGACTACATTCAGGCCGATTACGCGTTTCACATTGGTCTCTTACGAGCCAGCCAAAATGCGATGTTCATCCAAGTCGGTCGAGCCATTGGCAGCATGTTGCGTGAGGTGTTTTTAATCACAACGCGCACGCCTGACGACGGCATCGCACGTTCCCTACCCCTTAACTGGGAAATCGTCGAAAAAATCCGTGCCCGCGACAGTGAAGGTGCCTACGCCTGCTCTAAGTTTCAAATCGATCAGTCTCGCCAAGACTTGGCAGCGGGCATGTCACAAAACGCTTCAACTCCATCATGATCTCTATCGAGTCTGCGCCACACGAGCGCCTCCGCCATGTGGCATGAGGACTCCGCGGCGAATCGCCGCACCGGCATTCTCCTAGTCTCCCTCGCCACACTCTCCTTTTCGATGCTGGACACCACTGTCAAGTGGTTGCTCCAGCTGCAAACGATACCGTTAATCGAAATCATTTGGCTGCGCTTTTTAAGTCAAGCCGTCGTCTCTGGTGTGGTGCTGGCCCCGCGTTACAAGGGGGCGATGTTCAAGATTCAAAAGAAGCGCTTGCAAGTCTTCCGTGCCGTTCTTTTGGGCACCATGACCGCCTGTAACTTTTGGTCAATTCAGTTTCTACAACTCACCGAGACAGCGTCCATTTTGTTTTCTGCGCCACTGATCGTGGCAGTGATCAGCCACTTTTGGCTTCAGCAAAGGCTGCGCAAGGCCCAGTGGATCACCATCATCACAGGCTTCATCGGCGTTTTGATTGTGGTCCGCCCCTCGTCAAGCGCCATTCACCCCGCTATTTTCCTGATGGTGTTCAACGCCGTGTTGTTCGCTATCTTCAACTTGCTCACGCGTCACTTGGCGCAATATGAAAATCCGGCAGCCATGCAATGGTATTCGGCCATGGGCCCCGTGGTGCTGTTTGCGCCGTGGGCACTGCCCGGTTTTGTCATGCCCCACAACACCTTCGAACTGGTGCTGGTCATCAGCGCAGGGCTGTGGGGAGGCTTGGGCCACTATGTGTGGGCTCGGGCTCACCAATACGCCAACGCTGGCACGCTGGCGCCCTTCAATTACCAGCAACTGCTGTACATGACTTTCTGGGGTTGGTTGGTCTTTGGTGACGTGCCACCCTCTGCCGTCTTCGTTGGGGGAAGCATCATTGCGGCCAGCGGGATCTATTTGTTGTGGGAGCAAAAGCGCGTGCCCCCCACCATCCCGCCAAGCGCTTAATAGGTGCCGCGGCCGCCTGAAATATCAAACACGGCGCCAGTTGAGAACGAGCAGTCCTCGCTGGCCAGCCACGTCGCCATGGCAGCAATCTCATCAACTTCTACAAACCGACCCATGGGGATCTTTGACAGCATGAAGTCAATGTGGGCTTGCGTCATGGTGGCGAACAAAGGCGTTTCAGCTGCCGCCGGGGTGATGGCGTTCACCAAAATACCTTTTTGTGCCAGCTCTTTACCGAGCGATTTGGTCAATGCAATCAGACCTGCTTTAGAGGCACTGTAATGCGAGGCATTGGGATTCCCCTCCTTGCCCGCGATCGACGCAATATTGACGATGCGACCATAGCCTGCCTCAATCATGGATGGGACCAACGCCTTGCAAACGAAGAAAGGCGCGACCAAGTTGATGTGAATGACGTCTTGCCAAACCTGGCTGTCCAATTCCCATGTGGTGGCATTGCCGCCGGTAATGCCGGCGTTGTTGACCACAATATCGACGCGTTTGTGCGCAGCGAGTGTCCGGGCAGCGGCCGCTTGCACGCTGGCTTCATCACCCAACTCAACCACTTCCGTGCGCACCACACCTTTGCTGCTCAGTGCCTCAGCGGCCTCGTGCAGCGTGGCTTCATTACGGTCCCACAAGACCACTTGCGCTCCAGATGACAACATGCGCTCCGCAGTGCCGTAACCAATGCCTTGTGCGCCACCGGTGATGACCGCGATGCGGCCTTTCAAATCAATTTGGTTCATGCCAAACCTTTCAACGCCGTTGCCGTTTGCCCAGCCAGACGCATGTCGTCAATATATTGTTGAATGATGGCGTCGAATGAGGCGTCACCTGGAAAGCCCAACACATCGGTCGCCGTTGTGGCCTTGGCTGCGCGCGGCCAATTCGCGACGATGCCTGCGAGGCGTGCGTCGTGTTCGAACCGTACCCGCGCGCGTACCGCAGGACCTGCAACGCGCTCTAGCGCGTCGAGCATCTGAGCGACTGTCACGTTCACAGCGGGCAGCGTGACTGCCAGCCGCCGCTTCAAGACGTCACGTGGTGCGGTCATCAAGCCAACCAGACTCAAGACGGTCGACTGCGGAGAAGCGATGGGGTGCGCCGTACTGGGATCGACGGGACAAACCGCCTCAACACCGGCAAGCGGCTCGCGGATGATGCCGCTGAAAAATGATGACGCTGCGCCATTGGGTTTACCCGGACGTACCGCCACCGTCATGAGACGGGCGCTGCGACCATCAATAAAGCCCTTACGGGTGTAATCCGCAATGAGGTACTCGCACATCAACTTGTGCGTGCCGTACGAGGTTTGTGGCGCTGGTAACGTGTCTTCGTCAACCACTGCCGGCATGGTCAAACCGGGGTCAGGGCCGTATACCGCAATCGAGCTGGAAAACACCACCGTGGGCTGGTTACCCGCTTGGCGCAGGCCCTCCAGCAAAATGCGTGTGCCGTCCAAGTTAGAGCGCAAGCCCAGTTCGAAATCAAGCTCACATTCGCCCGATACCGCTGATGCCAAATGGAATACCGCGTCAAACCCCGACGCAAATAGCGCCGCTTGGTCACCCAAGGGACCGATCACCGCAGTCACGCGGGGATCGGCAGCGAGGTCAGCGGGTAACGGGTACTGGTCGGTCAGCGTCAGGGCCGGCGCACCGCCCCACGGTGCAGGGGGGTGGGCCAGTAAGTGACGCGCTAATCGCGCGCCCACAAATCCGCCAGCCCCCGTGATGAGTACCCGTTTCATGCGCGCTCCTTGCTGTGTGATGTGCTGGTTTAAACGACTGCGTCGATGCGCGCAGGGTCCCACGCCACCACGTGCTGTGACTGCTCGCCCAAACCGTCAATGCCTAAACGCATGTGGTCACCTGGCTTCAAGAAAACCGAAGCGGGCTTAACACCCATGCCCACACCGGGTGGGGTACCCGTTGAGATGATGTCACCGGGATACAGCGTCATGAACTTGCTGACGTAAGACACCAATTCGGCAACGCCAAAAATCATGGTCTTGGTGTTGCCTGTTTGGTAGCGCTTGCCGTTGACGTCAAGCCACATCCCCAAGCTCTGCGGATCTGGCACCTCGTCGCAGGTGACTAACCACGGGCCAACAGGACCGAAGGTGTCGCAACCCTTGCCCTTATCCCATGTGCCGCCCCGCTCAATCTGGTATTCACGCTCAGAGACGTCATTCACCACGCAATAACCGGCGACGTGGGCCAACGCATCGGCCTGCGACACATAACGTGCGGTCTGGCCGATCACCACGCCCAGCTCGACCTCCCAGTCAGACTTAACTGAACCTTGGGGCAACACCACATCGTGGTTGGGGCCCACGCGCGCGTCGATGGACTTGGTGAAGATGATGGGCTCAGCCGGAATGGGCAAACCTGACTCCGCTGCGTGGTCGGCATAGTTCAGACCAATACACACGAATTTCTTGCAGTCGGCCCAGGGTGCCAGCAGCGGCGCATCTGCCGCAATTTCTGGCAACGCTGATAAGTCAGCGTTTTGAATGGCTGCCAAACCAGCGCCCGACAGCGATTGTGTCGTGACATCAGCAACCAGTGAGCTGATGTTACGACGCACGCCTTGGCTGTCTAAGACCCCCGGCACTGTTGCGCCATTTACCCATGCACGTAAAAACTTCATTGTGGATACTCCCCGTAAAAAAGCGTTAACCGCGGCCCACGTATGGCATCCCTGTTGCCATGACGGTAACCGTGAAAATGTTTGACTCTAATGGCAGGTTAACCATCGCCATAAAGGTACTCGCGACGCCACTCATGTCCATACGCGCCTCCGCGCGGACACTGCCGTCGGCTTGCAACACGCCCGCCGCCATGCGCTCCGTCATGGCGCTGGCCACATTGCCAATGTCAATTTGACCCACAGCGATGTTCAAGGCACGGCCGTCAAGCGCGGCACCGCGCGTCAAACCGGTAATGGCTGACTTACTCGCCGCATACGCAATCGAACACGGCCGTGGTGTGTGCGCTGAAATCGAACCGTTATTGATGATGCGACCGCCCTGTGGGCTTTGATGCCGCATGATGCGGAACGCGTTAGACAGACAATAGAACGCACCGTCGAGGTTAGTCCCCACCACCTTGCGCCAATCGTCGGCGCTCAGTTCATCAGGGGTGACGGCGGCTTGGTTGACGCCCGCATTGTTGAACAACAAGTCAAGGCGACCATGGCGCGCGGCAACGTCATCGAACAATTGCTTCACGGCATCAGCGTTGGTGACATCACAGACTGCGGTCTCGGCAAGTGCCTGCTGATCAGCGGGCAAGGCCGCTACCGCCGCTTGCAGCTTGGTACCATCGCGCCCCACGAACACCGTGGTCCACCCCTCAGCGACCAAGGCGGTTGCACAGGCCTGACCAATACCGGCACTGGCACCTGTCACCACAGCAATCTTTGAATTCATCTCGAAACTCCAATCAGAACAATCGTTGCCGGCCGCTGCAAACCCAACGCTCAGTGGTTATCTTTTGGCACAAACGCGCCACGCTGGCCCACTAAGAAGTCAAAATCTGCGCCCTGGTCGGCTTGTAAAACATGGTCAACATACAAGCGCCAATAGCCGCTCGATAGCGGAGGCTCAGGCGCTTGCCACTCCTTCAAACGGGCCGCAAGTTCGGCATCGTCTACATGCAAATGTAAGCGACGCGCGGCGACATCGAGGGTGATCATGTCACCATTGCGAACCACGGCCAGCGGGCCGCCTGCGGCCGCCTCGGGCGCGGTGTGCAGCACGACGGTACCGTAAGCAGTGCCGCTCATGCGGGCATCGGAAATGCGGACCATGTCGGTCACACCCTTGCGCAGGATCTTGGGCGGTAACGGCATGTTGCCCACCTCAGCCATACCGGGGTAGCCCTTGGGGCCACAGTTCTTGAGCACCAAAATACACGTCTCGTCCACGTCCAATGACTCGTCATCAATGCGCGCGTGGAAGTCGTCTGAGTCCTCAAACACCACAGCGCGCCCCGTGTGGTTCAGCAAATGGGGGCTGGCGGCGCTGGGCTTGATAACTGCGCCGCGAGGGGCCAAATTACCTTTGAGCACAGCGATACCCGCCTCAGGCTTGAAGGGCTCAGCCATGGTTTTAATAACGCGGGGATCAAAGTTTTCGGCGCCTGCGATATTCTCGCCGACCGTACGCCCTGACGCCGTCGGAATATCCAGGTGCAACTCGCTGGCAATGGCGTTCATGACCGCGGGAATACCGCCGGCGTAGCAGAAGTCCTCCATCAAGTGCTCGCCCGAGGGCTGCAAATTAACCAGACAGGGCATGCGGCTACCGATGCGGTCGAAGTCTTCTAAATCCAGTTCAACGCCCAGGCGCCCAGCAATGGCTGTCAGGTGAATGACCGCATTGGTCGAGCCACCAATTGCGGCAAGCGTTTTGATGGCGTTCTCAAACGCCTGGCGGGTCAGGATGTCACCAATCTTGATGTCTTGGCGCACCATGTCGACAATGCGCCGCCCTGCATCACGCGCCAACACGTTGCGGCGCCCATCGACCGCGGGATACGCCGCGTTGCCCGGCAACCCGATACCGAGTGATTCGACCATACTGGCCATCGTCGAGGCGGTACCCATGGTCATGCAATGACCATGCGAGCGGTGCATACCCGACTCCGCGTCAAAGAAATCTTGCAGCTTCATGGTGCCAGCACGTACCTGCTCGCTCATGCTCCATACGCCTGTCCCAGAGCCCAATTCTTTACCGCGCCATTTGCCATTCAGCATGGGGCCTCCGCTCACCCCGACCGTTGGCAAGTTGGCGCTGGAGGCACCCATCAAAAGTGCAGGAGTCGTCTTGTCGCAGCCCATCAGCAGCACCACACCATCGATGGGGTTGCCCCGAATGCTCTCCTCGACATCCATGGAGGCCAAGTTGCGGTACAGCATGGCGGTGGGTCGCAACAGCGTTTCACCCAAAGACATGACAGGAAATTCAAGCGGGAACCCCCCGGCCTCGTAAATACCGATCTTGACTTGTTCGGCCAGCGTTCTGAAGTGCGAGTTACAAGGGGTCAACTCGGAAAACGTATTGCAAATGCCAATCACGGGACGACCGTCAAATTGGTCGTGTGGCACCCCTTTGCCCTTCACCCAACTGCGGTAAGCGAAACCATCACGGTCTTGACGCCCGAACCACGCTTGGCTGCGCAGGGGCTTGTCTTTGGGGCTACTCATGGCGCAAGTCTCCAACAAAAATAATTTGATGTAATGATATTACCAAAGACAATCGCGCGCGCTACTCAGGTAAACCCCAAGAAGCCCAGCCGGCTTACAAGACTTTGCGGATTCGATCGATCGCGCGCTCGATGTTCTCGGCACTGTTGGCGTACGAGAAGCGCACAAAGCCCTCGCCCCAAGCGCCAAAACTGGTGCCCGATACGGTGGCCACATTGGCTTTGTTCAGGAACAAGTCTTGGGCCTCGCGCGCCGTCATGCCGGTACCCGAAATATTGGGGAAGGCGTAAAACGCACCGGCTGCATCTGCACAACGCACACCCGGCAGGCTGTTGAGCGCATCCACGATCAACGTCCGGCGCTGGTTGAAAGCCACCATCATTTCGGCCACGGCATCTTGCGGCCCTGTTAGCGCGGCCAGACCGGCGTATTGGGCCGATGCGTTGACGCAAGAGTGGTCATTGATACACAAGCGGGTGACCTCGCTCACCAAGCTCTTCGGCCAAACGGCGAAACCCAAACGCCAGCCCGTCATGGCGTAGGTCTTACTCCAGCCGTCCAACAGAATGAGGCGGTCGCGGATTTCTGGGTAGTTGAGTAACGAGACGTGCTCACGACCGCCGTAAAGCATTTGGCTGTAGATCTCATCTGACAGTAGCGCCACGTGCGGGTGCTTCGCCAAGCCCGCCACCAACTCGTCAATTTCAGCTTTGGGCGTCACGCCGCCGGTTGGGTTAGCTGGGCTGTTGATGATGATCAAGCGGGTCGCAGGGGTAATTTGCGACAGCACGGTATCGGCGTCGAAGGCAAAGCCCTTGTCTTCCCGCAGCTCAATGGGGACGGGGGTCGCGCCACTGTACTTGATGACCGATTCGTAAATCGGGAAACCGGGGTTGGGGTACATGATCTCTGCGCCCGGCTCACCAAACATCAGCACCGCAAAAAACATCGTGGGTTTACCGCCGGGCACGATGACAACGCAATCGGGATCAACGCTGGACCCGTGGCGGCGTTCCAAGTCGGCGGCGACGGCCTCGCGCAATGCGGGGATGCCGTTCGCAGGCGTATAACCATGGTGACCATCGCGCAGTGCCTGAATACCCGCCTCGACGATGTGCGCCGGGGTCTTGAAATCAGGTTGCCCAATCCCTAGGTTAATGATGTCCTTGCCCTCTGCCATCAACGCCTGCGCGCGGGCCAAAACCTCAAAAGCAGATTCGGTACCCAAACGTGACAGGGAGGCTGCAGTTTTCAACATGGTGGTAATCCTCAGAAATTTGGTGGCGCACTGGGGCGCAAAAACGTGCGCTGAAGTTTACCTGTTAAGCGGGGCGCGTGTGTCACAGGGCCGTCAAGTGCGGGGCTACTATACTGTCGACCTTCGCCAAGCTGGCGCTCACTCGCCCCCCTGACCCCATGCGCCGACTCAAGTGGTACCAAGCCGCCCTCTGGCAAATACAGGCCCGCCGACGATTCGTTGCGCTCGGTCTCATTTGCATGACACTCGGCATCGCCTCGGCAGAACGGTCAGGCCTTGCCGTGGCTGCGCCCGAGTTATCCGTCGCGCTTAACTTGGGGCCCAGCGATTTAGGTTGGTTGTTTTCTGCGTTCTCTTGGACCTATGTGGTCGCGCAAATTCCGGCGGGACTATTGGTCGAGCGATTTGGCGTGCGCCCCATCATCGGCAGTGGTTTGGCTATTAGTGCCCTGTGTAGCCTGCTGATGGCGTTGGCAGGTGCACCGCAATTACTGACCTATGCGTGGGGTCTCATTCTGATCGCACGGCTGCTGTTGGGTGTATCGCAAAGCCCCCTGGGCGGCAGCTCCGGGATGGTGTTGGCGACCTGGTTTCCCAAACAGGAACGGGGCGTGGCTGGTGCCATTTATGCCAGCATGCCCTACTTTGCGATCGCGATTTTCAACCCCTTGCTGGCATGGGTGGTCAACCACTTGGGCTGGGCAATGTCTTTCGTGGTGTTGGCCCTGCTGGGCATGACAGGCTCCGCCATCTGGAGCAGCGTTTTTAGAACACCGCAGCAGCACAAACGCCTGTCGGCCAAAGAGCGACGCCTGTTGATTTCAGGCGGCGCGTTGTGGGGTGCGCCCAAAACTGAGCGTGCACCAACGTCCTCGCCCCCTAACGAGGATGTGCCGCCAACGCCCGGTAGCAACACGAACAGTTTGGTCAACGACTTGCGTCAACTGTTCTCGCAGCGCTTGTTTAAGGGCTTGGTGGTGGCCCAGTATGCGATCGCATCCATCACGTGGTTTTTCTTGGCGTGGTTCCCGGCCTACTTGGTGCTTGACCTGGGCTTGTCATTGGCAGAAGCGGGCGCTCTGTCAGCCTTTCCCGCCATTGGTGGATTTATTGGCGGTACGGTCGCGGGCGTTTTCTCTGACAGATTGCTGCGACGCACCCACTCCCTCAGCATCGCGCGTAAAACCCCCGTCTACGTGGGCATGAGTTTAGTTATCGTGGGGTTCTTGGCTTGCCTGTTCACGCGCGATCCGACTTGGGTCGCTATCTTTATGACCATTGCCTTTTTTGGCAAGAGCGTCGGCACCATGATCTGGACTTTGGTGAGCGATTTGGCACCTGCCAACCGCGTCGGTTTAACGGGCTCCGTTGTCAACGCTTTTACAAACTTATCAGGCATCATTACCCCCGTGCTGGTCGGTTACGCCGTCGCGCTTTACGGCAACTTCGACCTCGCGTTATGGTTGGTCGCTGGACATGCCGCACTGGCCATTGCCATGAACCATTGGGTCATGGGTCACCTCCAACGCATGCCCGATCTTCAGAGTCCGAATCCATGACACCCAATCCGCCCGATCTGAACAACGCCCCCTTGGGTAAGCGCAGCGATACCCCGGCGCATTACGACCCCTCGTTGCTATTTCCCATGCCACGCAGCATGGCGCGTGACGCGCTCGCTCTGGGACCAACGCTGCCATTTATGGGTGCCGACTTTTGGACGGGCTACGAGCTCAGCTGGCTGAATGCCAAAGGCAAACCCCAAGTCGGTATCTTGCAAGTCAGTGTGCCGTGTGAAACACCGTTCATCATCGAGAGCAAGTCTTTCAAGCTCTACCTCAACAGCTTGAACAACCACCGCGTACCCAACGTCGACGCACTCACCAACTTAATTGCCAATGACGTGAACCCCGCACTGTGGGGCGACACCACGCCGAGCGGGCAAGCGCTGGTCAAGGTCATCACGCCTGAGGCATTCGAAGCTGAAAAAATCACCACCCTGCCCGGCCTGAGCATTGACCGCTTGGACATCGAGATCGACCACCCGGCCTACGACCCCAGCCTGTTGCACGTGCATACAGATGAAGGTGTGGTTGAGGAGACCTTAACCAGCAATCTGCTGCGCGCGCTGTGCCGCGTGACGGGCCAGCCCGATTGGGGCAGTGTGCAAATTGACTATGCGGGCAAACCAATCGACCAAGCTGGTCTGCTGCAATACCTCATCGGGTTTCGCGATCAACAGGAATTCCATGAGCCTTTGGCCGAGCGGATCTTTGTCGACATCTTGCGGCAATGTCAGCCGACTCGATTGCGCGTGAAAATTCAATTCACACGCCGTGGCGGATTGGATATCAACCCTGTGCGCCAAAACTTCCCGAGCGCCATCAAAGCGATGTCCCGTTTGGCCCGCCAGTAAGCAAGGTCACGGCGTACGCGCCGTGGCTTTTCAGTTGGGTCCGTCTATGCGCGTTCGCAGCATCACATCGGTGAGCTTGCAGTAGAAGGCACGGCCCAGGCGGCCCAGTGGGCGCATGGCACTCTCCTTTAGCAGATCAACGCGGTGACGTTTGCCATCGCGTTCGCCTTGGTACACCTGCTCTAGGATGTGTACCTTCACCACGTCGCCCATCACCCAATGGTTTTTCCCCAAGGGCAAGATGTCCTTGACTCGGCACTCAAAGGCCACTGGAGTCTTGACCACGCGTCGAGGCTTGATGAGATCACACGGAAAACTCTCGATACCCAGCGCATCGAATTCACTGATGTCCGGGGGCAAGTCCTGCGCGCTGTCCACCATGGGCTCAAACAATCCCTCGGGCGAGATGTTGATGACAAACTCGCCGGTATCACGAATGTTTTGCAGAGTGTCTTTGGAGACGATCGCTTCCAGATTGTGGTTGTCACCGCGCGGCCCACACGAAAAGCCCATGACCGGCGGCGATGGGCAACACACGTTGAAAAAGCTGAAGGGGGCGAGGTTGTGCACGCCCGCCACGCTCACAGTAGACACCCAAGCGATCGGGCGCGGCAACACCGAATCGCGCAATAAAAAGTACATCTCGCTCGGATTGAAATCATCGACAGAGAGCGAAATAAAAGATTCGGGCGTGGTGGCGTTAGTCATGTGTCATGGCCGGTGGTCAAGACCGGCTGAAAATAATGCGAAGACCTAGCACCACGAAGACGGTACCGGCTAAGCGGTCAAGGAAAAATCCCGCGTTGGGACGTCGATTCAACCAGCCACCAATGTGGCCTGCAAACCAACCCAAGCTGCCAAAAATCAGCATGGCTTGAAGCGTGAACAACACCCCCAATTGGCCTAACTGCCAAGCAGTCGCGCCTGCTTGCACGTCCACAAACTGGGGCAGGAAAGACAGGAAAAAAATCACCACCTTGGGATTCACAGCGTTGGCCATCATCCCTTTGAAGAACAGCTGCTTGAGTGACGGATCATGAAGCGCTGCGTTGGCTTGCACCGTCACCGCACCCGCGTGACGCCAAGCCTGCCAGCCCAGCCACACCAGGTACCCACCGCCCACCCATTTAAGGACGGTGAAGGCGACAGGCGATGCCACCAGCAACGCACTGACACCCAACACGGCCAGCGCAGTATGACTCAAACACCCAACCGCACAACCCAAGCCAAACGCCGCGCCTTGGCGCCGTCCCTTGCTGATGCCAAAACTCAGCACCATTAAGTTATCGGGACCGGGCGATAGTGTGATGAGGCTGGCAGCCAGCAAAAATGACAGGGTTTGCGTGAGCGAAAGCATCACGCAAATATACCGCTTGTTTGTGTCACAACCGCTCGGACTGCGCGGTCTTCGGTTGCCAAACCATTAATCGCTTTTCAACCGCGCCAACCAACGAATCCAAGAAGAGCGCGAAGGCGGTCAGCACGACGATACCGGCGAAAACGGTGTTGACATCGAAGTTCCCCTCGGCCTCCAAGATCAAGTAGCCCACGCCACCTGCGGACCCCAGATATTCACCAACGACGGCGCCAACAAACGCCAAGCCCACGCTGGTATGAAGGCTTGAGAACACCCAGCTGGTCGCACTCGGTAAATAAACGCTGCGCAGCAACTGCCGCTGGTTAGCACCCAGCATGCGGGCATTCGCCAGCAGTGTAGGACTCACCTCACGTACGCCTTGGTATACGTTGAAGAACACAATGAAAAAGACAAGGGTCACACCAAGCGCGACCTTCGACCACACACCTAAACCGAACCACACCGCAAAGATGGGCGCCAAAATCACGCGAGGCATGGAATTAAGGGCCTTGATGTACGGATCCAAAATAGCCGAAGCGTTATCGTTCAAGGCCAGCCACAAGCCCATGCCCAAGCCAGATACGGTGCCGATGAAAAAGGCCATGAAGGTTTCAAATAACGTGATCCCCAAGTGGCGATAAATCTCACCACTGGCAAACCAATGCCACACCCGGCTAGCCACTTCCAGCGGTCGTCCAAAGAAAAAAGCCGCCTGATCAGCGTTGTCGAAATAAATGGGGGGCAACAGATCGGGGTCAGTGAAGACGTGCCACATTAAAATGATGGCGCCCAGCAAACCAAATTGCGCGGTACGCAACCGCCAGCCTTTAATTCCGCCGCTGCTCATGCTGAAACCTCCATCTGGCGGGCATAGCCTTTCAAAACTTCCTCACGCAGGACCGACCAAATTTGCTCATGCAACTCAATGAAGCGCGGATGAACGCGAATCTCGGCCACATCACGGGGTCGCTCTAAATCAATCACAAACTCACCAATTGGCCGTGTCGCGGGGCCAGCTGACAACACCACAACGCGGTCGGACATCGCGATGGCTTCGTCCAGGTCATGCGTGATGAAGAGCACCGCCTTACGCTTGGCCTGCCACAACGCCAACACCTCGTTTTCCATGAGTTGACGCGTTTGAATGTCCAATGCCGAGAAGGGCTCATCCATCAAGATGATGTCTGGATCAAGAATCAGCGTTTGCGCCAGCGCGGTGCGCTTGCGCATACCACCTGACATCTGGTGCGGATAGCGGTTCTCAAAGCCCCCTAAACCCACGCGCTTGAGCCATTCGCCGGCCGCTTTTGCTGCCTCAGCCTCACTGATGCCCAGGAATTCCAACCCTGCGGCAACGTTACCGATCGCATTACGCCAAGGCATGAGGGCCTCTGCTTGGAACATGTAACCTGCCCGGGCATTGATGCCCGTGAGGGGCTCTCCAAACACCTCCACACTGCCGGACGAGGGCTCCAGCAAACCCGCCGCTACGTTGAGTAGCGTGGATTTACCGCAGCCCGTTGGACCGACGACGGACACAAACTCACCAGGCGCCACGTGTAACGTCGTGTCACCAACGGCGATGTACCGTTCACCCGCTCGCTCATTGGAGGCGAACACGCATGAGATGCCATTGAACGCCAATGCAGGCGCCTGATTATTTGTAGTCATCATTTACTTGGGAGCGCGTTTGACGAACTCGTTGGTGAAGGTTCGGTTGAGATCAATCGCGTCAGCCTTGATTTTGTCGTCAAAGGCCACCAAGGACTTCAGCGCTGTCTTGGTGCCTTCCTCAGAAATCATGCCGTCGGGTGACATCGCCTCCTTCAAGCTGTTGAAGGTCAACTTGTAAAGCTCAGGGTCGCCCATGCTGTAGCTAGCGGGGACTGTTTTGAGGACGTCATCAGCGCTGGCCTGCTGAATCCAACGAGCGGCTTTGACCATCGCGTTGGTCATACCTTGCACGGTTTTGGGGTTGGCCTTGATAAAAGTCTCAGGCGCGTAAAGTGAACCGGCGGGCATGTCGCCGCCGAATACCTCACGTGTGGCTGACATCTTGCGCGTATCGACCAAAACCTTGATCGCGCCATCGCGCTCCAATGAGGAAATCACTGGGTCAAGGTTCGCGATCGCGTCAATCTGACCTGTCTTCATAGCAGCCACGGCACCAGAACCCGCGCCCACACCAATGAACGACACCTCTTTTGAGTTAACGCCTGCGCCGTCCAACACGAAGCTAGCGACCATGTTGGTCGAGGAGCCTGGCGCGGTCACACCGATCTTTTTACCTCTTAAGTCGGCCAAGGTTTTGTAATTAGGCATGGTCTTTGTCGAGACAGCCAACACAATTTGGGGCGCGCGCGCTTGCTGCACAAACGCAGTGAAATACTGCTTCTTCCCTTGTAATTTAATGGTGTGCTCATAGGCACCTGACACCACATCAGCAGAGCCGCCAACGACGGCTTGCAACGCCTTAGAACCGCCCGCAAAGTCAACAATCTCGACGTTGACCCCTTCTTCCTTAAAGTAGCCACGCTGCTCGGCAATAGTCAAAGGCAGGTAATAAAACAGCGATTTACCGCCAACGGCGATCGTCACTTTTTCGACCTCTGCGTGGGCAGCGCCTTGGAACGCCATCAACGCAACTGCGGTGGTTAGGCCAATGGCAAAACGTCTTGTGAATTTCATTGTTGTCTCCCGATTCGTGATAAAAGTTTGTGTCTGATTTCGTCAATTTGAGATTTGACTGTCGGAATCTATAAAGAATTTAGGCTGACGCGAGTCACCTAGGTGAAACCGTAAACCCCCCTATTGCCGTAAGGAATTTCCTGTGCTTACTTTCGCGCTCGCCGTGTTTTTTTTGATCATCACGCCCGGGCCCGGAGTGCTATCGGTCGCGGGCGTGGGCGCCTCTTTTGGGGCGCGGCCGGGTGCGCGTTACATAGCGGGGTTATTCATTGGCACCAATTTGGTCGGATTGGCGGTGGTCTCAGGACTTGCCGCCATTCTGCTGGCCAGCGACCAGATTCGTACCGGGCTACTGATCGCCTCGGTCGGCTACCTGCTTTACTTGGCAGCCAAGATTGCCTTTGCGGGGAGTCAAATCGCTTTCAAGGAAGCTGCAAAGGCACCAGGCATTCGCGATGGCTTGATGCTTCAAGCGGTGAACCCGAAGGCCTATGCGGTGAACACAACTTTGTTTATGGGCTTTGCTTTCATGCCCGACAACCTCATGCTTGAGACGGCATTGAAGTTTCTCATCATGAATGCGATTTGGGTCCCCATTCACTTTGCGTGGCTGTTTTTAGGCATCACTTTGCGCCGCCTCAATTTAGCGCCAGCAGCGCAACGCCGCATCAACGTCGCGATGGCCTTGGCCATGCTCACTGTCGTGGGCTTGGCGCTGATCGCCCCGAAATAGGCGGCCTACTCACGCGACCGCATCAACCGCGTAGCCGAATTGAGGTGTCAACTCGCCCCCTTTGGTGATGCGCACAGCACAGTACTTGAACTCGGGGATTTTGCCGAACGGGTCGAGTGCCGGGTTGGTCAACTTGTTAATTGCCGCCTCGTAATAGGCGAACGGCACAAACACAGCCCCTGCGGGCGTACCCTCATCCAGACGCGCAATCAAACTCACAGAACCCCGGCGTGTTGCCAGCGTCACCACATCACCGGGTATCACACCCAGTTCCCGCATGTCTGCCGTACACAAGCTGGCAGTGGCTTGGGGCTCGATGGCATCCAGCACCGCTGCGCGGCGCGTCATGCTACCGGTATGCCAATGCTCCAATTGACGTCCTGTAATGAGCACGTGCGCATAGGCATCGTCAGGTCGCTCGTTGGCAGGAATCAAATCAGCAGGGACTAATTTGGCGCGGCCTGTTGGCGTTGGGAAGTCATCAATAAACACAGTGGGCTGACCAGCATCCGTATCTGACAAACAAGGGTAGGTGACACTGGACTCACGGACCAGTCGCTCCCATGTGATGCCCGCAATCACCTCGTGCATGGCTTGGCGCATCTCCTCATAGACCGCCGCGGCACCGCCATGGGCACCGGGGTAGTTCCAATTCAAGCCCATACGCTGTGCGATGGCTTGGATGATGCTGAGATCGAGGCGCGCTTGTCCGGGCGGACTCACCGCAGGCTGACCCAACTGAACCATGCGATCGGTGTTGCTTACGGTGCCTAGCTTTTCAGGCCAAGCGGAGGCGGGCAAGACCACATCGGCTAGCCAAGCGGTCTCGGTCATGAAGATGTCTTGAACCACCAAGTGCGAGAGCGATGCAAGCGCGTGACGCGCGTGATTGAGGTCGGGGTCGCTCATCGCAGGGTTTTCGCCCATCACATACATGCCACGAATTTTGTGGGGATCGTCCTCGGGTGCCAACACCTTGTCCATCACCTCGACCACCGTGTAACCCGGCTGATCGTCCAACGTGGTACCCCAGAAAGATTTGAACCACGCATGGGCCTTGGGGTCGGTCACGCGCTGGTAGTTGGGGTACATCATCGGGATCAAACCCGCATCACTTGCGCCCTGCACGTTGTTTTGTCCCCGAAGCGGGTGCAAGCCCGAGCCGGGTTTACCAATCTGCCCGGTCACGGAGACCAAGGCAATCAGGCAACGCACGTTATCCGTGCCATGCACGTGTTGGCTCACGCCCATGCCCCACAACACCATCGCGCTCTTGGCCGTTGCGAACGCACGCGCCACTTCGCGAATAGTGTCAGCCGGGATGCCGCAAATGGGCGCCATGGCCTCTGGGCTATAGCCTTTAACGTTGGCGACCAGCGCGTCGTAGTTTTCCGTGCGGGTGGCGATGAAGTCGGGATCGACCAGATTTTCTTCAATGATGACGTGCAACATGGCATTGAGTAACGCCACATCGGTATCCGCCTTAAACGGTAAAACGCGCCAGGCATGGCGTGCGATGTCGGTCACACGGGGGTCGGCCAACACAATGCGCGCGCCACGCTGGGCGGCGTTCTTCATCCAGGTTGCGGCGACGGGGTGGTTCGCCGTTGGGTTCGAGCCGATGATGAAAATTAAATCGGCATGCGCCACGTCGTTCACCTGATTGCTCACTGCACCAGAGCCCACGCCCTCTAACAGCGCCGCAACGCTTGATGCATGGCACAGGCGCGTGCAGTGGTCGACGTTGTTCGAACCAAAGCCGGTCCGAACCAATTTTTGAAAGAGATAGGCCTCTTCATTCGAGCCCTTTGCCGAGCCAAACCCAGCCAAGGCTTTGGGTCCGTGCTGCGCTTTGAGGGTGTTCAGACCACCGGCGGCCATATCCAAGGCCTCGTCCCAGGTGGCTTCTCTAAATACCAGCGACCAGTTGCGCGAATCACGGCTCAAGACCTCAAGTTGCGCGGGATCTTTGGGCGCGTCTGCACGGCGGATCAAGGGTGTAGTCAGGCGGTGGGGGTGGTGTGCGTAATCAAAACCGAAACGCCCCTTCACACAAAGACGTGACTCGTTGGCGGGACCTTCACGGCCCTTCACGCCCACAATCTTTTCGTCACGAACCTGGTAGGTGAGTAAACAGCCGACACCACAGAACGGGCAGACCGAATCGACTTCACGATCCACCGATTGATTACCGACAAGCGTCTTGGGCAACAGCGCGCCCGTCGGGCAAGCTTGCACACACTCGCCACACGCCACACAACTGCTCTCGCCCATCGGGTCGTTCAGGTCAAACGTGATCCGGCTCTCGGCACCCCTGAAGGCGTAGCCGATGACGTCGTTCACTTGAACCTCACGGCACGCCCGCACGCAACGGTTGCATTGGATGCACGCATCCAGCTGCACCAGCATCGCGGGATGCGATGCATCGGCCTGCGGTTGGCGGCGCGCAATGCCTTTCAGACTGGGGCGTACGGTCACGCCGGTGCGTGCTGCCCAATCCGATAATTCGCCGTAGCCGCCCGACGCCGGCGCATCCGCATCCCATTTACGGGGCGCGTCTGGCATGTCGGCTAAAAGCATTTCCAGCACCATTTGCTGGCTTTTCTGGGCACGCTCACTGTTGGTTTGCACCTTCATGCCCGCAACAGGTGCTCGGCAACAGCTGGGGGCCAACACGCGCTCCCCTTCGACCTCCACCACACAAGAGCGGCAATTGCCGTCAGCGCGATAACCTGGCTTGTGACACAAACGCGGTACTTCGATACCCATGCGGTCCGCAACATCTAACAGGGTTTCACCAGGCGCAGCGGTGACCGCTTGGCCATTGAGCTCGAATTGGACAGGGGATGAATTCACTTGCGTCATATCAGCGCACCTCATGCGCAAAGTGGGTTGCCACGCACCGGATGGGGTTGGGAACGGCTTGGCCTAAACCGCAGATGGATGCATCGGCCATGACGGTCGCCAAGTCATTCAGCGTGTCCCAATCCCATTGTTTCTCTGCCATTAACGTGGCGGCTTTGTCTGTGCCCACGCGGCATGGTGTGCATTGCCCACAACTTTCGTGGGTGAAAAAACGCAAGGTGTTGAGGGCTGCATCGCTGGCGCGGTCTTGATCGCTCAACACCACAATCGCCGCCGAACCGATGAAGCAACCATGCGGTTGCAAGGTGTCAAAGTCGAGCGGCACATCCGCGAGACGGGCCGGCAGAATCCCACCTGACGCGCCACCCGGAAAGTAGGCATACAGCGTATGGCCTGGCAACATGCCGCCACAGTAGGTGTCGATCAGCTCACGCAGGGTGATGCCTGCAGGGGCCAACTTCACGCCGGGCTGTTGCACCCGGCCGCTGACGCTGAACGATCGCAAACCTTGGCGGTCATTCCGACCAAAGCCGCTGAACCATACCGCGCCCCGTTGCACGATGTCGCGAACCCAGTAGAGGGTTTCAAAATTGTGTTCCAGCGTTGGGCGTCCAAACAAACCGACCTCGGCGATATACGGCGGACGCATCCGCGGCTCGCCGCGCTTGCCCTCAATGCTCTCAATCATTGCCGACTCTTCGCCGCAGATGTACGCACCAGCACCGCGACGCAACTCGATCAGGGGCAAGGGCATCGGCGCCCACTCGCGTAACAGCTTCAAGGCTTGGGTTAACAATGCACGGCAGCCGTGGTACTCATCACGCAGATAGATGTAGATGGCGTCGATACCCACTGTGGCTGCGGCAACCAACATGCCCTCTAAAAAGCGATGCGGATCACGCTCCAGGTAGGTGCGATCTTTAAAGGTACCGGGCTCACCCTCGTCTATGTTGACGGCCAACAAGCGCGGCGCAGGCTGGCTAGAGACGATTTGCCATTTACGACCTGCAGGGAAACCAGCGCCGCCCAATCCGCGCAAGCCCGAATCGGTCATGGCCTGCAGCACCGCCTCTTTGGTGACGCGCCCGTCATGGACGTCGCGCAGCAACTGATAGCCACCATGGTGCAAGTAATTTTGCAAGCCAACGTAAGCTGGCGCGATACCGCTGTTGTCGGCGGTAGTCACGACACTGGACTCCACGTGAGTCACCGGGTCAAAGTCACCCTCAGGCGATGCCTCGGGATGGGTGCGCTCATCGCGTGCGATGCATTGCATCACCGCCTCGCTGGTGGCGTGGATCACAGGACGTTGATGCACAACCGCCACGGGGGCTTGCTCGCAACGCCCCACGCAAGGCGCGCGAATCAGGCGCACATCTGGATTTTGATTCAGACGTTCAATCTCAGCCAACAGTGTCTCGGCACCGGCCAATGCACAGCTGAGGCCATCACAGACGCGGACCGTCAGGCTTGCGGCCTTTTCATCGCCTTTGAGCAAATCGAAGTGGTGATAGAAGGTGGCGACCTCAAAAACCTCTGCGGTCGATAGGCGCATCCAATCTGCCAAGGCGGTCAAATGATCCTCGGACAAGCCCAAGTAAGCATCTTGAATGCGATGCAAATACTCAATCAATAAATCACGCCGTGGCGCCTCGCCACCCATCAATTCAGCGATGACTGCGCGGGCAGAAATGGTCGGTTGCCGTCCCTTGAGCGTGGGGCGAGGCTTGTGAATACGAATGGGCTGTGCGACGGTCATTGAGGAGGCCTGTGATCAGAGGCCTCCATTATCTCAAACCGTCGCAATGGGATTAACCGGGGAGCCAACGGCGCCCGGTAAGTGCAGCGGTGGTGCCGTCAACAGGAATCGACTCCGACCATTTGCCCGCAACCAATTAGCCAACGGTGTGAGGTACCACAATTCGCCCAAATGGATGCCGTTCTTAAACAAACAGTGCGCATGTAACGGTAACTTCGGCTTTCTGATCGGCGCCATCCAGCGGCTGGGAATGATCTCTACCGCATAGTTATCGGCGATCAAGGAGCCACGCCCGAATCCGTAATCCATTGCAGCAAGCGTTCGTCCTCACCATCCAAACCGGTGCAGGTGTGATGCAATTTCTCCG
>Ga0102903_1000200_pt1 | contig 23455 bp, 17 predicted proteins | sample Colrivmet1555C02_FD_78497 | JGI IMG/M metagenome (GOLD analysis project Ga0102903, IMG submission 78497) | Estuarine microbial communities from the Columbia River estuary - metaG 1555C-02 | ecosystem: Environmental > Aquatic > Marine > Intertidal zone > Estuary | place: USA: Columbia River... | reverse complement strand
GACAAAGGTACCTACGGTCCTTTTAAGGCCAATACAGTGATCACTGTGGAGCCTGGGATCTATATTCCAGAGGGCAGCGATTGTGATCCAAAGTGGTGGGGAATAGCGGTTAGAATAGAAGACGACATTCTTATTTCAGACCAAGGGCCTGTTTTACTGTCTTATATGGCACCTCGTTCTGTAGCAGCTATTGAGGCGGCAATGAAGCTTCCAAGCCCCTTAGATGCGTTTAGTTTGCCAACCCTAGAGTAGTCATGTTGATCAGGGGTATACTCGTATTTTGTTTGTGTTTTTTTTCTGTAACAATACAGGCTCAGAAATTGTATGTTTTGGGGACACTTCAAGATGGTGGTTCTCCACATATGGGTTGCGAGAAGTTGTGTTGTGCCGTTCAAAAGTCTCAAGATTATGTAAGTAGTATTGGAGTAGTGGGTGAGCGTCAATCTTTTATATTTGACGCTACGCCAGATTTTGTTTCACAGACCAATTATTTGAAAGAGGTCTCCGGACATAAAAGTGTGGCTATTTTTCTAACCCATGCCCATATGGGACATTATACAGGGCTCATGCATTTAGGAAGAGAAGCTTATAATGCTGTAAAGACTATGGTATACGCCATGCCTAAAATGGTCCATTTTTTGTCTAAAAATGGGCCTTGGAGTCAATTGGTGTCGTTAAAAAATATTGCGCTAATGCCTTTGCAAGAAAATCAAACAGTTTTTTTAGACCAAAGTTTATCCGTCACTCCTCTAAAAGTGCCCCACAGAGACGAATATTCAGAAACAGTGGGTTATTTGATTAAAGGGAAAAACAAAACGGCTTTATATGTTCCAGATATAGACAAATGGTCTAAATGGAACCGCTCTATTGTGGCGCTTGTAAAAAAGGTAGATTATGCATTTTTAGACGGTACATTTTTCGCAGACGGGGAATTGCCAAGGCCTATGTCAGAAGTGCCCCATCCTTTTGTTTCTGAAACGGCTGCACTTTTAGGATCACTGCCTTTAAAAGAGCGTCAAAAAGTCTATTTTATTCATTTGAACCACAGTAATCCTGCAAGAAATTCGGCTTTTAAAGGCCGTTTAGATCTTGAAAGATTAGGCTTTCAATTTGCAGCGTTTGGCCTGTCTTTTGACTTGTAAAAATTTATTCTTGCATTAAGAAGCTCTTGAGTCCCTGGTAATCAGAAATTTTGGTCGCTTGCTTTTGTTTGGACAGCACTTCTACAATTTTCGTTGGAATAGTCAGTGTCTTACCCAATGTTTCCTCTACCACTTCTAAAAACTTCACAGGATGGGCAGTCTCTAAAAACACCCCATAGGTATTCGGATGGTCTTTCTGGTACTCTAAAAGGCCTAAATATCCTATGGCTCCATGTGGGTCTGCGGTATAGTTGTATTCTTGGGCTATAGTTCGCATGGCCTTTTTGGTTTCTTGGTCTGTATAACTATAGGCACTGAATCCTTTTTCTAGGATACTGTGTTCATTTTGGTTCATCTGTAAGATTCGGACAAAGTTGCTGGGATCTCCAACATCCATAGCATTTGAAATAGTCGCTACGGATTTTTCTGCTTGGTATGTCCTATTTTTCATAAAATTGGGTACCACCTTATTGGCGTTCGTAGCGGCTATAAAGTGCGTCACAGGAAGTCCCATTTCTCTGGCCACCATACCGGCACATATGTTTCCGAAATTACCAGAGGGTACAGAGAAAACAAGTTCCTTTTCACTACTGTCTAGTGATGGTTTGAGGGCTTTGTAGGCTAAGAAATAATACAACATCTGTGGCAACCACCTTGCCACGTTTATTGAATTGGCAGAGGTGAGTTGTTTGTGGTCGGTAATCTCAGGGTCTAAAAAGGCTGTTTTGACCATTTTTTGACAATCGTCAAAGGTGCCATCTACCTCTAAAGCTTGAATGTTTTGTCCCAAAGTAGTGAGTTGTTTTTCCTGAATTGGACTCACTTTTCCGCTGGGGTATAAGATTACTACCTCTACGCCTTCTACGCCTAAAAACCCATTGGCTACAGCACCTCCAGTATCTCCAGAAGTGGCTACTAATACGGTTACGGGGGCCTGATTTCCTTCAGAAAATAAACCGAGGCATTGGGCCATAAAACGTGCTCCAACGTCTTTAAAGGCAAGGGTAGGGCCGTGAAATAATTCTAATGATCCAATAGAATCAGTTAGCGGTACTATTGGGAAATCAAAATCTAATACCGTTTCCAGAACCTTTTTTAAATCGCTTTTACTCAAAATATCTTTGGTAAAAGGCCCCATGACTTCAAGGCCAATTTCTACCGGACTAAGGCTTTCTATTTGATCAAAAAAACGGGGATCAAGGCCAGGTATGTAATCTGGATAATATAATCCTTTGTCTGGTGCTATACCTTTAATGACCGCTTCTTTAAAGCTTGCTTTTAAACTTGGGGTGTCTATTGAAAAATATTCCATGTTAAGTTAGGTGGGGTAGACCCCTTTTTCATTGATATTAGAAATGTGTATATCGAAGGGTATTCCCATAGGGGTATAAACCTCTTTTAATTGTTGCGCTACTTCGTGGGCTTTATCTGCCCCTATAGAGAGGGCAAACACAGAAGGTCCGGAGCCAGATATACCACAACCCAATGCTCCTGCATTTAAAGCAGCTGCTTTTATCTCATCAAATCCAGGAATGAGTATACTTCTCACAGGCTCTATGACTACATCTTGCAAAGAGCGACCAATTAATTCGTAATCTTCTCGGTATAATCCAGCGACCAATCCACCAACATTTCCCCACTGGGTAATGGCGTCTTTTAGCGAGAGACTAGATTTTAAAATCCTTCTAGAATCTGCGGTTTTAATTTCAATTTGAGGGTGTATTACTGTAGCGTATAATTCACGAGGACTTGGGAGTGAAACAACATCTAGTGGGTCCGTGCTTCTCACTAGTGTAAAGCCTCCTAATAAAGCCGGAGCTACATTATCTGCATGAGCCACTCCTGAAGCCAGACGTTCTCCCTCCATGGCAAATGGAATGAGTTCTATTGTAGTGTAAGGATTGCCTAATAGATGGTTAATAGCCCATACCGCGCCAGCACTACTGGCTGCACTGCTACCTATGCCACTTCCAGCTTTTATTTTCTTCTCTATTTTAATGTCAAAACCAGCCTCGCTACCCAAAGCTTCTAAAAGCGCCAAACCAGCTACACCAGCTACATTTTTAGCGGTTTCTAGCGGAAGGTCTTGCCCAGTAATTTCACTAATAGTAATTCCTTTTGTAGGGGTTTGTGTAACGGTCATATATTCTCCTACGCCTGCAAGAGAGAGACCAAGGACGTCAAAGCCACAAGATACATTGGCAATCGTTCCAGGACAAAATACACGTATAGACTTCATGTGATAAACTTTATGATCTTAAAGGTAGTTTTTAAAAGTTCCCAACTCGGATAATGTCTGCAAATATACCAGAGGCTGTTACGGCAGCACCCGCACCAGCGCCTTTAATAATCATAGGCTGATTCGGATAGCGCTCTGTATAAAAGAGCACAATATTATCACTTCCTTCCAAAGCGTAAAAATCATGACCCTGGGGTATTTCTTGAAGCCCCACTGAGGCTTTTCCGTCTTTAAAGCTGGCCACGTATTTTAGTTTTGCGCCTTTGGCATATGCCTTTTGGTACATAGTCTGGAAGTCAGATTCATATTTAATTAAACTATCAAAGAAAGCTTCATTTGAACTAGTTTCTAAACTTTCTGAAGGTAAAAATGAATTGTTCTCTATGTCATTTATTTCCATCACATGACCACTTTCTCTGGCCAAGATAAGTATTTTACGCATCACGTCTATTCCACTTAGATCTATGGTTGGATCTGGTTCAGTATAACCTTCTTCCTGAGCTTGCTTTACCACATCATGAAAAGTTGTTTGGTCATTAAAATGATTAAAGACAAAGTTTAAACTACCCGATAATACCGCCTGAATTTCTTTGATCTCATCTCCAGAGGCAACGAGATTTTTTAGGGTGTCTATAATAGGTAATCCAGCTCCTACGTTTGTCTCGAATAAAAAGGAGGCATTGTAAGTTCTGGCCAAATCTTTGAGCCTTTTATAATTTGGATAAGCAGCCGCACAGGCAATTTTGTTACAGGTAACCACAGAAATACTTTTTGACAGATAATCTGCGTAAGTATTTGCCACCAATTCGCTCGCAGTATTGTCTACAAAAATGGCATTTCTAAGGTTTAGACTAAGAATTTTTTCTAAAAAGAGCGGCATACTTGCTTTCTCCCCTTTGGAAAGGCTGTTTTGCCAATCATTGAGATCCAATCCGTCTGATTTAAAGCACATGGTTCTTGAATTGCTAATACCTATAACCCTAACAGAGAGTTTTAGCTGCTTTTTGAGATAGTCTTTTTGTTGGGCCAATTGCTCTAACAATTTTGCGCCCACATTTCCAGAGCCCATCACAAAGAGGTTTAACTGTTTAATATTTTCTTCAAAAAAGACCTCGTGTAAAGCATTCAAAGCTTTTTTAACATCTGCTTTTTCTACTACCGCGGAGATATTTCGCTCAGAAGCGCCTTGTGCAATGGCCCTGATGTTGACATTGTTTTTACCCAAGGTAGCAAACATCTTACCACTTAAACCTTGGTGCTTTTTCATCTGATCTCCCACTAAAGCAATAATGGCCAAATCATTTTCTGCAATGACCGCTTTAATTTTCCCCTGTGACATTTCGAATTCAAAGGCTTCATTGACTAAAGCAACAGCGGCTGAGGTGTCTTCTGCAGCAATACCCACACAGATAGAATGTTCTGAAGAAGCTTGGGTAATAAGCACTACACTTATTTTTGCATTGGAGAGTACCTCGAAAAATCTTTTAGATATTCCAGGAATACCAACCATACCTGAGCCCTCCAATGAAATTAAGGCAATGTTTTCTACATGGCTAATGCCCTGTACGGTTTTATTTCCTTCTGAAGCTTGTTTTTGAATCAGTGTACCCACCGCCTGAGGGTCAAAAGTGTTTTTAATAGCAATAGGAATTTGCTTTTGTAACACCGGTTGAATGGTAGGAGGGTAGAGTACTTTAGCACCAAAATGAGACAATTCCATGGCCTCTTCATATGAAATGCTAGTGATGGGCCTAGCTTGCTTTACCAATTTTGGATTTGCTGTAAACATCCCACTCACATCCGTATATATTTCTAGTAATGATGCGTCTAGCGCAGCTGTGACTATGGCTGCAGTAAAATCTGAACCACCCCTGCCTAGCGTGGTTGCAACCCCTTCTGAACTAGAGGCAATAAACCCACCCATGACAACAATGGCGTTTTTATTGGCCCCGTTGAATTCAAGTAATTTTTGGTTGGTCAGGGCGTAGTTAACAGATGCTTTTCCGTGTACTTGGTCTGTAGTAATGAGTGTTCTTGCGTCTGCATGAATGGCGTCTAAACCCTGAGACTTAAAGTAAGCACTGATAATGTATGAAGACAGCAGTTCTCCAAAGCTCACTATTTTGTCAGAGAGTTTTGGGGTAATCTCTCCAATGAGGTATGCGCCTTCTAAAAGAGTTTCTAAAGTATTTAATGCCGCTTTAATTTGACTAAGAATAGCAGACTGGTCGTTAGGCGCTATAAGTGATTTAACCGTGTCTAGGTGTCTTTTTTCAATCTCATTTAAGGGTGTTTTGTAAAGAGGGTCTTGATTTGCTGCTGCAGCTGCAGTGTCTAACAATAAATCTGTGATGCCTCCAAGTGCAGAAACAACCACATATTGTTTTGTATAGGCATTCTGATAGACAATATTTTTAACAAGACTTATATTTTGTGCGTTGGCTACTGAGGTACCACCGAATTTTAAAACATTCATGGGTTAACTTTTAAAGAATAAAAAAATAAATAAATAGGTTGCGGAAGTAATCATCTAATACCCCAATGGGGTTCCTGTAGTAGTAGTCATAGCAAATGTGCTCGTTAAAAAACGAGTGCCTCTAAATTCAGAACGAACTAATAATGGCATGCTTGGATGATTTATTTTTCAAATATAGCCAAATACACTGCCCAAGCATTGTAAAGCCCTTATTTTTAGTAGATATGTAATTTTAGGTGCTTTTTGATGAGAATTTAAAGATATAAACTTATAAATCAAGGGATATCAAAAAAGCCGCTCCTGAAGGGAGCGGCTTTTTTATTATTGTAAATCAATGAATTATGACGCTTGAGAAGATTCCTCTGCTTTTTTAATGGTGACTTTTAATTTTTCATCGTCTTTGTCATCCCTGTCTAATGAAATGGTGTCTCCTGAGACCAAGTTGGCATTGACAATCTGTTCTGCCAAACTGTCTTCAATATACTTTTGAATGGCTCTTTTTAGTGGCCTGGCGCCAAATTGTTTGTCAAATCCTTTTTCAGCAATAAAATCTTTCGCCTTTTTGGACAGTTTCAATTGGTAGCCGAGTTCCTCTATTCTCTTGTATAATTTCTTTAACTCAATGTCAATAATCAAATGAATGTCTTCTTGCTCTAAGGCGTTAAAGATAACAATGTCATCTATTCTGTTAAGAAACTCCGGAGCAAATGCTTTTTTAAGTGCATTTTCTATGACCCCTTTGTTGTGCTTGTCAGTTTGAGATTTCATAGATGCTGTTCCAAAACCAACCCCTTGTCCAAAGTCTTTTAGCTGTCTAGATCCAATATTAGACGTCATGATAATGATGGTATTTCTAAAATCAATCTTGCGACCTAAACTATCTGTTAGATAACCGTCATCTAAAACTTGAAGCATTGTGTTAAATACATCTGGATGTGCTTTTTCTACCTCGTCCAATAAAATAACTGCATAAGGTTTGCGCCTCACTTTTTCTGTTAACTGCCCACCTTCTTCATAACCAACATAGCCAGGAGGGGAGCCAATTAATCTAGAAATGGCAAACTTCTCCATGTATTCACTCATGTCAATACGAATAAGCGATTCTTCAGAGTCAAACAATTCCTTGGCCAATACTTTAGCCAACTGTGTTTTTCCTACACCGGTTTGTCCTAGAAATATAAAAGATCCTATGGGTTTATTAGGGTCTTTTAACCCCGCCCTATTTCTTTGAATGGCTCTTGCTACCTTAGCGACTGCTTCGTTTTGTCCAACAACGGCTTCTTGAATAATTTCTGGTAATTTTGCCAGTTTAGTACTTTCTGCTTGCGCAATTCTAGTGACTGGAATACCACTCATCATAGAAACCACATCTGCCACATGGTCATCTGTAACCACTTCCTTATGTAATTTGCTCTCTTCTTCCCATTTGTCTTGGGCCTCTTGAAGTGCTTTTTCCAATTTTTTCTCGTCGTCTCTTAATTTTGCGGCCTCTTCATAACGCTGCTTTTTAACCACAGTATTTTTTTCTTCTCGTACAGTTTCTAATTGGCTTTCTAAACTGACAATCTGTTTGGGCACATTCATATTAGTAATGTGTACTCTAGAACCTACCTCATCTAGGGCGTCAATGGCTTTATCTGGTAAAAAGCGGTCCGTAATATACCTGTCCGTAAGGGTCACACAAGCTTCTAATGCCGCATCCGTATAAGTTACATTGTGGTGGTCTTCGTATTTTGGTTTTATATTTTTAAGAATTTCGAGGGTTTCTGCTACTGAGGTAGGTTCTACTATCACTTTTTGAAACCTTCTTTCTAAGGCACCGTCTTTTTCTATGTGCTGTCTAAACTCATCAAGGGTAGTGGCTCCAATACATTGTATCTCTCCCCTGGCTAGGGCAGGTTTAAACATATTAGATGCGTCTAAGCTTCCTGTAGCACCACCAGCACCAACAATGGTGTGAATTTCATCTATAAATAAGATAATGTCATCATTTTTCTCCAATTCGTTCATGACCGCTTTCATGCGTTCTTCGAATTGTCCACGGTATTTTGTGCCAGCAACTAAGGAGGCCAAGTCTAAAGTAACCACCCTTTTGTTGAAGAGTACTCTAGAGACCTTTTTTTGAATAATTCTAAGGGCCAATCCCTCTGCAATAGCACTTTTACCCACGCCAGGTTCTCCTATTAATAGGGGGTTATTTTTCTTTCTACGACTTAAAATTTGAGAGACCCGTTCTATTTCCTTTTGTCTTCCAACCACAGGATCTAAACGGTCTTCTTCTGCCATTTGGGTCAGGTCTCTACCAAAATTGTCTAAAACGGGGGTCTTTGATTTTTTTCCTGACTTGTTGGCAGTTGTTCCGCCACCAAAAGATTCTCCAGTATTTTCTTCTGCGTCAGATTCGCTAGAAAATGAGGCTTCAGTTGGTCCGCTGGTATAATCGTCGTCTGAAGTGATCATAGTCTTAAACTGCTCTTTTACGCCGTCGTAGTCTACCATCATTTTTTGCAACAATTTGGTAGTAGGGTCATTTTCATTTCTGAGAATACACAGCAGCAAATGCGCCGTATTTATAGCGGTGCTTTGAAACAGTTTGGCTTCTAAAAAAGTAGTTTTTAAGGCCCTCTCTGCTTGTCTGGTTAGGTGTAGGTTCTTTTTATCCTGATGCACCAAACTAGGGTTTGGATTGGCTGGACTTAAGATTTCTACCTTTCTTCTCAAGTGTTCCAAATCTACCGATAGGGCGTCTAAGATACTAATGGCTTTACCGCCACCATCTCTTAACAATCCTAACATTAAGTGTTCCGTTCCAATAAAGTCATGCCCTAATCTAAGGGCTTCTTCTTTACTGTAGGCAATCACGTCTTTTACTCTAGGTGAAAAATTATCATCCATAAACCAGTTGTTTATACTCAAAAATAGTAAATCTTTTTAGCACTCAATTACAAATAGTATTCCTTTTTGTATTATATGACACAATTGACAAAAAAACAATGGCTTGTCCAAACAAGCCCCAGCTATTTTATTAACTATTTGTCCTATTATATATGTTGATAAATTCTTTAATAAACTACTCTTTAACCTCCCCTAAAGCATCCAAATTATGTATATTGGCTTGATTTTTTAATGAATAAAGAATAGCTTTTTTAATATGGCAGAAGGAGAAAAATTAATTAAGATTAACATAGACGACGAAATGAAGTCTGCCTACATAGATTATTCTATGTCGGTTATTGTATCACGTGCCTTACCAGATGTAAGAGATGGTTTAAAACCAGTGCACCGAAGGGTGTTGTTTGGAATGCATGAGTTGGGCGTTAGGGCTACAGGTGCACACAAGAAGTCTGCGAGAATTGTAGGAGAAGTTTTAGGTAAGTACCACCCACATGGAGATACTTCTGTTTACGACACTATGGTGCGTATGGCACAAGAGTGGAGTTTGCGATATATGTTGGTAGACGGCCAAGGTAACTTTGGCTCTATTGACGGAGACAGTCCTGCGGCAATGCGTTATACGGAAGCCCGTATGCGCAAGATTGCAGACGACATGCTAATAGATATTGACAAAGACACGGTAGACCACCAATTAAATTTTGACGACACTTTAGAAGAACCTAAAGTACTTCCCACCAGAATTCCCAACCTACTGGTTAATGGTGCTTCTGGGATTGCTGTAGGGATGGCCACCAATATGCCGCCACACAACCTATCGGAAGTGGTAGACGGAACTATTGCTTATATAGAAAATCCAAATATTGAAATAGACGAACTCATCACCCACATTAAGGCCCCAGATTTTCCAACAGGAGGTGTTATTTTTGGATATGAAGGAGTTAAAGAAGCTTTTCATACTGGAAGGGGTAGGGTCGTTGTTCGTGCCAAAGCTATTATTGAAGAAGTTCAGGGAAAAGAGTGTATCATAGTCACTGAAATCCCATACCAAGTCAATAAGGCAGACATGATCAAGAAAACAGCAGACTTGGTTAATGACAAGAAAATTGAGGGTATTTCTACCATTAGGGATGAATCCGATAGAAATGGAATGCGTATTGTTTATATCTTAAAAAGAGATGCAATTCCAAATATTGTATTAAATACCCTGTATAAATACACTTCACTCCAGTCTTCCTTTAGCGTCAACAATATTGCGCTTGTCAATGGAAGACCACAGCAATTAAATGTCAAGGAAATGATCCACTATTTTGTGGAACACAGACATGAGGTTGTGGTGAGAAGAACCAAATTTGAATTAAAGAAAGCAGAAGACAGGGCCCACATTTTAGAAGGTTTGATCATTGCTTCTGACAATATAGATGAGGTAATTAAGCTCATTAGGGCGTCTTCTAGTCCAGACGAGGCTCGGGAGTCTTTAATGGAACGTTTTAAATTGTCTGAAATACAAGCCAAGGCCATTGTGGAAATGCGCCTGCGTCAGTTGACAGGTCTTGAGCAAGATAAGTTAAGAACGGAATACAATGACATTATTGCGACCATTGCAGATCTAAAAGATATTTTGGGAGACAAGGAACGTAGAATGTCCATCATTAAAGAAGAACTTCAAGAGGTAAAAACCAAGTATGGAGATGCACGTCGTTCAGAGATCAACTATGCAGGTGGAAGTCTCAGTATAGAAGATATGATTCCAGATGAGCAGGTAGTTATTACCATTTCTCATGCAGGTTATATTAAGAGAACCGCGCTTTCGGAGTACAAGACCCAAAATAGAGGTGGGGTAGGCCAAAAGGCATCGGCGACAAGAAATGAAGATTTCTTGGAGCACTTATTTGTGGGAACCAACCACCAATATATGTTATTCTTTACCCAAAGCGGGAAGTGTTTCTGGATGCGTGTTTACGAAATTCCAGAGGGCTCTAGAACCTCTAAAGGTAGGGCCATTCAAAACCTGATCAATATTTCTCAAGAAGACAAGGTGAAAGCCTTTATTTGCACCCAAGATCTTAAGGATGAGGAGTATGTGAACAGCCATTATGTGATTATGGCCACTAAAAAAGGGATTGTAAAGAAAACTACTTTAGAGCAGTACTCTAGACCCAGAACCAACGGTATAAACGCAATTGGTGTAAGGGAGGGAGATGAGCTGTTAGAAGCCAAACTGACCACGGGAACCAGTCAAGTATTCCTAGGCCTTAAATCTGGTAAAGCCATAAGATTTGAAGAGAGCAAAACCAGACCTATGGGTAGGGGTGCATCCGGCGTAAGAGGGGTGAGCCTTGCAAATGATCAAGATGAGGTGATTGGAATGATCACAGTTCACAACGAGGAAGACCACATTTTAGTGGTGTCTGAAAAAGGATATGGAAAACGTTCTTCTATGGAAGATTACCGCGTGACCAACCGAGGTGGAAAAGGGGTTAAAACCATTTCTATTACAGAGAAAACGGGTGGGCTTGTCGCTATTAAAAATGTGACAGATTCAGATGACCTAATGATTATTAATAAATCTGGGATTGCCATTAGATTGGGTGTAGAAGACCTTCGTGTGATGGGAAGGGCTACCCAAGGAGTGAAATTGATTAATATTAGAGAAAACGATTCTATTGCTGCAGTAGCTAAAGTGATGAAAGAAGAAGAGGAAGAAATTCTTTCAGATGGATTAGATGATTCTGGCGCTAGCGCCGATAGTGCTCCAGAGGCACCAGAAGCCACCCAAGAAAATAGTGAAGAAACAGGGTCTGAATCTTAAATTTGATTATTTTTACCCGCTCATAAAATTATTATAAAACACCAACAATGAAAAATACTTTATTACTGCTAGCTGCTATTGGAGTAACCACAGCTAGTTTTGCCCAAAAAGATGAAATTAAAGCCGCGACAAAAGCCCTTAAATCAGGAGATGCTGCTGCTGTACTTTCTGCTTTAGACGGAGCTGCGAGTACTATTGACGCAGCAGAGGTTAAATATGTAAATCAGTTTTACTTTTTACAAGGAGAAGCTTATGCCATGCAAGCCAAAGCGGGAGATTTTTCTGCTTATGACAAAGCGGTAGCCTCTTACACCAAAGCCATGCAAAGTGAAACAGCTTCTGGGAAAGCCAAATACACGGCAGACATTAAGCAGAAGTTTGCTACTATTACCTCTGAAATTGTCAATGCGGCTGTTTCTGACAACAATGAAGAGAAATTCAAAGATGCTGCTGAGAAATTATTTTTGAGCTATTCATTGAGCCCTCGGGACACTATTTATTTGTACTACGCAGCGAGTAGTGCTGTAAACGGAAATGAATATGAACTGTCTTTAAAGTATTACAATATGCTTAAAGACCTAAACTATGACGGTAGTGAGGAGAAATTCTCTGCAAGAAATATTGAGACAGGAGAGCGTGAGGAAATGCCAAAATCTCAAAGAGATTTAATGGTTAAATCTGGTGCTTATGACGAGGCTAAAGACGAACGAACGCCTTCTAAATTTAATGAAATCATTAAGAACATTGCACTTATCTATACCCAATTGGGCGAAGACGACAATGCCATGGCTGCTTACATTGAAGCCAGAGAAATAAACCCTAATGATGTTGGGCTTATTTTAAACCAAGCCAACTTGTATTTTAAGCAAGGTGAAAAGGAAAAATTTAAGAGTCTTATGAACGAGGCCACTGAAGTAGATCCTACCAATCCAGATTTGTTTTACAATATTGGGGTAATTAATATGGAACAAGGAAATTCAGAAGCGTCTAGAACGGCTTATCAGAGGGCCATTGATTTATCTCCTACTTATATTAACGCCTATTTAAACCTGTCTACTTCTTTTGTAAACGAAGGGAATGCTTTAATAGACGCCATGAATAAATTAGGAAGTTCTAGAAAAGACATTGCCCGTTATGATGAACTTAAAGCGGAGAAGCAAGCCTTCTTTAAGCAGGCTGCAGAGGCTTTGGAGGCAGGTTTGGCTGCAAATACCAATAATGCAGATTTATTGGGCCAGTTAAAGAACATTTATGGTGCTTTGGGTGACAATGTAAATTATATGAGGGTGAAAAAATTGTTAGAGGAATAATTATCTCAGCATTAGCTTATAAAAAAAAGCCCTCTATTGGAGGGCTTTTTTTTTGTAATTAATTTTATAGTATTTTTTTAATGACCCTAAGGCTATGGGAGTATTGGTTGGTCTCGTTGTTGAATATGCCTGTGTGGTCTATGCGGTCTATGCGCACCTTGCCGTGACAATGAATGATGTGGTGGTCTGGTAGCATTATACCCACATGATCTATGTTCCCTTCTGCGTTGTCAAAGAAAGCCAAATCTCCCGCTTCAGATTCTTCAATGAAACTTAGGGGCTCTCCTTGCTTGGATTGTAATTCAGCTGTCCTAGCCAATACATAGCCGTTGAGTTTATAAGCCATTTGGCTCAAGCCAGCTGCGTCTATGCCAAAAGGGAGTGTTCCTCCTTTAAGATGGGGTGCGTTTAAATACATTAAAGCAGTATTTACCACCCCATTTTTAGTTCCGTTGGCCTTTGTATTACCTTCAAAAGTATGGGATAGTAATTTTAATTGACTTGTATTGGCCCCTAATAAAACAGGCATAAGTGCACCGTTTTCTTCTTGTATAAAACCAGTGAGTTCTTGGCAATAGCTAGGGGTTTTTTCTTCCAGGCTTTGGTATTGGTCCTCTGAAATTTCCAAGATTTGTAAGTTTTCTACCCAACCCTCTGTTTGGTCGTAGGCCATTCTTACCTTAAACCACCATTTTCTGTGGTCCAATATTTTAAACCCTTCTCCATAATGGGCCATGGTAACAATCGCGCTTTCCGTATCTGGGGCGCTTCTTAAGGCTATATTAGAGAGTTTTGCTATTCCAAAACGCATATTTAGGCTTCTAGGTTGTTTTCAATCACTAGGGCAGAGGCGCCGCCGCCGCCATTGCAAATGGCTGCTGCGCCATAGCGCGCTTTCTCTTGGGCGAGTACGTGGAGTAGGGTTACTACTATTCTGGCACCTGAGCATCCTAGAGGGTGGCCAAGAGAAACGGCGCCTCCGTGAATATTTACTTTGGTATCTGGAATGTTTAATAATTTCATATTGGCTAATCCAACCACTGAAAAGGCTTCATTAAATTCAAAGAAATCTATTTCGGATTGCTGCATTCCAGCTTTTGAAAGGGCCTTAGGAAGCGCTTTAGCGGGAGCGATGGTGAACCATTCTGGCTCCAAAGCAGCGTCTGCATATCCTTTAATGGTAGCCAAAGGCCTAATTCCAAGTGATTTGGCTTTATCTGCACTCATTAGGACCAATGCAGCAGCGCCGTCGTTAATGGTAGAGGCATTGGCTGCAGTCACTGTACCATCTTTTGTGAAAGCAGGTCTAAGGGCAGGTATTTTATCTAAGAATACATTGCTGTATTCTTCATCTGTATCAAAAATAATGGGGTCTCCTTTGCGTTGGGGTATGGATACGGGTATAATTTCATTAGAAAATTTTCCAGCATCCCAGGCAGCCTTAGCGCGTTGGTAGGACTGAATGGCAAACTGGTCTTGGTCTTCTCTTGAACACTCATAAGTGAGGGCACATTGGTCTGCAAAAACCCCCATAGCTATTTGTTGGTATGCGTCTACTAAACCGTCTTTCTGCATACTGTCTTCAAGGGTAGTAGGGCCAAATTTTTGTCCATTTCTCATGGAAACTAAATGGGGCGCCATACTCATGTTTTCCATACCACCGGCCACAACAACCTCTTGGTCTCCGAGTGCAATAGATTGCGCAGCTTGCATGATGGTTTTCATTCCAGAAGCACAAACCTTGTTTACCGTGGTACAAGGAACGGTATTTGGAATCCCTGCTTTTATTGCCGCCTGTCTTGCAGGTGCTTGTCCTGTTCCAGCTTGCAACACATGGCCCATAATAACTTCTCCTACCTCGGAAGGGTCTAATTGAATTCGCTCCAAAGCGCCTTTTATAGCAATGGCGCCTAGTTCTGGTGCGGCTATATGAGACAAAGCGCCCATAAAGCGTCCAATAGGGGTTCTTACTGCGGAAACAATGACTACTTCTTTCATAGAATAGGCTTAAAAATAGATTCCTTCAAAAATACTAAAATTAGTGGCAAAGCCCCCTGCTGAAAAACTAAAATAACGCCGGTATGGGTTTATTTTTCTATTTTTGATTCAAACTTAATTCATGGCTAAAGGTCTAGATACCCTCTATAAAAACCAATCCCTACTATATAAATACCTGCTCTATGTATTGGCAGTGGGCTTGGTTGTGTATTTTTTTCCTAAAGGCGGAAAGTTTAAGTACGAATTTCAAAAAGGAAAGCCTTGGCAACATGAAACTTTGTACGCCCCATTTGATTTTAGTGTAAAAAAGACCTCTGAGGAATTGTCAGCGGAAAAAGCAGCTATTCAGCGCGAGCACATTCCTTACTTTTCTTTGAATGATTCAATGCTGTTACAGTCAAAGGAAGACTTGACCTTTGCACTAGTGGATTTAAAAAAAAGCAACCCAACACTCAAAGATACCGCACAAATTAAGCGGGTATTGTTTAGGGTATTAGACAGTGTATACGCTCGAGGTTTACTCGCTAGAAATGCCACGGAGAATTTAGGTGAGCGCATATATCTATTAAAAGAAAATACCGCTAGCTTAAGGCCTGTGAGTTCCTTTATGGTTATTCCTAAATTGCTTCCATTCATTCAATCTAAAATACAAACCCCACTTTTTCAGTCTCAAGCCACTTTTGCAGAGGCATTGTTATTAGATGTGGTTGTTCCTAATGTGGTGTTTAATAAAGACTTTACAGAGAAATCGCTTTCAGAGGCTTTAGGTAATGTATCGCTCACTAGGGGTTTTGTAGACAAAGGCAAGCTCATTATAGCGAAGGGAGCTGTTGTAGAACAAGAAAATTACAAGGTACTGCTTTCCCTTAAATCAGAGTATGAATCTGTTTTATGGTCAGACGCCAATTACTATATTATCCTGTTTGGCTACACCCTTTTGGTCGCATTGGTAATGGTTATGTTGTTTTTGTTTTTAGCCAAATATAGGCCGCACATTTATAGAGACAATACCCAGCTCACTTTTATATTAGCCAATGTTGTCCTCATGGTACTGCTAACCACCCTGGTGGTGCAATACAATGAAACTTATGTGTATGTAGTGCCGCTGTGTATTTTACCCCTCATATTAAAGACATTTTTTGACGCCCGTTTAGGGCTCTTTGTGCATGTACTTACGGTCCTTATACTAGGATTTGTGGTGCCCAATAGTTTTGAGTTTGTTTTTTTACAAACCATTGCCGGAATTGTAACCATTTTATCTGTAACAGAGTTGTATAAGCGGGCCAATCTATTTATATCTGTTGGACAAATTACTGTAGTGTACATGTTGGGTTACTTTTCTTTCCACATTATACAAGAAGGCACCATAGACAATTTACAGTGGTTGGTTTTTGGTCTTTTTGCTTTAAACGGCATGATCACACTCTTTGCCCAACCCCTCATCTATATTTACGAAAAACTCTTTGGTTTGGTCTCTGAAGTGTCGCTATTAGAACTTTCAGACACCAATTCAAAGCTTTTAAAGGAACTCTCCAATAAGGCCCCAGGCACCTTTCACCACTCCTTACAAGTAGCTAATCTAGCAGAAGCAGCAGCCAACGAAATAGGGGCCAATGCTATGCTTGTAAGGGTAGGGGCATTATACCACGACATAGGTAAAATGAACCACCCTACTTATTTTTCTGAAAATCAGATTACTTCTGTAAATCCGCACCACGAACTAGATCCTTTAGACAGCGCTAAAATTATTTTAGACCATGTTACAGATGGAATTGAAATAGCCAAAAAATACAATTTACCAGACCGATTGATAGATTTTATTAGGGTCCACCATGGAACCACTCAGGTTTATTATTTTTATAAGAAAGCCCAAGAGACCCAACCAGATATAGATATGGCATTATTTACCTATCCAGGCCCCCTTCCTTTTTCAAAGGAGACGGCTATTCTCATGATGGCAGACGCTGTAGAAGCCGCATCTAAAAGTCTTCAAAACCCTACTTATTTGGAAATAGATGCCTTTGTAGAGAAGATTATTACAGGCCAAATGCAGGCCAATCAGTACGTAAATGCCAATATTACCTTTAAAGATATTGAATTAATTAAAAAGGTCTTGAAAGGCAAACTAACTAATATCTACCACCTTAGGGTAGCATATCCAGAATAATTTCAGATCAATGAAAAATAAAGCTAAAAAAAGCTTTAAAAATGTTGTTATATTATATTCTAAAAAGTACATTTGCAACCGCGTTTTTAAGGCGTGAAACACTTTTGTGTTAGGAGAGGTGCCAGAGTGGTAATGGAGCAGATTGCTAATCTGTCGACGGGTAACTGTCGCCAGGGTTCGAATCCCTGTCTCTCCGCTCTTTATTGAAAAATTGATACCTTATTACAAGGTCTCGGGGTGTAGCGTAGCCCGGTTATCGCGCCGCGTTTGGGACGCGGAGGTCGCAGGTTCGAATCCTGCCACCCCGACATTAATAAACAGAGATATTCCCAAAATCTCAAAACTTTTTCCTTCGGGAAATGGTCGCGTAGCTCAGCTGGATAGAGCATCTGCCTTCTAAGCAGACGGTCAAAGGTTCGAATCCTTTCGCGATCACATATAAATAAAAGCGTTGAGGCTTTTAAAAACAGACCTTCACAGCAATGTGAGGGTTTTTTTGTGCCTATCTATTACACCACAAATTTAATTAAAAAATCACTCAAGTGTCAGATTACTGTCAATATTTGACACCTATATGACAGTTGAATCAACTCTTTTGTATTCAAAAATATAACAGTTTCCTTCTTTTTTTGTTTTTAAATAAAGACACAATTATGACAGAAGCAATTGTTATTCGGTTCACTAAAAAGGACAAGGAATATCTATCCAAATTAGCCATTAAACACAGACTTACTTTAAGTAGTTTTTTAAGGTCTGAATTACTGAATTCCTTAACCTCTAAACCTAAGTTAGATGTTTAAGGGTGTTCGTAATGAAAATGGCAGACCAGTTGGCTCTAAGAACAAATCCACCATACTTGTTAAAAATACTATTGCATCCATCTTAGATGACAATATAGAGTTGTTTAAAGAAAAATTACAACTACTAAATGATAAGGACTTTGTTCGTGCTTATATAGATTTAGCCAAGTATGTAATACCCACAATGAAAGCTGTTGAAGTAAATGATGCTACTGAAGACAATGTTCCCGCTTGGATTGATAATTACAATGAAGAGCAATTAAGAGAGGCTTTAACCAAACAAATATAGGTATGTACTATAACGATATTAAACAAGCATTAAAAGACAGCTTTAAGCAAGTATTTACTTGTTATAAAGACAAACAAACGGGGTATGAGATATGGCTTCTAAATGGAGAGATTATAAACGCTTTCCACAAGTTAAAAAGTCTTTAATAACCCAAATGAATTTGTGGTGTGGATTGCTGCACCAAACATAATTTTGTATTAATTCCCATAGGGTGCGTATAGCATAAGAACTGCGCAATACTTCTATCACCTAATCAAGTTGGACGGTAGTTGGTTCAGATAAAATAAGACTGTGTAATAATTGCGTTGGCTATTTTCCTTTTTAACACTTCGTAAGCACCCACCAACATTCAAGTTACCCAGCATATTTGCCTAACAAGACCTTTGGCAAGTCAATTAAGTGTTTAAAGGGGGGTGTATTAAGTAGAGGTAAATGTTGTTTATCTTTGATTTCACAAATCCATATAATTATACGCTACAATAATTTATTTTATGAAAAAAGTATTTGCCATTTTGTGTATTGCAGGAATAGCTTTTCCTTATTATTATATCTTTAAATTTATTGAAGCAAATAATTGGGAATGGTCTACTTCGCTGTTTTTTGAACAAATTAACCTGAATTATGCAATGGGCATTTTAAATGCTGATTTAACTATTGCAGCTATTTCTTTTCTTGTTTTTCTTGTTCACAGATTAAGAGTCAAAGCAATCAATAAAAGTCAATTCATAAAGTACTTAGTTTCTTTATTTATGGTTGGCTTCTCATTAGCTCTGCCCTTATACCTCTATGATAATTATAAAAAGGATTAATAAACATTTATGAAATATCTTTCAATATCACTTTTGTTTTTAATTGCTATGTGTCAAAAAGATGATGAAGAAACTTGTCTAATTGACCAACCCGACCTAAATGTGGTATGCATAGAAATTTATCAACCTGTATGTGGTTGTGATAAAGTTACTTATTCAAATAATTGTTATGCAAGCGCAAGCGGTGTTTCAAGTTGGGTAGATGGAGAATGTGCCGACTAAACCATAATAGGCATATCACATTCCTCTAAATCACTCACGTCTAAACCTCTTAAGTAAGTTAAACTAACAGCTAAGGAACTATGTCCATTTTTAAACTCATTAAATGAAAAAAAAACATCTAATCATTCTAATTATTTTGTTTTTTCTTTATCTATGGGCAGAATTAGGAGTGGGCATCTTTTTTCAAGATAGTTGGGGCGGAGATTAAAGCCCTAATCAATATTAGAGAGGATAACTAAACCGTCGGTATATCACTTTCCTCTAACTCACTAACTTCAAGTCCGCATAGATAGGTAATAATACCTAAAGAACTATGTCCTAAAGCCTTTTGAAACATATTAAGAAAGTTATTAATAATCTTGTGTTGCAATTACATATTTAATATATTTATTCAATAACTAATTAAAACAAACACAAAAAAAAAATTATTAATGTTATTTGCATTAGTATACACTACTTCTGTCTTTTCTCAAAATCAGGAACGATTAAGTGTTCACTTTTTTGATATCCCCCAAAATATGGAAGCTGAATTTATGAAATTCAACAAAGAGATAAATCTGTTAATTGAAAATGCTGGTTTCGGAAAGAACTTTTAGAAAATATACAAAGTAAAGGCAGATGATGAAGCTAAAATTTATCAATACTTTCAAATCAGTTCTTATACAAGCGATAAACACTATGAAATGACTCATAATATAAGTGAAGAATATAATATTAATGAATCTATTTATTATTTTTAGACAAAATATTAATACCGTGCAACAGAAAAGACCAAATCAAGAACCACCAATAGATCTAGTTGAACAATTCTACAAAGAGAATTTAGATTTGAAAGCTATTTTGAATGCTAGAAAGGCTAAGAAAGAAGTTACTTCTGGACTAGAACCTTACACTGGAGAATTTGGACCAGCTCAAAAGAAACATCTTTTGAACAGAACCATGGTGGGTATGGCTAAGCGTCATATGGATGATCTAGAAGGTCTTTCCATAGATGAAGCGATTGATTTAATATTCACCCCGGAAGAACTAGGTGAGCCTGTAAATAATTATTTTTATGAAAAGACAAATGAGGATTGGATTGAAACTTATGGTAGAAATGACGTAGCACCTGGTCAACCATTCGTTAATAATGCTTCTACAAGAAGAACAGAAAATTCACAAGAAGAAGAAAATGGAGATTGGGCCAGAAGACAATCTATAAAATCTTGGATTTTTAAAAATATTTATTCACAAAACACTTCTATTCATTGGAGAATATTTATTTTTTTACATAATTTAATTCCAACTGATGGTGGTCAAGGTTCTGGTAATAAAGGTCTTTATGGGTATTTAAAGCTATTATTTGATTCTTGTTACGATGACTATAGAAACACAATCTTTAATGTTACAACAAATCCAGCTATGTTAATTTATTTAAATTTAGCTCAAAGCAGAAAAGAAAATCCAGATGAGAATTTTGCGCGTGAAGTTCAAGAATTGTTCACTGTTGGGAAAACACCATTTTCAAAATATACAGAAAGGGATGTAAGAGAGATTGCAAGAGCTTTGGTAGGTTGGGGTATTGATTATGAATCTATTTTTGAGGAAGGTCCTATAAAAAGTAAATTTAACCCTTGGAACCATGATATTGGAGATAAGTATTTTTCTGAATTTTACAAAAACACAATAATTAAAGGTAAAGATGGGGTAGGTGGAGCAAATGAGCTTAAGGAGGTGATTAACATGATTTTTAATACAGAAGAATCCGCTATTTATATATCAAGAAGGCTGTATCAATTTTTTGTCTATCATGATATAACGTTAGTTATTGAAGAAAATGTAATAAAACCTATGGCAAAGGTGATGAGGGAGAATGATTTTTCACTTATCGAGCCCTTAAAGTTGCTTTTAAAAAGTGAACATTTCTTCGATGTATCTTTTTATAATAGTATGATTAAATCTCCTTTAGATTTTATTTATGGTATTACTAAAGAATTTGACTTATTTAATGGAGATTTAAGAAATTACGACGAGGAACGAAACGAAAATAACAATTACATGCCACCCGAAAGGTTAACTAATTCATTGTCTAGGTCTTATTATTTTTTCAGACAATTTGAATGGGTTGGAGGTCAGATTGGAATGGAATTAGCAAATCCACCAAGCGTATCTGGTTGGCCTGCTTACTATCAAAGCCCTGTATATGATTTATTTTGGATTAATTCCAAGACCATAAAAGATAGGGTTCAATATTCTAATAGTGCTACCCAGTGGGGTATTTGGATGGAAAATGGATATCAAATAGTATTAAATAAGATTTCTTATATTTTGACTTATTCAAAACCAGATGATTTAGACGCTTTGATTTCAGAATTATCTGATAGATTACTCGGTGGAGATATTCCTTTAAATGCTAAAAATCGTATTAAAAAAAGCATTTTACAAGATAAAAATGAGGCTTATTGGAAAGAGGCCATCGATGAATACAAGAATAATCCTAATGAGCAAAATAAAAATAATTTAGATTGGCGAATACAAAATTTGTTATCTCAATTTTTTCAATTAGGTGAAATAACTCTTTTTTAATTATGGAAAGAAGACATTTTTTACATAACCTGGCGCATGCTGCTGCTGTACCCACTATATTTTCCTCTTTAGCTTTTAACAGTTTAGACTTTTCAAGTAATTCAAATCTTTCAAATACTATTGAAAATGGTAAAATAATTGTAATTATAAAGATGGATGGAGGTAACGACGGACTTAATACTGTCATTCCACTTGATCAAATGTCAAATTTATCAAAAGCAAGGCCTCGTGTAATTTTACCTGAAAATAAGATAGTTTCTTTAAATACGAATGATCTTGGATTACATCCATCTTTATCAGATTTTAAATCTCTATTTAACGAGGATAGATTAAAAATTATTCAGAATGTTGGATATCCTAATCCTGATTTTTCTCACTTTAGATCTATGGATATATGGCAATCCGCATCTGACTCTGATGAGTATTTGAATTCTGGTTGGATGGCAAGGTATATTGAAAATAAGCATCCAGCATACCCTGAGGCATATCCTAGCGATGCATATCCTCATCCTTTAGCAGTTGAATTGGGTTGGCAATCTTCACTTTTATTTACGGGTCAAAAGTCTCTTACTAGTTTTCAAGCAAGAAACCCTACTAATTTTCTAGAGATTATTAATGAATTTGATAATGAATATCCCTCTGATAATAAAGGTAATAAGTTAAAATTTGTTCAGCAAATAGCAAAACAGTCTAATGTTTATAGTAAGATTATTAAAGATAAATATGAAAATGGTAAAAATACTGTTTCATATGGTAATTCAAATCTTGAAAGACAACTTGAGATTGTAAGTCAGCTTATAAGTGGAGGGCTAAAATCTAGAATTTATTTTGTTGAGTTTGGAGGTTTTGATACTCACGATACGCAGGTAGATTTATCAGATAGAACAAAAGGTCAACATGCAGTTCTTTTAAAAAGGCTAAACGACGCTGTTATCACATTTATAAAAAATTTAGATGCTAGTGGTCACTCTGAAAATGTTTTAACGATGACATTTTCTGAATTTGGAAGAACTATTGTATCTAATGAAACCAATGGAACTGATCATGGAACAGCAGCCCCTTTGTTTATTTTTGGAAATAAAGTTGATTCTTCAATTTCAGGAGCTAATCCTCAAATTCCAGAAAGCGTAAATTGGGAAGATAACTTAAATTCTGAATTCGATTTTAGACAAGTTTACGCTTCAATAATTAATCAATGGATGAGTGGGGGCAAAAAAAGCGCTAAAGATATTTTATTTAAAAACTTTGATGAAATTCAGATTATAAGAAAAGATATTATAGATGATGATAATGACGGCGTAGCTGACATCAATGATAATTGTCCAGACACACCTGAGGGCTCTGTGGTAGATTTGAATGGATGTGTTCTATTTACTCTTGCTGCTAATAATTATAGTATAAAATCAGTTTCTGCTAGCTGTGTTGGCTCTAATAATGGAAAGATAGAAGTTAGTGCAGAGGATACATCTTATACTTATCAACTAAACATTTCAGGAATTGACACTACTTACAGCCTTTCTGCAGATAATAATCATAGCCTAATTATAGAAGATTTAGAAGTAGGTGTATATACGATCAATTTCACCATAGATAGCCAGGAAGGTTACATTCAATCATTTGAAACCACTATTACAGAACCTGCTCCATTACAAGGTAAGGCACAAGTAGATTATTTCTCAAAAACAGCTAAGCTTAAATTGAGTGGTTCTGAGGTTTATTACATAGAAGTGAACG
>Ga0102903_1000187_pt1 | contig 24547 bp, 29 predicted proteins | sample Colrivmet1555C02_FD_78497 | JGI IMG/M metagenome (GOLD analysis project Ga0102903, IMG submission 78497) | Estuarine microbial communities from the Columbia River estuary - metaG 1555C-02 | ecosystem: Environmental > Aquatic > Marine > Intertidal zone > Estuary | place: USA: Columbia River... | reverse complement strand
GAGCAGCCGAAGTGGGTTTTGGATGCCTTGGAATATCCACCACCGCAGCAGCCGTACTTCATCAGGCTAGAAAACAGCGTTACTGGACGACGGCGGTCCCAGATGGGCGTGCCTGTCCCCTTGGGTCTTGAGAGCGTTTGATTGCCTTGTTGAAGATCACGCGACCGTTCTCAGAAATACCGTGAACTTGAAAAACATCCTTGGCCAAATCGAGGCCGACTGTTTTTACTGACATTGGGTGGCTCTTTTCCTAGCAGTTGATGACAACTGCATTGTGGCACATTTGATGCCGGGGGAGCAGGAGCCATCCACCTCATCCGCTTAGGGCCGGATCTTCATTGAGTAATGCCGTTTCTAGCAGACGATGACAGCTGCAATGGGTATCACTCTCGCTCCTATTGCACAAGCATCCCACTTTACCAAGTTCGGGTCATTAGTCGAAAGAACTATGCTTTTGGGGGCAGCGAGTTATTGTCAACGCACACAATCAAAAGGAGAGGGAGGTGCATAAATTTATATGCGGGCTAATGCTGAGTATAATGATTGGGAATAGCGCCCATGCTGAGTTCTCTGGTGAGATTGTCTTGCTGCCGACGGGATGTCAGCAATCTTCAGAATGTACACTTGGCGACAACTTTGGCTATATCGATAGTCGAAATGTAGGTTGGGAAGCAGATAAAGGTGATATCACTGATGGCGCGTCAATTCCACGGTGGGCGCATTTCTTTGCTGGCGACCCGTTTGAAGAGTGATACCTGCCAGCGGCTATTCTGCACGATCACTATTCAAAATCTGTTCGGCCTGTCCGTGGATGGTACCAAACCCAGCAAATGTTTCATGAAGTGCTGATTGTAAGTGGCGTGTCGGAAAGTAAAGCCGCCGTACTGTTCGCAGGTGTGCTTATCGGCTCTGGAAAATGGCTCGAAGCCGAAGCAGGGAAGTCGTGCCCTACCATTCGTGGCGTCAGCTGCATCAACGCTGACACGCCAGGCGGTGCTATTCTCATTAGGCAACCTTCGTCATTTGGTACGCCAGAGTATAACGAACTTTTTGATGCTGCGCGTACACAGATTTTGTCAGACGGTTTGACCGATCCTATCCCGATTCTAGAACTCATCCGAGAACTCTCTCCTAACGACATCTACTTCGAAAACACGGGCGGAACGTTGGGCGGGGCTCAGGAATTTTAGACACTTGGGAATATTGCAACGCTGGGTAGCTTGGTTATGATCAATTGGCTTGCTTCATGACTGACGTCAATTGTGATCATCGCGCCTCATCACATTGAGCAGCTTTCCGTTTCGGCAAATGTCGGCAATTGGTTGATGCGCCGCAGCGTAGTTAACGCTGTATGAACGGCAGCTTTGGGCCGTGAGTAACGACCGCATGGGTTGTCTACTAAACTTGCCGCAAAAATTCTAGTGTTCAACACAAACATTTTTCGGGGGGATTACCGCGGATGCGCCACCCCATTTATCCGGTTGTCGAAGGCGAGCAGATCGCCGGCCTCATATCGCAATTTCAGCTGATAGATAGGGTTTCGCACACGTGCGCAAAAAAAAGCGCGGTAGGCTTTGTAGGCGCGAGCCTGAACGCTCATGGGATGCGTGGATACCGGTGCCATGGTTTTTGCCGAGGCGGGGCTTTTGGCCAAGACGCTTGCCGCCGTTCATTTCGGGGCGTTGCAAAGCTATCGTGAAGCCTATGCCGACCCGCTGAGAGTTCCCCCTATTGGTGGACAGCTTGGCTGGCCCGAATGGACATCGGTGCGCTTGTTTGACGCCACCTCAGAATGACTTAGTCCGAATACTATCGCTATCTGTGGCTGTTACAGACCAAGCGCCTTTTGCAGCACTCAACCTATCGGATCAGCGAGATTAGGAGCTTTCGCGGGTTCAACAACCCCGAAAGCTTGGCGCGTGCTTATAAGAAGCAGTTCGTCCTAACTGCTTCGGACGCACGGGAACCGCAGCTTTAGGCATCAATCGGACCATTTTTTAACCTGCTAGTTAAGGAAAAAACGGCTCTTTCCGGAAACCCCCCTTGTGGTTCAATCACATGGCCGTTCAGGGCTGTCGTTTATGGGATCATCCGGACTTTAGTAACAAGCTGACGTAGCAGAACAATCGCCTCGGACTTGGCGGTTGCACGGTTCGGGCTGCCGGCAAGAACGTTAATCTTGGCGCCGAAGACCAGTTGGCTCTTTGGGCAAATCTGGCGCCTGCTTCGACATTCGATCGGTTGGGTTGCAGTGCGCTTAGGACTTGGCGTGCAAGTGGGTTAGCAGGTGGTGAAATTTTTCACCTTGTACAGCTACATGGCCGCGTAGTTCATCGGCGGCGCTTGTACTGTCGCCGGCGGACAAAGCTGAAACGATGGCTTCGTGTTCGGACATAGATTGCTCCAGCCGTCCGCGCAGGTGAAGTTGCATGCGGCGGTATGGCTTTAGGCGCTTTTGGAGCTTGATCGCCAATCCCTGCAAGTAGCTGCTTTTTGCGGCTTCATAGATTAGGTGATGAAACTTTTCGTTGTAGCCATAGTAGCGGTCGGCGTCGTTTTTGACGACCGCTTGCTTGCAAAGGTCGTTGACCTGCTTGAGAGCATCTAGCTCGGGCTCGGTGATCCGTTTTGCGGTAAGATGCCCACAAGAAGCTTCTAGTTCTGCCATCGCCTCGAACATTTTCACCAGCTCTAGCGGGCCAGGTTCGACCACAAAAACGCCGCGGCGAGGGCGGTGTTCCACCAGACCAGTCGACGCCAATTTTTGGAATGCTTCTCGAATCGGTGTCCGCGAGACGCCGAAATGATCTGCCAAACGAATTTCGTCCAGACGTTCGCCGTTGGCGAAACTGCCTGTCACGATCATCTGTTCAAGATCGTCAAGTATATGATCCGCGCGGCGATTTTCCATAATTCTCTTATCTGATAGCGGTAGCATAAAATCAATATAGGACATATTGTATACAAGAAACTTGACATGGGATGCAATAATCTAAAAGCTTTGGCGATTAGCCACCGACGGATGTTCGGTTTGGCGTCCTAGGGAGGGTACAATGAAATATAAGCTTTATGCCGCAGCGGCGGCGATTACGTTATTTGCAGGTGCTGTTTCCGCAGAGGAATTGCGCTTGTCCCACCAGTGGGCTGAAGGCGATGTGCGCCATCAGGTTGCTCAAATGGTTGCCGATGACGTCGCGGCGGCGGGTGTCGATCTGACGATCCAGATTTTCCCGAACCAGACACTGTTTAAGGCGCGTGAGCAATATACACCGTTGAGCCGTGGCCAGTTGGACATGACGGTCTTGCCGCTGTCTTACGCAGGCGGTCAGCAACCAGCTTATAACCTGACGCTGATGCCGGGCCTTGTGAAAAACCACGACCACGGTGACCGTCTGTCTCATTCGCCTTTCATGGCCGAAATTGAAAACATAATGGCTGGTGATGACGTGATGGTTCTCGTCCACGGTTATCTGGCCGGTGGTTTTGGCTCTAACAAGGGCTGCATCACCAAACCAGAAGACGTGGCAGGCGTTACAATCCGTGCGGCTGGTAAATCATTTGAAGAAATGCTTGCATCTGCGGGCGCATCGATTTCCTCAATGGCGTCATCTGAGATTTACCCCGCATTGCAGTCGGGCGTTCTGGATGCGACCAATACCTCTTCCGAGAGCTTCGTCAGCTACCGCCTTTACGAGCAGCTCAAGTGCTATACGCCTGCAGGCGATTATGCGCTGTGGTTCATGTATCAGCCATTGCTGATGAACAAGGCAACTTTTGACGGCCTGAATGCGGACCAACAGGCGGCGTTGCGTGCAGCTGGCGAAAAGGCGCAAGCATTCTATCTTGAGCAAGCAAAACTGGGTGATGCGGTTGCGGCCAAGGCGTTTAGCGACGCTGGTGTGGAGCTGGCAGAGATGACCGAAGCCGACTTTAACGCTTGGCGCGATGTTGCCGCGATGTCTTCGTATCCGGCATTTGTTGCTGAAACGCCTGATGGCCAGCGGCTGCTCGATATGGCGCTCTCCGTCGAGTAATCCTCACGACGCGTCCGCTGGATCATCTGGCGGGCGCGGACACAACTCAATTTGAAAGTTTGCCTCGTGGATAGCCCCGCTTTTTCAACGCCGCCTGTTGTCCGCTTTATCGGATTGATATCAACGGTTAGTGGCGTCATGGCGTCATTTATGATCCTCGCCTCCGTGCTGATCACCTGTCAGATGATTTTTATCCGTGCGGTCTTGGGTCAATCGACGATCTGGCAAACGGAGGCTGTCATCTATCTGATGATCGGTGCGACGATGATCGGGCTTGCCTATGTGCAAAAGCTTAAAGGTCATGTTGGCGTTGATCTCATCCCGACGATGCTCGGCCCAAAGGGGCGACGCATCATGGCGATCTTTACGCTATTTTTGACGGCGATGATGATGGCCCTGATGCTTTATTATGCCTACGACATGTGGCACTTCGCGTGGAAACGCGGCTGGAAATCCGAAACCGTTTGGGCTGTTCCGCTGTGGATTCCCTATTTGGTCATGCCCGTTGGCTTTGGGCTTTTCCTTTTACAACTCGCCGCTGACCTCTGGATGGTTTTGCGAGGCGAAGACATCGGCGCTGCCGAAGATCGGGGGTATTGATGGATCCGCTTGTTGTTGGTGGCCTCGTCGCCCTTTGCACCGTTGTGGTGCTGTTTTCAGGCGTTTCGGTGGCAACAGGCCTGTTGATCGTCGCGACAGGGTTCCTTTTTGTGTTTGATGGCGCCCGCTCGCTCGTGGCCTTGCCTGAGCTGATGTATGGCGAGTTGAACAGCTTTGCTCTTTTGTCGATCCCGATGTTCATCATCATGGGGGCTGCGATTTCGTCAACGCGGGCAGGGCCCGACCTTTATGAAGCGCTTGAGCGCTGGTTGACCAAAGTGCCGGGTGGATTGGTTGTTTCCAACCTTGGAGCATGCGCGCTCTTTGCCGCGATGTCGGGGTCAAGTCCCGCCACATGCGCGGCTATCGGCAAGATGGGCATCCCAGAGATGCGCAAGCGCGGCTACCCCGATGAAGTCGCCGCAGGGTCCATCGCGGCAGGTGGTACGCTTGGCATTCTGATCCCGCCGTCTGTCACCATGATCGTTTACGGCATTGCCACTGAAACAAGCATTGGGCGGTTGTTTCTTGCGGGCGTCATTCCAGGCCTCCTGCTTGTGTCGCTGTTTATCGCATGGGCGATCTACGACACATGGCGGCGCGGCGCGGCTGGTGTGGCCCTGTCGGGTATCAACTATAGCTGGGCAGAACGGTTCGAGGTTCTTCCGCGCGTCCTGCCGTTTGTCGGGATCATCATTGGCGTGCTCTATGCCCTTTATGGTGGGATCGCGACGCCGTCTGAAACGGCTGCGGTCGGCGCGTTGCTTTGCATTGTCGTCGCGATGATTGTTTACCGGCTGTACCAACCATCAGCACTTTGGGCTGTGTTGCGCGATGCCACCAAGGAATCCGTGATGATCCTTTTCATCATTGGGGCCGCGGGGGTGTTTTCCTTCATGCTTTCATCGCTGTTTGTGACGCAATCGGTCGCAAGTTGGATCGCAGACCTTGACGTCAATCGCTGGGTTCTGATGGGTATTATCAACCTGTTCCTACTGGTTGCGGGTTTCTTCTTGCCACCTGTGGCGGTGATTTTGATGTCCGCTCCGATCCTATTGCCGATCATCACAACGGCTGGTTTTGATCCGATCTGGTTTGCAGTCATCCTGACGATCAATATGGAAATCGGTCTGATCACACCGCCTGTGGGCCTTAACCTCTATGTCATCAACGGTATCGCGCCTGACATTTCGCTCAAGAAAATTCTTGTCGGATCGATGCCTTTCGTGGGCTGTATGGTGCTTGCGATTGTGATCCTTTGCGCATTTCCAAGTCTGGCGACTTGGCTTCCCGATTATCTAATGGGGCCAGCCCTATGAGCCTACTTGCCGATCTTCTTTCAACACTGATCGACCGCAGGCTCCCTGTTTTGGGGGGCGTGCGGGCTGATGATCGCTCAACGGAAATGCTTTGCAGAGACCTGATTGGCACCCTCGGCGAGGTGACGGGATATGCCGTGGCACGTCAGATTCTTGATCGTTATGAGGCAATGAAAGATAGCGAAAAACACGCGTTTTTCCGGTTTCTTAACAATGAAATGGATATCGACACGGATGTCGTCATGGCTGCTACGACCGCTTATGCTGCTGACGGGTCAGTCGTCAACTTTCGACAGTTGATGAAAACCGCCGAAGCGCCGCGTCAGGAACTCGCGCGCCGCCTCAATCAGGTGCCCGGTGCGACCGCGCGGATTGTCGCGATGCGCAACGACCTCTTGCGGTTTATGAAGACGGACACCGAGCTGGCAAAGTTGGATGCTGATTTACAGCACTTGCTATCGAGCTGGTTCAATCGCGGATTTCTGGTTTTGCGCCCGATCAACTGGGAAAGCCCCGCGCATATTTTGGAAAAGATCATTGCATACGAGGCCGTACACGCGATTGACAGTTGGGATGATCTGCGCCGAAGATTGCAACCAACCGACCGCCGTTGCTTTGGGTTCTTTCACCCAGCGATGCCAGATGAGCCGCTGATTTTTGTCGAAGTTGCGCTGACAAAGGGTATCCTCGGTTCAATTCAGTCGGTATTATCCGAGAAGCGCGCACCGCTTTCCCCGACTCAGGCAGATACGGCTGTCTTCTATTCGATTTCGAACTGTCAGGCGGGGTTGGCGGGCATATCTTTTGGTAACTCTTTGATCAAACAGGTTGTGGGTGACCTGAGCAGCGCCTTGCCACAAATAGATACTTTCGTGACGCTTTCCCCGATCCCCGGATTGATGCGGTGGTTGACGGACAAGAAAATTGCAGACCGCGTCGACGATCCAGACATCCTGCGCGCGCTTGCCACGCATTACCTGCTCGAAGCGAAACGTGACGACGGCCTCCCCCGCGACGCGGTCGCGCGGTTCCATCTGAACAACGGTGCCTCGGTTCATGAGGTCCATGCTGGTGCCGATCTATCCGACAACGGGCGGGCCCAATCTGGAGGGGCGATGGTGAATTACCTTTACGATTTGGGTCGTATAACCGAGAACCACGAAGCCTTTGCAACAAGCCAAAAAGTGGCGTCCTCTGCGGCATTGCGCACGCTTGCCCGCAAGACGTTAACTGTCGCCGCCTGATACTCTGGAAAGTCCAATGACCAATTTACTTTATGATACATTGTTTGGGCGGCATGCTGGAAAATCCACGCCGTTTCTGCATTTGCCAGACGGGACAACGCTGACCCATGATCATTTCCTGCGTATGGCGGCTCGATATGCGCATGCGATGACTGAACTGGGGTTAGTCGCGGGCGACAGGCTTGCGGCGCAAATCGAAAAATCCCCCGAAGTTTTGGCTGTCTATGCTGCTTGCGCCCAAACGGGCGTGATTTTCTTGCCGTTGAACACTGGCTATACAGCCGCTGAACTTGACTATTTTATCGGCAACTCCGGAGCAAAGCTTGTGCTTGCGACGCGGCGTGCAGAAGAAGCGCTTTCGCCAATTGCTGCCATTTATGATGCGATATTGCGCACGTTGAACCCCGATGGCAGCGGGAGTTTCCCTGAGCTTGCGGCGAGCCAGTCCGATGTGTTCGAGACCGTGAGCCGTGCGCCCGACGATCTTGCGGCTTTCCTCTACACTTCGGGCACAACGGGCCGTTCTAAGGGAGCGATGCTCACACAGGCCAACCTTGTTTCGAACGCACAAACGCTCGCCGATTATTGGCAGTTTACGTCTGGGGATGTACTGTTGCACGCCTTGCCGATTTTCCACACGCATGGGTTATTTGTCGCCAGTAACGTGACACTCATTGCGGGCGGCGCGATGATCTTCCTGCCAAAGCTGGATATGGATCAGATGATCGGCTTTATGCCACAGGCCACCACGATGATGGGTGTGCCGACGTTTTATACGCGGCTTTTGGATGATAACCGATTTACCGCCGAGCTTGCGGCGCACATGCGGTTGTTCGTATCTGGGTCCGCACCCTTGCTGGCCGAAACCCATGTGCGGTTCGAAGAACGCACCGGTCACCGTATCCTTGAACGGTATGGGATGACCGAAACGAATATGAACACCTCCAACCCCTATGATGGCGAGCGTCGTGCAGGCACTGTTGGTTTTCCATTGCCGGGAGTTGAGTTGAAAGTCACCGATCCCGCAACGGGTGAGAGTGTGGCCGCTGGTGAGATTGGTCAGATCGAAGTGCGCGGACCAAACGTGTTTGAGGGCTACTGGCAGATGCCCGAAAAGACGGCCGAAGAATTGCGGGCTGACGGGTTCTTTATCACGGGTGACTTAGGGCTGATTGATGAGGATGGTTATGTTACGATCGTTGGCCGCAACAAGGATCTGATCATTTCGGGTGGTTACAATATCTATCCCAAAGAGATTGAGCTCATCCTTGACGATCAACCGGGTGTCTTGGAAAGCGCAGTGATCGGCGTGCCGCATCCTGATTTTGGAGAAAGTGTCGTGGGGCTGCTGGTGGCAGAACCTGATGCGACCTTGTCAACCGAGGCCGTGATGGCGGCGTTGGGTAAACAGCTTGCACGGTTCAAACAGCCAAAAATGCTGATTGTGATGTCGGAATTCCCGCGAAACACCATGGGGAAACTGCAAAAGAATATCTTGCGCGAACAGTTCGCCGATACGTTTAGTCCACCTAAATTCTGATTGAGACATAGGAAGTCAACAATGGCACTCACGGCAATAATCGAAGCACATGGCGGACCAGAGCAGTTTAAGCTGGTGGACCTAGACGTAGGACAGCCCGGCCATGGCGAGGTTCGGATTGTACAGAAAGCAGTAGGTCTCAATTTCATCGACGTCTATCAGCGCACGGGTCTTTACCCCATGCAATTGCCCCACGCGATGGGCATGGAGGCCGCGGGCATTGTGGACGCAATCGGCGAAGGCGTGACCCATCTTAAAATTGGGGACCGTGTTGCCTATGCCTCACAGCCACCCGGTTCTTATGCTGAGGCACGTGTGATGCCAGCCGCACAGGTTTGCCCGCTGCCTGACGGTATCTCGTTTGAAGAAGGTGCCGCGATGATGCTGAAAGGCATGACCGTGGAATATCTTTTCCACCGCACCACGCCATTGAAGTCTGGCGACACCGTGTTGTTTCATGCTGCGGCTGGCGGGGTCGGTCTGTTGGCATGCCAATGGGCGCGTTCGGAAGGAATAACTTTGATCGGCACGGCTGGATCAGAAGAGAAATGCCAGCTTGCCGTCATGCATGGCGCCACCCATTGCATCAACTACCAGAATGCCGATTGGGTGGACCAAGTTCGCAGCCTCACAGGTGGCAAGGGCGTTGATGTCGTCATGGACGCTGTTGGCAAAGATACTTTTGAAGGCTCGCTGAATTCGCTTAAGCCGCTGGGCATGATGATCAGTTTCGGCAATGCGTCGGGCCCAGTTCTGCCCTTGGATATCGGAATCCTTGGCAAGAAGGGATCACTCAAGATTACACGTCCAACTGTATTCACACATATTGGCGACCATGCGACCTGTCAGGCGATGGCAAAGCGGTTGGGCGAGAAGGTTCTTTCAGGCGACGTGAAGATTTTCATCGGCCAGCGGTTTGCTCTCAAGGATGTGGCTAAAGCGCATGAAGCCCTAGAAGCACGTACGACTACAGGCAGCACGATTTTGGAAATCTAAAATTCTGCAACCTAAGTCGTCGGGCGTAAATTCAGAAGTGCGCGGGATTAACTGGTTGCAATTTGGGTCTAAAGACGGAACCTATTGAGCTTCAACGTAACCACAAAACCGAGCATTGAATGATCGATATTTTAGAAGGCCTCAAGGCGGCGTTTTGGCTTGTCGTAAGCTTTGATGCCGAGCTTTGGGAGATCAGCCTTCGGTCTTTGCGCGTAACGTTGACGGCCTTGGTGATCGCGAGTTTGATCGCTATTCCATTGGGCACATATCTTGCTGTGCAACGGTTTCGTTATCGGCGGTTTATAATCTCTTTGATCAATGCGCTTATGGGGCTTCCGCCTGTCGTGATCGGGTTGATCGTCTATATCTTGCTTTCGCGTTCGGGGCCTTTTGGTGTGTTGAACCTCTTGTTCACGCCAACCGCGATGATCATCGCGCAGGTCATTATTATTACGCCCGTCATCGCGTCGATTGCCCATCAGGCGATGCGCGAACTTTGGGCGGAATATCATGATCTTCTGATCTCGCTGAACACGACGAAGTGGCAACGCATCGTGACGCTCATCCGCGACGGGCGGCGCAATCTTTTGACGGCCGCACTTGCAGGGTTTGGTCGGGCGATTGGCGAGGTCGGGGCGATTATGATTGTGGGCGGGAACATTGATCATGTGACCCGCGTTTTGACGACCGCGATTGCGCTTGAGACGGGGAAGGGTGATTTCGCGCTGGCATTGGGGCTTGGATTTGTTCTGATCGGTATTGCGATTGTCGTGAACCTCGCGATCCATACGCTGTCCCGCACTGAACGGGAGGGACGGTGGTGAGTGCAATGTTTCCATTAAAGTTGCACCAAGTTCTTGTGCGCAGGCGCGGAAAAACTGTGATTGGGCCCGTCGATTTAGAGTTAGGTCCGCAGGGCGCGACAATGATTGTCGGACCAAATGGATCAGGCAAAACCACGCTTTTGCGTGTGATGCATGGGATCGAACGGATCAGTAGCGGATCGGTTCAGTGGGAGGATGATGATCCTGCTAAACATGCGTTCGTTTTCCAGTCACCTGTTGTCTTGCGGCGCACGGTGGTGCAAAATTTGGCCTATCCTTTGGAACTTTTGAAGTTGCCCAAGCTCACCGTTAAAACCTCCGTAGCGGAGTGGCTTGGCCGGATTGGGTTGCAAGGCAAGGCGGATATGTCGGCCACACGCTTGTCTGGCGGTGAGCGTCAGAAATTGGCGATTGCACGTGCGCTTATTCGTAAGCCTGATGTGCTGTTTCTCGATGAACCTTGTGCCAATCTTGACGGACACGCTACCCGCGAAATCGAGGCGATCTTGCAGGAGGCGACAGCTGCGGGAACCCGGCTGGTAATGGCTACACATGACATGGGTCAAGCGCGCAGACTTGCGCATGATTTGGTGTTTATGCTCAATGGAAAAATACACGAAACAGGCGGCGCAGATTCGATTTTTGAATGTCCAAAAACGAAGGAACTGACCGCATTTCTGAATGGGGATATTGTCGTATGAAAAAGCTAATGGTGACTGCTGCTGCAGTGTTGTGGTCGCAATGTGCTATGGCTGACGAGATGCGTCTAGCAGTGACGACCTCGTTCGACAATTCGGGTCTGTCAGAGGTTTTGCTGCCGGCGATTAAGGCTGACCTTGATATTGATTTGCAGCTTTTGGTGGTGGGAACAGGGCAGGCCTTAAAGCTTGGCGAGGCGGGCGATGTCGACGCTGTTTTGGTGCACTCCAAGGCCGCTGAAGACACCTTTGTCGCGGCAGGCCATGGCACACACCGTCGTGAAATCATGTATAACGATTTTGTCTTGATCGGACCTAAAGCGGATGGAGCAGATACGGCGAATGCGACGAGCGCTGCCGATGCATTCGCGCGTGTTGCGAGCGCTGAGGCAGCGTTTGTCAGCCGCGGCGACGATAGCGGCACCCATAAAGCAGAACTTGGGATTTGGTCCTCAGCGGGTCTTGAAGTAGGTGGTTTTGGGTCATGGTATCACGCGGTTGGGGCTGGCATGGGCGCTGCACTCAATACGGCGGCGGGTCTCGACGCCTATATCTTTGCGGATCGCGCAAGTTGGTTGAATTTCGGCAACAAAAGCGGCCTTGCGCTGACCTATTCAGGGGATCCTGCCTTGTTTAACCAATATGCGTTCTTGCCTGTTGATCCCGCGAAAAACGCCAATATCCGAAGCGACTTGGCGATGAAACTTGAAGGCTGGCTCACCAGTCGGCGCGCGGCTGACCTCATCAATGGCTATGAGATCAACGGCGAGCCGTTGTTTGTTTTCAATGCGGTAGTGCAGTAATCAGTGGTGGTGCGGCTCGTCATCCAGATGGCCGTGCACCGCGAATTGCATGATGTCAGCGTCTTGTGATTCAATCATCCGGTAACTCTCGCGGACACCAGCGGGGGTTAACTCGCGGGTCACCGTGAGAATGGTATTGGGTGCATGATCGATACAGAGCTCGGCCATCTGGTCGAGTTCCTCATATGCGGTGCCCAACGCTGCCTCGACCGACGGTGCACCATAAATATCGACGAAGTGTTGCGCCAATAGCTGTGCGATGGTTTCGCGTTCTTGCGGCTCGATTTGGGTGACGGCGACGCAGCTCACGCGCCCGAATGTCTCGGTGCCCATCCAGCCGTTTGTGAAGGCTTGACGCGCCTTGCCGACAAGATCAGCCTCGCCCCAGTTGGAGAACTCAAAGCCGCCAGAAATGCACCATTCGCCAGTGCGCGCGGGGTTGTGAAATACCCTTTGGTCGCTTTCGTCAAAGTGGATTGCGCGGGCAAGTTTCATACGGGCCTCGTGAGGATTGCAGTGAGAGGGATTAGCGTCGTATTCCCTGCGACTTTTAACAAAAGCCCCATGGATTCGTCCACGCCGAGATAAGTGCCAGTTTGCCCTGCGGCAGTGATCTCGCCTGACAAGCCATGGGCCAGTCCGACCCATTCGCGGTGCAGGCTTTTGGTGCCACCGTCGGCCCAAGCGTTGATGCCAACCAGTGTGTGGCGCACCCATGCTTCGAGCAGTTCGACGGCACTCACCTCAGCACATCCTTCGGCATAGAGGGCTGTCATCTCTGGCGTGAGGCCCATTTCGTCGCTGGCAGGCCAAAGCGAGAGCGTGAGGTCAATCACGAGCCAATCAGCCATGTCGTCGACGGGGTCAGACGCTGCAATACGCAATGCGCCGCAGATGCCGCCGTTGACATAGATCGTGCCGTCCCACCCCAGATGAACGCCGACTTCTGGCGGGGCCAAGGCGCCAAGTGCGTTTTGAATGCCGACGCCGCAGATGGGCAGCATTGCGGTCGCTTGCGCAAGCGGGACGTCAGGGGCAAAGACGATGGCCGCACGCAATGTGTCAGCAGCCAGATCGTGGATCACGAGACCCGCGTCGCAGCCCTCAGTCGCGGCGGCAATCGCCAAGGCAAAGGGATCACCGCCCTGCGCATCTTGCGCCGAGAATAGGGGAGGCAGCGTGACTGATGTCATGCGTGCCCCTTCGCGATGAGGTCTTTGGCCACAGCGCGGAAAACTTTCGCCTGTGGGCTGTCGGGCTTGGAGACAACGATTGGCGCGCCACCGTCAGCGGCTAACCGGATATCCATATGCAGCGGAATTTCCGCAAGCAATGGCACACCCAGCTTTTTGGCCTCTGTTGCAACCCCACCATGTCCGAACATGTGCTCTTCGTGGCCACATTTCGAGCAAATATGCGTCGACATGTTTTCGATCATGCCGATGATCGGCGTGCCAAGTTGGTTAAACATATCGATACCTTTGCGGGCATCCAGAAGTGCTATGTCTTGTGGCGTCGAGACGATGATCGCGCCGTTCAGGTCGGTCTTTTGCGCCAGTGTCATTTGCACGTCGCCCGTGCCCGGAGGCAGGTCGACGATGAGCACGTCAAGCGCGCCCCATTGCACTTGGGTCAGCATTTGCTGCAACGCCCCCATAAGCATCGGACCGCGCCAGACCACGGCCTGATCTTCGTTGGTCATCAGGCCGAGCGACATCATGGTCACGCCAAAATTGCGCATCGGCAGGATGATTTTACCATCAGGTGACGCAGGCCGCCCCGAGACGCCGAGCATCCGCGGCTGCGACGGGCCGTAGACGTCTGCATCCAGTAGGCCTACGCGTCGCCCTTCGGCGGCAAGCGCGCAAGCGAGGTTGGAGGCAACGGTTGATTTGCCCACGCCGCCCTTGCCAGAGGCTACGGCGATGATCCGGTCAACGCCCGGAATTTTCTGTGGGCCAGTGGGTTCGGATTTACGCGATGGTTTGAGGTCGGGCGGCGCCTTTGTCGTTGTATGTGCAGTCAGAATGATGGCGACGGTTGTAACACCGTCCAGCGCTTTGATCTGCGCCCCTGCATCGTCCTTAAGTGCAGTATAGGCTGCGGCGTGGCTGCCGCTTACTTCCATTACAAAGCGCACTGCGCCGTCAGTGACCGTCAGCGCCTTGACGATGCCAGCCTCAACAATCGACGACCCGCTGATGGGGTCTTTGACGCCAGCAAGGACGCCAAGCACGGATTCTCTGGTCGCGGTCACGTTATGATTGCCCTTCGATTGCGCCTGTCACGACGTGTTCCATTTCTAGTCCGTCGATTGTCAGAACCATTTTCGCCTCGAATTTACGGCCCGATGTGTCGCCTGCGTTGCGCAAGGCCTCCTCAATAGCTTGCTGGGATGTGACCCCAACCTGTTTGAGGAATTTACGCATCGACATATTGAAGTCTTCGCTCATTTTCGTGTCTCCGTGATTTTGGAATGTGGGCAACTCAAGCCTTAATGATCTTTGCGTTTTGCCAGATAATCATCTGTTGATCCCGGACGCGGGCGTTCGCCGCCAGCAAACGGGTTATTCTCCGAGTGATACTGCGCATTGATCCGGCACCCGTCACACATCTGGATCATTCGTACCGCCTTTGATTGGCAAACATGGCGTGATTGCCTGCGAGCTTTTCCATGATTTTTTCGACGGTAGATTTAACCCCAAACAAGGTGCCGCATTCGACGCAGGCAAAGGGTTCCTCTTCGTTGAGGATTGATTGGGTGAAGGCCGCGTCGGTCAGGTCAAGTTGCGGGGCAAGCGTGATCGCCTTTTCGGGGCAGACGTTCGTGCAGAGTCCACATTGCAAGCAGGCGTCTTCTTGGAACCGCAGTTGCGGCAGATCGGGGTTATCGCCAAGCGCGCCAGAGGGGCACAGCGAGACGCAAGCCAAGCACAGCGTGCAGGCGTCAGTGTCGACGATCACTGCGCCGTAAGGTGCGCCTTGTGGAAGGGCGATGTTTTCGACGTCTGGGTTGAGCGCCTTGGCGGCCAAGCGGGCGACTTGCCGCCGCGTGCCCAGCGGCAAGATAGGGGTCGCAAGTGCCTTGGTTGGAGCCTTATCAAAAAGGTGATCGGAGAGCGCGTCAGGATCAGCAATATCAAGAAGCGTGACTTTGTCGGCTGAGATCGCATCTGCCAGCGCAAGCTGTGGATCAAGTGCGTCGCGTTCGGTTTTTGGACCGAGCAAAATATCGACGTGGGCAAAGCCAGAGGCCAGAGCTGCCAGCATTTCAGCGTGACCAAAGCCAGACAATGCGCTGACCTCCATCGGGATCACATGGGCAGGCAGACCGCGCCCGTGACGTGCGGCAAGACCAATCATCTGCGCGCCGTGGTCGTCGTGGACCAAAAGCGTCGCGTCCGTACCGCCTGCTTCGCGGTAGGTAGACGCCAATGTGTTGATGCGGCGGAATGTGTGATCAGGCGAGGGCATATCGTAGGTGATAGCACCCGAGGGGCAGACGGCGGCGCATGACCCGCACCCTGCGCAGATCATCGGATCTATTGTGACGTGCTCGCCCGCGGACAGGATCGCGCCAGTCGGGCAGACATTGAGACAATTCGAGCAGGCTGGTTTCTCGGCCCGCGAGTGGGCGCAAAGGGACGTTTCCAAACGCACAAAAAGCGGCTTCTCGAAGGTGCCAACCATCTGGCTTGCGGCGAAGATTGCGTCGGCCACTGCGGTGGCGCTTTTGGGTTCGGCGCGCAGGTATCCATCACGCTTTTCAGGCGCCGGAAATAGGGGCGTGTCACCCGTCAGATCAAGGATAATGTCGCAATGAGAGATGGCGCCATCGCGGGCATCCGTGAGCGCTGGTGTTCCGCGCCCACCGAGAGTGCTTTGCTGAAACGCCTTGATCTTAACTTCGAATTGACCAATGGTACCAGATGCTTGGTGTAGATGCCCTACGACAAAATCAAACGCTGAAGTAGGCTCCACTACGCTACCTGCCACAAGCAAAATCGTCACAGACAGCGTGTCGGTAAGCTTGTCGGCTGCGGCCATAGCGACCTCTTGCGGGCCAATGATCAGGCACGTGCCTTCGGACACGACGTCTATGGATTTGTAGGATGGAGCAGGGAGCGCGGCGTCGGCGATTAGTGCCGCCATTTTGGCTGTTGTGGATGCTTTGTCATCTGTCCAGCCCGCGCGGTCACGGATGTCGACAAATTGAGGCTGCTCCGCATCAAGTTCTTCCGCGAGCTCGGAAAAGCGGTGCGCCTCTTGGGCGCAGGCGATTGTGACGTCGCCCGCTTGTATGGCTTTTGCGGCGACGTCTATTTGGGTTGTGCAAAGGCTGGAATAACAGCCAGAGCACGCCGCATCAGTCGCCGCTGACAAGCGAGTGGCATCGACGGTTTGCGAACCAAGGCAATCACATAGAAGTAATGTTTTTGACATGCGCTCTCCCGATCTGCCGCTGCACTCTACCGTTGCACAGGTAGTCAGCATTTTTACGGACAGTAAACTTGTTTTTCGATTTGGTAACGGGAATTGACCATTTGCAAGCGCAGCATTTTGACTATTTTTCAGCACCTTTTGTGGGCTTTGGGCTGCCGAATGCCTTTAAAGTAAGGCCGCAGCTCATTTTTCGGCTTTGCGGCAATTTTTTTTTTTGTACCTTTCGGGAATTTTATTCCTTTGAAATCGCGGCGAACTGGTAAAGAATAGTTACAGAAGAAGCGGATTCGAAGGATCGTCGGTTGGCAGTTAAGTACCCTAATTCACAAAGCATCCCTGTAGGGGTTGTGGTGAAGCGCACACCCGGTGTGACGCGCTGGGCTAAGTATGCTTGGAGGGCTTCTGCGATTTTACCTGGCGCGGGCAAGGCTGACTGGAAAGTTTTGCGGACTGAAGGCGACGTGACCGAGTTTCATGCAGCGACCTTGCCGTTGACGCTTTATGTGTCGGATGCCGAGGCCTATGCGCATGAGTTGATGACGCGAGAGCCGTCGGTTTACGCTGTGCTGCGCCAGAATGAGGATGCAAATGACCTACCTTGGAAGGTCGCACTTGTCACAGCGTCCCCTTACGAGGCGCAAGACTATTGCGACTCTGCCGAGGAATTGGTCGAGAAAATTCCAATGCCTGATGGGTTGCATGCTTGGATCGCTGATTTCGTCGAGACCTATTACGAGGAAGAAGCGTTTGTGAAACGCCGTCGCGATAAGTCGCGGACTGATCGGGTCGAGGATGGCATTGGTGATGAACGGATTAAGCAAGTAAGCGATGTGTATCGCGCACCTCGCCGCAGGGAGGTCATAAATTGAGTGATATACTTCCTTCGTGGTCACGCAGACGTGCCGCTGTTGCTTCTGAAGCGAAAGCCGAAGCCTTGGCTACTGAGCAGGCTTTGTTGAAAAAAGAGCACGCTGAACTTAGTGAAAAATCTGACGAAGATATTTTAGAGGCTTTGGGCCTACCTGATCCAGACAGCCTTGTGCAAGGCGATGATTTTAAGGTGTTTTTATCGAAGGCAGTGCCTGCACATTTGCGCAAGCGCGCCTTGCGGACCCTGTGGCGCAGCAATCCAGTTTTGGCCTGCGTTGATGGGCTTAATGACTATGACGACGATTATCTGACGGGCAGTTTTGGCCAAGATCCGATTAAGACGACCTATCAGGTTGGCAAGGGGATGCTAGCTCATTTGCTTGAGGTTGAGCGCCAGAAAGAGGCTGCGTTGACACCCGACGCTATTGAGGAAGTGGTCGCTGAGCCTGAGTGCCAGACACCAGAAGATGATGCCTATGTCGCCGTTGTCGAGGACGCGCCAGAGCCGATGGAAGAGCCGATGCCAACACCACGACGTATGCAATTTCAATTTGAGGGAGACCTCGCATGAATGTTGTAGCTCCCGTTTCTGAGGTAACCCAAGAAGACAGGCTGCGCGCCGATTTGTATAATTACCTAGGCCTGATGCTGGTCGGGTCGCCCGATCAAATGCTTTTGGATCAAACCGCTGTATTAACGGGTGACGACACGCCGCTGGGGCAGGCTATCCAAGGGCTTGCACGGGTGGCGAAAGTGTCAAAGCCTAAGGCCGTGCAAACGGAATATAACGCGCTGTTTATCGGGCTTGGTCGTGGGGAATTGCTCCCCTATGCGAGCTACTATCTTACGGGATTTCTGAACGAAAAACCCTTGGCAAATCTGCGTGCGACAATGGCGAATTTTGGTATGACCCGTGCGGATGACATCTTTGAGCCGGAAGACAACATTGCGTCATTGATGGAAATGATGGCGGGGATGATTATTGGCCGCTTTGGCCGCACGGCTACTGTCGCCGAGCAAGCCGAGTTCTTTGGAGCGCATATTGGCACTTGGGCGAAACACTATTTTAACGATTTAAAGGCGGCAAAGTCATCGGTGCTTTATGCATCGATTGGCGCAGTTGGTGCCGCCTTTATGGATATTGAGCGCGAAGCATTTCGCATGACGGCAATCTGACTGGTTTGCCAAGAAACCGGCAAGGATGCTTGCCAAACATGGAAGGGGAGACATCCCATGAGCGATAAGACCGAAGGTACAAGCCGCCGCAATTTCCTAAAACTGGCAGGCACCGCCGCACCAGCGGCAATTGCAGTTGCGGCAGGTGGCGCCACGCAGGCTGCAGCACAGCCAGTGGATTTGTCATCCGACAAGATGCAAGACACCGAACACACACGGGCCTATCTGGCCAGCGCACGCTTCTAGGGTTTCAATCACACCCTAGTGGGTACGGTCGTGGATGACCGAACCTCGTGGGTTTCAGAGTTTTTCCAGCACCGCTGGATCAGGGAGGAAGACAATGCTCAGGAAAAAGACCAACGGGTATACACGTAGATCAGGCCGCACGCCGATCTTGGTGAATAAAGCTTCAAACAGTATTGACCGTCGCGGTTTCTTGCGCGGCTCGGGGCTTGCGATTGGCGGGCTTGCCGCGATTGCGGGCACGGGTGGCACGGTCACACAGGCGACGGCGCAATCTGCCGCGACGCGCGCAATTGAGACGATCAAATCGGTTTGCACCCACTGTTCAGTCGGCTGTTCGGTTATTGCCGAAGTCGATAATGGCGTTTGGGTTGGACAGGAGCCAGCATGGGATAGCCCGTTTAACCTTGGTGCGCATTGCGCGAAAGGTGCGGCAGTCCGCGAGCACGCCCACGGCGAGCGTCGCCTCAAGTATCCAATGAAAAAAGAAAATGGCGAATGGGTCCGTATCAGCTGGGAACAGGCGATCAACGAGATCGGCGACGGCATGATGAAAATCCGCGAAGAAAGTGGCCCAGATTCCGTTTACTGGCTCGGCTCCGCTAAGAGTAACAACGAGCAGGCCTATCTGTTCCGCAAGTTTGCAGCGTATTGGGGCACAAACAACGTCGACCACCAAGCCCGCATCTGCCACTCAACGACTGTTGCTGGTGTAGCAAACACATGGGGCTACGGCGCCATGACCAACAGCTACAACGACATCCATAACTCCAAGGCGATCTTCCTGATTGGCGGCAACCCAGCCGAGGCGCACCCTGTGTCCTTGCTGCACATGCTCAAGGCCAAGGAAGAGAACAACGCGCCGCTGATCGTCTGTGACCCACGCTTCACGCGCACTGCCGCCCATGCTGACGAATACGTCCGCTTCCGCCCCGGCTCTGATGTGGCGCTGGTGTGGGGTATTTTGTGGCATATCTTTGAAAACGGCTGGGAAGATCAAGAGTTCATCCGCACTCGCGTTTGGGGCATGGACGAGATCCGCGCGGAAGTGAAAAAGTGGACACCAGAAGAGGTCGAGCGCGTCACAGGTGCGCCTGGCTCTCAGTTGGAGCGCGTTGCCCGCACATTGGCCAACAACCGCCCTGGCACTGTAATTTGGTGTATGGGTGGCACGCAGCACACCAACGGTAACAACAATACCCGCGCCTACTGCATCCTCCAGCTTGCTCTTGGCAACATGGGCACTGCGGGCGGCGGAACTAATATTTTCCGTGGCCACGACAACGTGCAGGGTGCAACCGACCTTGGCGTTCTGGCCGATACATTGCCCGGCTACTACGGCTTGGCGGCTGGTTCATGGGCGCATTGGGCGCGCGTTTGGGAAGAGGATCTCGATTGGCTCAAGGGGCGGTTCTCCCCCGAGGTTGTCGGCGAAACGCCGATGATGAACCTCACCGGTATCCCTGTGAGCCGTTGGATTGACGGCGTGCTGGAGGATGCCGATAACATCGACCAACCTGATAACGTACGGGCAATGGTTTTGTGGGGTCACGCGCCAAACTCGCAGACCCGTCAGAAAGAGATGAAGACGGCGATGGAAAAGCTCGACATGCTTGTCGTGGTCGACCCATATCCGACTGTGTCTGCGGTTCTTCAGGACCGCACCGACGGCGTGTATTTGCTGCCTGCAACGACGCAGTTTGAAACGCGCGGTTCTGTGACTGCGTCCAACCGGTCCCTTCAGTGGCGCGATAAAGTGGTTGAGCCACTCTTTGAATCGCTGCCCGACCATACAATCATTTATAAGTTCGCGACCAAGTTCGGATTTGCTGACCGCATGTTCCGCAAAATTGGTATGGACAGCGAAGAAGAGCCAAACATCGAGGATGTCACACGCGAATTCAACCGCGGGATGTGGACGGTTGGCTATACGGGCCAGAGCCCTGAGCGCCTCAAGTTGCACATGGCCAACCAGCACACATTTGATCGCACAACGCTCCGCGCGGTTGGAGGACCCGCTGATGGCGATTTCTACGGTCTGCCATGGCCATGCTGGGGCACCCCTGAGATGAACCACCCTGGTTCGGCGAACCTTTATGATATGTCGCTGGCGGTCAAAGATGGCGGTTTGCCATTCCGTGCCCGCTACGGTGTAGAGCGCAATGGTGAAAACCTTCTGGCTGAAGGTGTATTTACACCGGGTTCCGAGATCGAGGACGGCTATCCAGAGTTCACCATGCAGATGCTGATCGATCTTGGATGGGATGGTGACCTGACCGCAGGAGAACGGGCGTCCATCGAAAAAGTTGCGGGTGCGCCTGACAAGCTTGGCGGCGTGAACTGGAAAACCGACCTTTCCGGCGGTATCCAGCGCGTGTCGATTGCCCACGGATGTGCGCCATATGGCAACGCCAAAGCGCGTGCCGTAGTCTGGACCTTCCCTGATCCCGTGCCAATCCACCGCGAGCCGCTTTACACAAACCGTCGCGATCTGGTGGCCGACTATCCAACTTATGAGGATAAGAAGTTCTGGCGCGTCCCAACCATGTATAAGTCCATTCAGGATAAGGATTTCTCAACCGATTATCCGATCATCCTGACGTCTGGCCGCTTGGTGGAATATGAAGGGGGCGGCGATGAGACTCGCTCCAACCCTTGGCTTGCCGAATTGCAGCAAGACATGTTCGTCGAGATCAATACACGTGACGCCAATAACTTGGGCGTGCGTGATGGGGCGCAAGTCTGGGTCGAAGGCCCAGAGGGCGGCAAGGTAAAGGTGATGGCGATGGTCACTGAACGGGTCGGCGAGGGCGTTGCCTTCATGCCGTTCCACTTTGGTGGTCACATGGAAGGCGTCGATCTGCGGGATAAATATCCTGAAGGCGCCGATCCTATCGTCTTGGGTGAATCCACCAACACCGCACAAACATATGGCTATGACAGCGTAACCCAGATGCAAGAGACGAAAGCTACTCTTTGCAAAATCTGGACAGCTTAAGGGAGAAGTAGAATGGCTAGAGCAAAATTTCTCGTAGACGCTGAACGCTGCATCGAATGTAACGCCTGCGTCACCGCTTGTAAAAACGAGCACGAGGTGCCTTGGGGCATCAACCGCCGTAAAGTTGTGACGATCAATGACGGCAAACCGGGTGAACGCTCGATCTCGGTGGCGTGCATGCATTGTTCGGACGCGCCTTGTATGGCGGTCTGCCCGACCGACTGTTTCTACCAAACAGAAGAAGGCATCGTGTTGCACTCCAAGGACCTGTGCATCGGCTGTGGTTACTGCTTCTATGCATGCCCATTCGGCGCGCCGCAGTATCCGCAGGCTGGCAACTTTGGCTCGCGCGGCAAGATGGACAAATGCACATTCTGTGCAGGCGGCCCAGAGGAGAACAACTCCACTGCCGAGTTCCAGAAGTATGGCCGCAACCGCATCGCAGAAGGCAAACTGCCAATCTGCGCGGAAATGTGCGCGACCAAGGCCCTGCTTGCTGGCGATGGCGATGAAGTGTCGAGCATCTACCGTGAGCGCGTTGTTGCCCGTGGTTTCGGGTCTGGCGCATGGGGCTGGGGCACAGCCTACAGCCAAAAAGGCGAGTAAAAATCGTTTTTTAGACATCAAGACTGGGCAGTCCCGCGCGGGCTGCCCTTCATGACACCGAATATAAGGACGTTTTGATGATCCGTTTTCTGAGCCTTATTGCTATTATCGTGACGTTCGCGGCATCTGCGTCGGCCCAAGAGGCTGCTGGCGATAGCCGTGCCTCGACTGGGGGCGCCCAGACGCTTGCTGATATTCTTGAACGGCAAGAAGGGCTGAAAGTTGACGAAACTTTCCGCAGCGAGGCAACGGGTAATCCTGATGCGGCAGCTCCCATCACCAATCAGCTGGGCACGCTTGGCGGTGCATCTGACCCTGAACTTTGGCGCGCTTATCGCTTTGGCTCTGCAGATATTTCCACCCAAAGCCGTGGCCCAGCGGCAACGACTGTGATCCAAGACGGCGGAATGTGGTGGCTTGAGTTCCGCGAGGATACACTTCTGACGATTGCAGTTTACCTGCTAGGCGGGACTTTTCTGGCGCTCGCACTATTCTATTTAGTGCGTGGGAAAATCCGGATCGGTGGTCAAAAGACGGGCCGCACAATTACGCGTTTTAAGGCCTTTGAACGTTTCGGTCATTGGCTTTTGGCCTCGTCGTTTATTGTGCTGGGGATCACGGGTCTATTCTCTCTCTTCGGGCGCAAGGTTCTAATTCCGCTTTTTGGCCACGAAACATTCTCTTTCATCGCCGTGGGTAGCAAGTGGGTGCATAATAACATCGCTTGGGCCTTCATTATCGCGCTCATTATCATCTTTTTTGCATGGGTCGTTCACAACTTGCCTGATCGGACAGACTTGCGTTGGCTTGCCAAAGCAGGCGGCCTTTTTGGCGGGGAGCACCCCCCTGCAAAGAAGTTCAACGCTGGCCAGAAACTGATATTCTGGGCGGTCATTGTTTTGGGCGGTTCAATTTCGGTATCTGGCTTATCGCTGCTGTTCCCATTTGAATATAACCTATTCGGGCACACGTTCTCGACACTCAATAGCTGGGGAGTTCCCGGCTGGTTTGGGGCCTCGGACTTGCCCTTCCCTCTACAGCCTCAGGAAGAGATGCAATACGCGCAGCTCTGGCACGCATTGGTCAGTTTGATCCTGACGGCCATAATCTTTGCACATATCTATCTCGGCTCGGTCGGCATGGAAGGCGCGTTTGACGCAATGGGGAAAGGTGAAGTTGAGGAGCAATGGGCCCGCGAACACCACAGTCTTTGGGTTCAGGATGTTTTAGGACCTGACGATAACGAAAAGGAGAAGGTTTAAAATGAAACCGTTTATTCTGGCCATTTTTGCGCTTGTCGTCATTTCGTTCGGTGCAAACCAAATCTTGTTGAATAGTGGGTTTTCGAGCGCGGACGCAGGCACTTCACATGAGAATGTAAGGCTTTCCAACTAAGACCGCGCATTTCAAGTTTGCTGAAAAGAATGGGGGCCAACAATGGCCCCCATTAGTCGATATAATCTTAGTTGCGGGCAATCATCAGAATTTTCCCGATGCCGTTTTCAGCGGCGCCCTGAAAGTCGATGGTGATGCTATCACCTGCCGCGAGGCCGTCAGACAATACTAAATCAGCAGCGATTGTCCAGATCGTCTTGTCATCCAGAACAATGATATGATCGACACGATCAAACGCGAGGATGGTGGCTACCACCTGATCTGTGAATGCAGGGACGGTTGAAAAAATAAGTGCTAGAACGGCGAGAATAACGCGCATTTGGTGATCCTCCATATTTGACTTTAGCCATTATCATTTCCCGGTGAGTTGCAATCACTATTAGTATTGCGTAGAATTTTGGCTTGAGCTGAGAAAGCCGTGTCGAGGTTTGCGCGACCACGACGCCAAGTTGGCCGTCCGCCAAAAAGGGTATATCAGGGTTTGGAACAGGTATTTTTGCTGTGTTTATCGTGGGCTTAAGTCATGACAACGAATGACCCAACTTCTCTCGACAGAGGTGGTCCTAGATTTTAGACCAGTTTGCAGCCTTGTTAAGATGTATCAGGGTTTCATTTAGGCTGCTAATCTCATTGGTTCTGTTTTGCCGTCATAGGCCTCATCGGGGGTCAATATGCCGTGCGTCGAATGGGGGCGCTCAGAGTTGTAATAGTCCAGCCATTTGCCGATCCCAGTCCGCATCTCTGAACCGGTTTCAAAG
>Ga0102903_1000152_pt1 | contig 28233 bp, 52 predicted proteins | sample Colrivmet1555C02_FD_78497 | JGI IMG/M metagenome (GOLD analysis project Ga0102903, IMG submission 78497) | Estuarine microbial communities from the Columbia River estuary - metaG 1555C-02 | ecosystem: Environmental > Aquatic > Marine > Intertidal zone > Estuary | place: USA: Columbia River... | reverse complement strand
GAGGAGGAATATCAAGAAGATGTTTCCCCAAGAACAGGATGCAGAATAGACAGAACCAAAGAGAAAGGACCAATAACAATGAAAACAGCAATAGCAATCGTAGTCGGACTTCACCTAGTAGCACTAGGAGGAATATGGTTTAGTGGAAGCAAGAGTCATGCTGCCGAGATTAAAAGGAGTGATCAAGAGTTTTTGAAAACTCAACCAGTATATGTTGGAGTTGATGAAACAAAAACACCAGAGGTAAAGAAAGAAAAAGCACCACTATCCCCAAATGCTTTAACAAAACCAGAAGCACCAAAATCAGAAGTAAAGAAAGAATCATCACCCACAAATTGGCCGCTATCAAAGGAAAAGATTCATACACTTGCTAAAGGAGAAACACTTTATAGCTTGAGTAAGAAATACCATAAACCAGTTGCGATGATTCAAAAGGTAAATCGTATCAAAGATGCAACAAAACTTTCCGTTGGACAAAAATTAGTAATTCCTCAATAATATGTTAATGACATTGAAAGAATACAAGCAAGGAGTAGAGTATAGAGAAAGTATGTTAGTAGAATCTAGGAAGAGAAGAAAAGCAAGTAAAGAAAGTCTCCGCTATTTTTGGATGACCATTGCATTCTGCAATATCATATTCTTCTATGTTCTTTCAAAGATAGCATATCATTTTTAAAAATAATTCTTGATCTTACCAGAAATAAAGTATAATCTATTTGCTTAATAATAAATCACCACTATGAAATGGAATACGTTTGAAATAATTTGCCAAGGGGAAAGATTGTTGATGAGACAATATAAGGGGGAGACTATAAAGGAGACTCTCTTTAGAGAATTTGGTTGGTTGTTAAAACCAATCATTGAACAAACAAAATCATTTGAGAAATCACTTGATAAACTAAACTGGAAAATCGAAACAAAATAAAATGAAAATACTATTACTAATTCCTATTCTGTTTATGGTGGGTTGTGCATCAAACGAATACAAATACACCAAGATGTTTGAGGAACACAAGAACCACTATTACAAAGAAAAAAAATGTGGTTTTTGTAACCGAACAACATAAAATAATTCTTGCTTTTACCAGAAATAAATCATAATCTATTCATTCGCAGTTAAACCAAAAATCAACAAAACAATCAAATAGAAACCACCACTATGCCAAATCATTGCTCAAACTACCTATACCTCGCAAATGGAAAAAACATATTCCCTTTGTTGGATGAGTATATGCAAGAATCTTCTCCAACTGAATTAGACTTTGAGAAGATTCTGCCGATGCCAGATACTATCAAAGAATCTTGTGATCTTTCTTCTCATGAAATTATTATTAAAAAACTCAGAGCAACCGAAGAAGAAAGGAAAGAATTTGAGGAAAGGCTTGAAAATCTCAAGAAGATCAACAAAGAAAAACATGGAGTAAGCGGTTGGTATGATTGGTGTGTATCCAAATGGGGAACAAAGTGGAATGCTTATGATGGAACATCTAACGAATCATCTGTCGTTTTTTGCACCGCATGGGCTCCCCCACTCCCTATCATCAAACGACTTGCAGAACTTACTGGAGAAACTTTTGTTCTTGATTATCTTGAAGAAGGCGAGGGATTCGGCGGCCGCTATACCGCAGGTCCAGAAGACGATAATGATGAGTATTACGACGACATAACTACAGCACCAGAAGACATTCAAGAAGCGGTCGGATATACTTGTTATGAGTATTTAGATGAGGACAAAGAAGATGAAGAGGAGGAAGAATAATATGAACAACCTTCCTCTGCTATTCACATTATTTATAGGGATCATAACAGCATTATCAACTCAATCAAAATGAAAATACTAACAGACAACAAATACTCTGGAACACTAGAACGTAAAATTGCAATCACCTTGAATCAGAATATGATTCAAGCAGAAGATGGTGAATATATTTCTACCAAGAAAACTATTGACGATCTAACAGAAGAAATTGCAAGATCAGTCAGACGATTCCAAAGTGAAACGGATGAAGCGATGAATGAAAACTAAACAAACACCACAAGAATATAAAAACAAAAAACCTCAATTGTATCAAACAAATATATCAAACGAAATGAAAAGGAAAATAACGATTGTAATCAAAGGCGGCTGCGTAACTGATGTAGTCAAAGAAAACCTAGAGGACTTGACTATCATCGTCCATGACTATGATGTAGATCAAACCGATCCAAACTTGTTGAAGAAAGACAACGACGGAGAAAAGTATCAAGTAGTAACCCTAGAATAATATGACACCTAAAGAAGCAAAGATCATTGCATACGCACTTCAATTTCTATTGTCCAACTGGGATGATAACAATGAAGAAGACTTGGAAGACATTGCCATTGATAAGGATATCGAATTCCTTAAACATAAATACGAGAGCAAGAGTCAAACGTATACTCCTCACGAATTGTAAAAAATAAACTTGCTGTAATGTAACATAGTGCTATAATACAACACTATGTTACACTACACTCTAAAAAATATATGATTGAAAATCTAACACCTAAAGAGGACAATACACCCACAAAGATTTCCATGAATGTTGAAACCTTCTGGAACATTTATTCCGATCTTATTGGATTGGAAAAGTTCTTTGTTCGAGTAGTTGATAATAAACTCATTGATGATTCACCTGATGAGTATGAGGACTCTAAAACATTCCTCTATTCAATTACAAATACTATTAACAACCTACAAGGAATTGTAGAATATATCAAGAGCAAATAATATGGAAGATTCCGAAGAAGATTATTTTTGTGAAATGACCTCATGTGTTATGGTAAAGGGGGAATGGATTCCAGTAGATGACACAGAGTTCTTAAACATTGAAGAAGATTTGCAAGGATATGATTTGATGACGTTTAAGTATAAAGGAAACAACTACAGATCAAGAGTCACCCAAAGACCACGACAAGATAAGGTAGAGGTTTAGAAGAATTTCAACTGTGGTGGTTGACCCCATCCTCGAAAGAGGGTGGGGTTTTCTTTTATACGTATAGAATCTTTTTATACGTATGTTTTTGCTTTTGTATCTTACGGAAACTGCTGCCCGGAGCCCAAAAAAATTTCACCCCGGAGAACCCTTTCCGTAAGATACATTTATATTTTTTGTATCTTACGGAAATTCCAGCCAGGGCTTCGAGCCGGATTGGGATGAGTAACCATGTTTGATTTTTTTTATTTTTTTCTTGCTTTTACCAGAAAAAAAACATATTCTATGTGCCTTATGAAACTATTGTCTACAGCAAACACAAAAATCAAAAAGGGTGAAAAGTATGGATGGACAACCTTTGGTCTATCTTTCGCTCCTGCAAACCTTTCTGGAAAACAACTCTGCCCCCATCGTTCTGCTGGATGTGAGTTTTCTTGTTTGAATACCGCTGGCATGGGTGTCTTTTCAAATGTTCAAGAAGCAAGAATCGCAAAGACGAAATACTTTATCGACGAGAGACTTGTATTCATTTCTCAACTCAAAAGGGAATTGGTGGCGGCAGAAAAACACGCAAAGAAGATTGGCATGAAAATTGCCGTTCGTCTGAATGTTCTTTCTGATCTTCCGTGGTATAACATTATCGAAATGTCAGACTATCCTAACATTCAATTCTATGATTATACTCCTAATTTGGAAAGAATGATTCAATTCTTGCAAAAGAAATTACCAAAGAATTACCATTTAACATTTTCTCGCAAGGAAAATAATCAGAACAAAGTTGAATTGATTTCTTCAATGGGTGGAAATGTTGCGGTGGTTTTTGACAAACTTCCAAAGACATATCTCGGAAAGAAAGTAATTGATGGTGATGAAAGTGATTTGCGTTTTCTTGATGAAAAGAATGTCATCGTTGGTCTGAAAGCAAAAGGCAAAGGCAAGAAAGACAATTCGGGCTTTGTGATTAAAGTCTGACAAACTCTTTCTTCTAAAATCCGATCACTCGAAAGGGTGGTCGGATTTTTTTTTGTAAAAAAATAAATTACTTTTTTTCTGGACAACCTTACAGTAAAAGTCCGTAAGATACATTTATACTTTTTGTATCTTACGGAAATTCTTTCCAGGGCCGCCGGTGTTCCGCCGCTCTTAAACTTTTTTGAAATTGTTCTTGCTTTTACCAGAAATAAATGAGACACTATTTGCCTTATGAGTTATATAGAAAAGAACCAAGCAACGTGCCTCCCTCCAGAGGCATACATCAAACTCTGGCAAACCTCTTCCAAGTCACAAGAGATGCCAAGATTCAAATCATCTGTATATCCCGACAAAAAAATAACCTCAATTAAATTCGAGAAATGAAAGCAACAAAAGAACAATATGATGAGGCATTAACTATATACAATAAAGGTGGTCAATATTCAGTATATAACTATGCTTATAAAATTGGTGTGAACGAATGGTCTTATTGTGAACCTTGCGAAGACAAGACTCCAGATACTCATGATAAAAGTTGCCTAGTATGTGGGAGTTTAAAATGAAAAAGGCATTTTGGTTTCACTATAATAAACCTCTTTCGCTTCAAAGAAAGAAGAACATTTTGACAATTCACTTCAATGGTGTTTGTCATTTTGTAGAGGGATTGGATTGCCAAGTCCCTATAAAAACTAGGAATAGAAGGATGCAACCTAGATGTGTAATGGCAGGAAAAGCAACTCAAATAGAAATAAAAAATGAAATAGCAATAATAAAATAATTTACTCCTTCTCCTACAATCCCATCACCCTATAAGGGTGATGGGATTTTTTTTGTATCTTACGTAATCGAGGGTAAATATATTACTGTGAAATTTAATTATTCTATTTTGTGTGAGGAAATTTTTGATGAAATATTACTAGAGTCGTTATTTAGTCATATATTTAATCGTCCAGAATTTGATGAAATAAAAAAACGATTGTTACAAGTCAATAATGAAAAGAGACCTGCGATGTCAAAGCTCAATGACTACAAAGCAATTAAAAGAGAACTAATTGCTCTTATGCGATCTGATGATTTTAGTCATATAAATTCTCTTTTTACTATTAATGATGAAGGAAAAGAATTGCTCACCCCAGTAAATGCTAAGAAACTAAACGAACTCATGGAGAGATTGGTCAATACAATGATCGACAAATACGGGGATGATTTTAAAAAACTTAGTAGTGACTATCTGAGCATGGCTCGCTTCCAGGCACAGTAGCATTCCGTAAGATACGTTTGTATCATTTGCATCTTACGGAAGTCAACCCCTGGCCGGTGTCATGGTTTGGCATATTTTTGTTTGCGATTTTTCTTGATCTTCTCAGTTATTTCTGACAAGATATTTCTGTTATGAAACTAATCGCCACAATTCTGTGTTCATTATCATTAATCGGATGTGCATCAAAATCATACACAACTCCATCTACCTATTCATATACTCCTCCTCCATCTTCGTATGGTGTAACTGGATATAGTAGTGGAGTAGGATATGGTGGACAAGTAACTAACGTCCAAGATTATTATAGATCACAACCTCGTTATTGCTCCCCTACCTATTCATATAATCCTTATGAGGAACAACGTCCATCAAACGTAACAAACAACTACACAACAAACAATTACAATTATTACAAATGAAATTTAAAATTCAAATGGTAGGAGCTAATGGATGGGGAGATGTAAAATCATCCTATGATGGTGGACCTTATGAGGTAGACCTTTTCTCTTCTAAAAAAGATGCAAAGACTGAAATAAAAGACTTGTCAGAACATTATGCAGATGATATTTCTAACTATCGAATAGTAACAAAAGAGACTCCCTCTGACATTGACTTCTACAATTAAAAAATATATGAAAATCCTAGTAGCTTGCGAAGAATCCCAAGCAGTAACAAAAGTAATGAGGGCAAGAGGACATGAAGCATTTTCGTGCGATGTTCTTCCTTCTAGTGGTGGGCATCCAGAATGGCATCTACAAGAAGATGTTATACCTCTTCTACAGAAGGATTGGGATATGGTGATTGCCTTTCCTCCTTGCACTCACCTAGCAGTAAGTGGTGCTCCTCATTTTGCAAAGAAGAGGGCAGATGGAAGGCAACAACAAGGTATTGATTTCTTTAATATCTTTACTAATCTTCCTCATATTCCAAAGGTGGCAATAGAAAATCCTATTGGGATCATGTCAAATCTTTGGAGGAAACCTGATCAAATCATTCAGCCGTATATGTTTGGCGATGAGTTTTCTAAATCAACTTGCCTATGGTTAAAGGGATTGCCTCTATTGACTCCAACGAAGATGGTGGGTAAGGGAGAATTTAAAGAATGGATCGACAAGAAAACTGGAAAGAAGAAGAGACAAGCATTGTGGTTTTATGAAGCATTTGCTAATTCAAAGTCGTCAGCAGAAAGATCGACTATCCGTAGTAAAACTTTTCAAGGTATTGCTGATGCAATGGGACAGCAATGGGCATGATATCGTGTTGTAATATAACATGGTGTTATATCACAACGATTTTTGTAACAACCTTCTTGCATATACAACTAAAAAACTAATACAACAAAAATAATTCTTGCCTTTACTAGAAATAACTGACATAATAATTGCCTTATGAAAATTGTAACTGATTCAGCAGTCGTCAACGGAACTTCCCTCAAGGGATATATCTCTATCACACACCAAGAACTTGTTGATGTTCTCGGAGAACCAAGGACTAATTTCTGTGGAGATGGAAAGGTAACTTGTGAATGGATTGTAGAACTGGCACATCGGTGGACACACTCAAGATATTATTAAAAGTATGAGAGAATACTTTCCCGATCATTTAGTTTATGTTGGATAAAATTTCCCTCCAATCCCCTTATATCTAACTCCCCTTCCCCAAGATATAAACCCCCAAATCCCATCACTTGAAAGAGTGGTGGGATTTTTTTGTGCGTATTAAAACCTTTTATACGTATAATATTATTTTATACGTATGTTTTTGCTTTTGTATCTTACGGATTTGCACTGTCCGGGCAACGACCCTCGACACCCGGTAAGCCGTTTTCCGTAAGATACTTTTATAGGATTCGTATCTTACGGATTTTTACCGTACCGGGGCAAAAGGGCTTAAAATTATAAAAATATAGTTTTGTATCTTACGGATTTTCCCGCCAGGGGCCCAAACCGGAATACAGCCATCACCTACCTATAACTTTTTTTTGTTTGGAGAATTTTCATCTTCTATGACAAATCGAATATGCCTTCATCTAAAATGTCTGATCCATCGACCAAGAAATTGGAAATTTTACCTTGGTGGAATATGGAGAGAACTCTCTGAATTTTTCCCAAAGATTTTTCTTGCTTTTACTAGAAATAAATGAAAGACTATACGCCTTATGAAACTCAAATATCAATTCAATGATGGAGGAAGATTCTTGGCTGGATATAGTGGAGGTGCTGGAGATTGTGTGGTTCGTGCCTTGTCTATTGCAACTGGTTCTTCATACAGCAATATGTATGAATTTGTAAATAGAACTGCTCGCTGTTTTGAAAGTCATTCAAAAGTAAAAAGCTCAAACGTCTATGGAATTTATAGCAACTCTGTGAAGGGTATAATGAAAATCTTGAGACTGAAGTGGATTGCCAAAAAGAGCAACGGAATGCTTGTGATCCCAACAAAAGGAACATATATTGTTTCTCTCATCGGACACGTTTGTGCCGTGGTTGACGGAACTATCCATGACACTCATAACACAATCAATCCTATCAACTTAACACTCGCACAAGGATATTGGAAAGTAAAATAATATGAACATGATCGAACTTCTCACAGGAGACAATGCTAGAAGCACAGCAACTTTGTTTGGATTCAAAAACATTGAAAACATCTTTTCTATAAGAGTTTATGGAACTGCCTTCAACGATCTCGATGAGTATTGTAATCTAATTGCAAGAGACTCTAACGGAAACGTAATCGAAGAGAAAAGAATTAACGGATACTAACATGAAAACTATACTAGAAGATATAAAATATATTTGGAATAACATGGAGGCTTGGATGATAATATTAGGTATTCTTTGGTTTTATGTAGGACTCTGTTCTCTAATGGTGATTCTGTCGGTAGCAAGAGGACTATTCAACTTAAAATTTTTTGGACTATTCGTGTAGGGCAAATTACAATTACTCAAATCCCATCCTTTAATTAGGGTGGGATTTTTTTTGTATTTGTATACAGAAGAGGATCGTTTAACAATTTACGAGGCCACAGGTGGTTGAATCCGTAAGATACAAAAAGATATAATGCATCTTACGGATTCTCACTGTTCAGGACCGAATTCGGCCAACCCTCGAGATCCCAGCTGCTATACTTTCCGTAAGATACAAAAAGATTTTTTCATTTTGTTCTTGATATTTTCAGAAATAAATGCGACACTATATGTCTTATGAATAAAACACAAGTTCTGTCAATCGTCCAAGGAACAAGCGGAAGACACATTGCAGTGCATTTTGAATCTGTCAAAAAACCTGCGGCGGCATTCAAAGCTCATTCGCTTCGCAAAGAAGTAAAGGGTGCTTTCCGTGCTGGAATTGATTTTTCAAATCTTTCCGTGGTTAAAGAGGGGATTGCAAATGGTGAACGTGGTGAGGTGCAAAAATTGCCGTGGGGTGAATGGGTGAACTTCCCCTATCAAATTGATCACAAGGATAAATCATATTTCCGATTCTACCTTCCGACTGGTGGAGCTATTCAGCGTCCAAAAGTGGAGTATTTTGTTGACGACAAGGCTGTTGCAAAGGATGAGTTTGCATCCTATCTAACTAATTCCGAACGTGAGAAAATGTATTCGGAAGATCGTGATCCTTGCTTCGTGGTCAATGCTGATAACATCTTCAGCATAGGATAATTTCGTAGTAGGCAAAAATAAGGAGAGAATCCCATCACTCGAAAGGGTGGTGGGATTTTTTTGTATCTTAATATTAACATTAATTAAATATTAACTAAACATTAATTAAATATTATATAAACATTAAGTATCTGGCGGCTGGGTTTGGCCGCTAAAAGTTTTCCGTAAGATACTTTTATAGGATTAGCATCTTACGGATTTCCACTGTACCGGGGCAAGGTCGTCATAGTATATTAAAAATGTATCTTACGGAAAGTGCTGCCCGGAGCCCAGTCGAGCCGGATTTTGGTGCTTCGACCATATTGATTTTTTTTTATTTTTTTCTTGCTTTTACCAGAAATAAATGAGACACTGATTGCCTTATGAAATTCGCAATCAAATCTCAGAGCGGAGTAAACATTCTAAAGCACTGCACTCTCGGCAGAGGCACGACAGAGTCAGAGGCATGGGAAGATGCCTTCGGACCAAAGCCTTGGCACTCGTCTGTCAAGAAGGCGGCGAAGAAGGCATGGGTAACAGAGGTAGATGAAGAGGAGGAATATGAAGACTAAAATCCTCAAAGCAATCGATACTCTAGATAACCTAGCATTCCCTATCATTGGTATGATTGCTGTCTATTCAATCATATCCCTACTACTCATACTAAAAGATTATCTCAATGCACACTAAATAACATTTCATATCATAAGACAATCCCCACTCTTTAATTAGGGTGGGGATTTTTTTTATGCACACTGCTGTAGTCTAACAAAGTGTATAGGCATAACAAAGTGTATAGGCATAACAAAGTGTATAGGCATAACATTAATATTAAGTAAACATTAAGTAAACATTAAGTAAACATTAAGTAAACATTAAGTAAACATTAAGTAAACATTAAGTAAACATTAAGTAAACATTAAGTATCGAACGGCTGGGTCCAACCTCTGGGTCCAGCAGGTGGTTGTTTCCGTAAGATACTTTTATGGTATTCGTATCTTACGGAAACCCACTGTCCGGGTAAACCTTGGTTAAAATTTTATTATGTTTTTTTAAAATACGGTAAAAAAACAGACATCGGTATTCTAGGACCCCGTCTGTAAAAATTTACCACATATGTTTTTATTTAAGGAAAGGGGGGTGTGGGCGATGCCCCCTATACCCCCTATATTTCTCCTATACTGCCATATATGCCCCTTTCTTTACAAATGAATACATTGTTGCTTTATAATTCGTTTTTATATGATAAATATTTTCTATTAAGATATTAGTTATGAAAAATAAAGATCAAATATTACTAGAGGAAGCATATGAATTGATATGTGAAAAGAAAAAAAGGAAAAAGAAAAAGAAAAAAGGTATTAAACATATTCCACAAAATTCTTTATATAGGGGGATTGGATATGGATATGGATATGGATATGGTTTAGGTTATGGTGAAGGTGGGGGCGAAGGTGATGGTGGTGGGGAAGAATAATTTTTAATATATGAAAAACAAAGATCAGATTATCCTTGAGGATATGTATTTAAAGACTCGTAATATTATCAATGAGGATAATAATGATTTGGTATTTGAGTGTGTGGTGGATTTGGATGTTTTGCAACAAAAGAAGGGTGTTTATATTGATTATCCTAAAGAGATACGTGTTAAGTATAGATTAGAATTTGAGTATAAGAGTTGGGGGATTTCTGGAGCAAGTGCTATAGTTTTGGGATTTGAGTCTTTTAATATTACTGTTACAGATGAATTTTTAGATTCTTTGAGTGATGAGGAGAGGGAAGTTAATTCTATTATGGATGATAGTTTTGCGGAGCACAAGAGGGAAATTGAGATAGTATATTCTAAGGATATGCGTGTTGAGTGGGGAAGGATTACTTCTGATAGTTATGGTCAGATAAGACCTAATTCTATTGAATTTTTCTTTGATGATGATTTTAAGGTAGAGTCTATTAATCTTACTTTTTAGATATAATTAAAGGTATGCAAATATATGTTCAAAAATTATCGGATCCTTTGGGGGAATGGTCTTTAGATGTTGATCCTTCTGATTCTATTCAAGGAGTTAAACAAAAAATTCAAGACGAAGAGCTTCCAACTGTTTATGATTATTTAAAAATCAAATTGTTCTATAACAGTGTTGAGCTTTTTAATGAGAGTACCTTATCAGACTATAACATTCAGAAATTCAGTCATTTGACTGCTATATATAAGGTTCCAGGGCGATCTGTTTTATATATGTCTTAAAAGTTTATATCCATATATACTTAGGTGAAAAATAAGTATTGATATGACAAAGAAAACAAATTGGAACTCTCGCATGAAGGGGAGTTCTAGTGATAAGCCAACAAGGAAAAAGAATCAAGGATTTATTACCTCATCATTTAGGGTTGAGGAGGTATTGGATGAGAGTGGGGAAGTGTTGGAAGATACTGTTATTAAGTTTATATTTGGGGGACTTATAATATATTTGAGTATTGCAAATGCAATTAAGATGAATATTGATTTGGATAAGATATTGAAATTTAAGAAGTAATATTAATCTTCAATGATTTGTTCTATTTTACAATTATTAAAAACCTCATCTAGTCTTTCCATTGGATATAGTTTGTCTTTTGGTAGGTAATAGTTATTAATATTAAGAGAGGAGAAAACTTTTTTGGGTTGTTCTTTCATTATCTTTTTTGTTGTCCAGCCAAGGAAGTTTATATTATCCTCTGAGAGAAATTCTGCTAGAATGAGAATATCCGAACATTTATTGATTTCCCATTCTTTTACTAGGAGATTAAATGCTTTTTGATATGTTTTAACATCAAGGGTAACAATCTTCTTATCGTCTATTTTGATTTTGAAATCTATATGATTGTCTCCTTTGGGACGGAATTTGAGATCGGGTTTTAAATTATATCTTTTTCCAAGGGCGATTTCACCAGAGAGTCCTATTGTCTGTTCTCTGTATTTGTCATCTTTATAATATCTTTTTCCCTTTAGAGAATTTTCGGAATTGGGTTTATCTTTTCTATGGAGGTCTTGTCTTTCCTCGGCAATTTGTCTTGTGTTAGATTTTTGAATCATAGTAGATTTTTAAATATTTGTTCTAATACATTTACTGTTATAGTATTACCCATCTGTCTATAAGTATGTCTGTCTTTGGAATGAATAACAAATGTATCTGGAAATCCTTGAAGTCGAGCACATTCTCTTGGTGTAAACTTTCTTATAGTCTTACCATCTGGATATATAAATCCATGAATATCAATTAGATTTTGACAAAATATAGTTCCTTCATATCTAATTTTCTTTCTACCGAATTTTGTCTTTTTGTTTGCTTGTTTAACTTCTCCAAATAACTTTTCTATTTTAAAATTTTCTTGTTCTCTATGACAAACATTTATCATCTCTTCTGCAATTTGTTCTGATACAAAGTATTTGCTATCTGGAGATTGTTCTAAAATGTCTATGAAGTGTGATTGTTTTTCTATAAAACAAAAGTTATTTGGATTCTTATTAAGGTCTTTTCTAATTCCAATTCCAAAAACACGTTCCCTATTATGTGCAACTCCGAAGTTTTTTGAGTTTAGTATATAGGAATGAAAATTATAATTTTTTTCTATTCTTTCTTTTATTTGAGAATAAAAAGCACTAAACTTGTTATGTAGTAATCCTTTAACATTTTCAAACATGATATAATCGGGTAGAAGTTTATCGATAATATCTAGAGAATAGTTTACTAATAGACTTCTACCCTTGGAAAGATCTTGATTTCCAATAGAACTGACATCTTGGCAAGGAAATCCAAATACATATAAATCAACAGATTCTAGTTTATTTATATCTATTTTAGTAATATCATCATACCATACTTCGCAGGTATGATTTTTCATATAAGTTTCCTTTGCAAACTTATCAATATCACATGCCCATTTTACAACATGTGGTATATTAATATTTTTGAGTGCTTGCTCTGGAGAACCAATTCCGCTAAATGTTGTTCCTACTCGTAGTGTTTTCATATTTTATATCTTCCACCAATTTGGGACATTACCATTCTTTTCCCACTTTGCAAATTCTTTTTTATCTTTGAGGTAATATGTTCTATATGCCTTTACTGGATCGATGTTTTTATATTCTTCTGGCATTGCCTGTGAGGTAAATACTATTATGAATAATAAAAGACAATGTACTATATGTCAAAATATATTTCCAGCAACTACTGAATATTTTCATAAATCTAATACCTCCAAATGCGGACTTCATAGTAGATGTAAATCATGTAAGCAATTATTAGAAACGGAAAGAAGAAAGAAAAATCCAGAAAAAGCATTATTAAAAGACAAATTTTTTAGAGAAAAATATAAAGACAAAAGATTATCTTATATAAAAGATTACGCTCAAAAAAATAAAAAAAGATTAAACGAAAAAAGAAAAAAGAGATACCATAATGATCCAAAATATAAAATTAAACAAATATTGAGAGGTAGATTTTATGGCGTTATTATTAAAAAATACCAATCTTCTATGGAGTTTGGATGCTCTATTGAAGAGTTATGTTTATACATAGAATCAAAATTTTCAAATGGAATGTCATGGGAAAACCATGGAGAATGGCATATAGACCATATCAAACCCTGTTGTGCTTTTGATCTTACTGATCCAGAACAACAAAGAGAGTGTTTTCATTATTCTAATCTTCAACCATTGTGGGCTGTTGATAATTTGAAGAAAAACGGGAAATACCCTCAATAAACCAAGATGGTGTGGGTCGTCCTTTTTCCCATTTTGCAAAATTTGATTTTTCTTTAATATAATAAGTTCTATATGACTCTACTACATTTTTTGATTTATATTGATCAGGCATAGCACAAGGTTGATCTGTAAACTTCCCATCTGGAATAAGATAATCCATATTACATAATTTTTCAATTCCCTTCTGACATGAATGAATTTTACAATACCTTCTTGTATATTCATTACAAAGCTCAAGAGCATGAATAGACGCCCATTCATAATTTTTCTTGGTGTCCCCTACCCATCTTGTACAAGGATGATTTTTATGACCACCTTTTAATGGAGTTCCTTTTGCAGTTAAAGGCATGTCTTCTGGTGTTGCACCATGCCTTAAAACAGCACTTCCCATTTGTTGATATAATTCAACAACCATTTTCACTATATGTTTATCACAATATTGTTGTGCCGCTTCGATTGGATCTGTAGATAGAATAAAGATATTCATTTGTTATGTTTTATTGAATTTTTATTGAAATGTCAATAAAAAAAGTAAATATTTTTATATGAGAGACAACGATCAGATACTACTAGAGAGTTTATATATATCAGTATATAATGAAAATTCTTTGAATCCTGCCCAACAACAAGCACTTAGCAATCTATCACAACATTCACAAGACATAGCAAATCAGCTTTTAGATTACCTTTCAGAAGGTGCTCGTAAAGCAAGTTTTTATTATATATCAAAAACAAATGGAAGAGAAGGAAAGTATTATGTTGATCTTGGAGTTGACTACGGAACCGCAAAGCGTGAAAGTCATGATGCTATAAAAAAATATGTAGATATGTTGAAGGAATCAGATCCACAAAATCCTGATATTGAAGTTGGAGAAAAGATTTTAAATCCTCCTCCTTCTAATAGAAAAGCACCAGTTGATAGAAAAATAAATATAGGTCATGGTATATCTATTCAAGACACTGCTAAAGAACCTGGTGTATATCGTCTTTACATCTATGCATATTGTCAAAATGATATAGAGAAAGATGATGAAGGAAAAGCCGTAAGAGATTTTGAAGGAAATTTTGTTCGTTCTGCCGCAGGAAAAGTTGATGAGGTAGTACCACCTTCCAAACAAAAATCATTTAGCAGTGCCGAACAATTACAATATAAATTAAAAACTAAATTATCTAGATTTAGAAGATTTATACTTGATCCTGAAAACATATCGGGTGTTACCTATAAGGGTGGCGTTATGGAGTTTCAAAAATAGAATTTAAGATGCGTATGAAAAGCAAAGATCAAATAGTATTGGAAAGTTTATATAGCAAAAACATATTAAAAGAAAATGATCATTATGTGAACTTAAACGGAGATGTTGTTAAAAGACAACCAGAGCATAAAATGACATTAGGGGGAAAGGCTAATCTAAAAGGAGATGTTGTTCGTGATGAATATAACAACAGCGAAGATAAAGGAAATGTACCTCCTGTTGATTGGAAAACACAAATAAAAAGTATTATAAACGAAACAAATAAAAATTTAGGTGATCTTACACGTTCTGATGATCCTGCTTTAAAAGAAAAGGCAACAACTCTTTATACAATACTTCAACATTGGGCAAATTTAAACATATATGATTCACAAGGATCACCAGAAACCAGAAAGTTCGTATCTGATCAATTTGCTATTAGTCCTAGTCCTGTTACTAAACAATACGCTGATATGTCTGAATATCAACAAAATCAAATGAGATAAATAGTATAATGAGATGCAAAGACCAAATACTGTTGGAAAGTATATATGAGAATATTCTTTTGAAAGAGAATGAACAAGGCATGAAACTCTATAAAGGATATATTTTTCCTGATGGTCAAATTTTTAACGATTACGATCATGCAGATGCATGGGATAGTATACCGAACGGCATGGATTCAAAAAATGCTATAAAATATGTGGCTACACTTGGTAGCAACCCAGAAGTAATTCTTCAAGGCAAATTGAACAAGTCGATTGCTGATACTTTTGCTAGATATGGAGTAGAGCCGCAAAACATTCGTTATGGTTCGGTTGATGATGAGATGAAAGTTATCAATCAACAAGTAATTGACAAGAAATTATCTGAAATCTCTAATACTTTTATAGATGTAGGTGGGGGATATAAAGCTAGATTGAGAAAATATAAAGGCACTGAACCATTGTACACACACTTTAGAACACCAGCAGGTGATTTTTATGAGATAAAGGGCGGTATATCACCTAATGAAATCAAGTTTTATGGTGGATTTGAAAATTTAGCTTCTGATAAATATGTTAAAAAAATAGATAAATATACAGTGATTGGTTTATTTGATAAATTTGTCGGTGATAATTTTTCTGTTTATTAATATTTTTTATGAAAAACAAAGACCAAATATTATTGGAAGGTATTTATAATGAAGTTTTTTTAGAAAAAAAAGAAACTCTTTCGATTGACGAATTTATAGATAAGCGTTCTGCTGGTGCAAAAAAGATTCAGCATCAAGCCGAAGCAAAGGGTGGACCTGCATTATTAACATCTGTACATTTCAAGGCAAAGGAAAAGCCATACGAATATTGTTCAAATAATTTTGATAGTCTTGAAAATATTACAAAGAAAGCTGATGAAGTATTTGATAAGTTAAAGAATTGGAAAGAAATGTCACAAAGAGATTTTCAACACTACATGGGTGTGCTGGAAGCATATGGAGAGATTGTTATAAAGATAAAAAAACCAAATAGTTTGATTGATTGATATGTCATATAAAATAAAAAAATTAGAAACTCTTTTTATTGAAGCTTGTTGGAAAAATTACAAACAAGTAGGAATGAAAAAGAAGGGAAAGAAAATGGTTCCCAACTGTGTTCCTAAGAAAAAGAAATCCTAAGAAACAAGTTCAAATTCAAACTTAAAAGGTTTTTTCATAGGTCTAATAAAGAATGAATCCGGATGTTTACCTAGATACTGAAGGGTTACAGGGCAAAGAGTTCCTTGCATTTCTTTATATTCATATAAGGCCCAGTCGTTATCCATGTCTTCAACTTTGGTAATTTCTACCATATCCTGTGCTTCTTTTTCTAAAGAGAACTCGATGTCGATACCTCTATGACTTCCTGCCCAAACACCCTTTTCTTTTAGAATGAAATCAATCAATTCACTAAAACCACCCACAAAGGGTTCTTTTTCGATAAATTTTGAGGCATCATCGAACATCCATAGTCCTTGGTTCTTGTATATCTTGAGTGTCATCATTTGATTTTGGTGTTAATAAATAAAACTTTATCATATCCCTGTCATCTATGTCAACATCAAAATTATCAGAAACAAAAGAATTCTTCATGAATCTATCATATAATCTAACTCTACTAGTGTCTTTTTTAGCAGCAGAGAATTTTATATGTTTATATTCTCCTCTATATTCTTCAGTAAATCTTTTAAATATATTTGCAACAGCACCAAAAACCTTATGAGATGATCCAACTCCTACAATAGACAAAGGATTTTCAAACTCATCTCCTATTATTGCAAATATAAAAGATGCTATTTTTGTAGCATTATCAATAGTAATTAAAACCGAATATTCATATCCATCTATATGAAATTCATATTCGACGTCCTTTTCATGTCCTTTATTTTTTTCAGATTTTTTAATATCTTCTGGTGTATAATCAAAAGACTCTGATATAGAAAAAAAAGACTTGAAAGACATTTTTAGTTTTTGATTCCCTCTAAACCAGCTTTTAGATCTTTATAATAATCTCCTAAAGCGTTTTTTAGTGTGTCTGGAATTTTTTGACCGTATAATACAAGGTAGTGTGCATATCTCTTAGCATATTCTTTATCACCAGCTATGTCTTTAATTATTTCTTCACTTGCTGGTTTTTTAGATTTGATGGCTTGTTCATATGCTCTAATTGCTTTTACATATGATGTAGGCTCTTCTTTTGGTACTGCTTTATTTGCTAAATCAGAAATAGATTGACTTGGTACTGCTTTATTTGCTAAATCAGAAATGGACTGATTTGGTTCTGCGTTAGCGTCTCCTAAACCACCCATTCCCAAAGCAGCAGCAAGTGCCATAGCTTTTAATCTGTTTTCTTCTATGATATTATATGCTTCTTCTAAATTTAAAATATCTTTGCTTTTTCTCATGGATTCCGCAGACATTTCAGTTTCTCCTTCTTCACTAGAATCTTCGGATTCGTCAGATTCATCTTTGTTTTCTTCTGATTCCGAAGAATTTGTATCAGAAGAAAGATCTTCTTCTGTTTCGTTTTCAAAACTGCTCATATCATCTTCTTCTTTTAAAAGAATCTTTAGATATGTATCTTGTAATTTTAATCTGTCTGTGTTATTCATAATTTTAAATTTCTGTTGGATCTTTTCCTTCTATAATACCAGCGGTTTTTCCATGTTTGTATAAGTTTGGATATTTGTCTTCTGGATAAAGTTTTCTAAATTCCTCTTCGGCTCCTTTGCTGTCAACTGCTAAAAGAAGTTCGTTTAAAGTTACATCGGAAAGTTCTTGTGGTCTATATCTATTATACGGAAGAGGTGCAGGGGCCTTTTCTGGCTGCCCTTCAAATCTAGGAATTCTTCTATTTGTTTCCCAAAATAATCCACTAAGAGTTCCTCCCTCTCCAATAAAGACAGAAGTTCTAAATGGTAATATCTTTTGCTCTTCTGCTTTTGCTTTTTTCTGTTTTAAATATGCATTAAACTCTCTTTGTCTCATTTTAGGAATTCCTCTTTCTTCTCCCTTTTGATTTGGATAAAAACCAGAACCTGGATTGTAATATCCTATATGAGCACCATCGTCCATTGATAAAACTTCATATCGTTTCGCCCAATAAAAAACAGATTGACTTTTACTTCCTTCATATGTTTTTTCTCTTCTACTTCTGATTACTGCTTCTACGTCTGGTAGAGCTTTCATCAAATCTCTGAATAAATAGTAATGATCAGCAGTTCTTCCTTCTATTTTAACTTTTTCTTTTAGTTTTGGATCCCATTTAAATAGATAATCATCTACTTTAACTCCGGAAGTAATTAATGAATTTGGATCGTCTTTTTTAATTATAAGAGAAGGATCATTATCCGTGGTTGTTGTTAAGTTTAAAAGAAGTCTTATTATATCTTCATATGATAATTCTTCACCTTTTACAAGAAACTCTTCTCTTTCTTTATCAAAATTGTTTATGATATTTAAAGTATCTCTAGCAGCTGCAATATTATTAGGATCTTTTTCCAATTCTTCTATATTTTTATTTATTTGCAATGCTGCTTCTGCTTTTCTTTCTGTAACATCTTCTTTGTATGATGGTTTATTTGTGGCCTTTTCTACAGAAGGCATTGTAGAATATCTTGGCATTAGTGGTCTATATGCCATTTCACTTATTGAATTATATGCATTTTCTAACAGAATAGTATCTTTATCTCTCATATTGTTTTATATATTTACACAATATTTATTTAAAATATATATTTTTATTAAAAAATGTAAACTACTTAGGTAAATTATAAACATGACGATTAGAGAATTAATACAAACTGTTGATGAAGTACGTGATGTGCTTGTTGAAAAATTCATTGACACTTTTGATAGAAAACCAAAAAAAGAAGAGCTTTTAGAATATGTTAAAAAAATATATAAAGAACAGTCAGAGAGTGACATATTAGAACAGTTTTTTCTAGAAGACTTTGAATTTCCAGAAGATTTTGGAAAACTTTTATTGGTATTTTCTGCTACTATCGAGTAGTTTTTTTATTATAAATAAAAGAAGAAAATGATTCTAGTGAAAGTTTAGCATCTCTTATCTTTGCTTTGTAATCGTAAAGTTTTTTAATATATCCAGTGTGTCTGAGTCTTTTAAATGTTAAGTTTCCAATAGAAAATTCTCCATTAGATTCAAGTCCGGTTTTTCTTAAATTCTTTATCTCATCTCTTATTTTTTTTAAAGACTCCATAGAAGCATTGTTTTCTATGGCATTGTCTATTATTCTTTGAATTTTTTTTGTTTTTTCTATAACTTCTTCATCATTTAGAGTTACATTAGAATGTACTGGTTTAGAAACCCATTCATCTTTTTGTAGATCAAATATTGCTTTTCCTTTTAATAATTCTTCTTTGTATTTAATGTTTACTTCTACTCTATATCCCTTTATGTATATTTCATGTTCTTTGTTATATACTTTAGATTTTGTGTCAAAGTAATCTTGAATAGTTTTATCTCCACATAATTTTTGCGAAGGAAGTGCAATTATATGAAGGTCTAAATCACTATCAGAAGTCCAGTTATAAGAACATATAGATCCGGTTAGGTATATATTCTTAATATCTATGGGAAGTTCTATTCCACTCAAAAAATCGTTGGCAATTAAAAGCAACTTTTTTTGTATTGGTTGATATAATCTATTTTTAATGTCCCATAAAAGAGGATTTAATTTTTCGATTCCCATGTTCTTTTGCTTTATATTTACACCTATTATTATTTTTATATTATAAAAAACACTAAGTTGAGTGTAAATATAAATACCGATGCCATGATACTTCAGATAAAATATATTTTTGCTGTTTTTATTATGTTTTTTAGTTCTAGTGTTTTCTTATATAATATTACTGGAAAAACAGAATGCTTTTGGTTTATATTAGCATTGTTAATATTAGGTAGTATATTAGGCATATTTACATATGCCTTTTTGTTTTATATAGCAGATAGTTTGTTTATAAAATATAAAAATATAAACAAACATTGAATTAATATAATCTTGTAATAAATAACTGTGATATGGAAGATAATACTTTAAAAGAAGAATTTTTATACTTGGTTACAAGCAAAGATAAAGATGAGGTTGGTAATTCACATGTTGAAATTGCTCAGTACAGAAAAGGTGCATTTTGGTTTTTTGGTTGGGAACATCCTGAATTAGTAGAAAAGTTTGAATCGTATAAAGAATTAATAATTGCTATTAAAGAGTAATAGTTTTGGTAAGTACTTATATATTTTAGTATATGAGTAACTACACCTTCAATAATATTGTTTCAACTTCTCCTACAAATTGTAATGTAGGATATAATAATTCTTGGTTAAAAGTGGAAAATAATGCAGGAAGAGAAATATTTTCTCAAGCATCGTATATAACCAATTTAAGTGATATTAATATCAGCTTATCCGCATCAAATCTTTCTATTGGAAATGTTCATATTGCTGATCATAATACAGGATTAAATGCGGATGTTGTAAATGTTGGAATCGGTTCTGGTGCATTAAGAGTAATAACACAAGATTTAGAATCTACTCAAGATGACGTAACAATAGGAGATCGAAATGGCAATTTTGCTGACATATATCCTTCATTAAGTGCTTTGAAGGTTTATGTGACTAATCCAATTGTGAATGTTCCATATTCTTATACATTATGTGAAACAAAAACAACAGGAAATCCCTCATTTACTCCTAAACAAATTTTAATACACAATTCAGCTAATTCTGATGTAAACGTTGATTTGACATTAACTAGTGGATTAAGTTGTTCGATTCCAATTGGAAAATCTTCTACAGGAAATCACATTGTTTCAGTGAATCTTGCAGTTTCACAAGTCAATAACTATAATGGATGTAGTATTAACTTTTTTGCATAATTTATGTTTGCTTTAATTGTTGGTTTTGCTGCTTTGATAGTAGCAAGTTGTGCTGCATTTTTTTCTGTACAAGGACTTGCTACTCTTTATGCTGGTCAATTTATTTCTGTGTGTATAATGACTAGTGGTTTAGAATTTGGTAAATTGATAGCTGCTAGTTACCTTCATAGGTATTGGGATAAAACAGCATTTTTATTAAAAACATATTTGATATTGGCCGTTATTACACTAATGGGAATTACTTCTTTAGGTATATTTGGATTTTTAACATCTGCATATCAACAAAGTCATGTTAAAGTAGAAATCGTAGATACAAAAAAAGCATCACTTGATTCTACAAAACAAACATTATCAGATGATATATCAAATCTAAACAAAAGAATAGAAGTTCTAAATAAAGCAAGAGAACAACAAGAAAAAAGAGTTTTGGACTCTGGTAATTACAAAGCACCAAGAGAACAAGCATACGCAGCAATAGAAAAAACAAATATAGAAGTTAAAGAACTCCAAGAAAAAATAGACGAAAAAACTAATAATATATCATCTTTGCAAACAGAATTATTGTCTTTAAAGGTTGAGGAAACAAAATCTACTGACATAGGTACTTTAAAATTCGTGTCTATTCTCTTTAATAAAGATATATCTACTGTTGTGAAGTGGTTTACTATTATAATAGTTTTAGTCTTTGATCCATTGGCTATATCTTTGGTGCTTGCGTATAATAATATCGTTTCTAATAAAGAAGTTACCGTTTTTGAAAAAAAAGAAAATATTTTAAACTTTTTTAAAAAAAAAGTCTTTAAAAAACAAGCGGTAAATGCTAATTATAGATTGTGATTCTTCATCTATAATATGCGATACAAAACTACTATTAGAAATTATGTTAATAATAATAATAGAAATTATAGAGATTTTTTTGAAGAATACGAAGTCGATGCTTACGACGAAAATCTTTTAAAAAAAGAAAAGTCTTCTTTTTTTAAATTTTTAATTCGTTTAAAAATTCTAAATAGAAGAGCAAAAAGATTCGTTAAGAGTTTTTTTTAAAATTATGTGTTGACATATGAATATGTTTGGAGTAATATCGCCAAACATCAATTTATGACAACACCAATTGAACAAGCAAAACAACAGCTAATAGACTCTGCTATTTCTTTGAGAAATAAAGGAAAAACAAATACAGAAATCTCTAAGATTTTGAATATTCCTCGATCTACTTTGTTTGATTGGATTGGTGGAAGTATGAAAAAAATAATCATGGAAGAAACTATTGTTTCGGATGAAAATGATTTGTTTGATGTTAATTCAATAAAAGGATTTTATGGAAATTCAAATAAAGATGATGAGATTTTAAGATTTATTGAGAATATTAAACCAATTAAGTATGCGGCTCCTACTAGAAGTAAGATAAAACAAAAGTCAAATGAAATTGCAGTAGTTATTGGTGATCTACATTTCGGAATGGAGCACCAACAAACTATTGATATTTTTTATCAAGTAGTATCTGAACTTAAACCCGAAAAGGTAATTCTCAATGGAGATACTCTTGATATGTTTGCTATTAGCAAGTATCCAAAGGATTCTAGGCATAGTCAAACACTGCAAGATGAACAAGAAAGATATCACAAGTTTTTAAAAATTTTACACGACATTACCGTTGATTGGGATTGTGAAATCCTAGAAACAAATGCTAATCATTCGGGAAATAGTCAAGAAGGACGTTATTGGAGATATATCAGCAGTGGAATAGGAACGCTTGCTTCTTTACCACAAGTTCAAAAAGCATTGAGTTATGAAAATATTTTCTTTCCTCAAGATGATTGGTGTAGAATCAAATTGGTAGAAAACGTTATCCTTCCTACTAATCTTATTGTTCAACATGGAACTGTAGTTAGAAAACATGGTGGTATGTCTGCTAGAGGAGAATTTGAAAAGATTTTAGCATCTACACTAACAAATCATACACATCGTTTTGGGTGTTCATCACAGAGATTTCCTGGAATTGGAAATCGTTTAGAACAAACATTTGTAAATTATGAAAATGCATGTGCATGTAGATTTGATGTTGATTATGTTAAAAACGCGAATTGGCAAAACGGATTTGCTATAGTTAATTATACAAATGATAATATTGGTATCGAACAAGTTGTTGTTCATGGCGATAGAGCAACTGTTTGTTCTTTAAATAAGACACTATTTGCGTAAGTATATAAAATATGAATGATAACGAATTAAAACTACTAACAAGTATAGACAATACACTTATAAAGATTGCTAACAAAATTGGAGCAGAACTTATTGAAGATCCTAAAGTAGAAGAAGAATCTTCAACTGAAAAAACAACAGAATTGTTGTTAGAGGAAACTTTATAATATAGATCTTTGAAATTTATGGGGGTGTACTGGTTTTCGATTTATAGTTGAAAACTAAGAGTGCATGTAGAGGATAATAGTTGGCCTCTTTAAACATCTATTAAAAAAACTAAATGCAGAGGATAACACTTCTGATCTTTTAGCTGAAGCTGAATACATCTTCAACAATGCTGACGAGTTTCTCGCTGGCGTTGAAGACTACGCACTCGCAGCCTAAGAGCCTAATGCTAGATCCTCTAAAAGCATTTTGAAACGCAGAGGTTTTGATGAACTGTTAGAGATCATAGAAAAAATAATACAGAGGTAGTATGTGACCTTTCACACATACAGGCAGACTTAAAAAGAAAAGGGTTAATGAGCCAATACAGCCTGTAGTCAACAAATGTAAAATTCATTAAAGCATGTAGTATCTTTTAGTGGATATTATAGAAACAGGGGTTCGAATCCCCTCACCTCCACCATTTTCGTTTGCGGAGTCGAACCAAACCCCTTTGGGCTACCAACCCAAAGGGGTTTATTTTTTACTAAAACTTGTAAGTATATTTCTGTGAACAATTATATAAATCAATTAAAAAGGGATGAAAGCTCAATTAAAAGCAATTCTAATTATATTAAACCTTACGATAAAAGTTATTCGAATAGAATTTTAGAAGAACAAAAAATTCTTCAATATAGAAGAATGCGAGAGGAAGAAATATCGAATGCAATCGGCGGTGATGGTGGTGATGTTATAATCCCAAAAATAGCCGAATATGTATTTGTTGATCCGTTACCGAGTCTTCCTAACGATGATGCATGGATTAGAATGAATGGTTGGTGTTTAGGTGGTAACGGGGTCGGTGGTAACTCAGAGAGGGTTCTAAGATCAAATCATCCAGACTTTCTTGGAGAAGTAACGGTAAACGGAAGATTGGCTTATTATACGGAAATAGGCGGTGAAAAGTGTATATACAACGATACTCTTAATAGATGGGAATTGTTGGCAATGTGGTATGGTAATGGGCATCCAGATAATCCACTACTAGGTATCGGTACAGGATCAAATATACCATATCCTTTTTATGCAACATGGACAACATATATAGCTTCAGATGGATCAAGCATAAAATCAATAGGGAAAGTTGCAGTAGGAACAACTAAAGCACCCGATCCTGGACCAGCTTGTTCTTAATCATTATATTAAATGTAAGTATTTATTTAACAAAGGATAAATATATAATATGAAAACTCTATTTTTATTTTTATTTATTTTATTGTCTTTAAATTCTTGTACTGTATATACAGAAAAACAATCAGAAGCATTATCAAAAGTAGTATATGCTTCCAAAGATTCAATGGAAGCTGCTAGAATAGATTTGGCTGACAAGTACGTTACTGAAACAACAAGACTAGTTAGACCTCCAAAAAACAGAATTAAAATAGAATCTATTTACCAAAAAAGCATTCAGCAACATATTGAAACAATTGCATCTAGTAGCAACAGAGAACCCATTCCAATTAACAAACAAAGAATGGTAATAATTCCAGAAAAGTATAGAGCAGATACCGTTGTTGTAGTTAGTACAGAAGAATATCAACGTTTGTTAAAAGACAAAGAAACATTTGCTCAAATTCAACGAGATAACGAAGGATTAGCAGAAGCCAAACAAACAGTCGATAATGAATTAATTCGTCAAATAGAAAATAGAGACAAAATGATTAACGATTTAAATATTATGCAGAAAAAACTTGTTGAAAAGGATTTAGCAATACTGCAAAGAAACATTATTATAGTATTTTTGATTTCTGCAATCGGAGGAGCAACATATTTAAGAATTAAAGGAATATTATGAATAATATAGAAGAAAAAATAAAAGAGTTAATATGGAATCATGCACTTAAAATTATTTTTACGTTTGGAGTTGTTGTGGGGATTATAATTAAAACTATTTTATGATTCCGTTTATAAAAAATGCAATAATGACGGGAGTTTCTTACTTGAGTAGTAATAAGGTTCCTCCAAATACTTCACTAGAAAAACAAAAACGATTGCGGTCAACCAATCACATGGAGTCTAAAAAATTCTATATTGTGTTAACGTCTGTAATTATTCTTGCTTTTTTTTATTTTGCTAGTGTTGGTATGATATTTTTAATACCCGCTAGTCCTGAATTTATTAGCGGATTTGTTACAATGTTTTCTAAAACAATTGAAATTTTGTCTATTATCATTGCTTCATATGTAGGAGCACAAGCAGTCGTAGATTTAAAATATGGTAGTCATTCGAGTGCTTCTTTGGAAGGAACAACACATACAGAGAAAACAGAAAATATAACTGTTATACATACAAATGCTAAGGAAGACGATTATGAACTCATCTAAACCCTCTAATAAAACTCTAGATTTATTGCTTAACTACGAAGTTGGAGGTGGTAAATCATATTATGAAAAATATCTTTCTAAATTCACTTGGCCTGGAGGTGCTTCTGGACCAACGATTGCCATTGGAGTAGATTGTGCATATTATTCTGAAACAGAACTTGTTAAAATATTTTCCTTTCTTTCAAAAGAACAACTAGATAAAATTAAAAAAGCTTCTGGAAAATCGGGAGAGAGAGGAAAGGAATATACCAAGACACTTAGATCAGCAGGAATTATTGTTGACTGGGATAAAGCTCTAGATATTTTTCAAAAACTTACTTGGCCAAAATTTACAAAACTTGCAGAAAAAACATTTCCTGGTTTATCAGACTTACATCCAGATGCTTATGGAGCAATTATTTCTTTAGTATTTAATCGTGGAACTAGTCTTAAAGGAGATTCTAGAAAAGAAATGGTTAATATAAAAAATCTAATTCCAAAAAAAGATTATAAAAAAATAGCAAAAGAATTTCGTAATATGAAACGAATTTGGATTGGAAAAAATTTAGACGGTTTACTTGAAAGAAGAGATGCAGAAGCTAAGTTAGTTGAAAGCTGTGTATGAACCTTTCTGATATATATTCAAATAATGTTAAAGGATCTGTAAATTCTAGTGGATTTATGCTTCCTACTATAGAAAAGGATCCTACTATTTTAGATCTAGAAAGAAAAATGTTTAATACATTTGAAAAAATAGATCCATATAAAGAAACAATTAAATTAAATAAATTAAATAACGTATCAACAGTGTCATTAGAAGATGCTATAAAGGAACTTGCTAAAACATTAAGAAACAAAGATACGAAGTAGGTATTTTTATTGATAAGTATTATATATACTACAATGTCTACAAAAGAATCTACAAAAACATCTAATACTTTTTTAAATAAAATAGGAATATTTGAATCGAATCACGGTCCTTTTATTAATATAATATTTAAACCACTTTTAACTCTTATGGTATTTTTATCAGTAGGATATTATACTATGTGGTTATCAACAAATTATTTAAAAACGGATAAATTTGTTGTTTATGCCGAAAAACAACTTTTATCTGATAAACAACAAGATGAATTTTCAAAGTCTAGATTTGAAATTACACAAACAAAACTAGAAACAATAATAAATCAGCAAGTAGCATATACAGAACAATTAAAAGCATATAATCAAATATTAAGTAATTTTCAAAAACAAGTAGATACTATAAACGATAGACTTATATATTTAGAAAGAAATAAAAATGTTAATCAATAGTATTCTAACATTGTTTGTGTAATTATATTTGTGAAAAAAACTCAAGCATATCGACAAGGAATTATAAAGACAAAAGCACATTCTGTTTTATTGTATGGACAAGTTGTTTATATAATTGAGGAACTTGATGATATATGTAAAGTTAGAGTTTCTAATTGTTCTAATATTGAGATCATAGACAAAAAAAATATAATAATTTATTGACTTTTTATAGAAAATAATTAGTATAAACAAATACGTCTCCATAGTGTAATGGTTAGCACCTGCCCCTTTCACGGGCATAGTAGGGGTTCAAATCCCCTTGGAGATGCCAATAGCGGGATTAGTTTAATGGTAAAATGGGAGTTTTCCAAACTTTAGTCGGGGGTTCGATTCCCCCATCCCGCATTTTTTTATTGAAAATGTTTACATCTATGATAAATTATTAATAGCTCTGGTGCTCAAAAAGGCTAGACTAACATATACCTCGCTTAAAAAGGAGAAAACATATGACAAACAAGAAAATAGGTCCCGCCAAAGACATAAGCTCTGAAGGTTTCCACGATATGTCTGATATAGATGATATCTACCAATCAGCCTTTAGCTCCTATGGATCTAAGAACGCCGATTACGACTATGTAGACTTCGACGTAGATAACTATGCTTACGAAGGCTACTAAGATTATCTCTTTACACCCTAACAATGCCAAACATATAAAAGGATTTGATATGAATATTAATGAAATGACAGAATTTAAGTCAACAACAACAATAAGCCAACATTTCTTACTAGGATCAGAGAAGTTATTTATAAATCCAACTAATAATTTCAATAATGAGTTCAAGTATGATCACTCTATTATCCTTATAGAGACACATGATAGATCTCGTATGTCTGAAGCAGAGATTAAAGCTAAGGTTAAGCAGTATTATAGGAATTTATCAATACATTGGGAGATTAGCTATAAGTCAAGAGTCTTTATTGGCACTGGACAAGATTGTTTATAT